>Ga0335076_10000703_pt1 | contig 31337 bp, 28 predicted proteins | sample Lox_Sample_25_FD_206717 | JGI IMG/M metagenome (GOLD analysis project Ga0335076, IMG submission 206717) | Soil microbial communities from Loxahatchee National Wildlife Refuge, Florida, United States - Lox_Sample_2.5 | ecosystem: Environmental > Terrestrial > Soil > Wetlands | place: USA...
GTTGCGGCAGCGGTAAAGAAGCTGAAAGAACGTGGCCTTGTCAGCCCATACCTGCGTTCGTTCGTGGTAGCGCGCATCAACCCGCTGCGCTGGATTAAAGGCGAACCGCCTCCACTCGAAGAGGTGTTGAAGACGATGCGAGAACGCGCGGCAAAATTCAACGTCGAGAAGATCAAACCGCAGGATCTGGCAGGAGCGGCAGGTCCACCGGACGCGGAAACCTAGGAGAGAAGACCACGAATGACAATCTCAACCGGCAGAAAACATGCGGGGCCGGGACCTGCGAGTGACCAGCCACCGATCCCCGAGCCCACGTTCGCTGAGCGTGCCCGCACATTAACCTATCTGGGCCGCCTGGGCAGTCTCTCTACCCTGTCGCGTAAACAGCCAGGATTCCCATTTGGGTCTGTAATGCCCTACGGGTTGGACGATCACGGCCGTCCCATCTTTCTGATCAGCATCATGGCCATGCACACTCAGAACCTGCAGGCCGATCCCCATGCCAGTTTGCTTGTCACGCAACAGGACACCGAGGGCGAACCGCTCGGCGCATCGAGGGTCACGCTGGTAGGAAATGTTCTCCCGGTACCGAACACCGAATTGGCTGAGGTGCGCAAGCTGTACCTGGAGCGTCACGCCAACAGCAAGTATTGGGTAGATTTTGAAGACTTTTCGTTCTATCGCATGGACGTCATTGATGTTTATTACGTGGGCGGCTTCGGGGTGATGGGCTGGGTATCTGCATCCGATTATGACCGCAGCCAACCCGACCCTCTCGCAGACTCCGTGGCCGAAATCATTCAGCACATGAACGCCGACCACAAGGAAGCTCTGGTCTTGCTCGCCCGCCAATTTGCTCACGTTGATTCAACAGAAGCCACCATGACAACAGTCGACCGGCTTGGTTTTCAGATCCGATTGCGGACCCCGGATGGTATGCGCGGTGCTCGCATTGCATTCTTGAGGGAGGTAAGCAATCCGGCTGAAACTCGGAAAGTGCTTATGGAAATGGTGCAACAGGCTCGATCGCAGGCGGAATGAATTTTTAATCTGGCGCCTTGGCAGGCAGACGTGCAAGAGACCCTTGGAATAGCGATGGCGCCAGCGCAGGAAGAAAAGTTCGCACATCAACGGCGCACAGGAGATCCCGAAGTCTTTGAATCATTGGAATCTCTGTTGACCGACAGTAAGTCGAACTATGACTTAATCGCCCATGATTGAACTAGACCGTGGGTCGTGATGGGGGCAGAATAAGCATTATGACCACGAATGAGCGATTGACATTGACCATCAGCGCGATTGCATTAGTAGTGAGTGGCCTAAGCCTGTGGGACAGTCATGACAGTTCGAGCGTAAACAGGGCTGAAGCGGCCCCGCACTTGGCAATATTGAGTGCTGACTTCACTCGGCCAAACGTCTCAGACCAGCGATTTCTTGTTTTGATATTACACGTCATAAACTCCGGAAAAATCGGGGCTACGGTGACCGAAGCTGAGTTGCATCCGCACCTTTTAGCACTTCCTGGGCAGGAATCTCTTAAATCCTGCTACGACGATCTAAACAAGCAAAGCATCAAGGAACCGAACCCAAAAGACTTGAAGTTAGAAGAGAAGGTTGCCGCTAATGGAAAGGACGGCGGGATCCTTTCACTAACAATTCAATTGCCGCCGAGCTGTTCGGAGACGGGCTGGAAGTTCGTAGGAACCGTAGATTTTAGAGGACGTGATGATGCCAGCCACAGCTATGACAGCAGAAATTCAGCGGATCAGGGAATTTTTGCAGCGGTAGTTCCGCAAACCTGAAATCTTAAGTGTCTGCAAGGTAACAGCTCTCTCGCGAGAGTCAAAGCAACACGCTACGACGAGACCAAAAAGTCGCGGACACTGACCTTTTCAAACGTCGCGATTTCGATGATGTCCATTGTCGTGTCGTGGCCCCAGCGATGTGTAAACACTCCGGCCAGATGCGGGTACTGCAGGACCCCGCCTTCGCCTGCCGAAGCAAGAGCAAACACCGGGCAACCGCTCATTCCTCCTAGGCCGATCCTCTTCATGTCTGGCGGCGCTGCGCTGCCGAAATCGATAACATCCTCGTACATAAACTGGCACTTGCAATATCCGTCACCAATGTTCGTGACCTTGAACGTAAGGCCGCAAGCCTCCCGGTTCATCGTTCCGGCAAGATCGACCGCTCGTAGCTGGTTTGGATAGCCTGCCATTACGATGTGTTGGCCGATGCTCAAAGTAGGCGGCGGCCACCGCGCGGGCGTGGGGACTATCCGCGCTTCTCCACATGCTTCCTCTGCTTCCTCTCTGGTCAGCCGCAACAGAACAAGATCAGTGGGTCGATAAGGCATGTGCGAGCGTTCATAAGCATCTGTTTTGTCGCGCCAAGCGACCAGAGAAACAGGATCGAAGGGAGGCAACTTTCCAATTTGCCAGTTCAGCCGCTCGCCTTCGCGGGTGCGTTTCTCGTATTCCGCCAGAACGTGCTCGGCCGTGACAAAAAAATATCCGGATTGAAGCTGCAGTATGCAGCCGCTTGCGCCGTCCACTTTCCCCAACGTCAGGGGGAGTTTGACCGCAACGGGGCCCGTCTTGAATAGGACGGTAGCCGTTACAAGCGGGGGCGCGAAGCACATGGGAAGGGCATGCCCCTGCGCGAAATTCATCAGCTCATGCACGATTGAGCGGTACAAGTCCTGCTGTTCTTTAGATAGTGCCTTAAATGCTTCTCCGCTGCTCGCTTGATGCTTAATGCCAGTCTCTCCCATGTCCCTATTGTAATTTTGTAGCGTCGTACCACATAAGGCCGGAAAAGCGCTCAGCCGACGCATCTCGGCAGGAGACTATTCAATCATGATGCGCGATCGGGACGTCGATCACCAGCTCGACGGCCTTCGAGGGGCGATTACCCTATGTGAAATACCGAAAGCGAGCATTAACCTTCTTGCCGCTGGGAACATGTTTCAAAATGTCTCCCACCCGGCGAGCGGCCCGAACCGTAATAGGGTCACCCGAATCGAACTGAGTATTGTTGAAATTGAGCTTTGATAACCCGACTAGCTCCTGCGCTAGATCTGAAGCGCTGGTCTCACCATCATCGCGGACAAATTCGAGCGCTCTGGGTATGTAGGCACCGGGATAAACTTGGAAGTAGGGGACGGTACCCTTTAGGTATACGATTCCGGACTTGCCGTCGAACAGCATCGTGGTGCCTCGAACCATGGGCGAATCGCCGGCGCGTAACACCCGTGCCCCCGATCGCCGCACACTGACCAGATCGAGAACCTCAAGCTTCTCGTCCTCCGCTGCCCGCTTGAATCCCTCCCTTTCATCTGTATTGAAATAAGAGGTTTTGTGCATGACGACCCTCGCGGGCATGGTCTTGTGCTCGCGTCGATAGGAGGCTAGGCCGTTCGCGAGCAATTCCTGCGCGTCCTGTTTGGAGGAATGTGGGCTGCGGTCATCTTTGTCGTAGCTTGCGCTCCCGCCCTGTACGATTAATCCCTCCCCGCGCTCGTCGAACACTTGGGCCACACTGGTCATGAGCTTGTCGCCGGCGACGCTCTTAAAGAAGCTCACCCCAACATAACACGTGGTTAACACGGCGGCCTGTCGGGCAAGACGCCAAGGCACGCCACCCGCTTTATAGTAGAGCGCTGTATGAAAATTCCAAGCGGTCGTTGCCTTGTCCTGTAAGCGCCTGCCGCGCCCAATCGAAATCGAGCCATAGGTGTCGGGCCGCGACAACTGGCAAGGCAACTGCAGATCAAGTGCCTGCGCCTTGAACAGATCGTGAAAATTCAGCGTAGAGGGCGGCGAAGGCTCTTGTTCCGGAGCAGGCTCTTGAAGCTCATCGATGGGCGGGTCGGGCGTTCGGGTGCGCGGGGTGTCTCCCAAAGCGAAGACCTCCGGCGGCGGCGCCACAACTAGTACATGGAGTCCGCTCTTGCCTGCGAGGTCGCGGGCATGATCCATGAAGGCCTCGACAATATGAGGTAGAGGATCAGACTTGGCGAGCGCCTTCGAGAGTTCGTGCCGTGTGATCGCACGTGTCGCTGCGTCGGATAACTCAAGTGAAGTTCCAAATACTTGTTGTGTCATGCCAGGAAAAGGCGGACGAAGGGCTTTCAGCTTCTGTTCGTCCGACGCAACGCCGTGTTTGCAATGCTCCAGCCAATCGCGCATGCCATCGACTGTGGCGGTCGTCCCAATTACCCCGATTCGAATTGGGATGGGAACTCCGGTGCTTCCTTTGTCGAACGCACCAAAGGTGGAAAGACCAGCGCGGATATCGACGTGCAATTTACCCTGATGGAAGGCGAGTTGCGGCTCCTCTACTATTTGCAGCTTCATCCCTCGATCTCCTTGTCTCCCGGGGGTGGGATTGAGGGTTCATCCAGCGCCGTCAGAGAACTCTCGTCCACACAAGATGAGAACCGAAACGAGACGAGCGGCGCGAACTCAAGCAGCCGTAACCGATCTGCACGTGTCCATGGTGCTCGAAGAACTGCTTGCCATACCAGTAGTTGGCTCAACACCGAGCGATTCCGCTCGAAACGCTTTATTCCAGAGAGGCGATTCTCGTGATATCGATCCAAGTCCTTACCATTGTAGGTAAACCGATACGTTGGGGTAATCTCGAGATGCCATTCGCCGCCTATGAAGCGAAAGCGGCCTTGAAATGCTGCGTGACGAAGATACTTATGGGGTTTCGCGCTCTTTGATGATTTGTGCTCGTAATGGGACACCACAGTAACGGTGCTCCGCATTTTGACGTTCGCATATTTGAGACGTCGAGGCGGTTCGTCCGGTCGACCCATGAAGGCGTACACGTCTTGGTCCCCGTAATATCGAACACCCTGCGACCAGAGATCTTCGCGCAGGGCAGCCTTTAACAGATGCACAAAGAGGCGACTCTTGTTCTCGTCTTCGGAAAACGCCCACTCCTTGGTATTGAATTGATCCAAGCCGCCAACGTCGATAATCTTTTTAAGGCGCGAACGCTCGGGATCGACAAAGCTGTATAGATTGCCCTCGTATACCGTCCACGCTCCCGGGATATAGTCGGTGGTTGTGTTCGAGGCGCCTTTGTTAAGCAGAAACCAAGACTGCTTTCGCGTCTTGCTCGTCGATGGGGCGACGTACAGAGTGTCAGGAAAATGTCGTAATGGAATCAGATTCGCAAAGCTCTCTTCCAGTTCGGCAGCCCGATGCTCAGGTTCTTCTCTGGGGGCGTCGTGAGGAAATGGAACGAGCATCGGGCTTTCCGATTCGCGTATCGGGACCGGCCGGGTTTGCAGATATGCTCGAGTAAAGGCGGCCGCCGAAGCACACGCGTACTTCGTCCAGGCGTCTTGGCGCTTGAGTCCAACGATGTCACTTAGGCTCCTAATCGACAACATTGGAGTCCTATCCCGAGTGGCACGATGTACTCCGGCTGATTCCATCTCTATTGCAAGAATGCCACGAGCACTTGTAATCCATGGGAAAAGCAACTTCGGATCTTTGACAAGTCGATCGCTGGAAGCGATAGGCCCGGCAGCGAACGCCGGCGTTCTGTCGGCGACGTTCTTGCCGTAGTGCACTTGCAGTTTTTGCCGCACCTCCCGCTGCCAAGTCCTGGGCCCATACAAGTTTCTCGGCGCGAAATTGACGGTAGGTTTCAGAGGCAACTCCGCCCACCAGTCGCCCAGTTCTGACTCGCGGGCACTGAGGTTGGCAATGCCCGCGGCGATCGCTTTGGCGATCGGACCGCCCCCTACGTTGTATGTTGTCTCGTCCTGGAATTTACGTGCCTCGATGCTGAAATCATGCACGCGGGTTGAAAGCACGATATCTCCTAAACTTATATCGTCCGACGGCAGCCCACCCGCAATGCCGACCACTAGGAGCAAAGATGGTTGTAGATCGTCAATGAGGTCGCGCGCGGCCTCCTGGGCCTCGCCGTTTCCTTGCTCAATCTGACGAAGGATGGCGAGGTGATAGCGAGCACCCTGACCCGCATCCGCCGTCCTCAAAGTGTATTCACGGTAGCGCCCCTTGTGGATACCGTGATCTCGCGCAAACGTCTGCAATACAGCCCGAAACTCGTCATCGCGAATCGTCAACACGCCGATATCTACAATTGGCTGATTCATCAGCGACCTCTATTAGCCCGGATCGTTCGCGTCGACACCCTCATTCCGCTCACTTCTAATCGCGAAGAATCTTCGAGAGTGAAGCGCCGCCCGATCGTTTGCGCAACGTATCAAGCCGCATGTCCCTCCGCACTCCAGGAGCGAAATCCGGACCATAGGTTTTTCTTAACGTGCTGATGAGTGTGTCGCCCCGCTTCTGGCGGATTTCCCCCTCGCGATCGCGGCAACGGTCATCAAGCCCGTTGTTGCAATTCTTGTTGTTTGTCGACATAAAGAATCCCCTTCGACTGTTACTGCGGAAGACCCCAGTACGCTTCTCCTTTACGGGACCGAGCCTGCCTGTGCTGGAGACGGCACACCAGCCTCGTGGAGAATTTTATTCACCTTTTCACCAGGGATTAGGCCAGCAACACCAGCGGGTAGTGGGAGTCCTCCAGGCAGCGTTACAGCTGACGTCACAATCCCGATTGGCCTGCCGTCCGCGAGGAATGCCGGAGAACCGCTTGACCCGAAGCTGGCAGTCGTCTCGATGTAGACGACTCTGCTGTCTGGGTCCAAGGGAGTGTTGTTGCTGATGACCCCACGGCGAAGGAACTGCATAAAGCCGCCTGGGACTGCTAGGTATCCCCAGATGAATGCTTCCATCCCCTCTCGTATCTGACCCGTTTCGACGAACTCTCCACTGATCCAGGCAACCTGATTCGGCGGGTCCACCTTTATCACGGCTAGATCAGCCTTCTCATCCCGCCGGACCACCTCAGCAACTACCAACTTCTTCGTGTCATCCCATCCGCCGACGATGTACCGTTCCCCGTCTTTCACGACATGATTTGCAGTGACCAGATAACCGTTTGCTGAAACAGCACAGCTAGATCCCCACGAGATGACGGCATATCGCTCCGTTCCCTCCGTATAGAGCATGCCCGTCCATGAATCACTTGCCAGCAGATGCCGCAAGGCCATTACAATGTGGTTGGGCGCGCGGTAAAGCCTGACATCGGTCTGGGCCAGAGACGGTGGGCATATCGTCAGAAACAGGAGCGAGATTCTGACGAATCTTTCCAGCCCAGCCCGACGGTCACTGAATTGATGGGACATTCACACCGCCCCGAAACGCCCCGGTTACTTCGGTGGTGCCGTGGTCGTTTCTCAATGCAAGTTATCGACGATAATTAGAATACATGAAACTGATCCGTACGTAAAGTTTTGTTTCGCGAAGGGAGGATTCATGCCAAGACGCCCCATCGAAAGTCTGGGCGCTATGGTGAGGAAGAAGAGAGGCGCGAAGAAACTTCGGGAGACGGCGCGGGAGATAGGGATCGGCCCCGCGACATTAATGCGAGTCGAAAGCGGAAGGATTCCTGATCTCGACACCTTTGGCAAACTGTGTAAATGGCTAGGAGAGGACCCAAGAGAGTTCCTAGGCCTAGATGCGCTCGAAAGGCGCGCCTCGCCAGAAAGCGAACCGGTAGCAATTTTCGCTGGCCACTTTCGGTCCGACCAGACGCCCAAGAAGGCAACGGTGGAGGCATTAGCGAGAATGATGTTGTTAGCGTCTCGTTCTCAGCCTAAGACCCCGGACGAGGGCTCCTAGGGGCAAGCGCCGATGAACTTCGAACGCGGTTTCAAGACCTGGGCAGAGCGAACATCAGCCAGCCTTCGGCAGGAGTTGAAGCTACTGCCCCACGAACCCCTCTCTCCAACCGTGCTCGCCGGTTACCTCGATGTCGCGCTATGGACACCAGTGGAGGTTCCAGGAATAACCCGAGAGGTAGTGGACCAGCTGCTCAATCAGGATCCGTGGGGCTGGTCCGCGGTTAGCGTCTACCGTGCTGACCGCGCGTTTGTAATCTACAACCCACGCAAATCTGCAGGCAGACGTGCCAGCGACATCATGCACGAGTTAGCCCACCTGATTCTGAGCCACCAGCCGGCGACTGTCGTGATGTCTCAGGACGGTAGTTTTGTCATGAGAAGCTACGATCAAGCGCAAGAAGATGAAGCCAACTGGCTGGCTTGGTGCATCCTTCTGCCGCGAGAGGCGTTGCTGCGCTGCAAAAAGGTCGACCTTTCCGTGGCGGAGATCGCGGAAGCGTATGATGTCACGGAAACGCTCGTCAATTTCCGGCTTCGCATGACCGGTGTCGAGTCACAGCTGAGAGCTGCAAGCGCTCGCAGGAAATTCAGATAGAGCCAATCTCCCAATCTGGCTGAACACGAGCGCGCGACCGGGGCGAATCGCATTCAGTGCGTCCCGAAGCGTTAATCTAGGGAAATGCGTTCCCGCCCGACTCCAGGGAAAAGAAGTGGAGGTGTTGCGCCCGATGCCGATCGGCAAATGCAAGCTGTGCCTTCGAACCGCTGACCTCCAGAACAGCCACTTGATGCCTGCGTCGCTGTACAAGAAATCGCGCATCCCAGGAGCCCGCAACCCGAACCCGACGTTCATCACCGAGAAAGGTACCAAGCAGACGTCGCGACAGATCAGGAACTTTGTGCTCTGCCGCGATTGCGAACAGCTGTTCACCAAGAACGGCGAGAATTACGTAATGAAGCAAGTATTCGATGGCAATAACAAGAAATTTCCGCTATTGGACGTTCTGCGCGCGACCACGCCGACGTGGGGCGGTCCCGAGTTCGTCGGCTACGAGCTGACTGCGACTCCCACCATAGATCGAGATCGGTTGGGGTACTTCGCCTTGAGCGTCTTCTGGAGGGCGTCAGTCCACATCTGGCGAGAACGCGGTGAGGAAGCGGTGACCCTTGACTTGGGAAAGGTTTACAACGAGGCGTTCAGAAAGTACCTTGTCGGGCAAGCTGGATTTCCATCCGACGTGGTGCTGCTGATTATTGCCTGCACCGACGCTCTTTCGCAGGACACGTTCTACGTTCCAAGCCTAGGAAGCAAGAATGTCGAGCGGACGTTTTCGTTCATGGCGAAAGGCCTTAATTTCCTGATGATCGTCGGAAAGCAGCTTCGCGCACCGGCGGTGCGCGAGCTGTGCGCCGTCACGGGTAAGCGGAGACTCATCCTGTCTAGGAGCTGCGAGTCAAAGGTGCAAGGTGCCTACGATCGACTCGCCCGAATGCAGGGCACGTCATAAACTTCTCCCGAATGATTTCAATCGTCGGATGTGACCACGGTCATCAACGTAAAGCGCAGTCTTGCGGCGGTCAGGGGCTCGAGGCCTTTGAGCGGGAGCAGAAGCGCCAGTTCGTCGATGCCATCGAAAGGGTCATTGTCGAGATTCGGCCTGCTCTGGTGGGAGAGGAGATCAACCAAGGCGCGGACTCTTTCGCGGCCGACTTGGCGCGGAAACATGGCTGCGACTACGTGAATGTCGACATGTCGGAACTGCAAAGAAGAGAAGCGGGCATTCCGCGCGGTTACTCCGATAATCGCGGTGGACACAGCGAAGAAGAGTTGGCAAGGTGGGACAGGATGCGGGAGGAATTCATGGTCGACGAGACGAGCCGCAATCTGAATGGGCGAAATGCCCTCGTGGTCTGTGGCCGTCTCCATCAGAACAATCTGGCGCAATGGTTCCGCGATCGCGGTCACGAAGTTCGGGTCGTGAACATCTCCGCTGAGCCCTGGTACTCCGAGCACTGGCTAGAGGACTATCTCGCCGACTCCGACCGTTACGACGAACTTGATCGGCAGTTCGCCTTGCAAAACAGGCAACAGGTCCAGTAGTGCAAAGGAAAATATGCCCCGCTTACCACAGAACTCACCACTATCGACAGCGCGGGCCACGACTAGAGCGGCAATTAACTGAGTGATGGCGGCTTCCGCCAAAACCCAGAGCCCGCCGGGCCGTCGCGAGATGACTAGAGCGATTGACAAAGATGGCGGCGCTTTAATCCGGGATAGTGTTTCCAGGTTTTAAGCACATCGTCAGCACACCGGTCTTGGGAAAGAGCCAGTCGAGCGAGGTTGGACGGCTGATGGAATGTCAGTATGTACTCCTTGGTGATCACTTCAAAAGCTTGTGGCAAATCCCTGACCTCCACTTCGATTGCGGCGAACTCTTCAGCCGTTCCAACGGTTGCCGCTATTGCGATCTGGGAAGCGCCCAGTCGGCTTTTGGCGTTCCGCCGCCTTCGCGCGTTCGCGCCAGCTTAAAGCGAACACCTCGAGGCAAAGATGCCGGTGGGCTCTCGTCACGAAGAAGGGCACCCTCGATCAGAGCTTCGCCTGGCTCAAACGTTAGGGCACCATCGTAACGCCCGCGAGAACCTCCATAAGTCTCTTCTAAGACACTCAGGGACCGGCGTTCATTCACCCGCAGAATGATTCTGTTGTTGAACTCCGAAAGAACGCTAGGATGCACTTTGCCGGGCTGCTGCGTTATGACCATCAGGTACAGGTTGAGCTTTTTCCCTTGATCCGCAAAGCGCTGGATTTTCTCTGAGACGAGGCGTTTCTGTGGATCTGTTGTTTCGGGCGGCGCGAAAAGGTGACCCTCGTCGATCACTACCACGGTTCCATTCCAAGAGGTGGTTTCGTCGCGAAGAAAGGCCTTGCGTTTCTCTTCGCCTTGACTCCAGAGTGCCTCCAACGCGCGCGCGGCCGTTAGCGTCCTCACCTGATCGTCGTCGAGCGACAGATCCACAATGATCGACCTGTAATCCTTTGCGAACAGAGAGTCTAGATCCTTGCTCGAATCTTTCGCCCACACATTTAATCCCGCAAGTTCTTGGAGTCGCAGCCGGTATCGCTCCACATCCTCACCAACCGCCACATCGAAGTACTTACTTTTGCTGAATTGCTCAAGCGTGACCGGCCATTCTTTCGTTTGCTTCTGATATTTGAAATGGTGATCCAGGTGGCGATATTCGGCGAAAGTCTCGCTCGGTTTCAGCCGTAGGAACGCTGCCATTTCTTCCAACGAGAGCTTGCCCCAGTCGATACCCCAAATCGTCCCATCCGGCGCGGCGACGCCGATCTGTTTGTTAATTTGGCGCCATCTGGCCACGAATTCCGGGTCAGGTTTGTCTCCCCGGTTGTTTGAGCCAGTGCTAAGTTCCTTCAGATACTTGAAATCGGCGTTTGGATCAAGAATGACGACCCTGGCCTCGGTCCATGCAAGAATTTCTTCAATAACGCGTCGGGCCGCATTCGTTTTCCCAGATCGCGATTGCCCCACGATCAGAGTGTGGTTTGCGAGCAAGGCTTGGACGGCTTTCCCTTTCGCCTCCGAGCTCACGCGGCTAATGGGCCAACCCTCGACAGCGTGAAACTCGGCCGCTTGTTGTTTGCTCTGTTTCATTTCTTACCGCGTTGCGTTGGTCCTTTGGCAGCGATGATGGATATGGGCAATGAGATTTCAGGGCAAAGCAACTCGCTCCTTACAAAGTCTCGCTGTTCGACGATAAGATCGTGGTCGCACGCGATCGCGAGAGCGCTGCGTGGAGTCGTAGTAGTCTTCGTCACGAAAGACCAATACTCCAAGTCGTATAACGATGAGATTCTCAGACTGGTTGGCCCGATTGGTTTAATGTAGTCGGGATCGAAGACCAAACGAAGCTTTGCCTTGCCCTGGCCGGGTAATGCAGCCGGTATACGGGCGGAGAGATGTGTTACGAGTTTCAGATGATAAGTCGCGTCCGCTTCCAACTCAAACTGAGCGAAAGAACTGCCTCTGACCGCACGTCGGACAGGTGCCATCTCCGTAAGCCGGTTATCTCGCTCGCGGAAGAGCCCAGCCACGCGCAGGAACACCACATCGTACGTGACGTCCAAAGGCGCGCTCCCCAGACTCCGGGTCCTCCATTCGCCTGGCAAATATGCCTCGTCGACGAAACTTTGAAACGCCACCGTATCGCTGGTCCGCTCAGCTTCGAACCCAAGGTCCGCGGACAAGTGGGCATAGCTAACTGGGGTCTTTTTGCCGGGCGCGTGAAACTTGATCTTTTCGTTCAGCGCTATTCGCGTTGAACGGCGGCGATACTTAGGCTTCACGTAGCCGGTCAGTTCGAAGAAAAAATGAGCAATTCCTCCATCCTTAAATGCATTGATTAAACGTCCGCATCGAAGTGGCAAATATGGCCCACCCGGCCCCATGGTATCCCCTGGTTTCCAGACCCCGATCGTCTGAACCTGGTAGAGATAAACGACAACAACTGGGAGATTCCGCAGACTAGTCGGCAACTCACCACCTTCGGGCGGAAGCGAGGCGCGCAATTGCTCATCCACGTATTTGAACCGATACCGGAAGTGGAGAATCATGCCACGGGGGAGCGCCAGAGCCTCGACGCAATCAAGGACGTATTCGCGGTTCGCACTACTCGACACTAAATAGAGGCAATTCTTCGGCATGAGTTCGAATTAGACGGCATCATGCTTGCACGCAAGAGTTCCTTGATGCCGCACGATGTGAAGAAAAGCATCGCTTTCCATTGTCAGCGCAAAGTATCGTCCGCAAATCGCCAGCGAGTTCTCATGACGCGCAAACTCAGATTGACGCGTAGCAACAAGATCGGAAAGAACAATCATGCGATAACCCAGGTCATAGCCTTGGCGAACGGTTCCTTCGACACAAATATGTGTATCAACTCCAGCCACGGCAATTGAGGTTATCGACCGCTCATGCAATAGACGGCGTAGTTGGTCATTCGAGAAGGCACTGTACCGGTGTTTCGTGAAAACCAGATCGCCTGGCGCAGGTTTAAGAAAGAGTTCGCTTCCTGCGCTTTCTGGCGCGCAAATAATAGGTCGGCCATTCCGTATGAGCCGCTCGCGCTGCGACTCTGACATTTTTTCGGGATCGTAGATTAGTTGGAAGAATGCGGTTAATGCGACATCGGCACGAATTGTCGGCAAGAATTTCGCGATTCGGTTGGCGACGGCTTTGCAAGGCGAAACATTGCTGCCTAGGGCAGCCAGAGCGCCATCATCGCTGCAAAAGTCTCTCTGAACATCGATGACCAGAAGCGCCGTACGATGAGGTTCGATTCTGGACAGCGCATGTTCTTTCCAATCTTCTGAGGACATCTGTGCTGACACGGTAAGGTCTCCACCATGAAGTAGATCCGGGGGCCGGATCTTAGTTTCGGCACCCCTCGCTGGCCTTCTCCAAATTGCCAAGGCGTTCACAGTCTATCATCGCGGCGCAGCTAGCAAATGTCCGAACAATGACTCTAGATTACGTTTTTGAACCGCTTTCGAACGTTTGAACTGGAGTCATGCCCCCACGGCGAAAAGCCGCCGTTGGCTTGTTTAAGGCGAAAACCGTGGGTACATGAAGAAAGAGCTGCGGAGCGAACCAGAACAACATCATGATGCAATTCTTCAGCGCAAAACTCACCTGGTCTGATTTAGATGTGTATGGAACGCCTTTAATCTAGAGGGCGTCAGCATCCTCTCGGGCAGACTTGCGGTTTCCGGGCGATTGACCTGTTGATACCTTTGGGCTTCACACCGGCAACAAACGATTCACGGATGGCTGCACTCCGTAATCATTTGCGCCACAGCCTGGTCTGCGAAACTCCGGTTTATTTCATTTTTTGCGCTGGTGAGATGCTCGGAATGGCATACGCGATCTTCAGCTCGCCGCTGCCGATGACATGGTGGTCGTCATTACATTGAGAATCCCCGGAATTTCGTCTCCAATCACTTTGACTTGGGCACCATGGCGAATAGGGTATGCAAGGCTATGACTTGCGACCTGCATTATCACTGACTCTTGCTCGATTCTCTTCGACAACCAGCGATTGATCCAATAGGCGCTTATCATCGCAGTCTTCTTTCGTCGACCGCTCTGCGGAACAATGTAGTGCGGTCTCGTTTCAAGCCCCAACAGCAATCGGCGAAAGTTCTCGGCTAAGGGAATGCCGTACACAATACGTCGATTACCGTGTTTCAGAAGCATGTCGCTGGGCAAACCGACGAGGGTCAGGGCCTCTCTCATTTTTCTCATCAACGGATTCACGCCCTCGCCAAAAATGCTGTTTACCTTTCGCCCTTGTTTGGACCGACCCAACAGAGCATCTGCTAGCCGTACGGATTCCTTGCTGAAATGGAACGATCCGAAGCCCTGGCTCGTGCCAAGTTCTTCGTACCGTAGACACAGGGAGGGCCTTCCACCAACGACATCAGCAGGCAGCTTGACGCGGTTGTATTGGCTAGATCCGTTTCCGTAGAGACTCGTCGTGCAAAGTAGCACGAGTCGAGGGATTCTCTGTACTTTCTTCCCCTTCATGCCAGAAGCAATAACGCTCACATGATCTACATATTTTTTGGCGTATGCTCGAACGACCTCAGGGCTGCCCATGAGCAAACACGTGAGTTTGCCTCCTAAAATCGCGTTGTATGGCGCAACAGCACCGCAGACCATAATGTCCATCATGTCAATTCCGACCCGGTCTGCCTTGCCAAATCGCACAACCCGCTTCAATGCATCCCGAACATTCGGCCGTTGAACACCTCGGCTTAATTCTCTCCTTGAGAGAGACTCGAGATTTGCGTTATCCAGAACTCTCTGGACATCCAGGAGGGCCGCCAGCCGATTGCAGCGTTTGCTCCTATATAAATATGTTTCAGCCAGAGCAGTCCAATCCCTACGGGTACGTGCCTTGCCACTTTTGTGAGCGGCGCTATCCGGACTCTTGCGATGCAGTTTAATGGTCCTCACGGCTTCCGCGCGGAGCTTCGCGATCACGCTTGGAGATGTTGCTTTGAGGTCCTTGTGGGTCAGTAGGCCATCCTTAATAAGATCGGCGATGTAAATGCCTTTCAGAAGGTCTCGCAGTTGTCCAAGGAGGCAACGAATGGTCTTCCTGTTCGGATCGGCGGCCAAAGCAGCAACCGCAGTGTCGGAATCCCATCCGATCCACTTGTCACGGATTGACTGCTGAATTACAGAACTCGCCAGTGCCGCGATTCCGATCACCGGGTGTCCCGGCATCGCACGGTCGCGCACGAGAATCATGAGATTGCGGCCCGGCACGCTCCGGTACATATTCACCCACGTATGCCGAAAGTATCGCCAGATGTCCCCCAGCCGCAGGCCTGTCTCCGGGCATACTCCTTCGGGCGTCACGAACTGCAAGTAGGGATCAATCGTTCTCGCCAACTGCCTTGCACGCTCATCTGGATTTTGGCAACTTGCGGCCCGACATAGGTTCGAGGCAAGTTCCTCGCCATCCCGAATCACTGAGTAGATAGAGTGCCACCCTTTCGCCGTGAGGCGCCTTTGCTCCATTCCCTTGATAAATTCCTGAACCGAAGGTTCTCTGAGCTGCGCATCCCGCTCGATCAGGTGCTTTTGGCGGACTCTGTCCTTCTGACGGAGCGGGGACTCTGATCGTTTATCTGGGGGGACGAGTGTAATCTTGGCTTGGTCGCGCGCAATCGACCAACCGTGCAGAGCGAGATCAAGCAGCACGTTGGAGACCAGCATCAGCCTGAGTTCGTTGATTGTGGGGCGATCAAGGTAGGTGGAAGCGTGCTGCCGGAGCCGTCGCACCTGTCCGGAGAGTTGGTCAGGCGATCCGAACACCTCCGCAAGGTCCTTGCAGAAGGCGATCAGTTCGGCGTGGAGAGGGCCGACTTTGGGGCTTATCGTGATGGAGTCATTCACACACTGGGACATGCGGCTCTATGACAAGAATGCTGCGACAGTATCACTCCATATTTGGCGAAAGCGCCTCATTATCTCACGCCCTTTGGAGCGGCTAAGAACGCATTCCGCTCGCGCACAGGAAATGAGCAGCAGCAGCACGTACTGGAGCGTACTCTTTCCAGCGGGCGAATGCTCAGCTGCCAACACCCTGTACGCGCTGGAATAGAATGGATGGCACTCGTTGATGTTTAGCGACAGCAAACCATTGCGCACTTGCGCCGAGAAGAAAAAGTTGTGCTCTTCTGGAGTGTGAGTCACAGCGAAGCGCAAACCGTGGACGCCGTCATTCCGCTTTCGCAACATCCTCAAGTCGGGCTGTTTGGTTAGCAGCGTCCCTCGGGTGCGCGGAGACCAAGGCGGCTCCATCAGGTGGTCCTTTGCCTCTAGACGCTTAAGAGCACTCCGGTGTGCTCTCTCCGACTTAATGCTCGCGTACTTGTTTCGGACTCGGCTGTTGAGTTCCCTAGCGATCCGCTCCATTTCAGGAGTAAGAATTGAGGAGAGGAATGCAGTGGGATTGATCTTCTGCTTGCTGTGCGTGACACCAAAGAGTTCATCCAATGCAGGAGAAAACGCGACTTCGCATCGCCACCAGTCGTCGTAGTTTTCTTTCCGCTTTGTGCCCATGAAATACCAACCGCAGTCGATTTCTCTGCCGGCCCTGACGATCGACACGCCTGCATTCTTGGCGATGCCGAGATCGTTTTTCTTCTCGTTCGAGAAATGATGCCACTTTTGAATAGGTAGTTCGGAAAACCTGACCGAAACCACGGAGACCGGCGCGCGCGACTTAACAAAGGCTGGCACCCGAAGTTTGTATTCGAGCGGGGGTCCATAAAGCTTCGCGCCCGAAAGGCTACCATCTGGTGCGATGAAGAGCGGATCAAACGGCCGGACTTGGATTCCGTTGACCTTGATCAACCGGCCGTCGTGGATGGCCTGGCGGAAGATGCGCCCGAACTCAGCCAGGAGCTTGATTTGGAGAGTCTGGCAATTATCCCAATCAAGCCGATCGCACTTGCTAAGAACTACGACGGTACCGCTCCGAGTGCGCGGGCGAACCGGGTCCTGCGCGATCCGTGGCGTCGGGACGGCGCGCATTGAATTCGTCGCGATTTCGTCCACATCCAAATAACTACTCCAGACTCGGGACGAATTGGTCCAAGTGAATACCTCCAACCGCCGTGCCTGGCTCAGCCCGCCGTTGGGCAGCCCCATGCCGTAGCGCCCCGTAGCGACTCGTGAGCCGAACCGCGTTGTACCTCCGAACTGAAGGGCAAGGCGCAGCACGGCTGGCGTCATGCCGGTCCCGTCATCGCTAACTCGAATGGTCAAGTTCTTGATTGCGCCAGTACTTTCCGCATGCTCAATGGTGATATTGACGTGTTTCGCGGATGCCTCCAGGGCATTGTCCACGAGTTCGGCGATGGCCGAACCAGTGCTTTTATAGCCGGTGTCTCTTGTAGCTTCGATGAATGACGGTACAGCAACTATGGGAAAAGCCTTCATTGTGCCTCCAGCGGCAGGGTAGACAAAAACCAGCTTTATGTGAGATGGAATTGGATGTTACGAAAAGCCCCAAATGTTAGACGTAACTATTGACATCAGAAGGGTTTGGAACCAGAATTCAAATTCCCCCTTAGAGAATTGTCGGCTGAACGGAAGTGGAATTTTGATGTCTAGCTAGCTACGATTTCTTCCTTGGGGGACAGTCTCCAATTGATATTCCGGTCATCAACTGTGCTCGACACACTGCCAATCATTGCGGGGTTCGATGACCCTTAATGGCTGGCAGGAAAAGCTGGAATCGCATTTTTCCCAACTGCGCCAGCAACGCCTCAACCATCCGGGCGCGGCCCCAATCCTTTATGCCCTTGAGCACGACCTAAGCGCAGGCGAGTTCGCCGACCTACGGCAACAGATCCATGAATGGTTGAAGTTTACGGGACCGGCGCATCGACATTTCTTAGCCTGGGCTGTTTATGCCGCCGAGATCGGGTACCAATACTCGGGCGAAGAATATTGGACGACCTTCAGCCGGCTTACATCCAACTGGCAGGACACGCAAAACAGCCGAAATCACATTCGAAGTGCCTTCGAGGAATTTCATCGCAAATTCAATGCCACGCAGCCACAAGGGCCATGGGCGGAAAAGTTCACGATTATTTGCTGGCCGATTACACATGCAATCCTACCTAAAGATTTTCAACGAGAACTCGCCCATGTGCTCTATGAACTACGCGGCTCCTTCACCCCGCAACTTTTGCACAACCCCGAGTTGCTCGGCCGGCGAATTGAGGGTGCCGCATCGAACTCGGGATCTCGATTTCGTGAATTTGCTGAGAACCATGTTCTGGTAGGCCAAATCGCCACCGCCCTGCTCCTGAGCGACAAGGATAAGGAAAAAGCGCTTATCCTAGCCTCAACCTTGGATCGGATTGCAGCCGATCTGGACGAAAACCAACGTTCCAAAAATTGGCTCCGAGACGCCCGGCGAAGGGCCGACCAGATTCGGATCCGCGGTCTCTCGCGCTCCACGGAATGCGATTCGCCGGAACTCGTTTCAGCGACTGGCAGCATTCTGACCCAGCCGCAAAAGGAGATACTGGAGCTTGGCCTGGAACCCAGACTCTACTTGAGAAGAACGGGGCCAGATACCTGGGTTGTCCAGGTAGAACTGCCAGATCTAACTTCGCTGATTCAACGATTTCCCGGCGTGCGCTCCGTAGTTGCTAGCGAAAGATGCACGATCGCAGGTTCCAAAGGAACACCCCTTCCACGAGGAGCTCTGCTGTATGGCCGGCAAGTCGTTGCACTCACTCGGTGGCCATCCTCCGGAGAACTGCTGATCAACTTCGAAAGTTTTGATCCGGATTTGAAGTATTTGCTGACAATGGAATGCCTTCTCCGGCCCGGCCCACGGTGGCTCTTCAAGGTAAGTTCCGATGGTGCAACCGCGGCACACGTCAAAACTGGGATTGTTCAACCGGGCTGTACCTACATATTGATCACCCGTAACGCGCCGGATTTGGGGTTGCCGACTCTGCATTGCGCGACCGCCATGGTGAGTTGCGAAGGGATTTCTGCCACGCGTCTTGATGTACCGGAGGTGCTTTCAAAAATCTATGCCGACGAACTGCGGGATCTTTCTCTTGCCACCGCGAGCGATGTACAAGTTGCGCCGGTAGGCTTACCCGCAGCAAAGTGGGACGACTTAGGGACAGCAGAATGGCTTTCGACGGATCAGCCCATCATTAGAATCTCGGCCGATTTTGAGACGCAGGGAGTGCTGCTAAACCTGGTTGGACCGTCGCCAGCGAAACTTGAACTCGATAGCGTAACAACCTGGCCGCTGCTGATTGATTTGGGGGAGTTGAACTCAGGCGTTTACAACCTTCACGTCGTGGTTGTGCGGCCTGGACACTCAAATCATATCTTCGGCCGCTTGCAGTTTACGGTCCGCGAACCCAAGACCTGGACCGGTTCGATCCCCTATGCGACACCATTTTCAGTGAGGGTCTCACCTGCAACGCCGAGCCTCGAGGAGATATGGGAGAAACAGGCAACGGTGGAACTCTGCGGTCCTTCCAACCGAAAGGTCGATGCGGAAATCAAGTTCTACTCAAGTTCGTCGCCTGAGCCACTCCTTGCGCGAACAATTGAATCCATCGTGCTACCTTGTTCGCAATCCCGCTGGTCGGTCCTTTGGACCGAGATCAGCGGCGACAGACAAATTCAGAATACCTACGATGCGAGCACCGAATGCGAGCTTATCTTCCATTGCGAGGAACTGGGCAGATTTGCTCTCCGAGCATGCCGCGAATCAAGCCCGGTTCGGTGGATCGTAAAACAGGAGAACAACGGATATTTCCTAAAGCTAGCACTTCTAGATGATCAGACGGAAACATCCCTGGCTTACTACTCATTTCGATCACCTGCCGAATCCAGTCCGATGTCCGAGGACCCAATAGCCGGGTTCCGTGTTTCGGAGGGCGGCGGCCTCTTTGCTGCGATCACCGAGAGATACAGAACCGCAATCATTGTTCCTCCCGCTATCCACTCGCTGAGGTGGCTGTCGGCTGTTGTTTCGATTCCCCAGGCCGCATCATCAGAAGCAGCGCTGGATCAACACCTTCGTGCGTTTGAGCTTTGGGCTACTGCAAGGGCAGCCGGCAGCCCCTTCGCTGCGAAACGTAAAGCGGCGGCAGTGTCCGCGCTCTTGCAAGAGATCATCAGAGTGCTCTGCGGGAATGAGTGGTCACACTTTGAACAAGAATACTCGCGTGGTGCAATTGCGATCACAGACCTAAGGAACTTCATTTCGCCTGCAAAGCACAATCCGATAGCGCGTGAAATCGTTTTGCAACAACAACAGCTGAAAGAATCGGCTCCCGATGAGATTGTCGAAAGTCTTTACCAACTGACATGTTCCTACCTGGATCTGCAGGCCTTCTCCGGCGGACCGAACCATGGAGCGAATCGGCAGCGGTGGATAACAGAATTTGTTTATCGTCTGTTCAGCGCTCCTGCCTCGGCACGAAGTTGGGCAAATCAAGATCTCCCGGTTGCCTTCGCCTACCTTCTGAAGAATTCGATCCTGTGCCGGATCGGAAGATTCGCAGCACTGCTTTCCAGGGCAGAGGATGTTAATAGCGCTGAACCAAAGGCGGTGACATTGTGAGGCTGGTGCCCGCAAAGGATGTCGAAGCATTGACCGTTTCTCGTCTCGGTTTCGATATCGACTCCGCAGATCTCCTTACTCCCGAGGTGTTGGCTGCACTCATCAGAAAGACCGCCTCCTTTGAGTGCCCCTGCCCGCCAGCGATACTCGCGAAATCCGTCTCTCGGCTCCTTGAACCGATTTGTCTTGATGACACTCTCAAGGACGCTGTGCGCGGGACAATCAATTCGGTCATTTCCTATGGGGATTTGATCGAGTCGCGAGAATCGACCGATACGTCTTCGAACTTCCTTCTATATCTGGCTGCGCCCAGCTTCCTCCAGGTCTCAGAAACCCTCTTCCTTCTTTTTGGCGTGACGCCTGATGGTGAAGATATGGCTCCTCCTGATCTGCGCCAAAAGGTTGAACCAGTCATGTACAGCCGCAGATTGGCAGTCCAGGACCCTAATGACTGCCGGGATACATTGCTGCAAGCGGGATTCGAATCTCTGAAGCTGGACTCTTGGCTGCGGTGCCCATCTCGTCGACCTGCTTCCGAGTTGATCGCTCTATACGACGACGCTTTGTTGAAGTCCGGTTCTCCGGGCGTTCCAGAAGATGTCATTCTGATAGACCCAAGCCGGCCAGTGAGCTACTACAAGGGACGATGGACAAAGCTAAAGAAACAGACCGGGAGGTTCATTGGCCGGCGGTCGCAGACATATGGCGCGCAGTTGTGGTGTTACCTCGAGGTTAGCAATGGACTCGTCACGCGATTACTGGATTTTCCGCTATTCGAAACCCACTGGCGAGCCTTCGATGAAGCCTGGCACCTTTTACAAGCGATGGACGCGGTCTCGAGCCAACCTCAAGGTTTTCGTATTCGGAAGGCGAGTCAAAAAGAAATGGCAGCGATGGATCTATTTTCTCCGGTTCCAACCTGGGCGACGCGCCGGTGGGATGCTGTCGGTCTCAGGACAATGCCCAATTCCTCACTGATGACATACATATTTCCTGAAAAGCAGATCGATGATGAGTGCAGGTTTGCCGCCGAGAGGATGTGGCTTAGACGCTTATGACCAATGATGTCCAGACAAAATTCGCCACGATAGATCAGACCGTGATGCAGCTTCATGCCGCGCTTCAGGAATACATCGAAGCGGCTTACCACATCTCGGACCCTCAGATGGTAAAGGAGAGAGCGGCACTTCTCTTGGAAACGGGGGTGATCCACCAGCGGCCATATCTCGAAAGCACTCCACGATATATAGCAGGGCCAAAATATTCTGACATTCAAGGTCTTGATTCGGCTGTCTTATCCTTGTTTACTTCGCTTTCGAAATCGGACGGAACAAAACCAATTCTCTACAACCCTCCCTATCTTCATCAGGCGGAGGCCATCGAGGGAATACTCGTCCAGAACAAAAGTCTGATGATCATGACTGGCACTGGGTCAGGAAAAACGGAGAGTTTCCTTCTGCCCATCCTGGGGAAACTCGCTCTTGAAGCTGCGCACCGAGCGAGCGCATTCACCAATCACTCCGCTGTGCGGGCCATGATCTTGTATCCAATGAATGCGCTCGTGAATGATCAACTCAGCCGCCTGAGATTGTTGTTCGGAAATAGCCGGCTGAGCAAACAATTTGAGACCTGGGCAGGGCGTCCAATTCGCTTTGCTCGTTACACGAGCCGAACACTCTATCCCGGAGTTCGGGATTCCAAAAAGGACGCCGACCGTCTTTCTCCAATCGGCAAGTACTACGTCAAACATCTTCAGGACTCTCTTGATCCATCATCACCCAATCACGCTTCCTCCAAGGTGCTCGTAGAAGAACTGAAGAGTCGCGGCAAATGGCCGGCTAAGCCCGACTTGTTGGCCTGGTATGGAAAACCAAGCAGCAGATGGCAAGACAGCAAAACGAAAGCATTCAAGCGTTGCGTGACTCTTCCCCATGATCAGGAGTTGTTTACCCGACATGAGGTACAGGCCACTCCCCCCGATGTTCTCGTCACAAACTACTCCATGCTGGAGTACATGCTCATGCGACCGCTCGAACGACCGATCTTTGACCACACTCGCGAGTGGCTGAGCGCAAATCCAAAGGAAACGTTCTTACTGGTAATCGATGAAGCCCACTTGTACCGGGGTGCCCAGGGTTCCGAAGTAGCATTGCTTATCAGAAGGCTGCGGCAACGGCTTGGAATTGAAGCTGATCGGCTTCAGGTTATTTGCACTACAGCAAGTTTTCACGACCATGAATATGCTCCGTTTTTCGGCGCTCAACTCACGGGCAAACATGCCGACGATTTTCGCCCCATCAAGGGGGATCTCGATTTAAGAAGACCTGAACACGTGGCCACCCAGGCGGATGCGGAGCTTCTGGCCGGCTTGGATCTGGCAAAGCTCGATTCAGAATTGGCCTCGGACCGCGATGAGGTACTCTCTGCGTTCTGTCGTGCCCGCGGAAAGGCCTTCGATTCCGCTCAATGGCAACCCTCACTTTTCGAAGCTTTGGCCGGCTATCCGCCGTTGAATCTGCTTGTGAATCTGACCATGAAACAGGCACTACCTGTGAAAAACCTAGGTGAGGAAATATTCAAGGGGTCCACTCCCCATGTCGCTGCAAAGGCGTTGACGGCACTCACCCGGCTCGGCAGCTTGGCCCGACGTGCTTTGCATGAGCCCGGCTTGCTCCCTTGCCGCGTCCACTCCTTTTACCGCGGTCTGCCCGGCCTGTGGGTGTGCATGGACCCGAATTGCTCGGCTGCAGAGAAGGTTGCAATCCGGGCCGTGGGTCGCATGTTCGCGCAACCCAGAGATCTGTGCGATTGCGGTTCGCGAGTTCTCGAACTGTACACATGCCGCAACTGCGGGAGCGCATATGCGCGTGCCTATACCGACGACGTTCAGGTCCCGACCTTTCTGTGGGGGGAGGCCGGAACGATTGTCAGATCTGCCAGCGGGGAAAAGAAGGAACTTGAACCAATTGATCTGCTCCTGGAGGAGCCAGTGTTTGGACTTGTCGAGCCCGCTGACTACGACTTAGTCACGGGAAGACTCAATCCCAAGAATCCAAGCCCTCGCGTGCGAACCGTATTTCTCCGAAAAGACCGCTCGATACCGTACAAGGACGACGCTGAACAGAACGCAAAAGTCGATCCCAAGCCTGGCGAGTTCAAACCGTGCGCCGTTTGCGGCCAGACCGCCTCATTTGGAAGAAGTTCGGTGCAGGACCATCAAACAAAAGGTGACCAGCCGTTCCAGGCCCTGATTACAAAGCAACTGCAGATTCAGCCTCCCAGTAATGTGCCTGCAACTCGTCTCGCCCCGCTTCGCGGTCGTAAGGTGTTGATCTTTTCCGACTCTCGTCAAACTGCAGCGCGGCTTGCGCCGAATCTTCAGAAGTACTCGACACAAGATGCTCTCAGGCCACTTATTTGCGCTGGATACCGAGTACTGCAGGAACAAGTATCGATTCGAAAATTGCTGTCACTGCAAGATCTTTACCTTGCAGTGCTCATCAGTTCCAAGCAGTTGGAGGTACGGCTGAGACCGGAACTCCGCGCGGGTGAGGACTTCATCGAAGACGTTACGGTTGAGCAAGCGCTCAAGCAAGGCGCTCTCGCGGATTCGGAAAAAATGCTGGAATTGTTTACGGAGGTTGGCCGGTCCACCCCGCCAGAGTCGTTGCTTGCAGCCATTATTGACACGCTTTTTCACCGCTACTACGGAATGGAAGCGCTTGCTCTTGCTTCAATCGTCGAACGTGAGAAGTTCTCAGAGAAAATAGTGGGCCTTCCAACGCTACCGGAAGTCGCTGAATCCGCCGAACAGAAAATGGCTATCGCACGCATTTGGTTGCGACAGTGGCAAAAAAATGGTTTCTTGCTGAATGGCATGCCTCAGGCGTGGCGGCAAATACGGATCAAACCCCACACCGGTACCTTCTCGGCGATGCGATCGGCCTTGCCGACGAAATCGGCCCGAACCGAGTTCGATAAGAATTGGCTGCCCAAGCTCCGCGAATGGTTCTGCAATCCGATTCCTGGAGGTAGGTTTTGGTTGAATGGCGGTAACCTTACGCTCGCAATAGGAGGAGAATGGGCGTACTGCGTGACATGCCAAACCGCTCAACGGCCCTTCCCGCAACGGACCTTTTGCATAAACTGCAGTCGCGACACCGTGCACATAATCGACCCAAATAGTGACCCTGTGTTTTCCGCTCGCAAAGGGTACTACCGGTCGACGACGGTGGCCGCAATGTCTGACCCACCAAGGCCACCGATGTCTTTGATTGCTGCCGAGCACACGGCGCAGTTAAACGCTGCGCAAGCCAAAGACGTGTTCTCCAAAGCCGAGGAATTTGAACTGTTATTTCAAGATGTTGATCTGGGACCGGACGAAAAAGGTCACGAGCGCCCGTCGATCGACGTCCTGTCCTGCACCACCACCATGGAAGTTGGGATCGACATCGGAACACTTTCGGGTGTGTCACTCCGAAACATGCCCCCCGCCAGAGCCAACTACCAACAACGGGCCGGTCGAGCGGGTCGCCGTGGGAATGCAGTGGCTACGGTCACCGCATTCGGAAGTGCCGACAGCCACGACGAACACTACTTCACTAGTCCAGACCAAATGATTCGGGGCGCAGTAAATGACCCGAAACTAAACCTTGATAATTATGAAATTACCCGTCGGCATGTCACAGCGTTCCTGCTACAGCGGTACCATCAGGTTCGGTTGCCTCACATTGCGCCCGAGGACCAGCCTCACCTATTTGCGGTCCTGGGTAGTGTTGCCGACTTCAAGAACTCGGAGTCTCTGCTAAACAGAGAAGATCTGAATCAGTGGCTAACAGAGAATGAAGCCGCACTACGAGATGAAGTCTCTCAATGGATACCGAAAGAGATTTCAGCAGAGGATCGTAACCGCCTTTTGGATTCACTCGTTTCCGAAACCATGAAACAGCTCGATGTGGCAATTGAATGGGGCACGGCGGAAGAGCCGGAAGCTAGTGCAACAGACGAAGCCATGGAAATACCTGCTGAGCCAGATGAAGAAGTACCCCCGGCGGATCCCATCCAGGCAAACCTTTTGGACAGACTTCTGTATAAAGGCGTTCTCCCTCGCTACGCATTTCCCACTGATGTCGCAACCTTCTATGTCTTTGATAAGGAAAAATCTTCCAGTTTTCGCCCGGAATTCTTGTTCTCGCCTTCGCAGGGATTGCCGGTCGCCCTTTCCCAATATGCCCCTGGAAAAGAGATATGGATCGCAGGAAAGCAATACACGTCCGGCGCGATCTATTCGCCCATGAAGAAAGATCGATATGAGGCGTGGGAAAACAGGCGCCTCTACTATGAGTGCTCAGTGTGCAAGTACGCCAAGAGCATCGAAAGGAAAGACGGGGAACGAGGCGAACGCCTCGACTGTCCGGCCTGTGGCGAAATCCAGACCTTTGGAGACGCAAGATATTGGCTTCGGCCACCTGGGTTCGCACACCCTGTTTTTCTGGATGAGGAGACTTCTCCCGACGACATGCCCGCTCGGAGCTACGCGACGCGGGCAAAGCTGGTTGCTCCTACCCCAGCCGAGGACGCTTCATGGATCGTAGTCAATGACAAGCTGCGAGTGCACCACTTGAAGCAGCATCTGTTGGTTACCAATCGAGGTCCCGCCAATGATGGCTATGACTACTGCACGAGATGCGGGCGCATTGAACCATCCGTCTTACCTGCGTCGCAACTCGGAGCAGCACACAAAAAGCCGTATCCGGACGAACGGCATCCCAACTGCGAGGGCGGCGGTACCACTCGGGGTATAGTCTTAGGGACAGATTTCATAACGGACATTATCCTTATCTCTCTCACGGTTGAAGAACCGATCTTGTTGTCCCCATCCTTTCTTGCAACGGACATAGCTCTTCGTACGGTTAGTGAAGCCATTTCAAAGGCTTCTTGTCTCCTCCTTGAGTTGGAACCGAGCGAATTGCAGGCGGAATATCGGCCTGCTCTAACCGCGCTGGGGAAGGTCGGCAAGCAGATTGAAATCTATGTTTACGACACGCTCCCTGGCGGCGCAGGATTCGCACGCCAAATTGGCACAAGGGCGTTGGAAATTCTACAGAAGGCGCTTGCCATTCTTGAAGACTGTCCCGACAACTGCGATCGCTCTTGTTACCGTTGTTTGCGGAGTTACAGGAACAAGTTCGAGCACGACTTATTGGATCGAAAGGTCGGCGCCGCCTTACTGAACTATCTTTTAACTGGTGCGCCGCCGCGCTGGGAGCCAGGCCGGATAGAGGCTTCACGCGATCTTTTATTCAACGATTTGAAGAGGCAATCGGTCGAGGGTCTTACGATCTTGCGGCGAGCGGCGATAGAAGTGCCGGGCATTGGCGCAGTTGAGGCGCCTTTATTCATAGAAATCACGGGCGGTTTGAGATTGATCGTTGACGTCAGCGGACCTCTTACGCCAAAAGAGCCTGCCGATGACGTGTTGCGAGAGATGGTTGACTATTCGCCTATCGCAATCAAGCCAGTTGAGGAACTTGTGGTGCGCCGAAATCTTCCGAGGGCCACAAGCGAGTTGCTCGAGTTGGCCGGCATGACGAATTAGAAAGGAGACCGGGTGAAGATTCCCGCAGTTTTCACGACTGTGACTCCAACTCACTGGCAGGCCCCACCAGAATGGATGAACTTCCATTACCTGGTTCGGGCGGAACAATGTCCTCGTTCCGCGGCCCTTCGGCACGCGACATATTCGCAGCTCTGGAACCGAAGGGGCTATCCAGATAAGCCTAGTCTCGCCGCACTTGCTGGCACGGTTGTACACAGGGCCATCGCTAGAATAGTCCGCGCGCTCGCCGCGAGTGGGATTGGTTCGTTTGAAGATCCCCGATCCGTCGCAATCCTAAAGAGTCTCGGCGGCTATTCGAACGTGATAGCCGAGTCCGTCACAGATGTCTTTCAGTCTCTCGCGGGCAATCCGCGATTTGACCTCGTATCGTCGGCGTCATTGTCAAGACTCAACAACCGCCTTCCTGCCATCCGCGAGCAGGTACAGCTACAACTGTCACGATTGAAATGGAAGTTACAGCCTCCGTCCGCCGACCTGATGGAGGATTTGGATACCGATACGGTTGCACGCGATCGAGTGCCTTTGGAGCAAGGAACACATTTTGAAGTTGAATTGCGGCATCGTGGAATCAAATGGCGCGGATTTGCGGATTTGATCGAGCTTCGTGATGACCTGTGCAAAATTGAGGATTTCAAATCCGGAGAACCGTCGGACGATCATCTATTGCAACTCCAGATATACGGCCTCCTTTGGTGCCACGACGAGGAACTCAACCCGGCAAAAGTCGCTGTCGACAAATTGGTCATTTGTTACCCCAATGGCAATCGCATCGTCCGCTACGACAAAAAGAGCGGCAGCAAGTTGGCGCAGGAGTTGCAGGCGAGAACGAAAGCTGTCCGCAAAGCCGTATCGGGCTCTGCATCTCAGGCAAATCTCGATGCCGAGCGGTGCCCAAAGTGCGATGTCCGCCATCTGTGTTCGGCCTATTGGACGAAGGATCGGCCCGCCGGTGTCGACGCGAGCCCTGAGAGACTCGAACTCGATGACGTACAGCTAGTTCTGCGATCCCGTAAGGGACAGAACACCTGGTTAGCAGAATGCCAATTGGCGAACCACGTACCCGTTGGAAGCACAGTTTTGTTGCGGTGGACGCCAAAAGAGTTTGCGGTGCTTGACCAGTTGTTGCCGAGTTCGGAAGTCCGCTTGAGCGGAGCGTTAATATCTTATAGCGAGGACGCTCGGCTCCAAATTGTTAGCTGCTCCACAATGACCGACCTAATTCTTCCGACATAGTGAGCAGCGCATCGGTGCTTAGCCGAGATTTCCCCACTAAACGATCGCAGCATGCATGGCGGAACCCATCAGTCATCAACCGATCACATTTCGGCGCGGAAGAGATGTCAATACCGATCGAACGGCATGTTCCGTCACTGAGTTCTTGCTGCAACCACGCGAACAGCATTGCACGAAATCCGGCACACAGCTGGCACGCAACTGATTACAGAGGGTCAACGTTCGCAGTTCCCAAGTATGGCGGCTGATCGGCCGTCAGCTGTCAATCCTGGTTGATCCTTTCTCTTCGTTACACCACCAATGTGTTGCCTGGATATTTTCTGGATGGTCATCTCGCCACGCGCCGCCCATTCCCTTCGGTTCCCTGTGGTCCGGCACGATATCGTTGTAATCCGTGAAGTCCTCGTGGCAGATGGCACATATGCCGCCCTGCTGGACAATCTTTCGATTCAGAAGTTTGCGCATTTCGGCTGGTGACCGTAATTCCCTATAACCTCGCGGATGATATGGATCTTCGACCCTTTGAACTCCGAGTCTTATCAACTTGGGCTTGGGGAGGAATTCCCGGCCGCAACAGGAGAGAGATTTATGGATCGGGCACAATTCGTTGCTACGAAGTCTCATGGGCGCTCCTCTCGAAGAGTTGAATGAATCGGTTGTGAGCTGGCGGTAACCAGGGACGGAGAACGGTCTCCCGAGCGCGAGGCTGCTACAATTCCTGCCCGAGGAGAAGCAATGTCGAACTTGGCTCATGTAGTCCAGCAGTTAAGGAAAGAGCGGAATCAAGCACAGACCAGAATCGAACAGTTGGACGAAGCTCTCAAAGCACTAACCGGATTCACTGGAGTACGTGGAACCGCTCAAAGACAGGGTCCTGTACGGGCCGGACGGAAACGAAGAACCATGTCAGCAGCTGCGCGCAGACGAATCGCTACAGCCCAGCGCGCACGTTGGGCGAAATGGAAGGCGGCACGACGGCGCAAGTAAGCCGAATCGGGCCGCGTTTTCCACACTTCTATTCACAGATATTTCGTTTTCGCCCTGAGAATTGCGTTGACATCGATGAAGCGACTGTTTAGTTTGGCTGGCGTCGACGGCTGAAAGGATTGGCGAAATAAACCTTGCCACTCCGAAGTAGGCTGAGTGATCTGCTCGGCAGGGCGACCTGACGAGCAACCAGACCCGAAAAAACCGACTGGTTCTGCGAGGAGCAGTTGGGGTTTGGATCTGCGAAAGCAGTGATCGCATCAAGGGCTGCGACGGTGCATGCATCCACGCGGTTGGCTCCCTCGCAGGAGCTGATCGCTGGAGCGTAACCAATGTCGCAGCCTTTCCTATTTCCGGGATGCAGGTGTCGCCTCTTTCTCGGGTTTGTCCGCTCTCGGTGGAAAGAACCTTCGTGAACCGCTCTGACATCGCCCCTGTACTCTTCGCAGTTTTCAACATAAATTGTGGATAAACTCGTTAGAGATCCCCTCGACACCCCTTCCCGCAAGGTCTTGACCGGTTTGCACCAACCAATGGGCGGGGATCTCTTCGGCTAGAATTGCTATGCGATGCCAGTGGCGATTGAGCTGCAGAATCTCGGTGATGCTCAGTTATGCAGAGAAATTGCGGCGAGTATCGAGCACGCACTCGGCGACAAACGCGGAGACTGGCGTGTGTCGATCGCCGGATCGCGAGCCAGCGAGAATTGGGAGCTGCGAGTGGAAGGGCTCAACGGCTTTGAACGGACGTATACTCTGACGGGAGCTGCCGGGGAGCATCAACCTGAGGCAATTCGCAGACTGATTCTCCAGTTGGTACCGACCCGCTCCTCCTGAGCCGCTGTTCTTGTTTTGCAGCACCAGACCGAACACGAGATGAGTACCCTTCAACAGGTCGCCCGAGAACCGCAAATGCGCAAGGTTCCAAATGCGAACCACCCTCTCGACGAGCATATCCTGCGAGCCTTGAACAAGATCAAGAAGCCGGGCACGGCTGAAGAAATCACAGAGCTGCTCAATCGCGACCTTGGCTCGGGAGACCACCCTTTTCAGGTGAGAGAAGTTGCGACCTGGTTGCGCAACGCCGAGGAAAACGTGCTCAGTTTGTATTGGCTGGGAAATCGTCCGCGCAGGTAACGCTCTTAGCCATTCTCGATGTCCTGGCCCTCACCTCAGGGAACAGGATTGAGGCGGATGCTACATTTCGCGTGTTTCGCTAGAATGTGATGCTTACGAAAGGAGCATTATGGCAAAGAAGAAAGTTGATCCGCTCAACAAGAAACAATACGGCGCGGTGTCTGCGATGCTCACGGTCTCCGATATCCCAGCTGCTGTGAGCTTTTACCAAAAGGCGTTTGGCTTTTCGAAACGCGCCATCATGAAGGGTCCGGATGGAAAACCGATTCATGCTGAACTCACACTGCGCGGCACAACTCTGATGCTTGGCCCCGAGAATGATGCGATGGGAAAGAAGAGCGCAAGGAGCCTGGGCGCTTCTCCGGCCAGCCTCTTCATCTATGTAGAGAACGTGGACAAAGTCGTCGACAAAGCGACCAAACTCGGCGCTACCGGCCAAGGTCCGGTAATGGATATGTTTTGGGGTGATCGCTGCGGCACGGTTGTAGACCCGGACGGCTATTCCTGGATGGTTGGCACCCATAAGGCTGAACCTACGGCAAAAGAGATGAAAAGGGGGATGCTGGAGATGATGCGGCAACAGCCGACGGATACGGCCACAGCTGCCTAAATGTATCCTCACTCGAAAAGATCCGGCTGAGCACCAGTTCGTTCGGCTTCCCGAAAGTTGCTCAACCCTACGCCGACGAGCCGATAGCGTTGCTGTGGTCCCAAGTCCACTCGTTCTCGCAGCTTGAGGGCGATGCCAGTCAACTCTTCGCAGGATGAGGGAGGAGTGTCTGGCGTATGGCTGCGAGTAAGAATCTTGAACTCGCTCGTCTTCATTTTGAGGACCACGGTACGGGCTATCCGTAATTCTTTGCGCGAAGCAGACCAAAGCTTTTCTGCAAGGCGCCGGATCATGGGCTCCGTC
>Ga0335076_10000704_pt1 | contig 31320 bp, 23 predicted proteins | sample Lox_Sample_25_FD_206717 | JGI IMG/M metagenome (GOLD analysis project Ga0335076, IMG submission 206717) | Soil microbial communities from Loxahatchee National Wildlife Refuge, Florida, United States - Lox_Sample_2.5 | ecosystem: Environmental > Terrestrial > Soil > Wetlands | place: USA...
CGCGCATTATAATCCGGGGCAGCAACCGCCTTCTGCCCACTGACTTGCCGACATCCGTGATGCGTTTCCTCAAAAACTTGCAGGGCAAAGGAGCATCGTTCCTGCTGGCGGTTCCGGTGGAAGTTAGCCTCGGGAAGCGTTCCTGGAATCTCTGCTGTACAAATTGGCTCCGGAAGCGGTGGCTCCGTCCGCGGCCTGATGGAGCGGGGACCCAAGCGGATGGAGGGTTCTACCGTGCAGCCGGCGGCAGGGCGATCGCCCCCTGAAAATCGGGCGCCGTAGAGATCCCTTGTTCCTTGAGAAAGTGAGACGCTTCTTTCAGGCTGGCGCCGAAGGAGATGCCGTGGAATTTGCCGCTCCCGGCCAAGGTCAGAATCCCGATCACCTCGCCTTGGGCCGATATGATTGGGCTGCCACTCATTCCCTCCGCGGCGGTCATGTCGATCGCGAAATCGCAATAGCATCCATCCTGGCGCTGATAAATCTGACGTCCCGCGATATGTCCGCTGCGGACCAGCGGTGCGACTCCCCACCCTGTGAAGCTGGTAACCGAGACTGCCTCGCCGGGCATGGTGGATCGAGTGCCGATGCGAGCCGGCCGGACGTAGCCCCAGTCTCGACCGTTGTCGACAGGTCTGATGCTGCAGACGGCCAAGTCAAGCGGCGGGAACAGATTGCATTTGCTGACGAAAAAAGCGTGCAACTGCCGGAACCGGCTCCATTCGCCATCCGGGATCATGACGCTCAGGGTGCAATCGGAGCGCGCTTCCTGAATCACATGCGCAGCAGTGAGCAGGGATCCACCGGAGTCGGCGATGACCCCGGTGCCGCGCACGCGCGTGCGCGCGGCCTGATGAGTTTCGGTGCAAAGCAGCGGTACTGCCGAGCGCAGCGCGGAACCGCCGCCCGTCGTCTGAGGGAATGAAAGCCTCGTTAGCAGCAGCCACACCAGTACAACGAAGACAGTCCGATAGCACCGCATGTCGCGTTCGCTATTGAATTGTATGCCGGGAACTTCGCAGCGAAGGAATCGTTTATTGATTCGGTTTCGTCGTTCCGCCGGCCGGAGCTTTGGGAGTAGTTGGAGATGGCGGGGCTGGCGTCGAGCCCATCGGCGCCGGCGCTCCTCCGGGTGTGCACTTAACCGGATGCTTGAATAGGCTCGGATCCGGCGCGCTTAGGCTCACATTGCTGTAGTGAACTTCCAGTTTCGCTTTAGGGTTCGCGCCCGGACCTTGCGGCTCGACCTCGATCTTGATCGGGAAGTGATTCAGATCCTTCGCTCCCCACAGCTTCATCTTCACGGTCCGAGGGTGCTCATCGGTGGACGTCAGCTGAAACGTTTCGACGGTGCAAACGTGGCCATCGATCGTTTCCTCTTCCGCAGTAGGCACGCGCTCGAATTTGAAATCGCGGAATGCCGAAAACGGGAAACTGCCTGCGTCCAGAGCCATGAATTGGGAGCAGGTATTTGCGTCCACACCCCAGGTGATTCCCTTCTCCAAATCCACAATGCGGTACGAGCCGCGGTCGAAGTCAAGGCGAAGCAGGTTACCGGAGCGGTAGATCTTACGATCGTGATCACGCCCCATGCCGCCATTCAACGTGGCCGCGAAGTTCTTGAAGGAATCCAGCGGATTCTGAGACGAGCTTTTTGCAGGTGCCGCTTTTGCCGGGCTTTGGCCGCTGCCGATTGCCCCCATCCATAGTTCGACCCCGACTAACACCAGAGCTACCGACCGCAGCTTCATCGTGAGCAGACTCCCAAGGAAGAAAGAGCCACGCCCCTTCTTCGCGAGGCGTGGCTGTTGTTGAGGAACGAGAGAAGCCTACCGCTTGGCCGCGTCCGGAGCTCCCTTGACCACCGGCGAAGAGCCGTTGATCCAGGTTCCGTAATTGACCAGGTAGTTCCCGTAGTAGTCGTTGTCCCAGTAAATGGTCCAGGTATGGTACTTGGTATTCACGAGAAGCTGGAAGGCAACCGTTTCGTAGCTGAAGTAAGCAGGGCTATTGAGGGCAAGCACCGCGCCGTTGCCGTACTGGAGGTAGGACGATACACCGAACTTGAAGCCGCCACCCGGATAGTACAGTCCGTCGCAGAGGGCGTTGTAGTACCAGCCGCCGACCAGAACTTTTGGCACCGGCGCGCCGGGGGTGTAGTTACGGACAAACGCAACGTTGCAGAAAGCGTTGCCGCCTGTATCGCGAAGCGTGAATTCATAGGTGCTGTCCTTGGCACTCGCGGCCAAGCTGAAGACCATGACAATGCTAAGCAAGAGCAAAGCCTTTTTCATCGACGTATTCTCCTGGAAGGTTCGGTTGTACAGATAGAACTGGGATTTAACTGATTCTCGGATCCTGGGGAAAGGACCCAGTCGTGGAAAGCATCATCGTACGGGTCTGTGAGGTTGTCAATAGAAGAATTGATTCTTCAGAAGAAGTTCAGACGCGTGTGAAAACAGTTGCGATTCTTGGGGTGAAAACTGGGACGAAGCGAATTGCGTTGCACATCCCCACCCCCCGGTTTGGCTGTCCAGAGCTAGGCTCCCAGGCGATGCGAGCCGATCCCGCCTTAGCCAAGGGGTCCAAGTGCCAACAACCAGCCTTTCGCTACAAGCAGATCCTTCCGTAACGGATACTCGGTAACGACAGGAATCTTGTCCTTCTCCCGTACCTGAATTAGCGTGGCTTCAGCGCGTCTTTTGACGCGCTCTGAGGTATCGGGCGTCCGGCGTCGGGTCTCCGGACGCCCTTATATTTGCGATGCAGCTGGCAGGCCTCTTATCGACTCCCGGCCGCCACCGACTCGCCACCGCGAGCGTCGTTCTTGCGCGACGCCTTCAGCCACAGGGACAGAAAATCCTGGAGTTCGTGAGGCGGCTTCAGCCACACCTGCGCCGCGCTGCGTCGCCAGCGCGACCGTACCAGGACGCTCAAGCCTCGCTCTCGGAGCGCAATGAAAGCAGGCTCATCGGTGGTGTCGTCACCGAGGTAGGCGGCTGGCGTAGCAGGGTCCATTTCTTCCAGCAGGACACGCACAACATCCCCCTTGTTCGCTTCAGGGGCACGAATCTCGATGCCGCCGTCAAATTCCAGAAGTTCCAGACCGCTGTGCTCGGCGATCGGCTTCCAGCCCAGCAGTACTCGGCCCCGCACCATTGCGGCTTCGCTGGGCGCCAGCCCGCGCCAGTGCACGGCGAGGCTTCCTGTCTTGATCTCCGCGGTGTGCCGCAATTCCTGGTAGCCCAGCCAGCGGTCGGCGTCGGAGAGAGCGTCAAGAGTCCTTTCCTGCAGTTGCATGGTGTCCAGCGTGCCGTCGAGCCTGCGGCGCTGCAAACCATGTAGACCCCACAACTCGGGGCACGGTTCGATTCCCAGCAGTTGACGGATTTCACTCGTATCCCGGCCGGAGACGATGACTAGGCGGGTGTGCCTCCCTTGCACCATTTGTTGCAGAAGGGGAGCGATTTCGGGATAGGGGAGCGCCTCATCCCGTTGCTGACGGAACGGGGCCAGGGTGCCATCGTAGTCGAGCATCAGCAGAGACCGCGCCGCTCGCGCCACCGACTCGAGGAACGGCTCGATCTGCTGTTGCGCTTCCGGTGGTAGCACTTTGACGTTTCCCTCCTTTCGCATATCAGGCAATGAATGCGTTAGCACGCAGTTTTTCGTGCGCATCCTCTGCCGAATCCAGCCGAACTTCACAGAGTTCAGTAATCAGGTTGCCAGCCCAGCGATAGATGTTGTGTTCCTTGATCGTTTTGCGCATGCGCTGCATGCGCAACTGCTTGTCTTCCGGTTCCATCTCTAAAGCGACGCGAATTGCCTCGGCGGTTTGATCCGTATCATAGGGATTGATCAGCAGCGAGTCCCGCAGTTCGCGAGCCGCCCCGGTGAATTGGCTCAGGATGAGCACGCCGCGCTCGTCCTGGCGCGCCGCCAGGAATTCCTTCGCCACCAGATTCATCCCGTCGTGCAACGATGTGACCAGGCACAAATCAGCGGCACGATAGTACGGAGCAATTTCCTGGTGGCTGTGTTGCCGCTTCAGGAACACGATCGGCTTCCATTTTCCGCCCTGAAAACGCCAGTTGATGCGCTCCGCTTCCAACTCCACTTCCGCGAACAAGTCGTGGTAGCGCTTGATGTGAGTGCGGCTGGGCGCGCCAATCTGGACGAAGGTGAACTTCCCCTGGTAGGTCGGATACTTTTCCAGGAACCGTTCGATGGCCAGGAAGCGCTCCAGGATTCCCTTGGTGTAATCCACGCGATCCACGCCAATCCCGAGGTAAGTCGCTTCGACTCCCAGGGCGCGAAACAGAGCCGATCGCTCCAGGTATGAGAATCCATCGTTCTTTGATTCCGGATCCTGGTCCGTGAGGTCCACGCTGATCGGGAACGGACGAACCAGCGTTCGGTGGTCCTGGCGAAGCACAGAGAAGTGTTCCCAGTCCACACGCGACTCGACCACGCGGTCCACCGTGTGTAGAAAGTTGTTGCAGTGGGACTGAACGTGAAAACCGATGAGGTCCGCGCCCAGTAGGCCATCCACCAGTTGCCGTTGCCAGGGACAGATGCCAAAAGCCTCAGGATTGGGCCAGGGAATGTGCCAGAAGATTGCGACTCGCGCATCGGGCCGCTCCTGTTTGATCATCCGTGGCAGCAAGGCGAAGTGATAATCCTGGGCCAGCACGACCGGGCTGGGAATGTCCTCAATTTCCTGCAGCAGTGCATCCGCAAATTTCTGGTTGACGGCCTGATAATGTTGCCAGTCCGCCGCCCGAAACAGTGGCCGTGTATGCGCGATATGACACAGCGGCCAGAGGCCCTCGTTGGCGAAACCGTAGTAGTAGCCATCCTCTTCTTCCTTGCTCAGCCACACGCGGCGGAGCGTGTAGCGCGGATCGTCGGGCGGAACACGCAGGCGATCGTGCTGGTCGACCGTTTCCGTATCGGCGCTGCCGTTGCCATGGGCGATCCAGGTCCCGTCGCAGGCGTTAAGCACGGGCTGAAGCGCAGTGACTAGGCCGCTGGCGGGAACCATGACTTCCAGAGTCCGTCCGTTGCGCTGGTGCATGTAGGGCTGGCGGTTGGAAACGACGAACAGCCGGCTGCCCTCGAGCCGAGTCCGGACCTGTACCGAGAGGCGCTCGGCGGTCCACATGGAGTCGCCCGCTTCGCGCAAGCGAGCTTCGTTTTCCGCCGCGTTGCGGGCCTGGCTCAGGCTTTCCGCCATGGTCGCGACTTCCCGCGCCAGCGGACGGAACATGTCGAGATTCGGCATTTGCTGCCGGGAACTGATTCTGCCAGTGCGGAGTGCCCGCATCCATTGCGCCGCTTGCGCGATCGGCCCGGTAATGCTCCAGCGCACGATCAGCAGCGTGATAAATACGATGAAGAAGACTTGGATGAGAACGTGGATAAATCCGACGCGCCACTCCGCCAGCGTCTGGTCGCGGATGTACTGGACGTCGTGGATCACCACCAGTCCGCCTACGACCTGATCCTGGCGCTGCAGCGGCACCGCGAGAACGTGTACCGGCAGGCTGCCTAGTTTCTGAAATACATTTTCATTTCGATTCTCCGCGACTGCGGCCGTGAGGACCGAGGGTGGCCCGGTCAGGATCTTGCCCAGGTCCGGAGTCATCGCAACCAGCTTGCCTTGCCGGTCATAGACCGCGACTCCGAGCAAGTGCTCGCTCCGCCCGAAGCGCTGGACCAGTTTTTGCAGCTCCCGGTCTGAGTCCCCCGACCACGATTTCTCAACGTTGCTGGCGAGGCTTTCCCCCACCACTTCGGCACGCCGCTCGAGTTCCCTGCGCAGGTCCCGCTTCTCCCCGACTACCTGGTAGTAGGAAAATCCGAGTGAAACCAGGGTAATCCCGACAATTAGGGAAACAATCAGACGAACACTGAGCAGTCGCATCAGGAGACCTCCCGCATAGTCTTGTTAGCCGTCCGAGACCGGAGAAGCAAATGCGCCGACCGCATTGAGACAGGAAGAAAAGTTTCGGGGCGGTGGCGCGTCGCCCCGCGTTACTACGAACTATGCCGGTTCGATCGCGCTTATGCGAATCGTGCCGGTCGCCGCATCTAGGACACCGGTGACCTTCACCTTCTGGTTGACGTATTCCCCGGCTTTCTGTTGATCGTCAAGCTGGTACGTGGCCTTGCTTTCAGTATCTGTCAGCACGAGTTTGTCCCCGGTCTTCACGATTTTGCCGGTAAACGTCTTCTGCTCAGATGCGGAATTCTGATCACCTGATGGCTGGGAGGGCGTCTGTTGCGTCGCCGTTGCGTTCGGGGAGGTTGCGCTCTGCGCGTTCGCTGGTTGCCCGGTCAAACTAAGGGCCGCAAGCAACGCAAGGGCTGGAAACACGACGGTGAGTGCTGCTCGTACATTCTTCATTGCAGTTCTCCTAGGGGAGGGAATTGTGTGTATTCCGACGAAGGTGCAACTGCCCTGCCAAAGTCGCTGGGCCGGTCTTAAGTCGTTGAAACAGAAACGTCGGCGCCGCCAGGCCTCCCGTTCCATCGTGCAAAGATGACCCGCCAGCAGAGAATTGTTACGCTGGCGTCGTCGGTAGTCCGCTTGTAGCGCCCGGGTTGACTGGCGTTTACCATGGCGTCGGCAAAACCTGTTCACCAGAAAAGCTTCTTCAGGAGACACCACCATGTTTTCCGAAAACCGACGCCGCTTCTTGCAGCAGGCATCGAGCGCAGCAGTCGCATACTCCGCCAGCAGTTTGCTGGGGAACGTGGTCTCGGCCCAAACACCGTCACCCGCCGCAATGAGTCCGGCCCGCGTTTACCTGGATTCGAGACGGAAGATCGCGACGCTGGACCGGAACCTGTTCGGATCGTTTCTGGAGCACTTGGGACGCGCGATCTACGAAGGGATCTACGACCCGGCATCGAAGCTCTCCGACGGGAACGGCTTTCGCAAAGACGTCATGGAAGAAGTGCGGCAACTCGGGGTTCCGATCATTCGCTATCCCGGGGGAAATTTTGTTTCGGGCTACAACTGGCTTGACGGCGTGGGGCCCAAACAGGATCGTCCGCAAGTGCTCGACAAGGCGTGGAACGCGCTCAACACGAATCAGGTCGGCACCAACGAATTCATGATCTGGTGCAAGGCGGTTGGCGCCGAGCCGCTGATGGGCATCAACCTGGGAACGGGAACGGCCGAGCAAGCCGCCGCTCTGGTGGAGTACTGCAATCTCGAGAAGGGCACGAAATGGAGTGACCTGCGGCGCAAACACGGCGTTGCCGACCCCTACCGAATCAAGCACTGGTGTTTGGGGAACGAGATGGATGGTCCCTGGCAGATCGGTCACATGACGGCCCCCGAGTATGGCCTGAAGGCTGAAGACGCGGCCCGCCAGATGCACTCCGTCGACCCCTCGCTGCAATTGATCGCGTGCGGATCCAGCGGCCCCGGGATGCCCACCTACCTGGAGTGGGATCGCCAGGTCCTGGAGGAGTGTTACGACTACGTCGACGCGCTGTCATTGCATCGCTACATTGGGAATTCACAGGAAGAAACCGGGGGCGACAGCACAAAATTCCTCGCCATGAACCTGAGCATGGAGCAGCAGATCAAGGAAACTCTTGCGGTCTGCGACCTGGTGCAGGGCCACAAGCGCTCGCCGAAGAAATTGTGGCTCTCGTTCGATGAATGGAACATCTGGTACCGGACGCGCGGAGAAGATGCGACACGAGGTCACGGCGAGCAAGCTCCGCATCTGATTGAGGAGGTCTACAACCTGGAAGACGCGCTCTTGGTGGGCGGGTTCCTGAATACGCTGATGCGGAACGCCGATCGCGTCAAAATCGCATGTCTCGCTCAGTTGGTCAACGTCATAGCGCCCATCGTGACCAGTGCGAATGGACTCCTCAAACAGAGCATCTATTATCCCTACAGCTGGGCGCTTCATCTTGCCAGCGGATCCGTGCTCAACCTGCTCGTGGAATCGCCGACCTATGAAGTCGCCGGCATGGGCCAGGTGCCGTATCTCGACGTGGTCGCCACTGCGAATCCGGAGAGCGGAAAGACCTCGCTCTTCATCCTCAATCGCGACCTGTCAAAGGCCCGTGCGGTTGAGATCAACTGGCAAAATGGAGATCCAGGAAAAGTGCTGATGTCAACCACCATCACGGGCGGTGATCTGAAGGCATTCAATACCTTTGAATCGCCGCAGCGCGTTGTGCCCCAGGCCTTTGAAAAGCCGGCAACCGCGGGCGGACGCACGAAGTTCGACGTGCCCGCTCGATCCTACACCGCAATTCAATGGGGAGTGTGACCCATCCCGGCGAATCGTCAGATCCTATCCTTGGTGCGAAGGCGGCGCGTTTCCGTTCACCGATTCTGCCACCCGAATCAGTTTGGGCAGTACGTCGCCCAAGGGATCGTCTCCGGATGAACCCATCGCAAAATAGAGCTTCCGATAAAGGGGATAGAGTTCGTCGTAGACGCGCTCTTCGGAATCCTGGGGCTTGAATTCTTTGTGTGACGGGCAAATCGCCGCCTGTGCTTCTTCGACTGTCTTGAAAGTCTTTGCCGCCAGAAACGCGAAAATCGCGGATCCCAGGCCAACGACACTGCTGCTTGGGACAAGGACAGGCCGCCTCAAAATGTTGGCATATACCTGATTCAGAACATTGTTCTTTTGCGGAATGCCGCCCGCATTGATCACCCGCTTGATCGTGACCCCATGTTCCGCCATCCGGTCAAGAATGACCCGCGTGTGGAACGCAGTCCCTTCGATCGCAGCAAACAGTTCATCCTGCGCTGTGCTCTGCAGGTTCCAGCCTAGGGTGACGCCCCGCAGATTGGGATTCACAAGGACTGTCCGGTCACCGTTGTCCCAGGTCATACGAAGGAGTCCAGTCTGCCCCGCACGATAATCTCCCAGCCCGCGACCCAACGCCTCAACGGTTGTGCCAGCCCGAGTCGCGATGGCATTGAAAATGTCCCCAACCGCGGAGAGCCCAGCCTCGATGCCCGTTCGCTGGGGATGCACGCTGCCTTGCACCACGCCGCACACCCCCGGAACCAGGTTCACGGACGGCGTAATGCCGATGATGCAGGTGGAAGTGCCGACAACGTTGACCATATCGTCTGTGCTGCATCCAGCGCCGATCGCGTCCCAGTGGGCGTCGAACGCCCCAACCGGAATCGGGATCCCTGCCTTCAATCCGAGCTTCTCCGCCCAGTAGGGCGAAAGCGTGCCCGCGATCTGGTCTGAGGCAGCGTACTCGCCGTCCAGCTTTTCGCGAATGCCAGCGAGGAGGGGATCAACTTTGTTGAGAAATTCTTCTGAAGGCAGACCGCCCAGTTGCCGGTTCCACAGCCACTTGTGACCCATGGCACAGACACTGCGCTTCACTTTCTTGGGATCGGTGATTCCCGAAAGCGTCGCCGCCACCATGTCGCAATGCTCGAAGGCGGAGACAAACTGAGAGCGCTTCGCGGGATTGTGGCGAAGCCAGTGCAGGAGCTTCGAAAATCCCCATTCCGAGGAGTACACTCCCCCGCACCACTGGATCGCCGCGAGCCCTTCGCGATGCGCCGCCGTCGTAATCTCGGCCGCTTCACCCTTGGCGCGATGGTCGCACCACAAATAGTAGTCGTCCAGCGGCTGCATGCCCTCGCCGACGGAGATGACCGACGAACCCGTGGTATCGAGCGCAATCGCTTCCATTTGAGCGCCCGGGACCCCGGCCTTCGTCAGCGCCTGGCGAGTCGCAGAAGCCAATGCCTGCATGTGGTCGGAGTGGGACTGGGTTGCGAACTCGGGATCTTCGCGCTTGCGATGGAGGGGATATTCCGCCACGGCGGACTCGACCAATCCCTTCGCGCTGTCCACCACCGATGCGCGGACACTCAGCGTTCCAAAGTCCACTCCGATCACGACCGCCATCGGCGAGCCTCCAGGTTGTCTTGAAAGTGCATGTCCCGGGCCGCAGGTGGGAATTAAGGACTGGCGCGCCCGGAGAGATTCGAACTCCCGACCTACAGCTCCGGAGGCTGCCGCTCTATCCAGCTGAGCTACGGGCGCGTGCTATCAGTGTACATCGCGTCTGGCGGCAGCCTCAATGCCGCGCTAGCAACCGTCCACTTTCCAGAAATGTTCTGATTGATAGTCCATCCGCAGCACACGGTTCTTCGGATCATGCCGCTTGCCGCAATTGGGGCAGGGAATGAAGCTGCGGATGTGCGTTCCCTGACGGTCGAAATCTTCAGCCACAGCGAAGGTAGTGCCGCAGCTGCACGGGATCAGGAACATGCGCGGCTTTCGCGCCGCCTGTTCCTTGGGTGGCCTCTTCTTCATCAACTCTCTTCGACCGCCGCGAGCGAACTCTTCTTGCGCCGGTTCGATTGTAGAACCTTCTTCCTCAGCCGCAGCGACTTCGGTGTGACCTCGACAAACTCATCGTCGGCAATGAATTCAATCGCCTGTTCGAGATTGAGGTTGCGAAACGGCACCAGCCGAATCGCTTCGTCAGCGGTCGAGGCGCGCATGTTGGTCAGCTTCTTCTCGCGGACGGCGTTGACATCCAGGTCGACGTCTTTCGCGTTTTCCCCAACGATCATGCCTTCGTAAAGTTCCACGCCCGGGCCGACGAAAAGCTCTCCGCGCTCCTGCAGACCCCACAGCGCATAAGCCGTCGAAACGCCCGAACGATCGGCAACCAATACTCCCGTCAGGCGGTGCGGGATTTCTCCCTGCCACTCGGTGTAGCCGTCGAAGAGCGCGTTCATGACGATCGTGCCGCGAGTGTCGGTGAGCAACTGGCTGCGCAATCCGATCAACCCCCGTGAGGGCACGCGGAACTCGATGCGCACGCGCCCATAGCCGTGATTGTGCATATTCGCCACTTCGCCCTTGCGCGATCCGAGTTGCTCCATGACAACGCCAACGAATTCCTCGGGGATGTCGACGGTCAAGTGCTCAACCGGTTCCATCAGCTTACCGTCGATGCGCCTGGTGACGATCTCGGGCTTGCCCACCATCAGCTCGTAGCCTTCGCGGCGCATCATCTCGATCAGAATCGAGAGCTGCAACTCGCCCCGTCCCAGCACTTTGAACGAATCGGTCGCGCCCGTCTCTTCCATACGCAAGGAAACGTTGGTGAGCAGTTCCTTCTCCAGACGCTCACGCAAGTTGCGCGACGTAACGTAGTTGCCTTCGCGGCCGCAAAACGGCGACGTGTTGATGGTGAACAGCATCGCGATCGTTGGCTCGTCGATCACGATTGGCGGCAGCGGCGCGGGCGTCTCTGCGTTGGTGATGGTCTCCCCGATGGTGATGCCCTCGACTCCCGCGATAGCCACAATGTCACCCAACTGGGTCTCGGTGATGTCGGTCCGCTTCAATCCGGAGAAGCTGAACAACTTCGTGATCTTTGTCTTCTGCAGTGAGCCATCGCGCTTGGCAATGCCGACCTCTTCGCCCGTTTTCAACGTACCGGAGAACACGCGCGCGATCGCCAGCCGGCCCAGGTAGTCGCTGTAGTCAAGGTTGGCGACAAGAATCTGCAGTGTACCGTTCACGTCGCCGCGCGGAGCGGGAATGGTGTCGACGATCGCATCGAACAGCGGACGCAGGTTCTCGCCCGCCCCGCCCTGGTGAACAGCAGCCGTCCCCGCCTTTGCGTTCGTGTAAAGCACAGGAAAATCAAGCTGGTCTTCGTGAGCGTCGAGATCGATAAAGAGGTCGTAGATCTCGTTCAGCACTTCCTGCGGACGAGCGTCCGCGCGGTCAATCTTGTTGATCACGACAATGGGCGGCAGATTAGCTTCGAGCGCCTTGCCCAGCACATATCGGGTCTGCGGCAGTGGACCTTCACTGGCGTCGACCAGGAGCATCACGCCATCGACCATCTTGAGCGCGCGCTCCACCTCGCCGCCAAAATCCGAGTGTCCCGGCGTATCGACGATGTTGATCTTGATGTCGTGATAGAAGATCGCCGTGTTCTTGGCCAGAATCGTGATGCCGCGCTCGCGCTCCAGTTCGTTCGAGTCCATCACCCGCTCGGTCAGCGTCTCGTTGGCGCGGAACGTGCCGCTCTGGCGAAGCATAGCGTCGACCAGCGTGGTCTTGCCGTGGTCCACGTGCGCGATGATGGCGATATTCCTGACGTTGGGGTTCAGGGAAAACTCCTCTGGGATTGCCTTTGGGGGCGTACTACTACTTTACTATGGCGGCGAGGTTCAGAGGACGAGAACCAGGCTGCGGCAGAAAGAAATCACATTAGTAAAATCGGGAAGGGCACGAGTTTACTCGTGCCGCTAAGCGATTGAAAATCATCGGCGCTTTAGCGCCTGAGGTCCGCTTTTGTCTCGCGGAGGACTTTCTCCGCAGCCTGCTAGACCTGCGGCGCCCAACCTTTTTCGTAGTCGCGTCCCCACATCTTCATCGCTTCCGCATCCCCCTGGATTCGGCCGTCGTTCGCGTCCAGGCTCAACTCCCGCTTCACGTCCCATGCGATATTGGACACCTGCAGCATCGTCACGGCGACGTTGCCCACTGCGACCGGAGCATTCAATTTCTCGCCTTTGCGCATTCCAGCGATGAAGTTTGCAAAATGAGCGTCCGTCATGGAATCGCTGCCCAGAAGGTCAGACGACGAGGTGGTTGTGCCTGTTCGGAATTCGTTCTTCTTCTTTCCATCCAGGTCGTAGATTTCGTAGCCATCGCGATCGACCACGACCGCGCCCGTCGTCCCTATGATGGCCGCGCCACGATCCCGGCCGTAATATTTCATTCCCTGGCAACTCTTACTCTCCCAGGTGATCATCTTTTCCGCGTACTCGAAACTGGTCACCAGCGTGTCGTAAAACTGCCAGTCGTCCTGGAAGTGGTATCGCCCGCCCGACGCGGTGACTCGCGACGGATAGTCCACTCCCAGCGCCCAGCGGCAGACATCCACCTCGTGCGTGCCGTTGTTAAGCGTTTCGCCCGTGCCATACGTTTTGAACCAGTGCCAGTTGTAGGGGTGCACATTGTCGCGATAGGGACGCCGCGGCGCCGGGCCCTGCCACAGTTCCCAATCCAGCTGCGCCGGTACCGGAACTTCTTTGCCCACGCCGATCGATTTCCTCGTGTTGCTGTACCAGGCCTTGGCGAAGTACGGCCTGCCGATCATGCCCTGGTGAATCTTGTCGATGATTTCGATCGTGTGCGGCGAAGACCGTTGCTGCGTGCCCATCTGCACGAGCTTTCCGTACTTCCGTTGTGCCTGCAGCAGCATCTCGCCTTCCGCCGGATTATGGCTGCACGGTTTCTCCAGATAGACGTGTTTCCCCGCCTGCAATGCAGCGATGGCCATCGGTGCATGCCAATGGTCGGGTGTGGCGACGGTGACGGCATCGACATCCTTCTGCTGAAGAATGTTGCGAAAGTCTTTGTCCGTTGCCGGAGCCTCACCCATTTCCTGCCGCGTGCGGTCCGCGAATTTCTTGAGAATGACGCTGTCTACATCGCAGACGTAGGAGATCCGCGCAGAGGCCTTGTTCGCCTTGATCGAGGCCAGATGGGCGTAGCCCCGTCCGTTCAGCCCGATCACCGCAAAGTTGAGGCGATCATTGGAGCCCAGGATCTGGGCATAGCTCTTTGCCGTCGATCCCACGGCCAGCCCAGCCGCGCCCACGGCCAGAGCATCGAGAAACTCGCGTCGTGTCGCCACCGTTCCTCCTGGAGCGGCCATAGCCGCTCTGCTGTCACTGGGAAAAGAAAGTTCGAGATCAGCACGACACCCCCGCCCGCCTCAGTGTTTTCCTGAGCCCGTCCATGCTGACGCGCGTGGAGGCCTCCGGCGTGCCCGCCCCGCGCCAATGCGTTTCGAGGCTCAACCCGAAGCGGAAGCCATCGCGCTCCAGAGCCTGGAATTGTCCAACCCAATCCACCACGCCGCCACCGACCGGAGCCCAGTCGTATTTGTGGTCTGGCTTGCGCACCACATCCTTGCAGTGGCAGTGCCCAAGCCGGTCTTTGGGCAGCAATCGATACCCGTCCGGATACGAAGTGCTGCCGATGGCTTCCGCATTCCCCGGATCCCAGTTCAGCATGAAGTTCCGGTTCGGAATCGCCTTCAGCAGCGCAGCCGACTCCGCTCCGGTGGCGGTGTTGCACGACATCTCATTCTCAAGCAGCAGAATGAGATCGTCTTTGGCGCAGCGTTCCGCCGCCTGCCGCAGTTTGGCATTGATAGCCGCCCGGTGCGGCTTCTGATCATCCAGTCGCCAGAAATCAAAGCAGCGAATCCGGTCCGTGTCGAAGGCCTTGGCCAGCGAGATACAGTGTTCGAGCAGCTTGTCTTGTGCGCTGGCATCGAAGTCGGCGTGGAACTGGTCGCGCCTTTCACTTTGCGACGATCGCGGAGCTCCCGGCCAATCCGTCTTGAACAGCGGACTCGCAATATCGGTCACATGCAGCTTGTGCTCCGCAAGGATCTTCTGCGCGTCCTGCACCTGCTTCGGGTTGAGTTCAGACACATTCTTGTCCCACATCGACCGCAACTCAATCCAATGCAACCCGAAATCGCCGGACACGATCTGGCACGCCTTCTCGAAGTCCTGCGTAATCTCGTCATTGATCACCGCCAGCCGGAATGGGCACGCCGCCGCACCCCTTTCCGCTCCTGCCCAGGGCACCATGCAAGCGCTCCCCTTCCTGCTGTGTGCCAGCATTGCCGCTTCCAGGCCCGCCAACCCGAGACCCGCGAGGATGCTGCGTCTGGTGTATGGCATGGGTTCTCTCCTCCGAGTATCGAGACGATCTCCCGATCCGGCTTCCCACCTACACGCCGGTGATCAATCCGCCATTATCCTGCGCGACCGCGATTTCTGTCGCGTTCTCGGCTCTCGCGCGCAACCGGTACCACAACACAATCGCAATCAGCGAGAAAACAAAGATGATGGTCGAGATGGCGTTGATCTCGGGGGTGATGCCGCGGCGGAGGCGTCCCCAGATTTCCAGCGGCAGAGTGTTGTCGCGACCGATGAGGAAGAAGCTGACCGCGATCTCATCCATGGAGAGGGTGAAGATCAGGAGCGCCGCGCCGATAATCGGCAGCTTCAGGTTGGGAACCGTAATGCGCCAGAACGTCTGCCAGTAGCTGGCGCCGAGGTCGAGCGACGCCTCTTCCTGCGCCCGGTCGAGCTTCTGCAAGCCGGCGAAGACTTCCGTCGTCGCGACCGAAATCAGCGCTGTGCCGTGGCCCAGGATGATGGTGACAAGGCTGAGTCGCACATTAACTTCGCGGAACAGCATCAGCAACGAAAGGCCCGTAATGATCCCCGGGAGAATCAGCGGCAGCAGGACCAGACGTCGGAAGATCGCTTTGCCAGGGAACTTCGCGCGATCAAGGGCCAAGGCTGCCGGGATGCCGAAGGCCAGCGCAATGACCATCGCCGAAAACGCCACCAGCAGGCTGTTGAAAACCGAATCCCAGATCGGTCCGTCTTGGAACAACGTTTGATACCAGCTCAGGGTCAGATTCCGTGGAGGGAATCCGCCGACGCCTTCACCGTTGAAGGAATAGATGACGAGCACGACGATCGGCAGATAAAGAAACGCGAAGACAGCTAGTGCATGGGCGGTCAGCCACCGGGATCCCCTTGCCGCCGCGGTTGCCCGGCTCACGAGAAGCTCCATTTCTTTTCCAGTCGTTCGGAGAGGAACAGCAGCGAGATCACCAGCAGCAACATGCAGAACGAAATCGCCGCTCCCAGAGGCCACTGATAGGCCGCGCCGAACAAAGTGACCACAATGTTCGAAATCATGATGCCGCTGGGTCCGCCGAGCAGCAGGGGCGCGAGAAAGTCGCCCAGGCTGAGCACGAACGCAAACGTCGCTCCCGCCACTACGCCCGGGATCGAGAGCGGGAAGATCACACGCCAGAATGTCTTGACCGGCGATGCCCCGAGATCGTGCGATGCCTCGACGAGGTTTCGCGGTATGTGCTCCAGCGCGGCATAAATCGGCAGAAAAGTGAACGGTGTGTAGATGTGTGTCAAAGTGAGCACAACCGCAAACGGGCTGTAGAGCAGGAAATCGAGCGGATGCTGCGTCAAGTGCAAATATTGCAGCGAAGTGTTGAGCACTCCGTCGGTGCCCAGGATCGTCTTCCACGCATACGCCCGCACCAGGTAGCTCACCCACAATGGAATGATGACGAGCTGGTAATAAAGGTCTTTTCTTTTGCCGGCGTGGAAGGAAAGGAAGTACGCCAGCGGATAACCAAGCAGCAGTGAGAACATCATGACGCGCGCCGCGATCCACATGGAGCGCAGCAGAGTCTGCCAGTAGACGGGCTTCCCCAGCAGCTGTTTGTAGTTTTCCAGATTCCAGGAGTGGACGATTTCCTGCGACGGCGAGACCGACCAGAAACTGTAGGCGAACATCAGCAAATACGGAAGCACGAGGAACACGGCCACCCAAGCCAGCGGCGGCACGGTGATGACGGTCCGATAGGCGCGAGAGAACATTACGAGCGATCCTCGGACGGGCGGACGGGGATGGCCTCGGAGGGTGAGAATTCAAGTTCGATCGTGCTGTCGCGAAAGTCACGGCTGGCGGCGCGGATGGTCAGGATCTGCCCGCCGTCACACTCCACCCGCAAGAGTTCAGTTGCGCCGTGAAACGCTCGATCACGCAGGCGGGCGGAAAAGCGCACGGCATTTCCCGATCCCGTTCCCGCTGGTCGCATGCACTCTGGTCGCAGCGAGAACAACACCGCGCCGTCGGGCTGAGACGTCGGCCACTTCAGCGTCCAGCACGTCGCGATTCCTTGCCGCACCTCCGCCTTCAGCAGATTCGTGTGCCCGATGAACTGCGCCGTGTATGCGGTCGCGGGGCGGTTGTAAATCTCGCGCGGGCTAGCGACCTGTTCCAGTTCTCCCGAACGCAGGAGCGCGATTCGGTCGGACATCACCATCGCCTCTTCCTGATCGTGGGTGACAAAAATGAAGGTGATGCCGACTTCGCGCTGTAGGGCTTTCAGTTCGACTTGCATCTGGCGGCGCAGATTGGCGTCGAGCGCGGAGAGCGGTTCGTCGAGGAGCAGCAGCCGTGGGCGATTCACGAGCGCGCGTGCCAGGGCTACGCGCTGCTGCTGTCCGCCGCTGATCTTCGAAGGCTTCGATTTTGCGAAGGCGGACATCTTCACCTTCGCCAGTGCTTCAGTCACGCGCGACTCGATCTCCGCCGCCGGGCGCTTCGCAACCCGCAACCCGTAACTGACGTTCCTTTCGACCGTCATGTGCGGAAACAACGCGTAGTGCTGGAAGACAGTATTCACGCGGCGGCGGTACGGCGGCTGCGTGTCCACGCGTTCCCCGCTCATCCAGACCTCGCCCGAGGTCGGATGTTCGAACCCGGCCAGGAGGCGCAGCAGCGTAGTTTTGCCGGAACCGCTTTCGCCCAGAATCGTTAGAAATTCGCCTTCGGCAATTTCGAGCGAAATGTCGCGCAGCACGACGTGCTTGCCGAAATGTTTGGCGACCGAGCGAATGGAGAGGAGGGTTGTCTCCCTGCCGGATTCGGAATCGTTGATCGCGGATGCACTCGAGGTTGCCATGTTTGATTCGTGCTTTGAAGCCGCTCGCGCGGGCGAGGGCGCCCGGCCCACAGGATCACTGCGCCGCCTTTACTTCGTTCCAGATTTCGTTGTACTTCGCCCGTCGCGGCACATTCTGCCAGAAATAGAGCCGCTTCTGGTAGTTGTCCACGTCGTCGAGGTGCAGGTTCTTCTGCTCCTCCGGCGTCATGAACTGCGCGGCGTGCGGGTTCGCTGGCGTGTAGCCGGTCACGTCCGTGACTTTCTTTTGCGTTTGCGCCTGAACCATGAATTCCAGGAACTTCTGCGCCAGCTCTTTGTTGTCGCTGCCGGCGGTGATCATGAGGTGGTCGATCCAGCCGGTTGTGTTCTCTTTCGGAATCGTCTCGCCGACAGGGAAGTTGATCTTGCGCAATTGGTTGGTCATCAGCGGCCAGCCCATGGCTATGACCACTTCGTGATTCTGAAACAGATTCGTCAGTTCTCCGCCGTTTGACCACATCTTGCGGACGTTCGGCTTCAACTCCAGCAGCTTCTTCTTGACCGCATCCAGCTCGTCGTCGGTGAGATTGTAGAGATGGCTCGCGTCGGGCTTATCGTAGCCCAGAATCTGTGCCGCCATATAGACAGTGGAAAGGTCGTCCCAGACGGAAACCTTGCCCTTGAGCTTCGGGTCCCAGAGGACAGACCAGCTCTCAGGAGGCTGCGCAAACGCGGTCGTGTCGTAGATCAGCGGATCCGGTCCCCACATGAAGGGAACGCCAAACACTTTCCCCTGCGTCCGCACCAGCGACAACGACGTGAGCTGCGGTGAGAGCTGTCCGTAGGTGGGAATCTTGCTGAGATCGAGCGGCGCGGCCAGGCCGGACGTGGCGATCATGCTGGCCACATCGCTCGATGGCGAAATCACGTCATACGTGCCGGCACTCCCTCCGCGCAATTTGCTGACCAGGTCATCGCTCGATCCCATGTACGACGCTGTGACCTTGCAGTGATTCGCCTCTTCAAAAGCCTTTACGTACGACGGGTCAGCGTAGCCCTCCCACACCAGCAGGTTCAGGGTGGGAGTCTTCGTGGCGCACGAGAGGCTGAAGACGAGCATAGACACCGCAGCCAGTACAAGGAGTGATCTGCCGCGCATCATTTCTTCTCCGTGGCCGCTGGATTCTTCCAGTTGGGCGATTCGTAAACAACCTTGCCCCCGACAATGGTGAGCAGAACTTCTGCCTTGCTGATTTCCGAGGGCTCGATTTTGAACAGATCGCGATCCAGCAAGATGAAGTCCGCGAGCTTGCCGGGTTCGATGGAACCTTCGCTCTTCTCACGCCGTCCCGCGAAGGCTGCCCCGAGCGTATAGGCGCGGATCGTGTCTTCCAGGCTAAGCCGCTGCTGCGGTACGAATCCGCCTGAGGGCTCGCCTTCTTCTGTTTGGCGCGTGATGGCCGTCTGAACGCCGGGCCACGGGTTCAGTGTGACCACGGGCCAATCGCTCCCGAAAGCGAGGACCCCGCCCTTCTGCTCGATGCTGCGCCACACCCAGGGCCGTGTCGCTCGCTCCGGACCGATGTTGCGGGCCCAGATGTCGAGGGTGTCTTCGTCCGGGTACGAGTGCAGCGGCTGCATACTCGCGATAACGCCGAGTTTGCCGAACCGCTCGATGTCCTGCGCGCTGATGGTTTCGATGTGCTCGATGCGCGGGCGCGCATCTTTGGTGTGGTTCACTGCTGCTGCGTTCTGGTAGGCGTCGAGCGCGAGACGAACCGCCTTGTCGCCAATTGCATGCGTGAAGATCTGCAACCCGCGGCCATCGAGTTCGGCCACCGTGGCCTTGTACTTGTCCGGATCCCAAAAGAGCTTTCCGCTTTGCGAAGGATCATCAGAGTATGGCGTCAGCATCGCGGCAGTGTGAGCTTCCACCACGCCGTCAAGCATCGTCTTCACCACGCCGCCGGAGATCCAGTCGTCGCTGTACTGCCTGCGGGCGTCGTCAATTTGCTTGTTGATTTCGGGCGTGAGTCCTGGGGGATTGAGAAAGTACGAAACGTAGAAACGCAGCGTCAAGTCACCGTGCTGGCGCAGTTCGTCGTAGAGGTCGAGATATTCGAAATCCTGTCCGGCACTATGAACGCGCACGAGCCCGACTTTGTTCGCTTCATGAATGCCCTTGCGCAGCGCGGCAAGCCGATCGGCGCGCGTCGGCCTGGGGATTTTCGCATCGATCAGATCGCCTGCCGCTTCTTTCAAAGCGCCAGTGGCATCGCCATGATCATCGCGGACGATTTTTCCATTGGGCGGGTCCGGAGTGTTGCGATCGATTCCAGCCATGGCCAGTGCTTGGCTGTTCGCCCATGAACTGTGGCCGTCGAAAGCGATGAGAAACACAGGCCGGTCGGACACGACCTCATCCAGAATCTTCCTGTCGGGAAGCCCGCTCGGTTTGAAGGTTGGATAGGTCCAGCCCATGCCTTGAATCCATGTTTCGTTGGGATGGGAGCTGGCATACTCCTTGACGCGCTTCTGAATCTCGGCGACGGTTGCCGCCCCATTGAGATCCACACGTGTCAGGCCAAGCGAGCCATCCATGAAGTGGATGTGGCAGTCGGTGAAGCCAGGGAACACCATGTGCCCGCGCGCATCGATGATTTGTGTCGTGCCGCCGCGGTAGGCTTCGATCTTCGCTGTGTCGCCAACAGCAAGAATCTTTCCGTCCTTTACTGCGATGGCCTCTGCCCAGGGCTGTTGAGCGTTAACCGTGTACACACGGGCGTTGAGGATGATCGTGTCAGCGGCGGTCTGAGCCGCCGGTGCGACCGCGCCCGCCCAAAGAATCAGCAGCAGCAGACGTAGCCAGCAACGGAGAAAGGGGAAGTTCATAGTCCTCGGTTCGATGTCAGAATGTCGGCGGAGTGTTGATCCACAGCACCCAGGTCTCACTCCGGCCGGGATTTTTCCAGTGATGCGGCGTCGCGCTCTCGAAATAGAAACTGTCGCCGCGTTTCAGGGAATACTCCTTGCCGGACAGCGCGATTGTCAACTCGCCGCGCAGAAGGTAGAGGAACTCTTCTCCTTCGTGGGCGTAGGCATCGCCGCTCCCAGCCTGCGGCGCAATGCGGAACAGATGGGGTTCCATCGCCCGCTTGCCCAGGGCAAGTAGCTCCATGCGCACCCCCGGACCCGCTTCCAGGACCTTTCGCTTGGCGGGACGTACGAGCCGAGTGTTGGTTTCTGTCGGATCAAAGAAATCAAGGATGTTGGTGCGATAGAACCGTGCCAGCTTGCGCAGGGTTCCGACCGAAGCGCTCATTTGCGATCGTTCCAGCGCGCTCAGGAACCCGACCGAAATCCCGATTTCTTTTGCGACGGACGCGAGATTGAGGTTCCGCTTGCCGCGCAGTTGACGCAAGCGCGGGCCGATGGCGCTCGCGGCGCCGTCGCTGGGTGCCTGAATGGCGCCTTCACGCCGCAACATCTCGACGATGGCAGGCGCGTTGAGTCCGCGCACTTTGCGCAGATAGCGTGCCTTCTTCAACTGGCGCACGTCGTCGTCGCTGTAGAGTCGGTAGCGGCTTTCCGTCCGCCGTGGCCGCGTCAAACCGAGGCTTTCCCAGCTGCGAATCGCCGAAGGAGAGACGCCGACCAGGCGCGCCACGTCGCCGATTTTCAAGTACGAATTGGCGTCTCCCGACATGACTTCGGATTCGATTTCCGCGATCTCGTGCAGAGGAATTTTCCGCTTGACAGATGACTAAGGAGTCACTAACCTTGCGCGATTATAGCAAGGTTTGTTTCGGGCGCAACACTGAACTTCGGGTCTCAAAGAAGACAATTTCCCTGCGGATTTGGAGGGTATTTCCCCATGCCGTCGTCTAAGCCGGTTTGGTTGACGCGTTGGCTTGCCATCTCGATCTTCTCTCTCCTCGGCTGCGCTCTGCTGCTTGCACAAAGCACCGGCGGCCGAATCCTGGGCCGCGTGGCCGATCCCACCGGCGCCGTCCTCGCCGGAGTCAGCGTTACTGCGACCAATCAAGCGACTGGCGTCAGCCGCGGCACCCAGACGAACGAGGCCGGTGACTACGTCTTCGTGGACATTCCCGTGGGCACCTATGACCTGAAGTTCGAACAGGCCGGTTTTACCAGCGCCTTGCGCAAAGGCGTCACGCTGGAGATCAACCAGGTCCTTACCCTGAACATGGTCATGCAAGTGGGTCAGACCAAAGAGGTCGTTGAAGTGACCTCGGAAGCGCCCCTGGTCGACACGACCAGCACGCAGCTGGGCGCGGTGGTAAATGATCGGGCGGTGTCGCAATTGCCCTTGAATGCCCGCGACACGTATCAATTACTTTCGCTCCAGCCCGGGGTGCAGTCGCAGACGGGATCGGACCTCTTCTATGGGAGTGATCGCGCCGGCGTGGTGTCGGTGAACGGTGGCCGGGGGCGCTCGAATAACTTCAGCGTGAATGGCGGCGATGCCAACGATCAGTTCGCGAATCTGCCCGCAGTGCAGCCCAGTCCTGACTCGATCGAAGAGTTCCGCGTCTTGACCAACACCTTCGACGCCGAGTACGGCCGGAATTCCGGCGCCGTCGTGAACGTCGTCACGAAGTCAGGGACCAATGCATTCCACGGGAATGTATTTGAGTTCTTCCGCAACAAGGTGCTGAACTCGAGTGGCTACTTCGACAGCCAGAAGCCCGACTTCAAGCAGAACCAGTTCGGCGGCACTTTCGGTGGGCCCATCAAGAAAGACCGCACTTTCTTTTTCAGTTCCTATGAAGGACGCCGCATCCGGCAGGGAATCTCGTCCGACGCGGTTACGGTCCCGAGCGACGCATATCGCACGGGGAACTTCACCGGTGGCGATTTCAACGGAGCAATCAGCGATCAGACCGTTGCCGACCTCCTGAACAGCCGTCCTGGATGTACCGCCGCCGCCGGTGTTCCCATCGAGGTGGGAGCGGCCTACGCGGATCTGTTTCCGGATTCCCAGATTCCGGCAGAGTGCATGGATCCCACTGCCCTGGACCTGATGACCCAGTTCGTTCCTCCGGCAAATCGGTCGGACGGTACCTTCCAGACGGTCGCCGGCATCCACAAGGACCGCACCGACCAGTTCACACTCAAACTGGATCACCGCCTCAGCGACCGCCAGAACCTCTCCGCGTACTACTACTTCAATGACAGCACCTTGTTCGATCCGTACTCGCGGTTTCAGGCAGGCGGCGCGAACGTTCTCAATTTTGGGGCGGATACGGCGGAGCGCTACCAGCAATGGAACGTTACCCACAACTGGACCCTGCGGAATAACCTGGTCAACGAGGCGCACTTCACCGTCTTCCGCGAGGCGCAGGGGAATTTCCTTCATCCTCAACGGACCAACCTCGTTCAGGATTCCTGCGTCACCGTTCCTTCCAGCGCCTGCTTCAGCGACGGCTCTACGGACAATGCAACCGGCATTCACCCCGGATTGGGCGCGAGCCGTGAAGGCGTGCCCTTCATTTCGCTGTCCGGGTATTTCAATATCGGCAACAACTTCGAGGGTGAGATTCCGCAGACCGGCAACAGTTTTCAGTGGTCCGACAACGTGAGCTGGATCAAGGGCACGCACACGATGAAGTTCGGCAGCGACCTCCGCTACCAGCGCTTTGACCAGACCCTTTACTACAACGTGAACGGCTTCTACAGCTACTACGGAGGCGGGCCAAACGATCCCGATTTGGAGATTCCCGACGGCTCAGGTGGGACCTTTGAGGACATTTTCCCGAACTATGTACTGGGACTGCCTGACAGCTTCAGTCAGGGGTCGGCGCAGTCGGAAAATGTGCGCAGCAAGATCTTCTCTGTGTTTGCCCAGGATAGCTGGAAGATTCGTCCAAATCTGACCCTGAATTACGGTTTGCGCTGGGAGTTGTTCACACCGCTCACCGACGTGAGCGGGCACGTACAAAGCTTTCGTCCGGGACAGACCAGCACCGCCTACCCATGTACGATTTCCAACCCCGATGCGGCGGGCAACACATCCCCCCTTACCGACTGTCCTACGGGACTCCTCGTTCCGGGAGATCCCGGCGTTCCCGCGGGCCTGACTACGACCTACTACAAGACCTTTGCGCCGCGCATCGGTATCGCCTGGAGCCCGGGCACTTCGGGCAAGACCAGTATCCGCGCGGGTTGGGGTATGTTCTACAACCCGATGGAGCAGTTGGTGCTGGAGCAGTTCAGCGCCGAGCCTCCGTTCGGCGGAAGCAATCTGATCAGCTACCCGCTCTTCAACACTCCATATCTGACCCAGGGCGGGGACCTCAAACCCAACCCGTTCGATGGCATCATCACGCCGCCGAAAGGGCAGGATCCCGATTGGGCGAGATTCCGGTCGTTGCTGATGTACGGCCAGTTCCAGCCTCACCTGCGCACCCAGTACTCGGCGCAATACAACCTGAACATTCAACGCGAACTGACGAAAGACCTCGTTCTGCAGGTCGGCTACGTCGGATCGCAAGGCCATCGGTTGCTGGCCAGCCATGACATCAACTACGGCAACGCCGGGACCTGTCTGGCGCTGCAGGCAATCTCCGACGCCACCGATAATCCCGATCTGACTTGCGGCCAGTTCTATGCCGACAGCTCATTCTTCATCCCGGGCGGAACGACCCTCCCGGTCGACCTGCCCCTGCCGTATGCGCAGAACCACACCGTAATCCCCGCTGGAACCACGCTCGACGAAAACGGCATCACCCTGGTTGGGCTGCGTCCGTATTCGTCTCCCAATTGCGACCCGATGACGGGTACCAACTGCCCGGCAGACGGCACGCCGGTATTTTCCAGCATCTTCGCCGAAGACACGATTGCCAATTCCAACTACAACTCGTTTCAGGCGTCGCTCGAGAAGCGTTTCTCGCACGGCCTGCAGGCCAACATCGCCTACACCTGGAGCAAATCATTCGATCTGGCTTCGAGCTTTGAAGGCGAACTGAATCCGCTCGACTTCCACAAGACGTATTCGCTCTCCCAGTTCGATGCCCGCCACCGCTTCATCCTGAGTTATGTCTGGCAACTGCCCATTCCCAAGTACTCCGGGGTCGCAGGCCAGATCGTGAGTGGATGGGATCTGTCCGGCATCTACACCTACCAGAGCGGATTTCCCATTCGCATTACGTCGTCGTCGGACAACGAGCTGATGTACAGCGCGTTCTTCGAGTATCCGGGCGAGCCCAACCAGATCGCGCCGTTCCACAAGCTTGATCCGAAGAAGGACTTCAACGGCAATGGCGCCGGCTACTGGTTTGACACTACGGCGTTCGTGGAAAGCGATTTGGGCACGATCGGCAACGCCAAGCGGACCATCTGCTGCGGGCCGCCCATCAACAATTTTGATTTCGCCCTGCACAAAGTTTTCGCCATGGGCGAGAGCAAGCGCTTCGAGTTCCGCACGGAAATCTTCAACCTGTTCAATCACACGCAGTTCAGCAATCCGGACGGGAACATCACCGACGGCAGTGACTTCGGGCGCATCAAGCGCGCCCGCGAGCCGCGACAGGTACAATTTGCATTGAAGTTCTACTTCTAGCTCGATCCCGGGCGGCGCCGCCGCCCGGACCCAATCTAATGGCCCATCCGGCCTGAGTCTTACTGGAGACACGATGTACCCCGCACTGCAAAAAGAACTCGACGCCTTCGAGCGTCGCACCCCGAAGTCCGCCGAGGCCCACAAAAAGAACCTGAAACGCCTCCCGCTCGGCGTGGCCAGCAATTATCGCGCTTACGATCCCTATCCCATTTTTGTCCAAGATGCCCAAGGCAGCCATTTCCGCGATCTTGATGGCCATGACTACGTCGATCACAACCTCTGCTTCGGCGCGCTCATGGCGGGGCATTGCCATCCCGCGGTAATCAAGGCGGTCGAAAAGCGCCTTTCCACCGGCACCATGTTCGGCATGCCGCACAACATGGAGTGGGAACTCGCGGAGGAAATCTGCAACCGCTTCCCCGTCGAGATGTGCCGCTTCGGCAATAGCGGCACCGAAGCCACCATGCACTCCATCCGGCTGGCGCGTGCCGCCACCGGGCGCGACAAGATCATCAAATTCGAAGGCGGCTATCACGGATTGCACGATTCCGCCCTGGTCAGTGTGAAGCCCCATCCGCCCAAGGATGACTTCGGAGACATCAAGAACCCAAAACCCGTATCGGGCGGTCTGGGCGTGCCCAAGGCAAGTATCGCGAACGTCCTGATTGCCACGTTCAACGATCTCGAAACCGTGGAGCGCCGGTTCAAAGAGAATCCCGGCGAGATCGCGGCGATCATTCTTGAGCCGATCATGATGAACGTCGGCCTCTGCATGCCGCAGCCGGATTTTATTCCCGGCCTGCGCAAGCTCTGCGATCACTACGGTGCGCTGCTCATCTTCGACGAAGTAAAGACCGGCGCTAAGCTTTGCTGGGGTGGCGCCTCAGAATACTTCGGTGTAACGCCCGACATGATCTGCCTGGCGAAGTCGATTGGCGGCGGATTCCCGCTGGCCGCCTTCGGCACTCACAAGCGCGTCATGGACCTGATTTCCGATCACAAGGTCTTTCACGGCGGCACTTACAACACCAATCCCGTGTCGATGGCTGCCGGCCTCGCGACCTTCCGCGAAGTGCTGACCCGCGACAACTACGCTCATACCGACAAGCTCAGCGCAAAGCTGGCGGAAGGCTACCGGAAGATCGTGGCTAAGACTGGATTGCAGGCGTATGTGGTGAGTGCCGGCGTCAACGGCGCCTTGATGCTCTACGCGGAGGAGATCCGCAACTACCGCGACTGGCTGCCGATTGACGTCGATCTGTGGCGCCACTACTGGTTCGGCATGGTGAATCGGGGCGTGATGTGCCAGCCTTACTGGTGGGATGAGCAGTGGACAATCTCCGTTCAGCACACTGAAGCCGACATCGACAAGCACCTGGCGGCGTTCAGTGACGTCGCACCGGCGCTCGCGACGGCTCAGCAGGAGAGGCTGGGAGCCGTAGCAACACACTAAATTCATCGGATCATCTGGCCATCGGGTCATCGGGCGATTGAGTCCGGTTACCTCAGATGGCCGGATGGCCCGATTACCCGATCACCCGATGACTTCAGATTCCAACCAACCTCACCTGAAGCGCGTCCTTGGACGCTTCGACCTGGTGTTGCTGTTTGTCGTCGCAGTGTTCAACCTCAATGTCGTTCCGTCAATCGCTGCGAACGGCGGCGTCACAGTCTGGCTCTGGTTGATTTCGCTGCTGCTGTTTTTCTGGCCGCAGGGGATCGCCGTCATCGAACTGGCGCAGCGCTATCCCGGCGAGGGCGGCGTCTATCTCTGGGCCAAGGAAGTCTTCGGTGACTTCCACGGTTTCCTGTCCGGCTGGTGCTACTGGACGAACAACATGCTCTACGTGCCGACGGTGATGTTGTACTTCGTCGGCGTCTCGGTGTTTGCGCTTGGCCCCAGCCATGCCAGCCTGGCCGACAGCAAGGTGTTCGCCATGGTCGCGTCGGTTGCACTGCTCGCCTTTTTGACCGTGCTGAATATCGTCGGTCTCGGAGTTGGGAAGTGGCTCAACAACCTCGGCGCTATCGGGACATTCGTAGCCGCGGCCGTGCTGATCGGCCTGGGGGTGACAGTTTGGTCGCGCTTTGGCACTCCCGTGACAGCCGCCGACTTCCGTGTTCCCGCTGATCCCAAGTTTGTTCTGAACTCGTTCGGCGTAATCTGCTTCGGTCTGGTGGGTCTGGAATTGGCGTCCGTGATGGGCGACGAGATCCAGGATCCGCAGAAAACGCTGCCCGGCGCCGTGGCGTGGGGCGGCGTGATCTCGGGCGCGCTCTACATCGGGGCTACGCTCACTCTGCTCGTCGCCATCGGCAAGAACGACATCAGCGTGTTGCAGGGCATCGTGCAGGGCGTCAGCCACATGGCCAACAAGGTCGGCGTGGGATGGATCATCGCTCCCTTTGCCGTCATGCTGAGCATCTCGATCGCAGGAATCGGATCAGCCTGGATGGGCGGATCGGCGCGCATTCCATTCGTCGCCGGCCTGGATTCTTACATGCCACCGGCCATGGGCAAGGTCCATCCCAGATACTCGACGCCGCATGTGGCCCTGATCGTGCAGGGACTCGTTTCGCTCGTATTGATCGTCCTCAACTTCACTCTGTCGGGCGGCGTGCAGGAAGCGTTCCAGACGATGCTCTCGCTCGCGGTCGTGTTGCAGTTGGTCCCGTTCTTGTATGTGTTTGGCGCGTTGCTGAAATTTGCTCTACGCAGTGACTTCGTCAGCGTACGCTACAAACGCGGCACCTTGATCTTCGCCGGGCTCTGCGGCTTGGTGACGACGATCCTGGGAATCGCCCTGGTCTTCTTTCCCGCCAAGCAGATCACATCCTTGTGGTGGTACGAAATCAAGATGGTCGGCTTTACGTTGTTCTTTTTAGGACTGGCTGCATTTTTCTTCTTTGTCTACGGACGGCTGAAGTCGCCGCGAACAGCGCCGGTCGAGAGTGTGGAAGCGGCACGATCCAGCTAGGTGATTGGAGGATGTCCTCATGCCCTCAGGAGTTCAGACCGAAGTGAAAACGTATTCAATGTTGATCAACGGCGAATGGGTCGCCAGCAAGTCGAATAAGACATTTCCTGTTTATGATCCCTCGACAGAAGAGGTCATTGCCCAGGTTCCCGATGCCAACGCCGACGACGTAAACCGCGCCGTGGCCGCGGCCAGGACCGCATTCGACGAAGGCCCTTGGGCGACGACCACCGCGCAGGAGCGCGGACGCGTCCTCTTCCGCCTCGCCGACAAGGTCCGCCAGAATCTGCCCGCCCTCGCCGAACTCGAATGCCGCAACACCGGCAAGCCCATCGTCGAGGCCGAGTACGACATCACCGATGTGGCTACCTGTTTTGAATATTACGGTGGTCTGGCGACGAAGGTTGTCGGCTATGTGAACCCGGTTCCCGACAACGCCATGAGCCTGTCGCTCAAAGAGCCCGTGGGCGTAGCTGGGCAGATCATCCCGTGGAACTACCCGCTGCTCATGGGTGCGTGGAAGTTGGCACCCGCGATCGCAGCCGGCTGCACCTGTGTCCTGAAACCGGCGGAGCAGACGCCGCTCACCGCGCTCGAACTGGCAAAGTGGTTCGACGAGATCGGTCTGCCCAAGGGCGTAGTCAATGTGATCACCGGTTTCGGCGAGACTTGTGGCTCCCCGCTGGTCAAGCATCCCGACGTGAACAAGATCGCGTTTACCGGGTCTGCAGCAGTCGGAAAGATCATTGTCAAAGAAGCGGCAGACACCGTGAAGCGCGTCACCCTTGAACTTGGCGGTAAGTCGCCGAACATTTTCTTCGCCGACGCCGACTTCGAAGCGGCGATCGATGGCGCGCTCTTCGGCGTCTTTATCAATCAAGGCGAAGTCTGCTCTGCGGGCAGCCGCATCCTCGTCCAGAAGTCGATCTACAAGAAATTCGTCGATGCCATGGCCGAGAAAGCCAAGAAGATTCAACTCGGCCCGCCCCTGGAGCGCGACACGAAAATGGGCGCGCTCGTCAGTAAAGAGCAATACGACCGCGTGCTTTCCTATCTGGAGGTCGGCAAGAAAGAAGCGAAGGTCGCTTCCGGCGGCGGTCGCGCCGAAAAGTTTTCCAGGGGCTACTACGTCCAGCCCACCATCTTCTACGACGTGGACAACTCCGCCCGCATCGCCCGGGAAGAGATCTTCGGCCCGGTCGCGGCCGTGATTCCTTTTGAAGACGAAAAGGATGCGCTCAAGATCGCCAACGATTCTCCCTACGGCCTCGCCGCCGCCGTCTGGACTCGCGACATCTTCAAAGCGATGCGCACCGTGAAGTCCCTGCGCGCTGGCATTGTCTGGATCAACCACATGCAGCCGACCTACGTCGAAGCGCCGTGGGGCGGCTATAAACAATCCGGATTCGGCCGTGAACTGGGGCCCTGGGGCATCGAGGAGTATCTCGAAACCAAGCAAGTGCACATTAATTTGAACGAAGCGCCGATTGGCTGGTACTGAAAAACAAGTAGTCGGTAGTCAGTAGTCGGTAGTCAGCAAAGTCTCCTGGGTGGTAACTGAGGGATCGACAAGACCGGCTGACGTACTGATCACCAACTACGGACTACCGGCTACCAAATACCGACTACGAGAATTGCTATGTCATCCATTCAACTACGCACCCCCATCCCCGGCCCCGGCTCGCAGGAGCTGATGAGGCGCCGCAATGCTGCCGTTGTGCAGGCGGCGTATCACGCCACACCTGTCTTTATCGCCAAGGCCGAAGGCGCCGTCGTAGAGGACGTCGATGGCAACCGGCTGATTGACTTCGCCGGTGGCATCGGATGCCTGAATACAGGCCATCGCGCTCCAACGGTCATCGATGCAATACGTCGCCAGCTTGACCGGTTCCTCCATACCAGCTTCAACGTGCTGCCGTACGAAAGTTATGTCGCGGTCTGCGAGAAGCTGAATTCGCTCACCCCGGGTAAGTTTCCGAAGAAAACGTTGCTCGTCAATACCGGAGCCGAAGCCACCGAGAACGCAGTTAAGATCGCCCGCAGTTATACCAGGCGTCCAGCCATCATCAGCTTTGAAGATGCCTTCCATGGGCGCACTTACATGGCTATGGCGATCACGAGTAAGACGCATCCGTACAAAGCCGGTTTCGAGCCGTTTCCGGGTGACGTATATCGCATTCCGTATGCTTACTGCTATCGGTGCTCGTACTCCATGACGTATCCATCGTGCGGGGTCCATTGCGCGAAGCACATCGAGGACACATTCAAACGCGTGGTGGCCGCTGAGTCAGTTGCTGCCGTCATCGTGGAGCCGATCCTGGGCGAGGGCGGATTCGTTACTCCGCCCGCAGAATTCTTTCCGGCCTTGGCACAGATCTGCCGCAAGCATGGAATTCTGCTGATTGCCGATGAAGTCCAGACCGGCTTCGCTCGCACCGGCGCTCTGTTTGCCTGCGAGAGGCTGGGCCTTGAGCCAGACCTCATCTGCATGGCGAAGTCGCTCACGGGCGGACTGCCGATGGCGGCTGTCACCGGACGCGCCGAGATCATGGACACTCCCGCGATTGGACAACTGGGTGGAACCTTCTGCGGCAACCCGACATCGTGCGAGGCTGCGCTAGCCGTTCTCGACATCATCGAGAAACAGGACTTGTGTGCGCGCGCGAATGTCCTTGGCGAGCGCTTTCGCAAGCGCGCCGCGAAGTGGCAATCGCAATGGGACCTGATCGGCGAAGTGCGCGGACTCGGCGCGATGCAAGCCCTGGAACTGGTGCGCTCGCGAACAACCCGTCAGCCCGCCGACGAAGAAACGAAACAAGCGGCACAATACTGTTACGAGCACGGACTGGTCCTGATCACAGCCGGCTCGTACGGCAACGTGATTCGCCTCTTGATGCCACTCGTCTTGACCGATTCGCAAATGGACGAAGCGATGGATATCATGGAAGCGGCGCTGGCGCACGTGGCGGAGAAAACCGCGGCATTAGCGGCGCAACCGGTATAGTGAGTGCCATGAAGCTTATCACCACAGAGGCACAGAGACACAGAGGACTCGAAGAAAATGACCCTCGGACGAGTCCAATCATTGGGGCCGCGATTGAAGTTCATCGCCACCTTGGGCCTGGGCTACTCGAGTCCGCATATGAAGAGTGCTTGTGTCACGAATTGCACCTGCGTGGTCTCACGTTTCAGCGTCAGGTTGATCTTCCGGTC
>Ga0335076_10000705_pt1 | contig 31312 bp, 29 predicted proteins | sample Lox_Sample_25_FD_206717 | JGI IMG/M metagenome (GOLD analysis project Ga0335076, IMG submission 206717) | Soil microbial communities from Loxahatchee National Wildlife Refuge, Florida, United States - Lox_Sample_2.5 | ecosystem: Environmental > Terrestrial > Soil > Wetlands | place: USA...
ACGCGCGGCCCGAGCCGCGCAGCTCGGCGAGCGTCTCGAGCGCGCGCGCGACCGAGTGCGGATTGGCGTTGTAGCTGTCGTCGACCACGAGCAGGCCCGACGGCGCGCGCAGCAGCGCGACGCGGCCTGGCACCCCGGCGAAGGCCTCGAGGCCGGCGCGGATGGCGTCGAGCGGGCGTGTGCCCAGGGCGCCCGACGCGAACGCCGCGGCCGCAGCGCACAGGCCGTCGTCGACCAGGTGCAGGCCCGGCGACTGCATGCGGATCTCGGCCGTCCCCGCTGGACACTCCAGTGTGTAGAGCGGCATGCCGTGCTCGACGCGCACGTTCCGCGCACGGAAGTCCGCCTGCGCGCGCACGCCGAAGCGCAGCTTCTTCCCTGCGAAGCGCGCCGACTGCAGCACGCAGTTCGGGTCGTCCGCGTTCACGATCGCGGTCGCGTCGGCCCGCAGGCGCTCGAACAGCTCGCCCTTGGCACGCGCGATCGCTTCGAGGGAGCCCAGCATGCCCAGGTGCGCGGGCGCCACGTTCGTGATTGCGCCCACCGTGGGGTCGGCGATGCGCGCGAGCGCGTCGATCTCGCCCGCGTGGTTCATGCCCAGCTCGACGACCAGCGCCTCGTCACCGTCCGCCAGCCCGAGGATCGAGAGCGGCAGACCGATGTGGTTGTTCAAATTGCCGGGCGTGCGGCGCACGCGGCGGCCCGCAGCTTCGAGCAGGCGCGCGCACAGCTCCTTCGTCGTGGTCTTGCCGTTCGAGCCGGTGATCGCGACGACGGGTCCGTGGAAGCTCGCGCGCTGCGCGTGCGCGAGCGCGCCGAGCGCGGCGACCGTGTCGGAGACGACGATCGCAGGCAGCGCGAGCTTCGGGTCGGGCTCGCGCGCGACCAGCGCGGCGGCGGCCCCGCGGGCCGCGGCCTCGGCGAGGAAGTCGTGGCCGTCGAAGCTCTCGCCCTTCACCGCGACGAACAGCGCGCCCGGGCCGAGCGTGCGCGTGTCGGTCGACACGCCCGTGATCTCGCGGTCCGCCGGGCCGACGATGCGGCCGCCGGCCGCGCGCGCGAGCTCGCCGAGCTGCGCCTTCACGCCGCGTCTCCGCGCGCGCGCAGCGCGGCGAGCGCCTCTTCGCGGTCGTCGAACGGCCGCTTCTCGCGCCCGACGATCTGGTAGTCCTCGTGGCCCTTGCCGGCGATGACGACGCAGTCGTCGCGCTTCGCGAGCGCGACGGCGCGCGCGATGGCGCGGCGGCGGTCGGACTCGATCTCGAACTCGCCGGAGAGGCCGGCGGCCACGTCGCGGAGAATGGCGTCGGGGTCCTCGGTGCGCGGGTTGTCGCTGGTGGCGATCACGAAGTCCGCGTTCGCGCACGCCGCGCGCGCCATCGGCGCGCGCTTCGTCTTGTCGCGGTCGCCGCCGCAGCCGAACACCGCGATGAGCCGGCCGCGCACGAGCGGGCGCACGCGCGAGAGCATCTTCTCGAGCGAGTTCGCCGTGTGCGCGTAGTCGACGAGCACGATCGGCGCCCCGGTGCCGACGCGCTCGAGCCGGCCCGGCACGGGCGGGCACGACTCGAGCCCGCGGCGCACGGCGTCCCAGCCGAGGCCGAGCGCGCGCCCGGCGGCGAGCGCGGCGAGCGCGTTGTCGATCTGGAAGTCGCCGGGCAGCGGCAGCACGACCTCGAGCTCGCCGTCCGGGCCGCGCACGCGCAGACGCGACCGCGCGAGCTCCACCTCTTCGAACGTCGTCACGTAGTCGGCCGCTGCGGCCGCGCCGCGCGCGTACGTGACCACGCGATTCCCGCCCGCGCGCGCGATCTCCGCGAGCCGCGGCGCCCACGGATCGGCGGCGTTCAGCACCGCCGTGCCCGCGAGCAGGTCTGCGCCGAACAGCAGCGCCTTCGCCTTGCCGTAGCTCTCGAGGTCGCCGTGGAAGTCGAGGTGCTCGTGCGCGAGCTGCGTGAAGACCGCCACCGCGAAGCGCAGCCCGCGCACGCGGCCGAGCGCGAGGCTGTGCGACGACACCTCCATCGCCACCGCCTCGACCTTCGCGTCGCGCATGCGCGCGAGCCAGCGCTGCAGGTCGAGCGACTCGGGCGTCGTCATCGCCGACTTCTCTTCGAAGCCGGGCCAGCGGACCGAGATGGTGCCCAGGCTGCCCGCGCGCCGGCCGCCCGCGCGCAGCACGGACTCGACGATGCGCACCGTGCTCGTCTTGCCCTTCGTGCCGGTCACGCCGACGAGCGCGAGCGCGCGCGCAGGATGTCCGAAGAAGCGCGCGGCCACGTCCGCGAGCGCGCGCCGCGTGTCCGGCACGATCGCGACGCCGACCGAAGCGGGATGACTCGCGGGCGGCTCTTCGACGAGCAGCGCGCTCGCGCCCGCGTCGAGCGCCTGGCCGACGAAGCGGTGGCCGTCGGTCTGCGCGCCGCGCAGCGCGGCGAAGAGCGCGCCCGGCCGCACCTGGCGCGAGTCGTACGCGAGGTCGTCCACGAGCGCCCGCTCGGCGCCGAGCACGCGCGCGCCCAGATCCGACACCAGCTCCGCGAGGGTCGCGCTCAACCCGCGCCCCCACCGGCCGACGCGTGGGTCTGCACCGGCCGCGGCGCCACGAGTGGCTCGGCCGGCAGCTGGTCGAGCGCGTACGCGGCGACCTCGCGGAACACCGGCGCCGCGACGGCACCGCCCGTGTGCAGCCCATGCGGCTCGTCGATGAACACGCCGATCACGAAGCGCGGCCTCTCCGCCGGCGCGAAGCCGACGAACGATGCGATGAAGTCCTTCTGCGAATAACCGCCTTCCTTCACTTTCTGCGCGGTGCCCGTCTTCCCGGCGACGGCCACGTTGGGCAGCGCCGCCCGCGTCCCCGTGCCGCTCTCGACGACGGCACGCAGCATCGCGACGACCTCGCGCGTCGTCTGTTCGGAGATCACGCGCGGACCGAGCCCCAGCTGGAGGTCTTCGCCTTCGCTTCGCGTCGTCGCGAGCAGCCGCGGCGTGACGCGCCGGCCGCCGTTCGCGAACGTCGCCATCGCCGCGACGAGCTGCACGGGAGTCACCGTGACGCCCTGTCCGAACGAGAGATTGGCGCGCTCGATCTCCTGGCGCTCGTGCAGGTCGCGCAGCATGCCGCCGACCTCGCCGGGAAAGCCGCTGCCCGGCACGTCGCCGAAGCCGAGCTTGCGCAGCCCGCCGACGAGCTTCCGCGCGCCGACGCGCTCGGAAATCTTCGCAGCGCCGATGTTCGACGACACGCGCACGATGTCGGTCACGGTGAGCAGCTCGTGCGGGTGCGCGTCCCGGATGATGCGGCGCCCCACCTTGTAGCGGCCGTTCTCGCAGTCAAACACGTCGTCGGGCCGCACGGCGCCGGCGTCGAGCGCCACGGCGACGGAGAACGGCTTCATCGTGCTGCCGGGCTCGAACTCGTCGACGAACGCGCGCGCGCGGTAGAGCGACTTGTCTTCGAGCCAGAAGCGGTTGGGGTCGAAGCCCGGGGCTTCCGCGAGCGCGAGGATCTCGCCGGTGTAGGGGTCGAGCGCGACGAGCGTCGCGTGCTGCGCGCTCGTGCGCGCGAGCGCCTCCGCGAGCGCGTTCTCGGCGAAGTGCTGCAGGCGGACGTCGATCGCGAGCTTGATCGGCTGGCCTGCGCGCGGCTGCGCGGGCGCCGACACGTCGGGCAGCACGTTGCCCCGCGCGTCGCGCACCGCGTAGATCTCGGCGCTCGCGCCGCGCAGCTTGCGGTCGAACGCGAGCTCGGCGCCGGACAAGCCGCGGCCGTCCCGGTCGGCGAAGCCGATGAACGTGCCGGCGAGCGCGCCGTTCGGATAGAAGCGGCGCCGCTCGGGCAGGAGCTGCACGCCCGCGATGCCGAGCCGCGAGACGCGTGCGGCCGCGTCGGGCGCGACCCAGCGCTGCAGCCACACGAAGCCCGAGCCCGCGTCCAGCCGCTTCGCGAGCTCGCGAGAGGGCAGGCCGAGCGGCCCGGCGAGCGCCGTGGCCGCGGCGCGCCGGTCGGCGATTCGCCTCGGCCAGGCCGCGACCGAGTCGACGGTCGCCGACACCGCGAGCACGTTGCCGCGCCGGTCCTGCAGCTCGGCCCGCAGCGCTTCGAGCGAGACCGTCGTCGCGGCCTGGTCGCGCGCGCGGTCCGAGAGCCAGTCGGCGTCGAGCGTCTGCAGCTGGATCGCGCGCGCGAAGAGCGCCGCGAAGCCGAAGAGCGCGAAGCCTGCGATCACGTCGAGGCGAACCGGGCGAAGCCCCGCGCGGCGGCGCTGGCGCGGGGCGCGGCTCAACGCGCGCTTCCCGCCGCCACGGCGTGCGGAGCCCCGCCGGTCTCGTCGATCGCGACCACCTGCTCGGGCTTCGGGTACGAGAGACCGAGCGTGCGCGCGCGCGGCTCGATCCGCTCCGGCGCTTCGAGCGCCGCCGTCTCCACGCGCAGCCGCTCGACCTCGAGCTGCAGCGCGTGCTCCTGCTCGACGTGGCGGCCGAGCTCGTAGCGGAGCGAGGTGAGTCGAGTGCGCACGTACACGAGCACGCCGGACGCGGCGATCGCGCCGAGCGCCAGTGCCAGCAGCGCGTAGAAGAGGGGACCGCTCCTGCGCAGGCGCGAGTTCAGCACCGGACGCCCCCGCGCAGGCGCGCGCTCCGCGCGCGCGGGTTCCGCCGCGCCTCCTCGGGGCTGGGGCCGCGCCCGCGCCCGAGCAGGCGCATCCGCGGCGTCTTGCCGCAGCCGCACACGGGCAGCTCGGGCGGGCAGATGCAGCCGCGCGACTCGCGGCGCAGGAACTCCTTCACGCGGCGGTCCTCGCCCGAGTGGTACGAGAGCACGGCCAGCCGGCCGCCGGGGCCGAGCACTTCGACGGCCGACGCGAGGCCGGCGTCGAGCTCGCCGAGCTCGTCGTTCACGGCCATGCGCAGCGCCTGGAACACGAGCGTCGCCGAATGGTGTCGGCGGCGCGGCAGACGCACGCCCTCGAGCGCGGCGAGCAGCTCCTGTACCGTGCGGATCGGCCGGCGCGCGGCGAGCGCGCGCGCCACGCGCCCCGCCGACGGCACGCCGCCGCTGCGCAGCAGCTCGGCGAGCTCCGCTTCGTCGAGCCGTTCGAGCAATTCGGCGGCCGTCTCGCCGCGGCTGCGGTCCATGCGCATGTCGAGCGGGACCGGCGCGTCGCCCACGCGGAACGACAGCCCGCGCTCGAGCTTGTCGAGCTGCTCCGAGCAAACGCCCAGGTCGAAGAGCACGCCGTCGACGGGTGCGACCTCCGCGCCCGTCACGACCTCGCGCAGGAACGAGAAGCGCGCGTGGAAGAGCCGCGCCGCCGAGCCGAAGCGCGCAAGCCGGCGCTCGGCGACCGCGAGCATTTCGGCGTCGCGATCCATGCCGACGAGGACCCCGTCCGGCGCGACCCGTTCGAGCAGCGCCTCGGCATGGCCGCCGTGGCCGGTCGTGGCGTCGACGAGGTGCGCGCCGGGCCGCGGCGCCAGCAGCTCGACCACCTCGGCCACCATGACGGGCGTGTGCCCCTCGTTCACCGCGACGGGCTCCGCAACAGCCGTGAGTGCTGTGCGTAGTTCTCCTGCGTGCTCGCGATCGCGGCCTCGTAGCGGGCGCGGTCCCAGATCTCGACGCGGTCGGTGAGGCCGGTGAACACGATCTCGCGCTCGAGGCGCGCGCGGCGGCGGAGCGGCGGCGGGATCAGGATCCGGCCCTGGCGATCTACACTACACGGTGTAGCGTTGCCGACGAGCAGGCGCTCCAGCGCCTCGGCGTCGTCGTTCAGCACTTCCGCGGCGAGGCGCTCGCGCAGGCGGTTGAACACGGCCGCGGGGAAGATCGTGAGGCACTGCGCGCCGACGGTGAGCCAGGGCGACTCCGGGCCGTGCGTCAGGAGCTCACGGAACTCCTTCGGCAGGCTGGTGCGCCCCTTCTCGTCGAGAACGTGCTCGTGGCACCCCCAGAACATCGTCTCCACCGGCTCCCGCGCGCACCGGTGGGAAGGGGGCCCCAAGGGCTCGGTGCTCCCCCCCTGATCAGCACCTGAGCCATTGGGGCCCTATCCCACTGAGTTGGATCGTACATCCACTGGATCCCACGAGTCAACCCCTAACTGCAAGAATTTGCGAGAAAAATCGAGCACCTCCGAGACACCCGCGCGCACGGCCTGCCGCCACGAGGGGTAGCGTGTACCTGACTGCCAGGCTCAAGATCTTGGGGTCGGCCCGGGCTAGGCGCGGGCAATGTGGCGCAGCACGCGCCAGCTGGGCTCGAGGCCGGCGCGAATTTCTTCTGCCACCCGCATCCCACTGCGCGAGGGCGCGGGCAGCGGGCGCGCGCCGACCTCGGGCTCGGCGAGCACCCGGACGCACTCGGCGACGGACTCGCCCAGCGCGTCCAGGTCGTAGCCGCCCTCGAGCGCGAGCACGAGACGGCCGCCGCACACCTCGTCGGCGACGGCGCGCAGGCGAGCCGCGAGTGCGCCGAAGCCCGCGCTCGACACCTCCATGCCGCCGAGCGGATCGTGCGCGTGCGCGTCGAAGCCGGCCGACACGAGCACGAACTCCGGCCGCCAGTGCAGCAGCATCGGCACCAGCAGCTCGTCGAAGAGCCGGCCGTACTCGCCGTCGCCGCAGCCCGCCGGCAACGGAAAGTTGGCGGTCGCGCCCAGGCCTGCACCGCTGCCCTGTTCGTCCAGCGCGCCCGTGCCCGGATAGAACGGGAACTGATGCAGCGACGCGAACAGCACGTCGCGCTCGGCCTCGAAGCGGTGCTGCGTGCCGTTGCCGTGGTGCACGTCCCAGTCGACGATCGCGATGCGCTCGATGCCCGCGCGCGCGCGCAGCGCCTGGGCGGCGACCGCCACGTTGTTGAACAGGCAGAAGCCCATGGCCGCGGAGATCTCGGCGTGATGGCCGGGCGGGCGCAACGCCGCGAAGGCGCGCTTCGCCTCGCCGCGCGCGACGGCGAGCGACGCCTCGACGAGCGAGCCGGCCGCCAGCCGCGCGACCTCGAGCGAGCGCGGCGAGACCCACGTGTCGGGGTCGAGCCGGCCGCTGCGGCCCTCGACGTCGAACAGCCCCTCGACGTAGTCGCGCCCGTGCGCGAGCAGGAGCTCGTCGAACGTCGCCTCGCGCGGGGCGAGCTCGCGCACGCGGGGCAGGAGCGGCTCGAGCGCACGGTCGACGGCGGCGAGCCGCTCGGGGCGCTCGACGTGGCCGCTCGGGGGGCGGTGCTCGCGAAAGCGGGCGTCGTGGACGAGCAGCGGGCGGGGATCGCTCATCGCGGAAGGATAACGATGATTGACACCCCGGTGCGCCTGGACGATACAACGGCTTCGTGGCCGCCAGGCGAGAGCCAGAGCTTGTGCGCCGGGGCCTCGCGATCACGGGCCTGGGCACGTTCACGGGAGCGCGCGTCGCCGAGCGAATGCTCGAGAGCGACGCCGCGCGGCGCATCGTCGCGCTCGACGTCCGTCTGCCGCGCCGCCTCGACGGACGCGTGCGCTTCCACAAGGTCGACCTCACCGAGCCCACGGCCGACAGCCTGGTCGCCGAGATCCTCGAGAAGGAGGGCTGCGACGCGCTTCTGCACGCGGCCTTCTTCACCGACCCGAACCCCGACCTCGAGGGATCGCACGAGCTCGAGGTCGTGGGCGCGCTGCACGTATTGAACGCCGCTGCGGCGGCGGGCGTGCGGAAGATCGTCGTCACGAGCAGCGCGCAGGTCTACGGCCCGCATCCCGACAACCCCGGCTACCTCACCGAGACTCACCCGCTGCGCCCGCACCGCGACGCGCATGCGCTGCGCGACCGCGCCGAGCTCGAGGGCCTGCTGCGCATCTTCGCGTCGCGCCACCGCGACATGGTCGTGACGTCGCTCCGGCCCGCATGGATCATGGGGCCGACGTTCGAGTCGTCACTGACTCGGCGCTTCGAAGCCTCGCGCGTGGTCACGCTGCTGGGCTACGACCCGCTGTTGCAGTTCCTGCACGAGGACGACTGGCTCGACGCCGTGGAGCTCGTGCTCGAGCGCGACGCGCCGGGGCCGTGGAACCTGGCGGGCGACGGCGTGCTCCCGCTCTCGACGCTGCTGCGCCTGGCGGGAAAGAGCAGTCTCGCGCTGCCACATCCGCTCTTGTATCGACTCACGAGCCTGGAGTCACTCGCGCGGACCGGCGATCCGCCCGCCGCGTTCTACGACCACCTGCGCTTCGGCTGGGTCGTCGACGCGCGGCGGGCGCGCGAGGAGCTCGGCTTCGAGCCCCTCTACACCTCGCAGGAGGCGTGGATGAGCTTCGTCGTCGCGCGCAAGCTGCGTGGCTACCGGTGACGAAGCGGGTTCCCGACGAGCGCGCGCTCGCCGAGCTGCGCGCCTCCGTGCGTGCGCTGCGCGACGAGCTCGAGCAGCGCTTCGGCGTGCGCGCGCCGGAGACGCCGGATGACGACGATCCGATCGAGTCCCTCGTCGAGGCGTCACTCGACGCGAAGGATCTCGAAGAGGGGGCGTCCGCCGAGCCGCCGGTTGAGGCTGCCCGCGGCTGGCTCGAGCAGCTGCGCGACGAGGTGCGGGTGCGCTTCGAGGACGTCGACGTCGTGAAGCTCTACGAGGCGCTGCGCGAGCGCATCGCGATCCCGAGCTCGGGCGACATCTCCGCCGAGGTCGACGACTTCGGGCTCGACCTGCGCTACCTGGCGCGCGCGCGCCGCTGGCTCGACTGGCTGTACGACAAGTGGTGGCGCGTCGAGGTCGTCGGCGCCGACGCGATCCCCGACGCGCCGCGCGTGCTCTTCGTCGCCAACTCCGCCGGCATCCTGCCTTGGGACGCGCTCATGATCGCGCACGCGATCGAGCGCTCGGTGCCCTCGCACGCGCGGCCGCGCCCGCTCGTTTCGGACTGGATCGCGACCCTGCCGTTCTCGCAGTCCCGGCTCGCGCGGCTCGGCGCGGTGCGCGCGTGCGCCGAGAACGCCGAGCGCCTGCTCGCGCAGGACCAGTGGGTGATCGCGTTCCCGGAAGGGCAGAAGGGCGCGCTGAAGCCGTTCCGCGACCGCTACCGCTTGCAGCGCTTCGCGCGCGGCGGCTTCGTCTCGCTCGCGGCGCGGCTCCACGCTGCGCTCGTGCCCGTGGCCGTGATCGGCTCGGAAGAGGTGCACCCGATCCTGTTCGAGCCGCGCGTGCTGCGCCGGCTCCTGGGCATTCCGGTGCCGATCACGCCGACGTTCCCGCTGCTCGGCCCGCTCGGCGTGGTGCCGCTGCCGAGCCGCTGGCGCATCCGCTTCGGTGAGCCGCTCTGGTTCGACGGCGTGTCGGCGGAACGGGCGGCGGATCCGCTGTACGTGAACCGCACGCGCGAGCAGGTGCGCGGCGCGATCCAGAACCTGCTCGACGAGGAGCTACCGCGGCGGCGTTCGGTCTTCGCCTGACGGCGCGGCGGACAGGCGCGCCTCGAAGCTCTCGAGCGCGGCGGCGAGCCGCTCGAGGTTCTTGTTCAGCGCCTCGAGGTCGCCGCGCGTCGGCAGGTCGGCGACGCGCAGCACGCGCTCCACCGCATTGTGTACGGTCTCGCGCAGCTCGGACGAGTCGAAGCGCGCGACCTCGCCCGGCGGGCGTATCCAGCGCTTCACGTTGTCGCGCATCTCGTTCAGGTTCGTCTCGACGTCGCCCACGCCGCGGCGCACCAGGCTGTACAGCGCGTCGCCGCCGCGCTGGATCAGCTCGGCGAGCAGAGTGCCCGAGACGCCCGAGTCGCGGTCGCCGCGGTTCTCTTTCTGATCGTCGACGAGAATTTGAGACAGGACGATCGGTGTGATCTCTTCGCCGGTCTCGTTGTCGATCACGCAGATGTCGTGACCTTCGCGCACGAGATCCGAGATTCCGCGCAGCGTGATGTACCGGCTCGACTCGGTGTTGTAGAGCTTTCGGTTGGCGTAGCGCTTGATCAGGATCGCCATCGCGCCGGAGTATCCCACCGCCCCCCGGACGGGTCAAACTTCGCAGCGCCGCCGGAGCGCGGCGGCTCGAGGACGTCGGCGAATGCGGCGAAGACGTCGGCGACTCGCGCGGCCGCGGGGTCCGCCGCGCCGCGCATGCGCCAGCGGCGCTCTTCCGCGCGCAGCGCGGAGCGCAACACGGATTGCGCCTCGCTGCGCTCGGCGAACGACGCGAGCGCGGCGGCGAACGCGAGCGCGATCTCCTCGGCCGCGCGCACGAGATGGCGCAGCACGTCCGCGTTCGCGTCAGACACCGCGGCTCGCTCCGAAGATCTCTCGCGCGATGCGCGCCAGACCTTCGACCGCGTGCACGTCGTCGGCGAAGAGCGGCACGGTGCGGAACGCGTCGCTCTCGAGCGGCAGCGCGCGCTCGAGCCGTTCGCGCACCGAGGCATCGCGCCGCGCGAGCGCGGCCTGTGCGCGCACCGCCGCCACGAGCGCCGCGGCCGCGGCGTTCGCGTCGAGTTCGCGGTCCACGGCGGCGAGCTGCTCGGCGAGCCAGCGCTCCGCGCGCCCGGCCGCAGCCGCGTCGTCCTCGGGCGGCGCGCCCGCGCCCGGCCAGACGTGTGCGCGATTGAGCACCAGCCCGACCAGGTGGATCCCCTCCGCTTCGAGCCGCTCCCAGAACGCCTCGGCGCGCTTGGCCTGAGACAGATCGGGCCCCGCGACGAGCACGAACCCGCAGCTCGGCTCGCGCAGCAGGCGCGCGACCTCGCGCGCGCGCTGGCCGAAGCCCGCCAGCAGCTCCTCGAACGCGAGCAGGAACTCCGAGATCGAGGTCAGGAACTCGAGGCCGGTCACGCGCTCGAGCGCCCGCAGCACGAGCTCGGACCCGCCGCGGAAGAGCCGCAAGCTCGCGCGCCCGACGACCGCCGCCGGGTGCAGGAGCAAGGTGAGGAACGTGCCATCGAGGAAGCCCGACAGCCGGCGCGGCGCGTCGAGGAAGTCGAGGGCGTGGGCGGCGGGGGGCGTGTCGAGCACGACCAGGTCCCAGCGGTCGTCGCTCGCGACCTGCAGGAGCTTCTCCGTCGCGGAGTACTCGCGACTCCCCGCGAGCGCGTCGGAGAGGTTGCGGTAGATCGGGTTCGCGAAGATGCGCTCGCGTGCCTCGGGGCTCGGCGCGAGTCGCTCGACCAGCTCGTCGAAGGTGCGCTTCGTGTCGAGCATGAGCGCGGACAGGCTGCCCGAGTCGGGCGCGCCGAGCGCGCGCAGCCGCTCGCGCGGCACCTCGCGCGGCTCGTGGTCGAGCGGCCCGGTGCCGAGCGCGTCGGCGAGCCTGCGCGCGGGATCGATCGTCATGACGAGCGCGCGCTTCCCCGCGCGCGCCGCCTCCAGGCCGAGCACCGCGGCGATCGTGGTCTTGCCGACGCCGCCGGTGCCGACCGTGACGAGCACGCGGCAGTCGAGCCAGCGGTCGGGCTTCACGCGAGCGCCCCGCGCAGCGCGTCGGCGAGCGCGCCCACGCCGGCGGCGTCGTCGACGCCGCTCGCGAGCCACGGCACCCGGACCGGCGGCTCGCCGAGCTCGCGCGCCAGAACGTCCAGGAACTCGCGCTGCGTCGCCGCGCGCGCGAGCCGATGGCGCGCGGCCGCGGCGACGACGTCGGGCTCGGCGAAAGGCGAGGGCGCGGCGCCGCGCGGCAGCCGCGCCAGGTCGGCGAGCGCGCGCTCGGGCTGGGCGAGCGCGAGCTCCGGCTCGACGCCGTTCGCGACGACGGGCCCGAGCGCGACGCCCAGCTCGCGCACGCGCGCGCGCAGCTCGAGCGTCTCGTTCACCGGCAGCTCCTCGGGCAGAGTCACCGGCACCACGAGCGTGCGCGCCGCGTCGGTCATGAGCTCGTGAACCCGATCGGTGTTGCGCCGCAGCGGGCCCATGCGCACGGTGTCGAGCACGACGGACGGCACCGAGAGCAGCGAGAGTCCGTGCCCCGTCGCGGGCGCGTCGACCACCACCAGCGGCCAGCGCGGGGCGCCGCGGCCGTCCTCGAGCGAGGCCAGGTGCCACAGCTTTCCCAGGGTGATCAGCTCGCGCCAGCCCGGCGCGGCGTCGAGGAAGCGGTGGAACGCGGCGTTCCCGACGATCGCGCGCGCGAGCAGCTTCACGTGCAGCTGCAGCTCGAGATACTCCTGCAGCGCCGCCTCGGGCACGAGCGACAGGCTGAAGAGGTTCTCGCCAACGGGGCGCGGCTCGCGGTCGCGGTCGGCTCGCCGCTGCGGCGCCGACGGCGGCAACAGCTCCGGGAGGACGTTCGAGTCGCCCAGCTCGACCACGACGGTGCGGACGCCCTCGCGCGCCGCCAGCACGCCCAGCGCGGCGGCGATGCGCGTCTTGCCGGTGCCGCCCTTTCCGGTCACCAGCAGGAGCCGACGCGAGACGAGCTCCGCGAGCGACGCCTTCACGCCGCGCCCTCAAGCGCGCCCGGTTCGACACCGACGAGGAACGGTGCCGCCAGGGCACCGCCATGATCGTCCAGTGCGAGAACTGCGAGACACGCTTCCACGTTGCCGACGCGCGCATTCCCGAGAAGGGCGCGCGCGTGCGCTGCTCGCGCTGCCACCACCGGTTTCACATCACGCCCTCGTCGGCCGCCGCGGGACCCAGCCCCGCGGCCGATGTTAGCGCGCGCGAGCCCGAGCGCGGTCCAACGTCCGCGCCCGCGAGTCCGGCGCCCGCAAGCCCGGGCGCCGAGGACGAGCTGGACAACCCCGAGTTCCTCTTCGACGAGAACTCGACGTCGCGCGACGGCGGGACCGCTTCGCGCCCGGCGCCGCGCGCCGAAGCCCCCCCTGCCGCGAAGCGCGCGGCCCCGGCCGAAGCGGCGCCTGCGGCCGCGCCGGCGGAGGAGCCGCCGGCCGAGCCGCCGCTGCCGCTCGAGCAGCACATCGTCGAGACGCACGGCAAGACCGCCCAGGAGATGCTCGACATGGGCGCGCCGAAGCTCGACGCCAAGCCCGTCGAGTTCGCGGGCGGACTCGGTGCGAGCGGACCGCCCGAGGACTTCTTCGGCGAGGAAGGGGCTCCGGAGCCCGCCCAGCCCGCGCCCGCGGTGAAGCTCACGCCCGTCGGCAAGTCGGCGCCGGCGCCCAAGCCCGCTCCCCCGCCGAAGCCCGAGCCCTCGCTCGACCTCGACGCCGGCTTCGCCGGCGCGCTGGGCGAGGACGAGCCCGACGAGACCGACGCCGGCTGGGACTCGCTCACGAAGTCCGAGGACGAGTCGCCGCGGAGCGTGTTCGACGCCGGGGCGTCGTTCGGCCTGCAGACCGAGTCCGACGGCGCGGCGCCCGCGCAGGGCGGCAGCGGCGCCACGATGTTCTCCCACGCCGAGCCCGAGGCCAACACCAAAGAGCGTCGGGCGCCGGACGTGCCCGCGTTCGATCCCGAGGCCGGCAGCCCGCTCGCGCGCGTCGTGCGCGTCGCGGCGTTCCTCGTGGGCGTCGCGCTCCTGGCCGGCACGCTGCGCGGGCTCGAGCTGCAGAGCGCGGCGAAGGACGCCTCCGGGAGCGCCGAGCAGGCGGCGGGCTGGATCGCGGCCGACGTCGAGACCTTCGTCGCGCGCGACGGCGCCGGTCAGCGCGTGCTGGTGGTGCGCGGCAACCTGTTCCCCGACGGCGCCGCGCCGCCGCCGGACGTGGAGGTCAGCCTGCTCGAGACCGATGGCGCGCGCGTGGGCGAACCGCGCCGCGCGTGGCTCGAGCGCCTGGACGATGCCGAGATCGCGCCCGACGAGCTGTCGGTCCGGCTGGCGAGCAGCGCGGGCGAGCTGTCCGGCGTCGGGCCGAAGGTGACCGGCTTCACCGCGCTCCTCGCCGATCCGCCCGCGCGCGCGCGCCGCGTGCAGGTCAGCCTGTCCGCGGGGCGCATGCCCGTGCCGGGCACCGCGACGGCAGGCACGCCCGCGCCGCCTGCGCCGGCGCCGGCTCGCGCACCGGCAGCGGAGACGCAGCTCGCGACGCCGCAGGCGGCGCCGCCCGCGAACCCGCCCGCAAGCGGCGGCTCGCCCGGCAGCGACCCCGTCGTTCCCGCTGCACCCGCACCCGCACCGGACTGAGCGGTGCGGCTGCGCGCTACGTCTCGGGACCCTTCGGGGCGTCGTCCTTCGGCGGCGTGACGTCGATCTCCGGCGGCGCCTTCAGCGCGCTCCGGAAGTTCTTGATGCCCTCGCCGAGGCCCTGGCCGAGCTGCGGCAGCCGTCCCGCCCCGAAGATCACGATCACGATCAACAGGATGATGAAGAGCTCGCTGGCGCCCAGACCGAACATGCTTGGAAGTTCGGCAAGCGCGAGGTTGAAGTCAACCGAGCGACCGAGGACACTGCCGCGCCATGAAGCCCGCCATCTTCAAGGCGTACGACATCCGCGGACTCGTGCCGGAGGAGCTCGACGCGCGCGGCGCGCTCGCCATCGGCCGCGCGTTCGGCCGGCACGTCCAGGGCAGCCCGGTGGTGGTCGGCTGGGACATGCGCGCCAGCGCGCAAGACTTGCGCAACGCGTTCGTCTCCGGGCTCCGCGCCGAAGGGCGGGACGTGCTCGAGATCGGGCGCGTCTCGACGCCGATGCTCTACTTCGCCACGGCCAGCTCGCGGGCGGCCGCCGGCGCCATGATCACGGCGTCGCACAACCCGGGCCGCTACAACGGCTTCAAGCTGTGCGCGCAGAACGCGGTGCCGATCGGGATCGAGTCGGGCCTGGCCCAGGTGCGCGACCGCGCGCTCCAGCTCGCGGACGAGCCGACCCCCGCTACACGCGGAAGTGTAAGCTCGCGCGACCCGAAGCTGGAGTACTACGCGATGCTGCTCGACTTGTTCCCGGCGCGGCCGCGGCTGCGCGCCGTGGTCGACGCGGGAAACGGCATCGCCGGCGAGGCGCTGCTCGGCCTGTTCGAGCGCCTGCCGCTCGACCTCACCCAGCTCTACTTCGAGCCCGACGGCAGCTTCCCCAACCACGAGGCAGACCCGCTGAAGGCGGAGAACCTGCACGACCTGCAGCGCGCCGTGCGCGAGAAGGGCGCCGATCTCGGCATCGCGTTCGACGGCGACGGCGACCGCGCCGTGTTCGTGGACGAGACCGGCGAAGCGGTGCCCGCCGACCTGATGACCGCGCTCTTCTGCGACGTGATCCTCGAGCGCGGGCTCCTCGGCGCGCGGCCCGGCGTGCCCATCCTGTACGACCTGCGCTCGAGCCGCATCGTGCCCGAGACGCTGCGCGCGCGCGGCGCCGAGCCGGTGCGCGGCCGCGTGGGGCACGCGTTCATGAAGGCGGTCATGCGCGAGCGCGGCGCGTGCTTCGGCGGCGAGCTGTCGGGCCACTACTACTTCCGCTTTCCGGCCGGCTACATCGCCGACGACGGCGCCGCGGCGATGCTGCTCCTGCTCGAGGCGCTCGCCGCGCGGCGGCGGCCGCTGTCCGAGCTGTGGCGGCCCTATCGCAAGTACCGGCAGAGCGGCGAGATCAACCGGCGCGTCGCCGACGTGCCGGCGACACTCGCGCGTGTACGGGCGCAGTTCGCCGACGGCGCGGCCGACGAGCTCGACGGCCTCACCATCTCGTACCCCGACTGGTGGTTCAACCTCCGCCCGTCGAATACGGAGCCGCTCCTGCGGCTGAACCTGGAGGCGCCCGACGACGCCTCGCTCGCGCGCCGCCGCGACCAGATCCTCGCGCTCGTCGAGTCATGAGCGCGCTCCGCGCGCTGCGCCGCGCGGCGAGGCTCCTCCGCACCGAGCGCTCGCTGTGGCCGCTCGCCGCGCTGCCGTTCCTGTTGAACGCGCTGGCGTTCGCCGTCGCGACGGCGGTGCTCGTGAGCCACCTCGGCGCGCTGTCGGCGCCGCTCGAGCGCTGGGTGCACGCGGGCACGTGGCTCGGCTGGCTCGTGCGCGGCGTACTCGTGGCCGGGCTCGCGCTCGCGGTGTACGCCACCTTCACGCTCGTCGGCGGCATCGTCGCCGCGCCGTTTCTCGACGCGCTCTCGGCGCGCGTCGAGCGGTTGGCGGGTGGCGTGGAGACACCGGGGCCGCGCGGCGTCGGCGCCGTGCTCCTGCACTCCGCGCGCTGCGTGCGCGAGGAGGCGAAGCGCGTGGCCTTCTTCGTCGGCGGGCAGGCGGGAATCTTCGCGCTCGGCTTCGTGCCCGGGCTCGCGCCGTTCGCCGCAGCGGCGGCCGTCGCGTTCTCGGCGCTCTTTCTGCCGCTCGACTACACCGGCTTCGCGCTGGACCGGCGCGAGGTGCCGTTCGCCGCGCGCCGCCGCTGGGTGCTCGCGCACTTCGCGCCCATGCTCGCGTTCGGCGGCTTCGGGCTCGCGCTCTACGCGGTGCCCGGGCTCTCGTTCGTTTGTCTGCCGTGGCTCGTCTCGGCCGGGAGCTTGCTGGTGCTCGAGCTCGGCCCGCCCCCGTCGCCCCGCTAGGCGACGGCGAGCTTCGCGGCCGCGCGCCGCAGCCAGGCGTCGTCGGCCGTGGCGGCCGGCTCGAGCACGACGGCGGCGAGCCCGTGCTCGCCCGCAGCGAATCCGCGCGCCAGCTCCGCGCCCACGCCTGCCCCGACGAGCGAGATCCGCGCGGCGTCGAGCGCCCGGTCGGCGCGAAGCAGCGCCACCACGGCCGCGAGGTCGGCCGCGGTCTGCGCCTCCAAGTCGCCGCGCAGGCGCCGGGCGAGCGGCTGGCTCGGGTCGAGCGCGAGCGCGGACAGCTTGTCGCTGCGGCGCGAGCCGCACAGCACCAGGTCGAACACGGCCAGCGCGTGCTCGGGCCAGGCCGCGCGCGCGCGGGCCACGAGCTCGTGCGAAGCCGAGCCGTCCGGGGTACACAGAATTGCGACGGGCGAGCGGTCGCGTCGCACGGGCCGGAGCGTGCGGCCGTGCAGGCGGTCGCCGTGCGAGAGCACGCTCCAGTGGGACTCCGCGCCGAGCTCGCGCACGACCGCGCCCGCGGGCAGCGCCGGGCCCTTCTTCGCGGCGGCGGGGCGCTTCACGCGGCCCTGCGCGGCGCGAGCGAGCGCGACAGCGCGCGCAGCTCGCGCGCGCCCGCGCTGGTGCCGTCGTCGGACACGTGCAGCGACTCGCCCAGGAGGAGCGCCCGGAAGAGCGCGGGGTCGCGCGGCAGGGCAGGGGCCACCTCGACTGCGAGGCCGTGCTGGCGGCGCGCCGCCGCGGCCAGCCGCTCACCCAGGTCGGCCGCCTCGCCCGCGCTCCGCGCGCCGACGAGCCACGCCGCCACGCGCAGGCCCGCGAGTGCCGGCGCCAGCTCGCGCAGCTGGCGCAGCCCGCGCGCGACTCCGGCGGGCGAGGCATCGACGGGCACGAGCACGGCGTCGAGCCCGGGGCTCGCGCGCGCGAGGAACGCCGCCAGCCGCTCCGGCCGCTCGAGCGCCAGCACCGGCTCGCCCTCGGGCCCGTGCGCCACCGCGTCGGCCAGCTCCGCCGGCGCGCGCTCGGCCGCGAAGAGCCGCACGCCCGGCACCTCGGGCAGGAGCCGCGAGCCGGCGAACGACGCCTCCACGCGCGCGCTGCCGAACTCCGCCGCGAGCGCGCCCGCCAGCTCGAGCGCCACCGCGCAGAAGAGCAGCCGCTCGGGCGGTGCCACCACGCACACGCGCGGCGCCGCCGCGCCCGAAGGCTCGTCCGGGGCGAGCGGTTCCGGCTCCCCGGCGGCAGTGCGCGCGCGCGCCTCGCTCTGCTCGTCCTCGGGAATGAAGTAGTGGAGGACGTCGCCGAGGTTCTTGCGCGCCAAAGCCGGAGACTCCGCCCGCTCGGACGCCCGCGCGTCCGCGACTCAGTTGATGATGAGGACGGAGTTTACCCCGCCGGCCGGGCCCTCGACCTTGCGCGGGTTGCTCGGATCGGGCTGCCACTCGCCGTCGACGAAGTAGCGGTACTGGTACACGCCGGGGCCGAGCCGCACGACCTTCTCCCACGTGCCGCCGGGACCGAGGCGCGTCTCGACGCCCTGGTCGGGAATCCAGTTGTTGAAGTCGCCCGCCAGGCGCACGTCGCGCACGCGCGGGTCCTTGAAGGTGAACACCACGCCCTTCGCGCCCGCGTTCGAGATCTCGGCGTCGGTCGGCTGCGTGGGCTCGGGCGGCGGCGGCGCGGGCTCCTCCTCTTCGCGGTCGTACAGCACCTCGAGCGCCAGCGACATGTAGTCGACGAAGCCGTAGGAGCGGCGGTCGAGCTTCGCGATCGAAATGCCGCGCTGGGCGGCCTCGCGCAGGCGCACGTTGGAGCGGATGACCGAGTCGAACACGAGGTCCTTGTACGTCTCGCGGATCTCCGCGAGCGCGCGCTTGGCGAAGCGCGTGCGCCCGTCGAACAGGGTCGGCAGGATGCGGATCTTCAGCGAGTGGCCGATGCGGTCCTCGAGCAGGGCAATGGTCTCGAGCAGCTTCGCGACGCCGTGCATCGAGAAGTAGCTCGTCTCGAGCGGGATGATCACCTCTTCCGCCGCGCGCAGCGCGTTGAACGTCAAGATGCCGACGTTCGGCGGGCAGTCGATGAGCGTGAAGTCGTAGCTCTTCTCGAGCTTCGCGAGCGCGCTGGCGAGCCGCTCGGTGCGGCCGCGCGCGCCCTCGGAGGTGAGCTTCTGCTCGAGCGCGGACAGGATCACGCCCGACGGTGCCACGTCGAGCTTCTCGCCCGCCTCGACGATCACGCTGGCGAGCTTCGCGCCGGCGCCCTCCGGCTCGGCGAGCACGTCGTACAGGTTCTCGTCGACTTCCTCGGGATCGACGCCGAGCCCGAGCGTGGCGTGCGCCTGCGGGTCCATGTCGATGACGAGCACCGCGTGCCCTTCGGCGGCGAGACAGCCGGCGAGACTCACGACGGTGGTCGTCTTGCCGCAGCCGCCTTTCTGATTCATCACTGCAATGCAGCGCATCACTGTCCCTCCCCCACTACGAGACAGCCCCGGAAACGTGCGCGCGCAGAAGCAACGAAGCACCGAGCTGCCGCGCGCTGCACGCGGCCCGAGCTCGCGCTCTGGTCGAGGCAGATCGCAGGATCTCCCTCAAGTCCCTTACCCCCCTTGGAACCCGACGAACGTTAGCAGCAGGAGACAGCGATGGCCAATGGAAGTCACGGGCGCCCGGAGAGAATCGGCGTCCTGGACGTCGGCTCGAACACCGTGCTCCTGCTGGTCATGGCGGCGGGAGGCCGGGTGGTGCGCGAGGCGGCGCGGATCACGCGGCTCGGCCAGGGCGTGTTCGCGTCCGGCGAGCTCGCGCCCGAAGCCGTCCAGCGCACGCGCGCGGCGATCGCCGACTTCGCGCGGCTGGCGCGCGAGGACGGGGCCGACCAGGTGCTGGCGGTGGGCACCGAGGCCCTGCGCCGCGCGCGCGGCGGCCGGGACTTCCTGGCTGCGCTGGTCCGCGACGGGCTGTGCGACGACGCGCGCCTGCTCACGGGCGAGCAGGAGGCCGACGTGACCCTGGAGGCGACGCGCCTCGGTGTCGGCGCGACCCGCCGCTCGCTGGCGGTGATCGACGTCGGCGGCGGCAGCACCGAAGTGGCCTGGCGCGAGTCTCTCGAGGCGCCGGTGCACGGCATCTCGCTCCCGCTCGGCAGCGTCCGGCTCACCGAGGCGCACCTGCCGCGCCACCCCGTGCCCGACGCCGACCTCGCGGAGCTGCGGCGCCTGGTGCGCGCGGCCGCCCAGCCGCTCGCGCGCGCCCTGCCGCACGGGCTGCCCGGCGCGGCGGTGGTCGCCGTCGCCGGCACGGCGACCACGCTCGCGGCGCTCGAGCAGGAGCTCGCCGTCTACTCGGGCGAGCGCGTCGAGGGGCTCGAGCTGTCGCGCGAGGTACTCGGCCGCTGGCTCGAGCGGCTGCGCCGGCTCTCGGTCGAGGAGCGAAAGCGCCTGCCTGGATTAGAGCCGGGCCGCGCCGACGTGATCGTCGCCGGGCTCGTGTGTCTCGAGGTGGCGCTCGCTGGCCTCGGCGCGGAACGCTTCGCGGTGTCGGAGCGCGGCGTGCGCCACGGAGTCGCGCTGCGCATCCTCGCTGGCCACGGGCCGTTTTGATACCGTCGCCTCTTCGTGGAAGAGCCAGTCCTGGTCGTCGTCGGCCCCGACGGAGCGCGACCCTTCATGCGCGGGATTCTCGTGCAGTCGCTGGTCACCCGCGGTGTTCCGTTCGATGTCGCGTTCGAGACGGCCACCAGCGTGCGCGACCGAATCGCCTCGCGAGGCCGCGTGCAGCTCGAGGAGCTGTCGAGCCTGATCGACGAGCTGCTCGACGACCGCTACGACCTCGACGCGCTCGCGCCGGCCACGGACCACGTCGAGCCGCCGCGCGTCGTGGAAGAGGACGGCTCGTGGAGCCCGTTCTCGAAGGGCATCCTGTCGGTGTCGCTCATGGGCGCCGGCCTCGAGCCCGGGGACGCGCACGACGTCGCGCGCGAGATCGAGCAGAGCATGCTGCGGCAGAGCCGCGCGGCGATCGACCGCACCGAGCTGCGCCACCTGGTCGCGGCGACCATCGAGCGCACCTTCGGGCCCGGCCCGGCGAGCTGGTACCGCGTGTGGCGCAGCGCGCGCGACGACGGCAAGCCGAGCCTCGTGCTGCTGGGCGGGGCCACGGGCTCGGGCAAGACGACGCTCGCCATCGAGGTTGCGCGCCGCCTCGAGCTGCCGCGCGTGATCGGCACGGATTCGATCCGGCAGATCATGCGGCTCATGTTCTCGCCCGACCTCATGCCCGAGATCCACTGCTCGACGTTCGACGCGTATCTCGCGCTGCCCCGCGCGACGTCGCTCGTCGGCGATCCCGTCGTCGTCGGCTTCCGCGAGCAGGCGCAGAAGATCGCCGTCGGCGTGCACGCGCTGCTCGAGCGCGCGGTCGAGGAGAACACCAGCATGCTGATCGAGGGCGCCAACCTGGTGCCCGGCATGCTCGAGCTGGGGCGATTCTCGGGGCGCGCTCACGTGACTTTCATCATGACGGGCGCGCTCGACCCCGAGGTGTACCGGCGGCGCTTCGCCTCGCGCAGCGCCAAGGCGCGCAACCGCTCGGCAGACCGGTACCTGGAGCACTTCGACGAGATCCTCGAGATCCAGCGCTACCTCGTCGCAGAGGCCGAGCGCTACGGCCTGCCGATCGTGGACAACGTGCAGTTCGACACCGCTGTCGTGGGCGTGATCCGCGCCGTGATCTCCTCGCTCGAGAAGACGCAGGTGCGCGCCGAACACGAGGGTGCCGAGTGACTCGCAGCGCCTCGCGGCGCGCGGTCGCTCTCCTCGCGCTCGGCACGGTCTTCACCGCCTGCGGCACGCTGTCGATCGAGGACGAGAAGAAGCTCGGCGCCGAGACGCAGCAGGAGATGCGCAAGCGCCTGACCTTCGTGCGCGACCCGGTGACGGTGAACTACGTGCGCGAGTTCGGTGCGAAGCTCGCGAGCTCGGCGCGGCCGTCGCCCTTCGAATTCCGCTTCTACGTCGTCGAGGACGAGGAGATCAACGCCAGCGCCATCCCCGGCGGCGCGGTGTACGTGAACACGGGTCTGATCAACGCGGCGCACAACGGCTCGGAGCTCGCCGCCGTGCTCTCGCACGAGATGGGGCACGTGACCGCGCGCCACGTCGCGCAGCTCGCGAACACGGCGCGCAACACCGGCATCATCGCGACCGTCTTCACGCTCGCCGTCGGCATCCTGACCGGCAATCCCTACCTGTACAACGCGAGCGGGCTCGCCACGTACGTCGCCGAGCAGGCGTTCATCAACACGTTCACGCGCGACGACGAGCGCGAAGCGGACGCGCTCGGCATGGAGACCATGTACAACGCGGGCTGGAACCCGAACGGCATGGTCACGATGTTCGAGACCCTGAAGGAGCGCTACGGCGGCGGTTCGCGCGGCATGCCGCAGTTCCTCTCGAACCACCCGGCCACGGACGAGCGCATCCAGAACGCGCGCAACGAGCTCGCGAAGTATCCGGGTTACGAGAAGCTCCGGGTCGACGATCCCAAGCTGCCCATCATCCAGGAGCGCTTGAAGCTCATCGTCGGCACGGACCGCGAGAAGGTCGACGAGAGCACCGACGACGAGAAGGGCGAAGACAAGTCCGAGAAGCCGGACGAGAAGTCTCAGCCGCCGGACGACAAGTCCCAGAAGCCCGACGACAAGAGCAACGACAAGGGCGACAAGCAGGACGGCAGCAACTAGTTCGGCGTACAATGCGCCCCGCCCGCAGGTCTGCGGCAGAGGGGCGAGAGAGTGGTCCGACCCAGCACGCTCGGTGAGCTCGTCGCGTCGGGCTACCGACCGCGCACACTTCGCGAAGAGCTGCGCGCGAATCTCGCTGGGCGTCTGCGCGCGCGCGAGCCGTTCCTGCCGGAGATGATCGGCTACCAGGACTCGGTGGTGCCGGCGCTCGAGCACGCGCTGCTCGCGGGGCACGACATGATCTTCCTCGGCGAGCGCGGCCAGGGCAAGTCGAAGATGATCCGCAAGCTCGTCGAGCTGCTGGACGACGCGATCCCCGTGCTCGAAGGCAGCGAGGTCAACGACGACCCGCTCGCGCCCATCAGCCGCTGGGGCCGCGACCGTGTGGCCGAGCTGGGCGACCGCACGCCCGTCGCGTGGATCGGCCGCGAAGCGCGCTACGGCGAGAAGCTCGCCACGCCCGACACGTCGGTGGCCGACCTGATCGGCGAGATCGATCCCATCCGCGTCGCCGAAGGCCGGTATCTCGCCGACGAGTCGACGATCCACTTCGGGCTCATCCCGCGCACGAACCGCGGCATCTTCTGCATCAACGAGCTGCCGGACCTGGCGGAGAAGGTCCAGGTCGGTCTCTTCAACGTGATGGAAGAGCGCGACTTCCAGGTGAAGGGCTTCAAGGTGCGGCTGCCGCTCGACATCCTGGTCGTCGCGAGCGCGAACCCGGAGGACTACACCCGCCGCGGGCGCATCATCACCCCGCTCAAGGACCGCTACCAGGCGCAGATCCGCACGCACTACCCGCCGACGCGCGAGCTCGAGATCGGGGTCATGAAGCAGGAGCGCCGCCGCCCGCGCGAGTGCGCCGCGGAGCTCTACATGCCGCACTTCATCGAGCAGATCGTCGCGGAGCTGACGATCCAGGCGCGCAAGAGCCCCGACGTGTCGCAGGTGTCGGGCGTGTCGGTGCGCGCGTCGATCGCGAACTACGAGACGATCCTCGCGTGCGCCGAGCGCCGCGCGCTCCTGCTCGGCGAGAAGGAAGCCGTGCCTCGTCTGTCCGACTTGCCCGCGCTCGCGGCTTCGATGAGCGGCAAGATGGAGCTCGAGTACGCCGGCACGGAGAAGAGCGAGAACGAGATCCTCGAGTCACTCGTGAAGCGCGCCGTGCGCTCGGTGTTCGATGAGGTGTGCGCGGGCTTCGACCTGGACGCCGTCGTGCGCGCGTTCGACGACGGCTGGAAGGTCGAGGTCGGCGACGAGCTGCCGTCGAAGGAGTACGCCGACGGCGTCGACAACATCGGCGGACTGCGCAAGGCGGTGGAAGGGCTCGGCTGCGGCTCGAGCCCGGCGCGCATCGCCTCGGCGGTCGAGCTCGTGCTCGAAGGCCTGCACCTCTCGAACAAGCTGAATCGCGAGGTGACCGGCCGACGGCTGACGTACGGCGCCTAGATGGCGCGCCTGCGCTACAGCCGGTGGGACGGCACGCAGCGCGCGTTCTCGCTGGCGGCCGAAGCGGCGCTCGACGAGCTCGCGCGCCACCTCATGGAGGGCATGAGCGTCGACGAGGCGCTCTCGTGGATGCGCTACCAGGGCTTCGGCCTGGCCGGCATGGATTTCCGCGTGATGGGCGTCGAGGAGCTGCTGCAGGAGCTCCGCCAGCAGGCGCGCGAGCGCATGGCCGGCCACAACATGGAGCGCACCTTCGACGAGCGCTGGGAGAAGCTGCGCGACGTGCTCGAGCGCGAGGAGCGCGCGCAGGGCGAGCAGAACGGCGTCGAGTCGAAGCCCTGGAGCGACTTCAAGAAGCGCAAGGACTCGCTGCCGCGGCGCTTGTCGGACGCGCTCCGGCGCTTCTCGGATCACGAATGGGCCGACGCCGACGCCGAAGCAGACTTCCGCGAGCTCGAGGGCGAGCTCGAAGACGTGCGCGCGCTCGAGGAGTTCCACGCGCGCAACCGCCAGATGCTGCGCGGCGGTCACTCGCTCGACTTCGACGAGGCGCTCGACTTGATGCACGAGATCGAGCGGCTCGGGCGCATGGCGCGCAACCTGCTCGAGGGCCGCTTCGAAGAGATCTCGCTCGACGAGCTGCGCGAGCTCGCGGGCGAAGAGGGCGTCGAGTCCATCCTCATCCTGCGCGACATGCGCCGCAACCTGGAAGAGGGCGGCTACGTGCGTCCGGGCGAGAACGGGCTCGAGCTCACGCCGCGCGCGATCCGGCGCATCGGCGAGCTCGCGCTCGAGGACATCTACGGCTCGCTCAAGCGCGGCTCGCCCGGTGGCCACGCGACGCTCCACCGCGGCGGCGGGCCGATCACGATCGAGCGCTCGAAGCCATATGTGTTCGGCGAGCCCGCGCACCTGGACGCCGTCGCGACCGTGCGCAACGCGCTCTTGCGCGACCCGAGCCGCGCGCGCGTGCCGCTCTCGGTCGCGCCGGGCGACCTCGTGGTGTGGGACACCGACCAGCAGACCGACACCACGACGGTGCTCCTGCTCGACATGAGCTGGTCCATGTCGTGGTCGGGGCGCTGGCCCGCCGCGAAGCGCGTGGCGATCGCGATGGACCAGCTGATCCGCACGCGCTATCCGCGCGACCGCTTCTTCATCGTCGGCTTCTACACGCGCGCGCGCGAGCTCACGATCCCCGAGCTGCCCGAGCTGGTCTGGAACATGGAGGACCCGTTCACGAACCTGCAGGACGGCCTGCGCGTGGCGCAGCGGCTCATCGACCGCAACCCGTCCGCGAACAAGCAGATCATCGTGATCACCGACGGCCAGCCGACCGCGTACTTCGTCGGCGACGAGCTGCGCGTCGAGTGGCCGAGCGGCGTCGGCGGCACCAGCCCGCGCGCGAACAAGGAGACGCTCGGCGAGGTGAGTCGAGTCACTCGCAAGGGCATCACGATCAACACGTTCATGCTGGACGACTCGCCCGAGCTCATGCGCTTCGTCGAGGGCATGACGAGGATCAACAAGGGCCGCGCGTTCTACACCACGCCGGGTCAGATCGGCGAATACGTGATGGTCGACTACCTGTCGCGCAAGCGCAGGAAGATCAGATAGCACCGATCGTCTCGGGCGAGGATCTCCGCGAGCACTTGCCCGCGGAGCGGATCGCGCTGGAGCTGGGCTTCGGCCGCGGCGAGCTCTTGCTCGAGCTGGCCGAGGCCAGCCCGAAGCGCTCGTTCCTGGGCGTGGAGATCTCGCGCAAGCGCGTCGAGAAGGTCGCGCGCCGCGCCGAGAAGCGCGCGCTCGAGAACGTGTACCTCCTGCACGCGCCGGCCGAATACGCGCTCGAGCGCGTGCTCCCGCCGGCGCACGTGGACGAGTGCTGGATCCACTGTCCCGATCCGTGGCCGAAGAAGCGCCACTGGCGCCGGCGGCTGATCCAGGCGCCGCTGGTCGAACGGCTCGCCGCGGCGCTCGCGCCCGGCGCGCTCCTGCACCTGTCGACCGACCATCCGGGCTACCGCGACTGGATCGGCGACGTCATGGCGACACAGACTTGGTTCACCAACCTGCACGCGCCCGCGCCGTGGACCGCCGAGCCGCCGGCCCGGAGCGCCACGGCTTACGAGCGCGAGTGGCGGGCAGAGGGTCGCGAGATCGCGTACTTCGACTATCGTAGGGGCCCGTGAAGCCGCTGCTCGCCCTCACCCCCGACGAGCTGCGCGCCGCCTTCTCGGCCGCAGGCACGCCCGCGTTCCGCGCCGCGCAGGTCGCGCGCTGGCTCTATGCGCGCCGCGTGCGCGACTTCGCAGCGATGGCCAACCTGCCCGCCGAGCTGCGCGAGCGCCTCGCGGGCGAGTGGCGCACGCGCTCGCTGGAGCGCGTGGCCGTGCACGACGCCGCCGACGGCACGCGGAAGCTCGTGCTCGCCACGCCCGACGGCGCGAAGCTCGAAGCCGTGCTCATCCCCGAGGAGCGCCGGCGCACCTTGTGCGTGTCGTCGCAGATCGGCTGCAGCCTCGACTGCACTTTCTGCGCGACGGGCCGGCTGGGGCTCGGGCGCAACCTGCGCGCCGACGAGATCGTCGACCAGGCGTTGCACGCCGCCGAGCTCCTCGACGAGGAGGGCCGCGCGCTCACGCACGTGGTGTTCATGGGCATGGGTGAGCCGCTCCTGAACCTGCGCCACGTGGTGCAGGCGATCCGCGTGCTCACGCACCCCGATGCCTTCGGCCTCGCCCCCCGACGCATCACGGTGTCGACCGCGGGCGTCGCGCCGAAGATCGCGGAGCTCGGCCGCGCGGTGCCCGTGCGGCTCGCGATCTCGCTGCACGCGGCGCGGGACGAGCTGCGCGACCGGCTCGTGCCGCTGAACCGCCGCTTCCCGCTCGCCGAGCTGCTCGGCGCGTGCGCCGAGTTCCCGACGCCGAAGCGCGAGCGCCTCTCATTCGAGTACACGCTCATCGCCGGCGTGAACGACTCGCCCGACGACGCGCGCGCGCTGGCGGCGCTGGCGGAGCAGGCGCGCGCCAAGGTGAACCTGATCCCGCTGAACGAGCACCCGGGCACGCAGTTCCGCCGGCCGAGCGAGGCGCGCATGGACGCGTTCCTCGGCGTGCTCGCCGCCGCGGGGGCCACCGCGACTCTCCGGCGCTCTCGCGGCGACGACATCTTCGCCGCCTGTGGCCAACTGGGCGCTCTCGCGAGTGCGCAACCGAATTCGCCAAGCGCAGCGGCGTCCGTCCGATAAGAGGCCCCGGGATGCTCTACGCGATCGGCGACATTCACGGCATGCGCGACGAGCTCGCCAGGCTGCTCTCGCGCATGCCGCTCCAGAAGGGCGATCGCCTGCTGTTCATCGGCGACTACGTCGACCGCGGGCCGAACCCGAAGGGTGTCGTCGACGACCTGATCGAGCTCGCGAAGCGCTACGAGTGCCTCTTCCTCATGGGCAACCACGAGGCGATGTTCCTCTCGTTCCTCGGCTGGAAGGGCTCGAGCTACTTCGGCTCCGAGGCGTTCCTGCACAACGGCGGCGAGACCACGCTCGCGAGCTACGGCTACTTCCAGGGCGACGAGGACTTCGCGCTGCCGCCCGAGCACGAGCGCTTCTTCCAGAACCTGCAGCTCTCGCACCTGGAGGGCGAATACGCGTTCGTGCACGCGGGGCTGTCGAAGGCGTCGCTCGGGCTCTCCGACGTCAAGTACGCGCTCTCGCGGGAGACGGCGCGGGATCTGTTGTGGCAGCGGGAGACCGCAGACCTGCCGCACAGCCTCGGCGTCACCGTCATCTACGGCCACACTCCGCTGCCCGACTTCAGTGTACGCTGGAACCTCCCGTACTCGATCGGTATCGACACGGGCGCCGTCTACGGAGGTCCGTTGACGTCGATCCGTCTGCCCGACGAGACCATCTTCCAGTCGTAGCACCATGAAGCTCACGAGCGATCAAGAGCTCATCCGCGACGCCGTGCGCCGCCTCGCCGAGGCGGAGCTCGCGCCCATCGCAGCGCGCATCGACGCCGAGGATTGGTTCCCGCGCGACTTCTTCGGAAAGCTCGGCGAGATCGGCGCGCTCGGCGTGCTGGTCCCGGAGGAATACGGCGGCAGCGGCGGGGACTACATCGGTGCGACGCTCGTCATGGAAGAGCTCGCGCGCGTGTCGGGCTCGGTGTCGCTCTCGTACGGCGCGCACGCGGTGCTGTGCGTGGGCGCGATCGCGCGCGACTGCTCGCACGAGCAGAAGCAGCGCGTGCTGCCTCGCTTGTGCAGCGGGGAGGCGATCGGCGCGTGGGCGCTCACCGAGCCGGGCTCGGGCTCGGACGCGCTCGGCATGCGCACCCGTGCGGTGCGGCAGGGCGGCGAGTACGCGCTCGACGGCGGCAAGACGTTCATCACGAACGGCTCGGAAGCGGAGACGCTCGTGGTGTACGCGCGCACCGATCCGGCGCAGGGTCCGCGCGGCATCTCCGTGTTCCTGGTCGACTCGAAGACGCCGGGCTTCTCGTGCAGCCGCAAGCTCGACAAGATGGGCATGCGCGGCAGTCCCACGGCGGAGCTGCGCTTCGACGGCATGCGCGTGGCCGCGGCGGACCGCATCGGCGAAGAGAACCGCGGCGTCGCCATGATGATGCGCGGGCTCGACGTGGAGCGCGCGACGCTGGCCGGGATCTCCGTCGGGCTGGCGCAGGCCGCGCTCGACCACTCGCTCGCCTGGGCGCGCGAGCGCGAGCAGTTCGGCCGGCCGATCGCGGAGTTCCAGCTGGTGCAGAAGCTCCTCGCCGACATGTACGTCGACGTCGAAGCCGCGCGGCTGCTCGTGTACGAGGCGGCGCAGCTCTGTGTAGCCCAGGCGAGCGGCTGCGCGAAGCTCGCGTCGGCCGCGAAGCTCTTCGCTTCCGAGATCGCCACGAAGGCCGGCCTCGCGGCCGTGCAGATCTTCGGCGGCTACGGCTACACGCGCGACTACCCGGTCGAGCGCATCGCGCGCGACGCGAAGCTCATGGAGATCGGCGCGGGCACGTCCGAGATCCAGCGCACGATCATCGCGCGCGAGCTCCTGCGCGACCGCTAGGAGCGCTGGCAGTCGACGTGCGCGGTCATCCGCGCGAGCCGGCGGTACACGCGCTCCTGCCTGCGCACCTCGAACGAGTCGTACAGGAAGATCTCGAGCGGCCGCCACATCGCGACCCAGCCGCCGATCGTGAAGCTCTGCCGCGTGAACTCGGCGAGCGGCGCACCGTGCAGCTTCTCGAGCGCGTTCCCGAGCAGGATGCAGAACGCGAAGAACGCCAGCCCGAGCACCAGGCTCGTGCGCCCGCGCGCCATGAGCGCGCGGTGCTCGCGGCGCTTCGACTCGGCGCGGTAGGCCCAGTGGCTCGCGACGGCCTCGCTCACGATCGAGTCGAGCTCGCTTTGCGACTCGGAGCGCGGCTCCTCCAGGTGCACGAGCAGCTCGAGCTCGAGCTTGCGCGGAAACTGGCTCGCCCAGTCCTCGATGAACTCCGCGGCCTGGGCGTCGAGCTCGCGCTCGCGGAAGGGCGACGGATCGAACGAGTGGAAGAGCTGCGAGAGGTGGCGCAGGCGCAGCTCGATCTGGCCGACCTGCTGCCGCTTCCCTAGCCGGTGGACTTCTCCACCACCGGGATCACGAGCTTCACCCCGGGGGTCAGCCTCGCGAAGTCGACGTCGGGGTTGTAGCGGTGGATGAGCCATGTGGGCACGCCGTAGAGCTTGTGCGAGAGGATCCAGAGGGTATCCCCGGGGCGCAGCGTGTGCTCGACGGTGCCCGACACGCGGAAGCTGCCGAAGAAGTCCTCCTCGATGCCCTTGTGGTACTCGAGGCGCCGCTGCTGGAACTCCTCGGGCGAGACCTTGCTGAAGTCGAGCCGCAGCGCCTGGCCGACCTGGATCGCGCGCCGCGGCTTGAGCTTGTTCAAGTTGCGCAGGTGTTGCGGCGTGACCTCGAGCCAGTCGGCGAAGTGGCCCAGCGTCTCGTCGTCGTCGACGACCACGCGGTCGCCGTCGATGCGCCGGAACGGCGAGTCGTCCGGCTCGCCCGGCGCTTTCGCGTCTTCGGCCTTGGGCACCGCGGGCTCGGCGAGTGCGACGACGGGCCCCTGCTGCGGCGCGGGCACGGCGTGCGGCAGGGTCTCGGGGCCGAGCTCCGCGGCGAAGGCGTCGACGTCCTCGGCGGTCTCCGGGTTCGCGGCGGCGTCGGACGGCTCGACGGCGGTCACGGAGTCGGCGGGGTCGCCGGGGCCGGTCGCGGCCTCGGCCGCGGCGACGAGCGTCGCGGCGGACTCGGTCGGCTCGGCGGGCACGGGCGCCGCGGCGGCCGCCGCCGCGGTGGCCGGCTGGAGCGCCGGCGGCGCGGGCTCGGGCGGGGCCGGCGCGACTTCCGGCTGCGGCGGCGGGGCGGGCGCGGGCGTCGCCGGCTGCGTTGCGGACGTCGCCTGCGCGACCTCGAGCGGCTCGGGCCGCTTCGCCGCGCCGCCGCGCTCGGGGATCTGCAGCACCTGGCCGGGGAAGATGTGCCGCCCGCGCAGGTCGTTGGATGCGAGCAGCTTCGGCAGCGTCGTGCGGTTGCGCGACGCGATCTCCGACAGCGTGTCGCCGCGCCGCACGGTGTAGTACTTGCTCTCGTGCTGCTCCGTGTGGCGGACGTCCGGCGGCAGCGACGCGACCCACTCGCTGCCGTTCCCCGCGACGGCGGTCGCCGGCACGCGCAGCGCGTAGCCGCGCGGGATGCGCTTGTTGGAGCGGAACACGGGCTGGCGCAGGGCGGGGTTGAGCTCGGCGATGTCTTCCTTCGACACGCCCAGCTTGCGCGAGATGTCGGCCACGTCGGCGTAGAAGGGCAGGTGCACCACCTCGACCGCCGGCGGCGTGTCGCGGTGCACCGGCCCGAAGTAGCTCTCGTAGCTCTTCATCACCTTCCGCGCGGCGAGGAACTGCGCGTAGAAGTTCCGCGACGCGAAGCCGAAGCTCGGGCTGTCGTAGCGCCGCACGATCTCGTCGATGTGGTCCGTGCCCAGGCTGCGCACCGCGCGCGCCATGCCGCCGGCGCCGTGGTTGTAAGCCGTGAGCGCGAGCGGCCACGTGCCCAGGAACGCGTAGTTCTCGTGGAGCAGCCGCGCGGCCGCGCGCGTGGCGGTGATCGGGTCGAGGCGCTCGTCGACCACGTAGTCCACGTGCATGAACCGCCGGCCCGTGCCGCGCATGAACTGCCAGATGCCCGCGGCGCCGTCCTTCGAGTACGCGCGCACGTTGAACGACGACTCGACGTGCGGCAGGAGCGCCAGGTCCTCGGGCAGACCTTCGTCGCGGAACACCGCGCGCATCTCCGCCTCGAACGCGCCCGAGCGGATCAGCCCGTCGCGAAACTTGTCGCGCTGGCCGAGCTGGAAGCGCAGGTTCCACTTCGCGTCCTTGTAGTCGCGGAACGTCGGCGCGTGCCCGAGTGCGAGCGTGAGCAGGCGCACGGCCTGCTCCTCGCCCGGCCCGCGCGCCTCGCCGCCTTGCGCGAGCCGCTCCAGCACGTCGCGCCACTCGGCCTTGCGCCGCTCGACGATGCGCTCGCGCACGCGCGTGTTCTTCTCCCCCTCGAAGCGGATCTTCTCGTACACCACGTCGAGGAGCCGCGCGTCGTGGAGGAAGCCGCCGTCGGTCGTGGCCTCGGTGTAGACGCGCACCCAGAACGACACCGCGGGCGACAGCGCTGCGGGCT
>Ga0335076_10000706_pt1 | contig 31283 bp, 27 predicted proteins | sample Lox_Sample_25_FD_206717 | JGI IMG/M metagenome (GOLD analysis project Ga0335076, IMG submission 206717) | Soil microbial communities from Loxahatchee National Wildlife Refuge, Florida, United States - Lox_Sample_2.5 | ecosystem: Environmental > Terrestrial > Soil > Wetlands | place: USA...
GTCGGTGGGCACAAGAGTGAAAGCGGCGTCTACAGCACATTGGCGACGGCCGTTGTCGAAGATCTCAATATTCTTGATGTGATCACCGCCGATCGTGTCGTAGGGCAAATCTCGACGGATCATCCGGTCGAAGGCCGGGTTCCGGCGGTGACTTTTCTGGGCACGCGATTCGTGAACCTTCACATTGGCGGACGCAAAGTTGACCTTGATCTGGATCTCGACGTCATCGGGCCGAAGCCAGCAGATGACAAGTCTTATTTCGACGATCCCGATTCACTGGCTCGCATGTCTCGCCAGTACAAGAAAATTCTCCGCATGGAGCATCTGCAGGACTGGGTGAAGAACCAGTTCGTCTGGGACAAAGCCGCGGCTCAAGCACAAGGAAGGGCCGTGTGTTCGATCGTGAACGAGATTTGCGGAGCGCCGGGAGTCTCCTTTGGGCACGTGATCAAGCTGCCGCACTTTGGAAGGATTTTCCTGGGCGAAGTCAGCATCCAGCGCACCCTGGCCAAAACAGAGGACGAGCACGATACGTACCACTTCACCCTGACCATGATTCGCACGGAGATGGGTAGTATTGCCTGCGGAACGACGACGGTTGTGGCGTTAGATACGAATGGAACCGGCACTGGCGGGCATAAACCGTAGCCAAGGCACATAGCATTTAGCGGCCCATGCAGGACTCAGAAGTTAAGTGCGCATGGGCCGCTTTTTTGTCTTGCGGAGTTTCCTTGCGGACTTCCCAATTCACTCGAGGAAACAGTCGGGTTCCGAGATAGAATCTCGATCATCGAAGCCGATGATCTTCAGGCAGCGCCATTCGATTCTTATCGTCCCGTACGCAGCCATTGTCTTCTGTCTATCCTGTTTGGTTGCTTGCTCGCATCACCACGATCCGCAAACGGACTACGATCGCGCTGTCGCTACTTTTCAGCGAGGCGACCTCCTCGGTGCACAGCAGCGGGCCCAAAAAGGATATGAAGAGTTTCGCTCTAAAGGACCCGAATGGGCGTGGAAATTCGTGCTTCTTGTTGCACGTGTTCAGTATGAGCGCGGTATGAGCGATGATGCTCTGAAACTGATTGCGTCGCAACACGATCCCGTTCCTCCGGGGGAATTAGAAGTGAGAAAGTGCCGGGTGGAGGGCCTTGCTTTTACCGCATTGCACCGGTTCCATGAAGCCGAGGAAAGTCTCGATCATGCGGATCGAGTGTGCGCCAAGAACAATTACCCTGTCTGCTCCGATGTTGTGAGTGCCAAAGGCTCGCTGGAAATGGCACGCGGCGACTATCCAAAGGCCGAGAAATACTTTGAGAACGTTCTAACTTCCGCGAGATCGAGTCGCGACGAAGAGTGGGAAGCCGACACCTTGCTGAATCTCAGTTGGGCCGCCGACGAACAAGGCCACTTCGACGAAGCGATTGACCGCGCCAGCGCAGCTCGAACGATTGCCTTGGCAAAAGGAATTGCAGACGTCTCGCAAAAAAGCTTGGGAAACATGGGATGGGCCTATTACAAGCTGGGGGACACGGAAAAAGCAGAGATCATGTTTCTTGAGGCTAAGAAACAGGCAGAAAAAGTAGGAAGCACAGGTGACCAAGCATTGTGGCTACAGGCGGCGGGTTATACCTATCTTGATATGCAGAAGTACGACGTCGCCGAGGAATCGTACCATCAGTCGCTCGACCTGGCAGAGAAAACTAAAAATAGGGAGCAAATCGTAAACTCGCTGATCGCGCTCGCCTTCGTCTCTGAACAAACCGGCAAGCTTGACGACGCCTCCCGCTACGCCGACGAAGCACTTTCCATGGCCAAGGCCGACGGCAACAAGCGCGATCAGACTTACCCTCGCCTCGTGCAAGGTCGCATTGCGGCGCAGCAACACGACCCTGTCGCGGCACAGAATGCGCTTTTCGAAGTCATCGACTCAAACGACAGCCCCGTGTTTCTCAAGTGGGAGGCGCAGCGTTCGCTCGCCCACCTCTACGAAGACGAAAACCAGAATGAAGGAGCTGCTCGCGAGTATCGTGCAGCGCTGAGCACGTTCGAGGCTGCCCGCTCAGAACTCCAGCATGAAAACTCGCGCCTGCCGTTTCTTACCAATGCCACTCGCATCTATGACGATTACATCCACCTTTTGGTCAAGCAGGGAAAGACAGCAGACGCGTTACAGGTTGCCGACTACAGCCGGGCAAGAACGCTCAGCGAAGGTTTGGGTTTACTGAAGAGTACGAGTTCGTTCAAGCCGGATCCTTTGAATGCGCAAAATGTGGCGCGAAAGGTTCGAGGCGGCGTCTTCTTTTATTGGCTCGGAGAAAAACAGTCATACCTGTGGCTTGTGACACCGCAAAAAACGGAGCTGTTCTCTCTACCGCCGAGGTCTGAGATTGACGACGCGGTGAAGCGCTATCGCAAGGCGCTCATTGGTCCGCAGGACCCGCTGGAGAGTATGAATGCAGACGGTCTTGCGCTCTACCGAATGCTGATCGAGCCCGTTCGTGAGTCTTTGCCGAAGAACGCGAAGGTGTTCGTAATTCCCGACGTCAGTTTGAACACGTTGAACTTTGAGACGCTGTTGGTTCCCGGTCCAACGCCGCATTACTGGATCGAAGACGTGACCATCGAGAATGCCAGCTCATTGCGGATGCTGGCGTCATCGCGGACACCTGAGAGCTCGAATCGCTCGCTCCTGCTTCTGGGGAATGCAGTGGCCCCGAATTCTGACTATCCGGAGTTGCGAAAAGCCTCGGACGAAATCGGAAGCATCGAAAAGTACTTTTCTTCGAATCAACAGAAGGTCTTTGCGCGCGAGCAGGCGACTCCGGCAGCGTACCTTACTTCCAATCCCACACAGTTCAGATACATTCACTTCGTTGCCCATGGCACGGCCAGCCGCATGAGTCCGCTCGATTCGGCGATCGTTCTTTCTCGAGCCGGCGCTCAGGATGATTCATTCAAGCTGTATGCCCGGGACATCATCCAACACCCGCTGCGCGCGAACCTGGTGACGATTTCAACTTGTTATGGAGCCGGAGACCGCGCCTATTCAGGCGAGGGCCTGGTGGGACTCTCGTGGGCGTTTCTGCGAGCCGGTGCACACAACGTTATTGGTGCACTGTGGGAGGTCAGTGACGTCTCCACTCCCCAGCTGATGGACAAACTTTACGGAGCGATGGAGAAAGGACAACCCCCAGATGCCGCTCTGCGGGCCGCGAAGCTATCGCTCCTGCATTCCGGGAATGCTTTTCGAAAGCCGTTTTATTGGGCGCCATTCCAGCTCTATACCGGATCATGACGCGACGAAGCGCCGTTACGCCGGCCCCCGAATCAGGCTGCTAATTTGTCAATTCGGAGGAAGTGACCGGTTGTCTGATGAAGAACACTCTACGAGTGGTTGGCCTGCTCTAGCGAGGCTCTGGGCTCAGGGATTTCAAATAGGCGACGACAGCCTCTGCGTCTTCGCGGCTCAAGCGAAACTGCGGCATCGGAGGACGAAGAGGTTTGTTCTCGAGCCAGGCGCCGGTGGTTAACAGCTTGATGAGATCGGCATCGGTTCCCGGCGGATTCCCTGCCAAGCGTGGTGCCTTCAGCGGCCAGTCTTGGGTTGGCTTGGAAGGTTGCAGCCAGAGCGAAGCACCTTCAAGCCATTTTGAGCGAATCAACGCGCCCTGGTCGTCTCTGGGAGTGTGACACTGACCGCACATCGCAACATCTTCCACCAAGTACTTACCTCGGTTGATTGCCTGATCATTTTCAGGCGACTTCCTGACAACTTGATCGCTCTGGGTCCATCCGGGAATGGTGAGGATCAGAGTTAGAACCAAGCCGATCAGGCAAAGACTACCCCTCACAGGGCGGAGGTAGCGATGGTGCGATGCCGTGTGGTACATGAGGTGAATTCCCCTAGCTGCCATCAGTGCCGGTGATTGCCCCTGGACCTGTCGTGCGTGGTTCATCGACATGGTCGATGGCGCGAGTTTTCCAACCTGTTGCGCGCTCGCGGGGCGTTGATTGCGTCCGGCCCGATATCGAAGGCATGAAGGTGCCAACCACAATCCCGACGCCTAGGCCTCCAGCAAAGGACATGGCACGAGTGACCCACTCGCCAGGACGTTGTCCATAAGTTCGCACAGGAAGGTCGGGACGCGGCTCATATCGGCGACGAATTCTGTCGCTCACCGTGGCTGTAAAACCTCTCAGATCGTCGGTGATCGCAGTCCACAACTCCGCGTCCGACAGAACAAGGCCCCACTTCAATGCGGTTCTCGCCCAGGTTCTCGTATTACTTCTGCCGCCTATTCGCATACGTACCTCTATTTCGAAGCTATAGTGGTCCGCTGCCTCGCGCGCAATCCACCGATTGCGGTAACGGAGTCAGGGATTCAATGTACAAACTGGGTGGACCGAAGGCCGCAGACGAACGAGATCGATTCCCCGGCTTTGTTCGACAAGGTTGGTCAGGCAGCGCGGTACTTTGTCCCTTGCGATTCTCCGACTTGTTTGGCGCAGTGTGCGCAGCAAAACATACGGTTTGCGACTTCGACTCCGTGCCCAATGATGCGGCAGGAACAGTGACTGCAGGAAGGCGCAAGCGCCTGAATTGCGCATTCGAAGCTGTCGAATACATGCCGTTTTCCGGAACTGATCACCTCGAAACATTTGTCGTACTGATTTCCGCACACTTCACAGGTTTGCATTGGCAGCACTCCTTCGGCAGGGCTCTGGAGCAAGGCTTACATTAGGTTGCGGCCGGGTGGTTGAGAGTTGCAAATAACGTGCAGCCATGGCGGTGAAATTTCAGTTGGCTTCAAAGTGGCCCGGTCCGGAGGGAAGATGGCGCGGGTCAATATTGGGGCCCCAGGCGGTATGTCGCTGCGTGTAGATTAAAATCGAGCGACGCAGTTGTTAACGGCTGCAAACAATAAACTCCGAAAATGGCACAACTCGAGAACTTCCGTCTCAAAGTCTTTCGGGCCGTTGCTGAACACTTGAATTTCCGGCGAGCCGCGGAGCACCTTTTCCTCACTCAACCGGCGGTGACCCTCCAAATCAAAGCGCTCGAAAATGATCTTGGCGTTCGCCTTTTTGACCGCTCCGCGGGGCGGATCTCGCTTACGTCGCAGGGAGAAGTTCTGCTCGGATATGCCAACAAGTCTGTTGGCTTGCTCGCTGACGCCGAACGTGAGATCGGAAGCGTTGACGGAAATGTCGCGGGCGATCTGTCGCTCGGAGTCTCGACTACCATTGCACAGTATGTTCTGCCCCGGCTTCTCGGTGCTTTCTTAACTGAGCATCCGCGGGTTCAGTTTCAACTTCATAGCGGCAACACGAGTGAGATTGTCGCCCTATTGCTGGAGGGTCGAGTTTCCCTCGGCCTGATTGAGGGCCCGGCGCGAGATCGAGGAGTGCGGACGGAGCCTTTCATGGAAGACGAGTTGGTGCTGATCGTGTCGCCGCAATGCAAGCACGATAATTTCTCAAGAGATCAGATCGCTGCATTTACGCTTCTCATGCGCGAGCAAGGCTCTGGTTCGCGCCGGGTCGTCGAGGCTGCGTTGGAGAAAGCAGAAATCAAGCTGAAGTCGTTCCCCAAGGTAATGGATCTGGATTCGACGGAGTCAATCAAGTCAGCCGTCGAGGCGGGGTTGGGAATTGGCTTCGTTTCGCGCTGGGCGATATCGAAAGAGGTAGAACTCGGAACGCTGAAAATCGGTCGGGTGAGCGGCGTTCAAGCTACTCGTCAATTCACATTAGTCTCAAAGGCTGGTCCTGAACCGCAGGGACCGGCAGGCGCATTGCGATTATTCGCGCTAGGGCGCGCGCGGGTACTGCCCAAGACCCCCGCAAAACCCCGCAGTACAAGCGTTTCCAAGCGATAAGCTGGGCTTATCACACATCAGAATTACTGCTTAGCCCTTAGCTGTTCGTTAGCCCACAATCGGGTGGATGAGCAAAAACGTCTTCTTCGTATGTCTGATCGTTGCGGCTACGGGGATCGTTTCGCCACCGCTCGCGCTCCTGGCCGGATTGATGTACGGATTTTGCTTCACTCATCCCTTCCACGTTGAGAGCAAGCGTCTGGCGAAGTTTCTGCTGCAGGCTTCGGTGGTAGGCCTTGGATTCGGAATGAATCTGCATGAAGTGCTGCACGCCGGTCGTTCCGGTTTTGCTTACACTGCGGGCAGCATTACAGCAGCAATGCTGTTGGGACTCGGGCTGGGCTATTTCATTCGGGTTGGAAAGAAGTCGGCGTTTCTTATAAGCGCCGGAACCGCCATCTGCGGCGGCAGTGCGATCGCAGCCGTCGGGCCAATTGCCGAGGCAAACGAGGAGGAAATGGCGGTCTCTCTCGGCACGGTATTCGTCCTCAACTCGATCGCGTTGTTCTTGTTCCCGGTAATCGGAAGCCTGCTGCACATGAGTCAGGTGCAATTCGGGCTGTGGTCCGCGCTTGCCATTCACGACACCAGTTCGGTGGTGGGCGCCACCGCAAAATACGGGCCGACTGCTCTCGCGGTGGGCACAACCATCAAGCTGGCGCGCGCCTTGTGGATCGTTCCACTTTCGTTTGTGACTGCTCTCGTACTGAAATCGAAAGCGCGAATTCAGTGGCCGTGGTTCATTCTGCTTTTCTGTTGCGCAGCGTTCGCAAATACGCTCTTGCCCACGTTCGGCACAAGCTTCGGTATGCTCAACCGTCTGGGAAAAATCGGACTCACGGTAACTTTGTTTCTTATCGGCACTGGCCTAAATAAGAAAACCCTGCAACAGGTAGGCGTACGGCCAATGCTCCAGGGCGTCGCCCTGTGGATGATCGTGGGTGTCTCGACCTTGACGCTGATCCTGGCCAATTGGATACATGTTTAACGTGTGTAGACGTCAGTGTCTTTCTGCCCGCCGGCCGAGTTCCAGATTCCATCCATTTCAGGCCTGAACGCCGCGGCCGCCCCGACCGTTTGGCCGACTAAGAAGATGTACCACCAGTGACTAGTGTCCTCGTTGGATGACTACTAGACTGCAGACTTACGACTGGCGGTCTATTTCCTAGTTCACCTCGCCCAGGGATTCATGGAGACGCTACTTACGTATGGGATTGGCGGCATCATCTGCTTTTTCTTTCTATTCCTTTATCTCAAGCGGTTGAAGAAAAGAGAGGCACGCGCCAAAGCAGCGGCTGAGAAGGGAAAGCTTTTTTCTGAAGGTCCGAAATCCCAACATCCCCTTATCAATACCAACGACTGCATCGGCTGCGCCACCTGCACAAACGTTTGCCCTGAGGGCGATGTGCTTGCCATGATTGCGGGGAAAGCGGCGATCGTAAATGGTCACCGGTGCATCGGACACGGCCTGTGTGCCGAAGCATGCCCGGTCGGCGCAATCAAGATGGTCATGGCAAGCCCGAGCATGGCCGGTGATCTGCCCTACCTGACGCAGGAATATGAAACGACCGTTCCGAATCTCTTCATCGTTGGAGAGCTCGGAGGATTGGCGCTGATTAAGAACGCGATCAATCAAGGGCGAGACTGCGTCGATACGATTGCCGCAAGGCTGCGGGCAAACGGGCCGCGTGAAGTTAATAAAGGTGTCTACGATGTTCTAGTCGTTGGCGCCGGGCCGGCGGGAATCAGCGCCTCTTTGCGGGCGATTCAAAACAAGCTGAGCTACATCACACTGGAGCGGGACGAGGTCGGCGGGACGGTGGCAAAATATCCGCGGCAAAAACTGGTGATGACCAGCCCGGTCGAATTTCCCATGTATGGCAAGTTCAAGAGACTGCAACTGTCGAAAGAAAACCTGCTTGCGTTCTGGGACATGATTTTGAACCGCGCGGATTTTAACGTTTCAACCGGGGAGAGAGTAGAAGACATTCGGAAAGGCGAAGATGGCGCGTTTACGATCGTAACGGGCACTAACAAGTATCGCGCGCGTGCCGTGGTGCTTGCTCTTGGCAAAGCGGGCGAACCACGTACGCTCGGAGTGAAGGGCGAACATTTGCCCAAGGTAATGTATCGGTTGATCGAGGCGGATCACTACATCAACAAAAAAATTCTGGTAATCGGGGGCGGGGACAGTGCGGTGGAAGCCGCGATGGGCTTAGCGAATCAGGCGGGTAACGAGGTCACGCTCTCGTATCGCGGTGAGCGCTTCTGGCGGATCAAAGAGCGGAATGAAAAACGCGTACAAGACTGCATCCGATCCGGGAAGATTCGCATGCTCTTCAACTCCAATCCTGTTGAGTTCAAACCGCAGTCTGTAGTCATTGAGATTGGCGGCCGGAAGCAGGAAATCCTGAACGATTTTGTCTGGATCTTCGCAGGTGGCACGCCTCCAAACGCGTTCCTCAAGAAAATTGGAGTTGGTTTCGGGCCACGCGATTTAACGGTCGAAGCCAGTAAAGAAGCCAAACGGGCTGAGGCCGAACGCAAGATCCTTGCGCAAATGGCGCCCTGGCCGACACGCTGATTCGCTAGCGAAAATGACAAGGACGGGGCACCCCAGGTATCTGCGTCGGGGGGCGGGTCCGGGAAGCCGCTCGCTTAGAGTTTCTTTCGCTCCTTCGGAGCTTGATCGTCCCTCATGTCCACCCACGACTTGCGTCGTGGGCTGTACTCTTTTGCCGCTTCGCGGCTGGGCCTGCATTCACTCGAAATCGCGTCTCTAGACCGGCACGCGAAAGTGTGTGCGAGTAGGTCGTTTCGGGTGGCGCATCCTTTTCACTACAAGCTTAGTTAGAGGTTGCCCCATCCTTGTCGCGTTCTTTGCGACAGGGTGGGGACTTTGATTTTGTGGTGGGGAGTCTCAAGATCAAAATCCCTGCCCTGTCTCGCCAAATGCGGCGAGATTCTTGCAGATTTTGGGGAAGCGCAAACTCGATGGATTTGACTAGCCCTGCGCCGGCGAAGAGGATATTGCAAACTCCGTACTCCACCACATTGCCGGGTCGCTGGGAATCATTTTCTCTTTGACGTTCGTTCCCTGCTGCTTCAAACAATGCAGGAGTTCGCTGATGGCTGCTCCGGCGGCCTCGCGTACAACCGGACTGATCGTCTCGCCGGGCTCGAATGTCGCGCCGACGATTCCAACGAGTAAAACTCGTTCCGGCATCGCTCCAAGCATGTCGGCGGTCATCAGGCACTCGACTAGCGCGGGCGAGTGCGGATCGAGTCTTTGCGACGGTACTTGCCGCATAATTTCTTCTTTGTCGTACAACAAGACTGTCCCGGGCTCGTGATCACTCGACGCTATGCAATCTACCAGGATGACCGAATGCAAGCCGGCAATACGATGGGTGAGATCGAGAGCCGGAGTGCCCAAATCTGCGACTTCGACGTCTTCTTCGAATGCATAGCGGGACTCGAGCATGTGGATGACGTATGGCCCGATGCCGTCGTCACCCAGTAGGACATTGCCGATCCCGCCGATGAGAGTTTTCTTCACAGAATCTTCGCCACTGCGATCTTTCGTCCCGAAGGATCAAACGCATGGCAGGCGCATGCCATGCACGGATCGAAGGAATGCACCGTTCGCAGGACTTCCAGGGGCTCTTCCGGCCGTGCCAGCGGAGTGTGCAGTAACGATGCCTCATACGGGCCGTGTGCTCCAGCGTGGTCGCGCGGACTCGCATTCCAGGTAGAAGGAACGACTGCCTGATAGTTCTTGATCTTCTCGTCGCGGATCACGACCCAGTGAGAGAGTGTGCCGCGAGGCGCTTCGTGAGTTCCAACCCCTTCTACTTCGTGCGAAGGCAGAACCGGCTGATTGTAGACGGAGTAATCGCCTTTCGAGATATTGTCTACGAGGAGCTGCCAGTGCTTCTGCGCCAACTCGGCGAGCATGCAGGCACGGATTGCGCGGGCTGCGTGACGTCCGAGCGTGGATTGCAATGCGGCCGGCGTGGCGTGAACTCCGCCGATCGCGGCGATTTTCTGAATAGCCAAGTCGGCGTACTTCCGAGTCAGGGCATGGCCCTGGGCGTAGCCAATCAGGACCTGCGACAGCGGCCCAACCTGCATCGGCTCATTGTTGAAACGCGGAGCTTTTACCCAGGAATACTTCTGCTCGCCATCCCAACCTGTGAAGGCTGGTTCGGTTTCTCCGGACCAGGGATGCAGTGGTTTTTCGCCCTTGTAGTAGGCGTGCATCACGTCCTCAGTTACGGATTGCCGGAAAATTGGGTCCGAAGCCGCTTGGAATGTTTTTACTCCGGCAATATCGCCGCCTCGAATGTATCCACCGGGAAGGTCGTAGGCAGAACCTTTGGCATCGAGCGGAAGATCAGGAACAGCAAGGTAATTCGTTACCCCACTTCCAATCTTGAACCACTCCGGATACATGGCTGCCACGGCGCAAACATCGACAAAGTAAACCTGCTGCACGAATTGAGCGACTTCGTCCAGCAGAACGCGAATCATCTCCAGCTTTTCCATTCCTAGCGCGGATTGGCTGTCGAGATCGATTGCGTTAGCGACGCCGCCAACGGTCAGGTTCTGAATGTGCGGCGTCTTCGATCCCAGAATGCCGACGACCTGCAGCGCTTTTCGCTGATATTCGAGCGCCTGTACGTAATGGGAAAAAGCAAGCAGGTTGACATCAGGAGAGAGCCGCATCGCCGGATGACCCCAATATCCGTTGGCGAAGATGCCCAATTGACCGCTGCTCGCGACCGCATTGACACGATCCTGTGCCGCCTTCAATTCGTTCCGTGAATTCCGGGTCCAGGGCGAGATGCTCTCCGCCAATTTGGATGTGGCTGCCGGATCTGCCTTCGGAATTTGCAGTACGTCGACCCAGTCCAGGGCGGACAATTGATAGAAGTGCACAATGTGGTCGTGCAAGGCGTGGGCAATCAGAATCAGATTGCGGATGTACTGCGCGTTCAGCGGAATTTCCAGCTTGAGCGCATCTTCCACCGAACGGACGCTGGCCATGGCGTGCACCGTCGTGCAGACTCCGCAGAACCGTTGGGTGAACATCCACGCGTCGCGCGGGTCGCGCCCGCGGAGAATTTTCTCGATGCCGCGCCACATGGTGCACGAGGCCCATGCATTGTTGACGGTATTGTTGTCCACCTCGACATCAATGCGGAGGTGGCCTTCGATTCTTGTAATGGGGTCGATGGTGATTCGTTTTGCCATAGAGCCTGCTCGTTAATCGGAACCTGCGGCTTCAGTTTCATCCTCGCCGAAGTATCCAAATTTGAAGTACCCAGTCCAACGGATGTAGGGACGCCGGAAGCGGAAGTAGTTCGCCATGTCATACCATTCGCGCAAGGGAGCGGGAAGGATGGCGAGCCGCTTGACGGCAACCAGAAAGCCCACAACGCCCAGAGAAATGAACCCGAGGGATACCAGGATCTCGATCGTTGCGGGGAAGTAAAGAGCTTCGGGATTCGGCCGAAACGCCAATGTGGTCGGGCTGAAGCGATAGATCATCCCCCCGGCAGAACTGAGAAGGTATCCCATAAACATCGGCCGCGGGTTGTGAAACCTGAGAGAGCGGCGCAACAACACGCCGCCGGCCGAAATCAGCAGCATCTCGATCCAGAACACTCCCGCGAATCGGTCAAAGCGAAAAGCGGTTGGCAGGGCGCCGCGCAGAATGATGTCGAGTAACCTCAGGCCGAGCCATCCGAAAATCAGCCAAGAAGTGATTCGCGCCGCCTCATCGAGGACTTCCATGTCCATGGCACGCTTCCATACCAGGCAGCACAGCATGGTGGTGCCGGCTACGCAACCGAAGGACATGAACGTTGCCGCACCGAGATAAAGCAACGGAAGCCATGCCGTCTGCCAGAGAGGATGGACGCGTTCTCCGGCGAGCAGCATCAACGCTCCCAGCGAAGACTGGTGCATTCCTGGAAGCAAGTACGCGGCGGCGATGATCCACGGGTAGAAATAGTGCAGCCTTTTTTCAATCAGCGTGACCACGGGCCGCAAGCGCGAGTCGAAGTACCACAGGCGCTCGAGTACAGGTGGAATATTTTCCACGGCAAGCGGGATCATGGCGTAGATCGACATGCAGATGGCCACTTCCGCCAGCGGTGAATGCATGTTCCACTTCCACGGGAAGACGATCCAGTAGAAGTTCCATGGGCGCCCGGCATCGATGCCAAGCAGAAGGAGGCCGCAGGCGTATGCGAGAAAGCTGGTCAGCAGGGCCATCCGCATCAGGGCGTGAAGCTTCTTGCGGCGAAAAACCCAGGCAGCGATTCCTACCGCGAAGGCGCCGGAGCCCAGGGCCGTGAGCACCATTACATTGAAGGTCTTCCAGATACCCCATCCATAAGCATCATTCATACCGCTGACTGGGCCCAGGCCAGCGAGTTCGCGATATGCAGTAAGCACGCATGCCAGCAGCACGAGCGCAAACAGGCAAAGGAAGAATCCGTTCACCACAGGAAACCCGTAGACGGGCACTGCCCGCTCCCAACGATTGCAATTGCGATCGACACTGGCCGCCGTGGTGCTCATAGTTGTGCCCTCAATCCGGTTTGCTTCTCGCGCTCGTGCGCTTCATCCTCATGACCCTTGAGGTTTCTCCGGATGACTTGAACGAGCCCCGCGTAGAGGAGAGCAGGCAAAGCGAAGTACTGATACAAGCGTCTTTGCCAACGCAGCGTCCGCGCCGGAACTGATTCCGGTCCGAGTTCAGGCAAACCGAGCTTCTCGAAAGGAACGTGGGAAAGGTAAAGCGCCTGGGTCCCGCCGTTGTCCGTTTCTCCATAAACACGTTCCTGGTAATAGCGCCCCGGATTCTTCTTGATTCGCTGCTTGGCCTCGAGGAGCAAAACTGGCCGCGGACCGAAAATCACGGCGCCCGTAGGACAGACGCTGGTGCATCCCGGCTTGAGCCCCTTCTCGAGACGCTGGCTGCAGAGTTCACACTTGGTAACGCGCGGATTGAATCCAACCCACTGGAAGCGTGGAATGTGATACGGGCAGGTGACGGTGCAATAGCGGCATCCGATGCACTTGTCGGCGCCCCAACTAACTATGCCGGTCTCGGCGTCCTTGGTAAGAGCCTGAAATGGGCAGCCGGCGGCACATGCCGGATCGAGGCAATGCATGCATTGCCGTTTCACGAAGGAAAATGCCGATCCGTCTTCTGGTTTGTAAAGCTTGATGACATTGCGGGTGAGGTCGTTTAGGTCGGAAGGAGCCTGGTGCAAAGCGTCGCCGCGAGTATCGGGAAGCGTATCGTTCGCTTCGGCGCAGGCTGCGACACAGGCTTTGCAACCGATGCAAATCGTCGCATCGTAAAGCAGGCCCACCGCCGCGCTGGGAATGGGAATAGTCTCGGCCTGCAAAGACTGACCGCTGACCGTGACTGCCACCGCGGCCGGAACTCCAGCCTTGGCGATGCCTGTAATCAGTTCTCGCCGAGTGATGGCCACGTTATTCCTCTTTCGTCTCGGTTGGTTTCGCTTTCAGTTTCTCGGCGTACGCAATGTCTGCCGCTACCCGCGTGACGCCTGCTTCCGTGCTGCTCTGGAAACGTTGCGATGCCACCCAGGCGGCACCACCCACCGCGCCCGCAATTCCACCAACCAGCGCTGCCGCGCCGACCTTCAGTCCGCCAGCCGTGCTGTAGATCGGGGGATAGGTATCGGGAGGAGTCGCCAAGTGGATCGGAACCGTTTCGAAGGTCCCCATCTTCCACACGACACTTTTTTCTGTGCAGCCGAAACAGGGGACGCCGGTTCCAATGGGCCAGACACCCGGAACTTCGTTGAAATGGCGAGTCGAGCAAGCTGCGTGGGTCACTGGACCTTTGCAGCCCAGTTTGTAGAGGCACCATCCTTTGCGATGTCCCTCATCTCCGAATGCAGCGGCAAATCTGCCGGCATCGAAGTGAGCTCTGCGCGGGCAGTTTTCGTGAATCACTCGCTCATACGCGAATCGCGGTCGGTGGAACTCGTCCATTTCGGGTAAGCGGCCCATCGTCACGTACTCGAGAACCACGGCGAGCAGGTTGTAGGGATTCGGCGGGCAGCCGGGGAGATTGATGATGGGCTTTCCGGAGACCACGGAATCGACACCAACGGCGCCGGTGGGATTCGGATCGGCTGAGGGAACACCGCCCCATGAAGCGCAGGAACCCATCGCGATCACCGCGGCAGCCTGCGACGCGACCTCTTTTGCAACCTGAATCGCTGGCCTGCCATTAAGTTCCATGAACACGCCGTCGTCTTTCGCGGGTATGGCCCCTTCGATAACCAGTACGAACTTCCCCGCGTTGTCTTCAATCGCGGACTTCAGCGCTGCCTCGGCTTGAGATCCAGAGGCCGCCATGAGGGTCTCGTGGTAATCCAGAGAGATCACGTCCAAGATCAGGTTGGCGACGTCGGGAGCGGAGGTCCGCAGAAGAGTCTCGGTGCAGCCCGTGCAATCCTGGAAGTGAAGCCAGATAACGGATGGGCGGCGGGCTTTACCGACGAGCCTGGCAACTTGCGCTGCTGTTGCGTTTCTCGTCAGGCTCAAGCCGACGGGAGCGGCGATGATGAGTTTTGAACAGAGCTGTAGAAAATTGCGACGAGAAACGCCGCTTCTTTGAAGATGTGCTGCAATCGTTTCTTTCTCGCCTGTCGTCATGGACAGTCTCCCTGGCGTTTATGGCCATCTGAACGGCTTGGTCGCTGCAGTTGCAGCACCGGGCGGAACCTATCGCGCCGCAGTCAGCGCAAAACAGCAACCGACTCGCTTTTCAATTCGGTTTTGCGGGATGAGCCAAGGGAGTCGTGCAGGGAAGGTCGAAAGGAGAAAGAAATTATGTGTTACCGGGGCCGTTTTCTCAAACTGATCGCAAGTCTCCCGAAAGGCTCCTCCTTATGACTGGGCTTTTGTCAGTCCAGCCAACCGAATGCAACGTTTATGCTTGATTGCGGAAAAGCCGACAGTGACCGACGTCACAGATGAAGGTGATGCTAATCGCCACATTGCGGAGAGATGAGTTTTGCAACATGAAATCCAACGTTATCGTTGGCCACCTGAAGCAACTGCGAGCGTGCGATGTGTAGGGAGAACGTGCCGGGAACATGGGCAACCCTTGCCCAAGCCGGAAGGACTTGCGGAATCTGATTCATCGGCACAATCCGCAATCTCTTGATTTCGCGTCCTTTTTTCTTCGAACGGAGATCGGAGTGGCGCGAATGATTTGGAGCTTCGTGTGCATCCTGGCAGCTGAGCTTGCAAATCGTGAACTGCGTGATCGAAAATTCGAGCTCTCAAGCAAATCCTCCCTCCACTCCCTTCGTCGCCCCTGGAGGAGCCAGAAATCAGAACACATTTTCGGCTTTGTGCGGTGCACAAATTGATTCGTCGACATCCGGACAAGAAAATGATGCTGCTCAGTCCACTGCGAGCGGCGCGAGTCAATTGCCGTCTAAGGCAGATTTGTTGAAGCAGGCGAGTCCTGCGGGATCCAAGGTTCGAGCTTTGTCGAGTGCAGGCACCACCCAGCAACCTGTATCAACGGTGCAGCTCGCGCCGATCAATCTAGCCCTTACCTTCCCAGTTTTCACCGAGATGCAAAACAATCCACCACACCTCGATGTGCAAGACGGACTCGCGAAAGTTGAGGCGGAAAATCTCGGGGCGGGAACTCCCGCTCAACTCTCGTCAGATCCACAAACCGGATCACTGGCGCCTCCACTTGCTGGAACGTTACTTTCCGTAGAGCCTTCGGCTTCGCCGTTGTGCGTGCCCGCAAAGAATTCTGCCTCGCCGACAGCGCCTGAGACTGTCCCGAGTGCGCGACCCTCTGCCTCGAACTCTTACTTCTCAAACCAAGCGCCTCAACTTATCACGCAAGAGAACGCAGATTTGATACCGACGCAGACTCTCAGTCCTCCCGACCAGGCAACAACGGCACCTACTGCAGATATTCAAGACTTTTCAAAGGAAGATTCTGGGCAGGCGATCGACGTTGACTATCGTCCAGAGCAGAAACCACTCGAGCCCATAACTGCGAGTGCTCCCGCGTCGACGACGCTCGCACCCGCGCCGCAGGACACGAGCGACTCGACTGGTACATCAGAGCCAAATCGTGTATCTCCCAGTCCGCAGGCTGATGCCTGTTCGGCCTTACCAATGTCGAATCGGGTAACGGCTGAAGAAGTAACCGTTCATGTTGCGCAAGGTGAGTCGGCAAATCTCGATACGCAGCAACTGACATCACACACTCAAGACGAGTGTCAGGACCTCCCGCCGGCGAAATCATCTCCTGCTCAGATTCAACAAAATCCTCGAGGGCAAGGAATTCTTTCTTCCGGGCAGGCACATCAGGCGTCGAAACAATCGAAGACCGCTCTCCCCGTGCCGGAAGACATATCTGTCTCACCTTCGAACCCGGCGTCCACTGCGTCGACCGGCAGCCATTTCAATGTGAGGCCATTCGTCTCCGTAAATAGCGACGGAACTGTAGCGCAAGATGCGAACCCTGATCCACGCAACGTTTCCACCGCACCATTCTGCCCGAGCGATATCAATCTCCCACTGACAATGTCTAGTTTTATTCCTGCGGCAGATCCTCCGGTACAGCAGGCGGCGCCGGAAACGTCAGGTGTCGTCTCTCCATCGGCAGGCCCCACCGAAGACGCAAGCCCAAAGTCGCCTGTCGTGCCATCAGAACCGGCTCACAAAAATGCTCCCAGTGCCCCCACGTCAGGCACAGATATTCAAATGCCTTCTCCGCAGCCGGGATTGATTTCGATGGCCGATTCCGCGGTGAGTGCGCCTGCGCAACGCTCGGCTGCAACTCCCACATCCAATGCCGGCGAAGCGAATTCTTCTCCTTCTTCGTCGTCTCCACGCCGCTCCGCAGAACTACCACAGTCTTCATCGAGTCCTCTGACGTCCCCCGGCACTGGTCCGATTCAAGCAGCTCGAATCGTTACCCAGGGCGTTCAGTCCGAGATGCGGATCGGACTCAACACATCTGCTTTCGGCAGCGTCGAGGTACGAACCGTCGTCCATGCAAACGACGTCGGCATTGTGATCGGCAGCGAAAAAGGAGATCTGCGTTCACTGCTGGCCAATGAGCTGCCGGCAATCGCGAACACGTTGCAACAACAGGATCTCAAGCTCAATCAGGTGAATTTCCATCAAGGATTCGCCTTTTCGAATCCCATGTCATCAGGAGGTGAGTCGCAGCCGCGTTCCTACGGGTCGCGGAATTACACGCTTCCGGTAGCCGTAAGCGAGAACCACAGCGCAGAAACTGCCGTAGCCGACGAGCCTGACTCTTTGCGGTTCGGCGGCGGGATCAGCATTCTCGCGTAACAGGAGGACAAAGTTGAACACTTCCCCGATCGTTTCGAGACAGGACGCCACCAGCGGGACTTCGACATCCGGCACGGGACTTCCCAACTCCCAGAGCCTGAACAACATGTTTCTGCAATTGTTGGTGGCTCAGCTTCAGAACCAGGACCCGCTGAACCCCATGGACCCAACGCAGTTCGTCGGTCAACTGGCTCAGTTCAGCGAACTCAGCGAGGTCACACAAATCGATCAACTGTTACAGCAAATCGTGCCAAACAGCAGCACAAGCTCAACGACCCCTACGCCGAAACCGGGCGCCGTCTCAGCCGGTTCGACAAACCCAGCCCCATCGATCCCGAACCGTAGCGCCGGAGCGCAACCAGAGCAGCCATCCTTAACTCAATTCTAGGAGTGATCTCATATGCCGAATTTTTCCATTCCTCTTTCCGGGCTGACCGCTGAATCGACCGCGCTGTCAACCATTGCCAACAATCTGTCGAATCAAAACACCACCGGATACAAGGATAAGGCTGTCCTGTTCAATGACCTCTTCTATCAGAACCTGGGAACGTCGGGTTCGGGAGATCCAATTCAACTCGGAGCGGGCACGCAGGTCGGAGCCACTCCATCGCTATTCACGCAGGGAAGCGTGAGTTCTACGGGCATCGCGACGGACGTAGCCATTCAGGGAGAGGGATTCTTTGTTGTGCAGGATTCGAGTGGAGTAATGAGCTATGGCATGCCCAGAGCATGCGCCGAGTTGGGCATTCTGGACAGGATCGTTCCTCTCGCCCAAATTCCGGCTGAGATCTTGCAAGCCACACGGACTCTCAAGCAGGCGTAGGTATTGCTTCGCGTAGGACGTTCCAATCAAGGAGCTCTCTCACTTTGCCCAGGAGTGATTCGCTCGAAAACGGCTTGGGCAAACAAGCTCCCTGCCCGTTCGAATCCATGACCATCTGCTCGGCGTAGCCCGTGATGAACAGTACTCTGATTTTGGGATTGATTCCCCTGGCCGTCGCTGCCAGCGAGCGCCCACTTTGCCCTGGCAAAATCATGTCGGTGAGCAGCAGACCGATCCGTGAAGAGAGCCTCAGAAGAATGTCTAACGCCGCCTCACTATCGGTCGCTACGAGAACGTTGTATCCCGCGGAGCCCAAGACTTCGCTCGTCACTTCTCGCACGAATCCCTCGTCTTCGACAAGAAGGATGGTTTCCGCGTTGGACTGACAATCTCTATTCACGATTTGATCGAATCCAGCCACTGCCAACGTCTCAATCAGCTGTGTGCCCATTTTTTCCTCGCCTCGTCTCGAGCCTGCTTACTGCAGTGCACCTTGATGACCAGAGCAGTAGGAAAATCACACGGTTAGAAGATGTTGGGATTTCTTAGACTTACCGAGGCACTAAATACCCGACGAACCGAGTAAGGAGATTACAGATCCGATTCGGGAATTAGTTCCCAGGAGCAGGACCGATCTGGCACAATTTCAGACGTTGTTTCTATCCGACTCGGCGACTTCCTACTTCCTGATTAAAACCGTATCATTCGGATCCAGCACGATCTTCCGTGTCCCCGCCGGTGCTGCGAGACGAAAGGAAGATTCCTCTCCGTCTGCGAATACCCGCCCGAGCAGCACAGCCCGCTTGCCCGCCACCAGCGCATATATCGGAACCGAGGTCACCAGGTCCTGCGGTGCGTCTTTCTGCAGGATCGTACCGCTTACCGCCGCTCCAGAGCTTTTCGGTGTGACCTTCACGCTCTTCAGTTCGATCGTGGGTACAGATGTTCCATTGATCCACCCATTCAAGAACCACTCTAAAGAACTCTTACCCTCATAGCGCAGTTCCGCCGGCAGATCCTCGGCGAATACAGCGAGCATCTCCTGTGTGCTGATCGACTTTCCCTCGTATCGCTCCCGGATTTTGCGCAGCGCTCGCACAAACGGGTCTTGCGCCCCTCCGGTCTGATCCTGATGGCCCGCTTTTTGCGCAGCATCGTTCAACATTGTTCGCAGCATGTGGAACAGCCAGGTTCCGCGGCCATACATAATTTGTTCATACCCGTTCGGCAACCGGGATGACAAAAGCCTCGTGCCCAGCGTCACGGGCCCAACCTCTCCGGGAGAAACTCCATCGTTATTCTTCTCAATCAGGTCACTGCGGTATTTCTCCATGATCTCCCGGAACGCAACGGGATCGCGCTCTTCCAGAGTCATCAGTGCACAGTAGTTCGCCAAGCCTTCAGACCACCACTGATCACGATACGAACTCCACGTGATCAAATCTCCCCACCACTGATGCGCGGTTTCGTGGGCGGGAATAAGCTGCTGCAATGAGATTCGGTAAGGCTCGAAATGCAGGGCCTCCCGCTCTTCACGACTCAGGAAGGCGTACGAGGAAAGGAAAATCAGTCCGGGCCATCCTTGACTTTCCGGACCGGGCATCTGAGTCAGAGCCAACCTCCCGTAGGGATAAGGCCCAAATCGCGCAGCGTAAAATTCGATCGCTCGCGAAGCCTCCTCAGCCACGGTGACTTCGGTTCGCACCGGAGAGGGTTGAGGGGGTGCGATCACCTGCGGTGGCCGTTTAATTTGTTCGGGTGTTGCAGGATTGGGACCTGGATCAATCACCGTGATTGGGGCGCTCGGGAAGCCTTTCTCGACTCCCCGAGTTGCGTAAGTCTCCACCAGGACATCACCCGCCTCAGCTGTCGCCTCTTTATATTTCCCCAGATTGAATCCTGCGAGCGGAATCGGGCGCTCTGAAACCCAACGCGACGTCTGCTCCCCCTTTGCTGTCGCTCCCGTATTCTCAGCCGACACCGGCGATGATTTGCCGGTGGCTACCAATGTCCACTCCAGAGGGTACGTAAACTCCAGGTCGAAATCCGCCAGGGCCAATCCCCGGTTTGGATACCAGGTGCCGCGTGCTCCAACGTAAAGAAGTCCACCTCCTGCTTCCGCCAGGACTTCTCCGCCATAGACAAATTCCAGATGAATGATTTGTCCCGGCTGCGCCGGTTTCGGCAGAATGACTGCCACAATATCGTTGCCTCGTCTTGCGAGCTGCGTCCCTTCGAGGGCCGGGTTGTGGATGAACTCCACCGGCTTTTCGTCTAGCGTCACACTCTCGATCTGGAGAGAGCGCGATAACTCAAAAATCAAATCGCGTGTTCCACCCTCTCTGACCTCAAGCTCGATGCGCGCTCGCGAATGAATCTTCCGCGGCGGTTCGACTTCGGTGCGGATGGTGAAATGCCGAGCCGCAATCCAATCTTCTCGTGGGCTCGGATTCCCTGGTCCCGATGCGCCGTTGACGTCTTTCTCTCTGGGGCTGGGAGTCGGAGGAAACGAGGTCCACACGTCGTAATATGTAATTCCGTTCGCGGCCGTCCGCTCCTGTCCCGCTTGAACCTGCTCGGTCGCAAGGGAATCGAAAACGATGTCGAAGACTCCAAGCCGAGTCCCCTGCAAACGTGCATGCAGGAACCGGTCTTTCACCTTTCCGATCATTTCTGTGTCTTGCGGGGCACTCGCCTGGCCACTCACTGGCAACAGACGGCTGAAGCTCACCAGCAACCTCATGGCGTCGGTCTGGGCCAGATTCTTCGCGGTCGTGGACCATTGGCCCAGAAAAGCATCTTTGTCGTCGGGAGCGCGCAGATCGGGTCGCATCTCTGTAAAGACATCATCATTAAAGCGGAAGTAGGCGGTCGCAAAGTGTTCTTCGAGGATGGCCATGCCGGTGAACAGGCTCATCGATCGCCGCTCGACCTCATCAGGAGGAACCAACAGAACCTCACCCTCCCCTTCAAAGAATGCCCCCGTGATTTTGCCCATCACGTCTTCAGTAAAGCCGATGGTGCCGTCCTCAAGCGTGATGTGAATTGCCGCACGATCCAGTGACGCGCCTCGCACCTTATAAACACGCGCGGGATCGAGGCCAGCTTGACCGAGCTGCAAGTAGAGTGCCTCGGCCGGTTTCTGTGAAGGTGTCTGGCATTGGGCAACCGGCGCGCAAACGGCGAGCGAGACTCCGATGATCGTTTGCGTGATTCCCCAGCCCCGTAGCCCGAATAGTACCTTCGTCACGTGGAACGCCCGTCCCTGATTGCTAGAATGCGCCTGAATGCGGCTCCGTGTCATCATCCTCGCTTGTATGGTCGGCACCGGTGTCGCCGACACAATCCATCTGAAGAATGGACGAACCATTGTCGCCGATCACGTCCGCGAAAACGGCAGTCATTACGAATACGACATCGGCGATGACTCGTACGCGATTCCAAAATCCTCAGTCGACCACGTCGACGCCGGAGGTATGCCCGCTCACCTCAGTTCGAGCGCCGCAAAGATTGGCGACCTTCCCTCTTTCACGCCGCCTGAGACTCTCAACATAGACGAGAGTCTTCTCTCCAAGGTTATTCGTGAAGATAAAGTTGACGCCGATGCTGTTTCCGCCCTGGAAAGCAAGGGCAATGCTGAGTTGAGCGCTACGGCTAGCTTCATTGCCGGTAAATTCGAGATGGAGCACGGCAACATCGCCCAATCCCGCTCCTACTTCGAGAGCGCTTTGCGCTTCCAACCCGACAACTCCACCATCCTTATTTACTATGCTGCCCTCCTGGTCCGCACGGGTAATGCGGCACAGGCACTCTCATCTGCACAGCATGCGGTTCGCTCTAACCCCCAATCGCCCGATGCCTACACCATGCTCGGCTACGCTCAATTCGCATCGGACCACACGAAAGACGCCGTTTCCTCCTGGAAGAAATCTCTCGAACTTCGTCCTGACTCCGCCGTGCAGCAGTTGCTGGCAAAGGCACAGCGCGAAGAAAACGCTGAATCAGATTTCAGTCAAAACGAAAGCAATCATTTTGTATTGCATTATGAGGGTAAGCAAACCTCGGAAGGCTTGCGCTCGCAAATCGTCTCTGCCCTCGAATCTGACTACGACGACCTGGCACGCGATCTGGGCAATCCCCCCCGCGACAGCATCCTCGTCACGCTCTATACGGAACAGGCGTTTTTTGATGTTACTCATGCTCCGACGTGGTCAGGGGCAATTAACGATGGCAAGCTGCGGATTCCTGTCAGCGGCTTGAGCTCGATGACTCCCGAATTGGCGCGAGTTCTGAAGCACGAACTCGCGCACTCTTTTATTACTCAGCTTTCCGGAGGTCGCTGTCCGCCCTGGCTGCACGAGGGAATCGCTCAATTGCTCGAACCCAAAAGCCTGGGAGGAGATGGCCGTCAGCTCTCGTTGCTATTCAAAGCCCAGCGCAACATTCCCCTCAACGCTCTGGAAGGCAGTTTCATGCGCTTTTCTGGAGTCGAGGCCTACGTGGCTTACGCCGAGTCTCTCGCCGCCGTTTCTTATATCAATGACACCTATGGTATGAGTGACATTCAGCGTATCCTGCAGCGCATCAGCCAGGGCAATTCAACAGAAGCTGCCCTGCGGGCCACGATCCATTCTGATTACGGGCAGTTCGAAACTGACCTGGGAAAATATCTCGCCGATCGCTACGGCGAATGAATCATTTACTCTTTCCGCTTCTTTGCTCCCCAACTGCTATGCTAATTTCGCTGTAGGGTCGTGCTGCCCTCATGTCTCCACTCTTCCACGCGCGCGAACCTGACTCTGACCCGACGGTCGAGCCAGTCCCCACGATCTTTCCAAAGATCGATGGTGCAGATATAGCTGCCGTCTTCGAAGGCAGGCGCGTGGCTGGAGATTTCTACGATTCCATCCGGGTCAGCCCGGAGCGAGTGCTTTTCGGCCTGCTCGATGTTGCCGGACGCCGCGACGAAACCCGCAGAATTTTGTCGGCCGCGCAACAGATCTTCCGCACTGTCGGCGCCGGGCTCTTCTCTCAATTGGACCTGAACGAATCCACAGTCATGACGGAGCTGACGCTTCGTCTGAACCGCGGCATAATTGAGGCGTCCACAGGCGTTCGGTCGTGCCCCGCATTCCTTGGGTGTTATCACGAGAAGTTCGGCACCCTCTGCTACACGAACGCCGGCCATACGCCCGGGCTTCTTCGCGACCAGGCTGGCACCTCCTTGCTCGGTTCGACTGGTTTGCCGCTTGGCCTTTTTTCCCACGCCACCAGCGACGCTCCCACCGTCGGCCTGGAGAAGGGCGCAGCTCTGGTTTTGGTTTCCTGTGGAGTGATCGAGTGTGACGGCCGTAATGGAAAACCGGCGGATGAATTTGGCCTAGATCGGCTGAAACATCTACTTCAGACCGACCAGGCGCCGAGTGCTCGCGATCTCTGCACCTCCATCCTCAAGGCTGCAGGTGAACTTGCGCCTGGCGCACCTTTGCACAACGACAGAACTGCCTTGGCTTTGATCCGCGCGAACTAGTGAATGTGAGAGAACCCGCCGGACACGAAGGGAAGCCGTTGCACGGTATTTCGACGACTGAGTTACGGCGCTGCAACCTTTCACCCACCATCCCGGCTCCAAAAGGGTAGAATATTGAAAATTGCCTGTATTCCCAGTTTCGCCGCTGCGCTGCCAAGCGGCCTTAGAGATTCTATGAAAAACATCTTCCCGGTGCTTGTTGTTCTGGCTTGTCTTCCCGCGCTTGCCGCCGGACAAGTCGTTGAAGAAATCATTGCCCGCGTAAACAACCAGATTGTCACGCGCTCCGAATTCCTTCGGAGCAAAGATCAGCTTAAGGATGATGTCAAACAACAGGATCCCAACAACGCGGACCAGGTTTATGCCGAGCGCGAAAAGGACGTTCTTCGCGATCTCATCGATCAGCAGCTCCTCATCGACAAAGCCAAAGATCTGGGAATCTCAGGCGATACCGAGTTGATCAAGCAGCTCGACCAGATGCGCAAAGAAATGAAGCTCGACAATATGGAGGATCTTGAAAAGGAAGCGGCCAAACAAGGTGTCTCCTGGGAAGACTTCAAACAGAACATGCGCAACAAGATCGTGACTCAGAAGGTGATTGGCGAGGAAGTCGGCAGCCATCTCAGCCTGAGCAAGGAAGAAGAAGAACAGTTCTACGAAAAGCACAAAGCAGAGATGGAACGCCCCGAGTCCGTCCAGTTAAGCGAAATCCTGGTGGCTCCAAAAACCCCGCCAACTCCTGCGCCCGCTGCCTCGACGGATCCGAACACTCCAGCCCCTCAGGTCGATGAAGCCGCTCGCCAGGCCGCGGAAACGAAGGCTCTCGCCGATGCCGAGGCCAAGGCGAATGACCTTCTTAAGCAGATTCGCGGTGGTGCCAGCTTCGAGGACATCGCGAAAAAGAGTTCCGATGGCCCATCGGCTTCCGACGGCGGTGCACTCGGGATGTTCAAACGTGGTCAACTGGCGAAAGAACTGGAAGACAAGACTTTCGGCATGAAAACCGGCGATGTGACCGACGTGATCCGCGTTAAGCAAGGCTATGCCATTCTTCGCGTGGACGATCACCAGGAGGCTGGGATCCCGCCCCTGAAGGAAGCGCTCCCCAGAATCCAGGACGCTCTCTATTACCAGAAACTGCAGCCTGCACTTCGCGTCTATCTGACCAAGCTGCGCGAAGAAGCCTACATCGACATCAAGACCGGTTACGTTGATACCGGCGCCAGCCCCAACCAGACCAAGCCGATCGAGACAGCAGCCGCCAAGGAAGCAGACGCGAAGAAGCTCGGCAAAAAGAAAAAGAAGAAGTTGGGAATTCTTTAGTCGCCTGTCTTCCTGCGGCGATCAGTTGCCAGGGGCGGAGCGGGCTCTTCCTACCTGTACTGGCATGTCTAGCCGCCAATGAATTTGCGCTGCTGCTTTATACTGCAAGCAACTTATGAAAGATTTCTACATCTGCGACTGTGTTCGCTACGAAAATAAGGTGATCACCTCCACTTTTGTAGTGGTCGCCAAGCAGATCAAGCCCAAGAAAACCGGCGAACCTTACCTTGCTCTCACGCTGGGAGACCGCAGCGGTCAGATCGAAGCTAAGATGTGGGATAACGTTGACGACGTCCTCGACGCCTTCGAGCCTGACGACTTCCTCAAGGTGAAAGGGCTGCTCAACAAGTACAAATTGCGCTTTCAGCTCACCGTTCACAAACTGCGCAAGCTTGGAGATTCGGAAATTGATTTCTCCGACTACCTGCCCAAAACCACAAAAGACATCGACGAACTATGGCGCACCCTGTCTGGCTTTGTTGATTCGTTCCAGAATCCTCATCTGAAATCTCTGGTACAGGCGTTCATGGCAGATCCCGAGATTGCTGCCGCCTATCGCAACGCCCCCGCGGCCAAGACCTTGCACCATGCCTATATTGGCGGCCTGCTCGATCACGTCGTGTCGCTATTTCGTTCTTGCGATCTCATCTGCGGGAATTATCCGCAGATCAATCGCGACTTGCTCCTGACCGGCGCATTCCTGCACGACATCGGCAAGATTCACGAACTCACCTACAATCGCTCTTTTTCCTATACGACCAAAGGTCAGCTGCTGGGACACATGATCATCGAGCTTGAAATGTTGCAGAGCAAGCTTGCTCTGCTGCCCGGCTTTCCCGAGGAACTTAAGACCCTGATTGAGCACCTCATCATCAGCCATCACGGCCAATATGACTTCGGCTCGCCCAAGCTGCCCATGTTTCCCGAAGCGCTCATGCTTCATTATCTCGACGATCTCGACTCAAAGATGGAGGCGATGCGTGCGCATTTCGAGCGCGAAGCGGCTCTGGATGGTCCCTGGACCGGCTATAACGCCTCTCTGGGTCGCCCGCTGCTGAACACGGAAAAGTTTCTGACTCCGAAAAAAGCGCCGGAGAATTCGGCTCAGCCAGAGCAGCCCACCAAATCGACCGAATCGTCCATTGACCCTCAGGATTCCGCCGATCCCGCTCCCGTCTTGCCCGGTTTGGACTCTCGGAGTTAAAGTACTGTCCCGTCAGTTCCAGCCAGGAGATGAACCGGCATGGCCTCCAAGGTTGCAAGAGCGAAATCCCGCAAAGAGTCCGATCCGGCGAATTGCCGTGTCGGCCTTCCCGACGTGCCGTCAGACTATGGACTCAAGCCGCGCAAGAAATATCTTCCGTTCAGCCACGCCGAAGCTCGACTCATCAAATCGCGCAATTATTGGATCTGTACGAGCCGGCCCGATGGTCGTCCACACTCGATTCCAGTCTGGGGATTCTGGGTCGAAGGAGCTCTCTATTTCGGGACAGGGCGTAATTCCCGCAAAGCTCGCAACCTCGAGCACAATCCCGCTGTCTCGGCCCATCTCGAATCTGGCGACGATGTCGTGATTCTTGAGGGCAGCGTCACCGAAGCCGACTTGAACGATAAAACCGTTTTGAAAAAATTGAACGCGGCGTCACGTGCTAAATACAAGATGCCTCTTGCCGTTATGCCCGGCTCCGTTGTCTATTCCCTCCGTCCTCGCACAGTTCTTGCATGGACTGAGAAGGACTTTCCCAACAATGCCACTCGCTGGCAGTTCGACCGACCTTAATCCTGAGAGAACGGGTGCCGCACTCGGGGGCATCATCGGCGGACTGGGTGGAGGTGGCAAAGGCGCTGCTATCGGCGTGTTGGCCGGTGGTGGCGCAGGTGCCGGAGGCGCGGCTTTCACAGGCGACAAAGATATCGTTCTTCCGGCCGAGTCCGCCCTCAGCTTTGAACTCACGCAGCTACTGGAAATCCGGCGATAAGCTGGAAATCCGTCGGCTTGCGAACTGACTCCGCCCACAGCGCAGGTTGCACCGCCAGCTGTGGGCTTTTCTTTGCGGGGGGGAGACAGGCTCTAACGACACTCGGTTGCAAATCTTTTGACGCTGGCGACTCCAACGTCATTCGTGCTTTCCGCATCTGTAAGGCTTCGCCTTGAGTCGCGATATCCTAGTATGCAGGCAAGAGGGCCCTCATGTTTGATTTCAGCCGCTTCGAAGTCCTGACTTTTGATTGCTACGGAACTCTCATCAACTGGGAAGGCGGGATTCTACCCGCCCTTCGCCGTGTGCTCGGCGCGCATGGCAAGAATCTGGAAGATGCGGCTTTGCTCAAGCTCTATGGGGATTTTGAGAGTTTGTCTGAGCAGGGCGAATTTCATCCCTACCGGCTCGTGCTTGAATCTGTAGTGCGGCGATTCGGCGCGAACTTGGGATTTACGCCGACGGATGCGGAGGCTGCTTCCCTCCCGAACTCCTTGCCCGAGTGGAACCCATGGCCTGATACAGTCGACGCTCTTCGGCGCCTGAAGAGCCGCTATCGTTTAGCCATTATTTCGAACGTCGACGACAATCTCTTCGCGGCAACCCGCCCGAAACTCGGCGTCGATTTTGATGAAGTCATCACCGCCCAGCAAGCTCAAGCTTATAAACCTTCGTTCAAGGTTTTTGAGCTTGCGCTCAGTCGCATCAACGCTCCCGCTCACCGCGTGCTACACGTTGCACAAAGCATTTTCCACGATGTGGTTCCCGCGCAGGCTCTTGGTCTGGCAACAGTCTGGGTCAACCGGCCTTCGGCTCGCCCAGGAGTGGGTGCTGTAAAGGCTGCTGATGCGAAACCTGATCTGACCGTCACTAGCCTGGCAGAACTCGCCACAGCGGCCGTGCCTGACTAGCTGAGAACGATTCAGCAGATTGCTTTTGAAGCGGCGCGGCTTAAATCCGCGCTGCTGGATGACAACAGATCGCTACGCCTCCGCTTTCGGCGGAGACGATCCTCAGCAAGTCTACGGAATGGAAGCGGCAAGGGGTAGACTAGAAATTCACCGGCATCTTGACGACGCGCTTTTGAATGGCCCACATGACGAGTTCGGCCTTGTTGTGAAGTCCCAGCTTGCGCATCAGGTTGAACTTATGCGCATCGACAGTCTTGGCGCTAAGGCCCAGTACTCCCGCCGCCGATCGAACTGTTCGTCCTTCAGCCAGGAGTTTGAGCACTTCACGTTCCCGGGTGGTCAGGACACGCTTCCGCGGCACTACTTCGTCAGAGGCCGGTTCACCTCGCGGCATCTCGCGCACCATGGCTTTTTCGCCATAATGGACCCGCCGCACCATCTCGACCAGTTGTTCGGCCGAAGTCTGCCTCACCGCGTACGTCATTTCCTGGACGCGGCCGCCTTGGACCGGTGCGTCGTTCCCATGCATCGTCAAGAACAGCACCTTGCTTTGTGGTGACTCTTGCAGGATCAGCCACTCCGCCTGATCAGCGGGACAACCGAACATGTGTGCGTCGGTGATGATGATCTCTGGCTGTAGTTCGGAGATTCTAAGCAGGGCGTCGGGCGCACTACTAGCTTCCGCGGCCACTTCCATGTCGGGCTCGTCTTCGAGCAAGCGTCGCACGCCCTGGCGCAACAAGACATGGTCGTGCACAAGAATACATCGTATTCTGCTAAATAAACCTTCGTGGATCTGTGCGGGGGGACACACAGTTCCTCCTTTTTGCGGCCAGAGAATCTATTGACGGAGCGCGACTTAGTGCAAAACCCTAGCGGAAAGGGTGAAGCAATACGTCATTGTACTACCATGTCAAGCTTTGTGGCACGCCAAAGTCCGCAACGGATGGCTTTTTTCGTATGGATTGGCCAGTGCTCATTTTCAGGTTCCGCGCATCAGGTACAATCGACCGTTTATGCTGCGCTATTTCACGGCGGGTGAGTCCCACGGCGAAGCTCTGGTCGCATTCGTTTCCGGCATTCCCGCCGGGCTGAAGGTCGATCAGGCATACGTGGACCGTGAGCTTTGGCGTCGCCAACAGGGCTATGGCCGCGGCGGACGCATGAAGATCGAGCGTGACACCGCCCGTATTCTCTCCGGCGTCCGTCATGGCATCACGATCGGGTCACCCATCTCCATTCAGTTGGAAAATCGCGACTGGAAAAACTGGCAGGAATCTTTGCCCGTCGCCGAAGGGGATCCGGCAAAGCACAAACGGGTTGCCTCACCGCGCCCGGGCCATGCCGACCTGGCCGGCGCTCTCAAATACAACTTCTCTGAAGCCCGCTACGTACTCGAGCGCGCCTCGGCCCGCGAATCGGCCGCCCGCGTCTCGCTCGGAGCCATCGCCAAGCTCTTTCTCCAGGAACTGGGGATTGAAGTTCTCAGCCATGTCGTGGCTACTGGAGCTGTTTCTCTGCCACAGTCTGTGCCTTGGGAGAAAGTCCGGTCGCTTCACGCTCGTGAGGAAGTCCTGCTCAACTGCGCCGATCCGGAATTTGAGCAGCGCATGAAAGACGAGGTGGACAAAGTCCTCAAGACCGGGGATTCCCTGGGTGGAGTTTTCGAAGTTGTCGCGCATAACGTACCGCCCGGTCTCGGCACCTACGCGCAATGGGATGAGCGCCTCGACGCTTTGCTCGCCGCCGCAGTCATGTCTCTTCAGGCCGTGAAGGCCGTCGAAATCGGATCGGGTGTCGCCTCAGCCTTTGCTCCCGGATCGGCTGTCCACGACGAAATTGGCTACAAGGCCGCAGCCGGTTTCACTGCGTTCTCCCGCACCCACAATAACGCTGGAGGCATTGAAGGCGGCATTTCCAATGGAGAAGAAATCCGCGTCCGTGGATACCTGAAACCGATTTCCACATTGCGCCGACCGCTGCAGTCAGTCGATTTCTCGACGCGGGAACCGGTGAAAGCCGCGTACGAGCGGTCCGATGTCTGTGTTGTCCCCGCCGCGGGCGTTGCCGGCGAATCCATGGTCGCGCTGACTCTGGCGCGGTGCGCTCTCGACAAATTCGGCGGTGACTCTATGGTTGAAACTCTGCGTAACTTCCAAGGCTACTGCCAGCAACTGAAAAGCTACTGATGATCTATCCCATCGTAAAGTTCGGCAACCCCGTGCTCGAAAAACCCGCGGAAAAGGTCACGGTTTTCGACGAGGAACTTCAGAAGCTCACGGAAGATATGTTTGAGTCGATGTATGCCGCTCATGGGGTCGGGCTTGCCGCTCCGCAGATCGGGATTGGCCGCCGCATCGCCGTGGTTGACGTCACGTTCAAGGAAGACCCTGGCGCCAAGCTCGTCCTCATTAATCCCGAGATCATCCACACCGAAGGCAAACATACTCAGAGCGAAGGCTGCCTCAGCATTCCCGATTTTCGTGAGAACGTGACGCGTCCAAACAAAGTTACCGTGCGCGCCCAGGATGTGCACGGCAACGTGTTTGAAAAAACCGGCGAGGAGTTGCTCGCCCGCGCCTTTCTGCACGAAACCGATCACCTCAATGGCAAGCTCTACATCAGCCATCTCAGCGCCCTAAAGCGCGATTTGATCAAGCGCAAGATCCGCAAACTGATGAAAGCGGGAGAATGGTAGAGATTCAGTAATTGAGGAATTGCGTAATTGAGGCTCGCGTGGAATCTAGCCGTTGAAGTGTAAGCGGTCCGCGCCTGCACCGTTGAATTGCTGAATTACTAAATTATTCAATTACCAAATGTCCCTCGACCTTGTTTTTTGCGGCACGCCGCCCTTTGCCGTCCCGACGTTGGAAAGGCTGTTCTCCGCCGGCCATCGCATTCATCTCGTCGTATCCCAACCCGACCGACCAAAAGGACGTGGGCTTGAACTCGTCGCATCTCCGGTCAAGGAATCTGCGCTGAAACTCGGCCTTCCTATCTCCCAGCCCGACCGTATCAAGACCAACGAAGAATTCCGCTCCCAGCTCGCTTCTATCAAGCCTGACGCCATCATCGTGGTCGGCTATGGCCGCATCATTCCGCAATGGATGCTCGATCTTCCCCGCTTCGGCAACATCAACCTGCACGCATCGTTGCTGCCGAAGTATCGTGGCGCCGCGCCGATTCAGTGGGCGATCGCGCATGGCGAGACTGTCACCGGCAACACCACCATGCGTCTCGATGCCGGCCTCGACACGGGCGATATCCTTCTTCAGCAGGAACTGGCCATCGCATCCGATGAGACGGCCGAAGTGCTGGGACCGCGTCTCGCGACGATCGGCGCAGATCTTATGCTCGAAACACTCGGCGGCTTGCAGAACGGCTCCATTCAGCCGCGCGTCCAAGACAATTCTCAAGCCACCCTCGCTCCGATTCTGA
>Ga0335076_10000708_pt1 | contig 31191 bp, 33 predicted proteins | sample Lox_Sample_25_FD_206717 | JGI IMG/M metagenome (GOLD analysis project Ga0335076, IMG submission 206717) | Soil microbial communities from Loxahatchee National Wildlife Refuge, Florida, United States - Lox_Sample_2.5 | ecosystem: Environmental > Terrestrial > Soil > Wetlands | place: USA...
GTAACGAGGATGGTGAGAGCCTTTCCGATATTGCGCGTCTTGACACCATGGTGACGGTTGTCGATGCGGCAAATCTGCTTGCGAACTACTCCAGTCAAGATTTTTTGCGCGATCGCGGTGAGGTAGCCGGTCCCGAGGATGAAAGGGCGCTGGTCGACCTTCTGGTCGAGCAAATTGAGTTTGCCGATGTGATCGTGCTCAACAAGGTGTCCGCGGCATCGCCGGAACATCTCGAGATCGCGCGCGCGATCATCCGGTCCCTGAATTCGGATGCCAGAATTATTGAGACGGATTTTGCGACCGTGCCTCTCGATCAGGTGCTGGAGACCAATTCCTTCGATTTCGAGAACGCGCACCGCCACCCGCTTTGGTTCAAGGAGCTTGACGGCTTCAAGGACCACATCCCGGAAACCGAGGAATATGGCGTGCGGTCCTTCGTCTATCGCGCCCGTCGCCCGTTCCATCCGGCACGGTTCCAGGCATTCTGCAACGAACCTTGGCCGGGGGTCATTCGCGCCAAGGGATTCTTCTGGCTCGCCACACGTCCGAATTTGGTCGGCGAACTGGCGCTCGCCGGAGCCATGGTCCGAACGTCGAGACGGGGGCTATGGTGGTCGGCTGTCCCGAAGCAGAAATGGCCCGAGGATCCTGGTTGGCGAGAAAGCATGAAGCCCTACCTCGACCCGGTGTGGGGCGACCGGCGGCAAGAGATTGTGATCATCGGGATCGACCCGATGAACGAGTCGTCGGTCCGCCGCCGTCTCGACAACTGTCTGGTGGCAGATCCCGATCATTTCACGCCGGAAGCATGGGTTCGTCTGCGAGATCCATTCCCGTCATGGACAAAGGACGCCGCATGACGCACCCAGCGATCGACCGCTTGCGGGAAGAGATGCTGCACGCGCCCGGAGAGATGGACGCGTCAGTGGTGCCGCCCCGCTTTGACGAAGCGCGCGATCACATCCGCGCGGCCATCGAACGCGTCGAGCGGGCCGGCATTCCGACCGAAACGCTCCACGCCGTCCTGATGAGCGAGACGTTGCCGCGCTTGATCCATCAGCACGGCCCGCTCTGGGTCGCCGCCACGCTTGCACAGTTCTCTTCGGCGCTCGTTCGCGACGCGGAATGCGAGCGTCCCTAGAAAAGTGCTTCGAGCGCGCAGCAAGATTGGAGTGTCGTGATGCCACGATATGCGCTTTTCCTCACAGCGATCGTGACGCTGCTTGGGGTTCAGAGCGCCAGCGCCGATGAAAAGCTCGACTCGCTGCAACTTTCTCCATCCTTGGCGATTTCGTAAAAAAACGTCGGCCGCGACAAAGTCTTCGTCAATACGCTCGTTGGTCCGAACGGCGACACTCACGTCTATACACCATCACCCACTGACGCCAATCAGCTCGCCGAAGCGAAGCTCATGTTTGTAAATGGTCTCGGGCTTGAGGGCTGGTTGGATCGGTTAATCCAGGCCTCCGATGCGCCCACATATTTTGATCTTGTTCAGCACAATCTAAGGCAACTGCTCTCCGCAGTTTCAAATTGAACCGGGAAAAATCCTCATTTCCGGTTGCGCGGCTGTATGTTGAGATGAGATTGACATTGACCTGCCTCGTGAATCGTACGATCCGGGCTCGACGCGCGGCCGGGGCAGCAGTCGCCATTGGCTTTTGTTGCTGCATGCTGCCGGATTCAGCAGCAGCCCACATCACCTCGACGGGCTCCGGCGGCTTCGGAAGCGGGTTCGCCCATCCGCTCACCGGACCAGACCATTTTCTTGCGATGTTCGCCGTTGGCCTGTGGGGCGCCCAGATGGCCGGGCGGCCGGTTTGGACCTTGCCGGCGACCTTTCCGCTGATCATGGTCGCCGGCGGTGCTGCCGGAATGTTCGGCCTGCCGCTCCCGGGCGTGGAGATCGGCATCGCGCTTTCGATTCTCGCGCTGGGCTTGGCAATTGCTTTTGCGTGGCATCCCGCGGAATGGATGGCGCTCTGCTTGGTGGCGATATTTGCGATCTGTCATGGATACGCGCATGGAGCCGAGTTGCCCTTTGCTGCCGATCCGGCCGACTATATCATTGGCTTCGTCCTCGCGACGGGCCTGATCCACCTCTTTGGTATCGGAGTTGGGCTAGGACTAGGCAGGCCATTTGGAGGGCGCCTGGCTCGCGGGCTTGGAGTGCTGATCGGCCTCGGCGGAGTGTACTTTCTTGTCTCAGCACTCTCTGTCGCGTGAACGTCGCTTCGAGGTCCTGGCCTTCGCGGCAAAATGGAGTGGCCCCGCTCTGGCCGTCCTCGGATTGCTTGGCGCGACTGCGATAGCTCTTATCCCCGCCGCGGGACGCAATACGCTCACGTGGTGGATATTGTCGAGTGCGCTCGCACCTGAGCGCATACTCCCGCTGGTCGGACTCGGCGTCGCCCTCGCATTGGCGGGCCGCCGTTGCAGCCTCGGGGCACTCGCGTTGTTCGGCGGCGGCGTGGCTGTCGGCTTTTTCGGTCGAGACTGGTTGTTATCGGCGTTAGAGGCAATTCCGGGAGCAACAAGCCATCACTTCCTGACCGGACCAATCTCCAGCGTGACCGTCGGTGTCGCACTCGTGCTGCCCGGTGCGCGACTGCGTTCATGGTTTCTGCTCATCGCCGCTGTCGTCGCCGGAAGCATGCTGGCGGTCGCGATCGAGGTGACGAACCCCAGCCTTCACGATGTTTCGATCCCTCTGGCGGGAGTGGTCGTCGGGCTTTGGATCATCGCGGCCGTCTCGCTCACGGCGCGGACGTTTCGGCGCGCCTGGTTTGCGATTCCAGCGCGTATTCTCGGCAGCTGGCTCATTGCCATCGGCCTGCTCTATGGCGGCGCGTCGTTGATACCGAAACAAACGCCTGCATTTCCACCGCCCGCCGAACCAACGTTTTCAGGGCCGGATCGCCTGCCCCCAGATCTGCAACCGCCACAGTAGCCCGTAATGCAAAATAGGACCACGGCGAATACGTAATGTTATAACATAACGGCTGAAATTTGTTAGTCATGGGCGTTGTGAGTTCAGCCCGTTATGTTATAATATAACATATGCTCTGGTCCATGGCGGTTCCGTATGAGGTCTCGTCTCAGGCGTCGCGACATGTTTTCGGATGAGAATGACGAGGACGAACTTGCGGCTCTCTTTCATGAGGCGCGGATACATGTGCAGACGGCGATCGAGCGCGCGGAGTCCCAGGGCGTGGCGAGCAACGCTTTAGGTCTTGCCCTCCTGAGCGAAGCACTTCCACGCATTGTCAAAGAACATGGTCTCGCCGGCGCAGCAGCTGTTCTGACAGAACTCGCTAACCGGATCGTCGGTGAGTTTTCCTAATCATTCGCCGCGTGAACGGGGGGAGGAACGTGATGGGACAAGTCATTCAGCTCACCACGAAGTCCTAACTGGAGAAGGCCCGCTTAATTCGCGAAGCCCGAGCCATATACGAAAACATCTTCCCTCCGGCTGTGCCCGAGCAGCAAGGCTTAATCTACCAATCCGGCGGCATTCCTTCGCCGTTGGAGCGGAGCGGCAAGGACCTGAGATGGGACTTGGATGGAGATGACGGCAGTAAGGAGGAACATAGGCAATGGGCCCGCGATCCGTCTTTGCCGCACTAATCTTGGTCTTCAGCCTCGCACTTGTTTTTGCGACGTTGACCACGGTCCAGAGTATACACAAACACACTTCGACCACCATGCGAACGCGAAGTTCGGGCGAACTGCGAAAGGGTCCGCTAGTCGGTTCGGACCGAAAGCGATTGACCGACTTCCCAAACGCCGCTTTCGACCCGTCTCGGAAGTCAAGCGGCGTTGCGGAAATCCCACAGAGACGGCGAATTCGACTGAAGTTTGCCTGGGCGACTGTTGACACAGCTCGGCCACTTTCGCGACAACGTTAGCGCCGATGGGCCTCCTTTCGGCTTTAGGTGTGTTGGCATGAAGTGGATCCGCTCCAACATCAAACGCGTTTCGCATCTCGCGCTGTTTGCGCTGGCGATCCAGTTTGCGTTGTCGTTCGGCCACTTCCACGGCGTGGCCGCTGACGCCGCGTCTGCCACACAAGTCGCGCGCAGCCTTTCCACGCCCCAGCCCGCATCCGATCAAGGTTCGGGCGAGCATCCCGGCGACGTTTGCGCCATCTGCGCCGTGATGGCGATGGCCAATACGGCTTTGTTTGAAACGCCGCCGGTCGTGCTGCTGCCGCAGGCCGTCGACTTCTCCTATGTGGATGCGGCCGCTGAGATTGTCCGCATCGCGTCCGTTCGCGTTGCCTTCCAGCCGCGCGCACCTCCCATCTCCTGACAGAGACTTGTGTCCTCAGGACCGCCGCGGCTTCTGTGGCTGGTCCAGGAGGTGAACTGAAATCCGTCCGTCGCGCGTCGGCGGCAGGTGCGTCGTTCACGACAGCGAATCCGCGCGCCTTTGTCAGGATTGGGACAATGTCAGGACAGTCGAAACGAAAACGAATTTGGCTCTTCGGCGCGGCCTCGCTGATGATCTTCGGCCTCAGCGATCACGCGCTGTCACAGAGCGCAACGCCTGCGCAGACGCCGGCGCCGACAAACACGCCGACGCCGCCTGCTGAAAGTGCGCCTCCAGCGCCGTCTGCAAGCGCGCCGGCCACCGTCCTGCCGCAGACGAACGTCCAACCCCCGAAGCAGGCGGCCAAGCCCGCGAAGCCGAAACCGCAGGTGGCCCGAGAGGCAGCTCCGCCCACGCCCGCAACGCCCGCGCCCGCGCCGCTCTCACCCGAGCAGCAGGCCGCGGCCGCGGTCGCTGCGAAGAACGCAGTCTTCAACCAGGCCCGCAGCAACATCTACACGAACATCGGAACGGCCTCCGACACGATCAGTCACCAGACCGTTGAGGATCTCCCGCAGGGGACCAATGAGCCGCTTGAAAAGGTCCTGGTGCAGACGCTACCGGGCGTGTCGCAGGATTCGGCCGCGAGCGGCACGCTGCATGTCCGCAACGATCACGCCAATCTGCAGTATCGCATCAACGGCGTGATGCTACCCGACGGCGTCACAGGCTTTGGCAGCGTTCTGGATACAAGCCTGTTCGGGAACTTGTCACTGATCGTCGGCGCGTTGCCCGCCGAATACGGTTTGCGCACGGTCGGCCTCATCGACCTCACCACCCGCACCGACGTTTTCAACAACTCCGGCTCGGTCGGCGTCTACGGCGGCAGCCACGGCACCATCACGCCGAGCATGGAATACGGCGGCACGTTTGGCGGCAACTGCGCGGCGAACACCGCCACCACGGGCACTTACAAAGCTCCGGCCTATGCGGATTGCTTCCCCGGCGTCCAGTATTTCTTCACCGGCAGCTATTTGCAGAACACGGTGGGAATCGAAAATACTACAGCCAACTACAACGCGATCCACGATTTCACCCGGCAGGAGAAGGGCTTTGCCTACATGTCCGCCATCGTCGATCCGACGATGCGGGTGAGCCTGATCGCCGGCACCGCAATCAATGCCTTTCAGATTCCGAACACCCCGGGTGCGCCACAGAGTTCGTTGGTCAACACGGCCTTCGGACAGAGCAATTTCGATTCAACGTTGCTCAACGAAAACCAATACGAGGTCACGCATTATGGCATACTGGCGCTGCAGACATCGAAAGATGGCCTCGACACCCAGTTGTCCTATTTCACCCGCTACAACAGTTTGCATTTCACGCCGGACACGATCGGAGATCTCCTGATCAACGGCATCTCCTCGAACGTGCTGCGCAACTCCTACACCAACGGCTTGCAAGGCGACGCGGCCTATCAACTCAATTCCTCCCACACCATCCGAGCCGGTTTCACCGTCAGTGGCGAACAGGTGTTTGTCGGCAACACGTCAACAGTCGAACCCTGCATGATCTGCGACGGCAGCGACACCGTCGATTCGCCGTTCAACATCACCGATAACGTCTCCAAGACAGGTTGGCTCGCGGGTGTCTATGCGCAGGACGAGTGGAAGGTGACCAACGAGTTCACCATCAACGCCGGTCTGCGCTTCGACCAGATGTACCAGTTCGTCGACGCCAACCAGCTCAGCCCGCGCATCAGCTTCACCTACAAGCCCGTGGAAAACACTACGTTCCATGCCGGTTATGCGCGCTACTTCACGCCGCCCGTGCTGGTCGAGGCCGCGCCGGCAAACATTGGCTTGTTTGCCAATACGACCGGCGCGCCTTCGGGCACGGGGACCGATCCCGTGCTGCCCGAGCGCTCGCATTATTTCGATGCCGGCGTGGATCAAAAGGTCCCCCTGGGCTGCTCTTCGCCGGGCAGCACGGACTGCTCGAGCTTCGAGTTCGGCTTCGACGCCTATTACAAGATCGCAACCGACCTGATCGACAACGGCCAGTTCGGCCAGGCCCTGGTGCTTAGCGCGTTCAACTATGCCAGGGGCTGGGTCGAGGGTTCTGAATTCCACGTCAAGTACAACAGCAACTATCTCACGGCCTATGCGAACCTCGCGGTCTCGCAGGAGAAGGCGACCGATCCCGTATCGAACCAATATCTGTTCGACAACGTTAGCCCGGTTGACGCGCTCGGCGGCCTGACCGAGCTTCAGTACCTGCAGACGCACTGGATCTACACCGATCACACCCAGCTTGTGACCGCATCCGCAGGCGCGGTCTATACGGTCTGCGGCATGCCGGTGACCGCCGCCGAAGCATACGGTCAGGCCATCTCGTGGTGCGGGACCAAGCTCAGTGCCAACGTGATTTATGGCAGCGGCTTGCGCAATGGCGACGCCAATATCTCGACAGTGCCGGCCTACGCGCAGGTCAATGTCGGTATCAAGCGCGACTTCTATCTGCCCAACGATCCGCTGCCGGCGACGGTTCGCTTCGACGTCGTCAATCTGCTCGATACCGTCTACCTGATCAGGGACGGGTCCGGCATCGGCGTGTTCGCGCCCCAATACGGGCCGCGCCGCGGCTTCTTCCTGGGAGTCTCGAAAAAGATTTGAGGAGCGTTCTGCCGCCCTAAGCCCGGAAGGGTGAAGATGACCCAAATTCCTTTCTGCAAAATCATCGGCGGTGTCCGGATCGAGCGGGCATCGATAATCGAGGACGCGACCGAGATTCGTCAAGTTGAACACCACTGCAGGTGGCCGGTGGAAGCAATAGCGCTACTCACGGCATCAGCTGAGATCAGCGAGACTCCAGCGCGGGAGGGTACAGCAACTCTGGCCGCTAAATTTAGTCGGATGATCACTCGCAAGCCCTGCTGCGTGACGTCCGCCGCCCCTCAACGAACTTGGGCAATGACACCAATGCCGCTGCCCGTTATCGGCGGTACAACGTGCCTCCTATTGCTCGCGATTTGCGCTCAATCAACCGCCCTTGCCCGAGGGGGCGGACTACCGCAAGAGGCACCATGGAGTGCGGAGCACATAGATCGTCTCCCGCCAGAAGTATTAAACTCGGTACTTCACATGTGCAGGGCGAGGCCTGACGCAGGGCACTACTTTGCGACCTACCTTGACCATTCGCGAATAATTAAACTGCATTTTGAGTACTTTCACTGCGAGGGAGAGCAGCAAATGTATCGCGACTTTGGTCTTTGCCTTCGCGAGGAGTTTACGCTTTCAGGGTCGCGCTACCGGAAAACAAGGAGTTACTACAGCAGATGTGACGATTGAGCCAATCTTGCCGTGTCCGAAACGCCCGGCGCGCCATGAGATCCGCAGGGGTACGCTTGAAATGCCCGCAAGATCACAATGGTTTGCACGCGACACCGATGCGGATCATCCGCCTCTCGACATCGGATTTCGACCGCCGCCGGTCGGCTCGTGTCGCACTTGAGCGGCCGGGAACGCCAATCGTCTTACTTAGTATTGCGTGTGCAGGCGAACGCCTAAGACCGAAACCGGGCCGCGGTCTCGGTTGTAAGCGGGGTTGACGATCAGCTGATAATCGAAGGTGACCTTCGAGGTGAACCAGGGAAGGCTGTAATAGGTTTCGAGGATGTATTCTTCGCCGGGATGGGGCAACTGTCCATCGCCGACCAGGATGCCGAGCCCGCCGGCATTGAGAAACGCCTCGTGGATACCGGAGATGCCGTTCACGACGCCGGCGACGCCGAGAGTATCGTCATCGCGTCCCCACTGCTTGCCGGAAAGCGAGAACCCGGCCGCGACAGTGCGATCGACGTCGGTGAACTCGTAGGGCTCCTTGTGTCCGTCGGCCCATCCGGCGCGGGCAAAGAAGCCGACATTCTCCACGATCTGCTGTTCGAGATTCATGCTGATGCCGCCGCGGCTCTGATACGTCCGCACGGCGCTGATGTTGGCAGGCGTGCCCGTCACGGCCGAGAGCAGGATCGCGTCCTCGAAGCTTCCCATCCGGCCGCGCGTCAGAAAGCCCGTGATAGCGATCTTGCCGGGCTGCCCCCAGAGCGAATAGCGTCGCTCGATTTCGCCGTCCCACTGAAATTGCCCGAAGGTCGGATCGAGGGCAGTGCTGTTCGGTGCGATAGACAGATCGAAAATGCCGCCGCGGAAGGTCCAGGGACCAGTGTACCATTCCACCGCGCCGCCGACGGTATAGGCCCAGGCGTCCGCCGCGTAGTCGAACGTGCCGGTGTCCAATATAGTCCAGTTCAGGAAGTCGTTGCGCGGGTCGTGAGCGTATTTGTTGTTGTCGAAAATATCGACCACTCCGATCTTTCCGGCCGTGATCACCAGTCGGTCCGAGGTTTGCGTTCCCGAAAACTGGTTAAGCCCTGCGTCTACCTTCTGGGTGTCGCCGCCGAGATCGATGGTCTGTCGGATGAACGCGCGCTGCAGACGCGTATAGGGATAGTCGGCGCCGACCTTGTAGGCTTCGCCACTCGGAAAGCCAGCGGCCCCGACCGATCCGCTCAGGCCAAATCCCTGATCGATTTCCGGATTGATCCAGGCTTCAGCGCCCTGCCAGAGCCGGGCGCCGGCATACAGGGTAATGTCGGTGGTCTCGCGGCCCTGGTTCGGAGCTAGGCTGTTCGTGCCGCTGTAGGGTGCTCGAAAGGGAGGATCGTATTGATTGGTGTACGTGGCCTGGCCATGGAAAGCAAAGCGGTCGGTCTCGAGCGCCGTCGGACCCTTGGTCAGAAGTTCGGATGCCGCGTTATCCTCTCCAAGCCGGTGGTTCAGGCCGAAGCGGATGCTTTGCATGGCAAGGTCGGATGAGACGCTCTCCGCGGAAGCAGTGTACGTCACGCCTTTGTTGCCAAATCCGGTCCACAGGTATTCCGCCTTTGCTGTCCAGTTCCCGGCAACCGGCACCTCCAGACCAAGTCCCGCCGCCCAGCCAAGTCGCCACGCATTCGCGTTTTCCACGGTGCCCGGTGCCGCAAAGCTAGACGGCGTTGCGGCAACCTGGGTCCGCGTCAGTTGATCGTAGCTCCACGCAAGCCCCGCCGTTCCATAGAGCAAAAAATAATCGAACGCATAGCCAACGCGGGCGCGGGCGCTACCGTAGTGGATGACCGCTTCGCCATAGGTGACCTGACCGACCACCGGCGAGAACACGGTCTGGCTGCCCCTGACCGAAAAGGGAACCGTGACATCGGAATTCGGAAAGCTGGCATCGGCCTCAACGCCCAGCATCAGGTGCGACGGGAAGACGTGATTGTACCCGCCTTGCCATCCAGCAACGTAGCTGCCGGTGCCCGCCATGAAGTCGAAGTTGAACGGCAGATCGAACGATCCATTCACCGCCGGGCTTGCGAAGCCGGGCGGCGTTGCGGACCAGTTCGAACGCCCCTCGATCACGCCGGCGTGGACACCGACATACCAGCCGTTCCAATCGTAGTCGCTACCGACATAGGACACCGGCGGTGCCTTGATCGGCAGGTCGGCGGCAAGCACCGGGCAACTCACGAACGTAAGCCCGATGCAGCCAAAGCAACGCAGCGATCGGCGCATTCCCGTCACCACGCAACTTATTCCGCCGCCGGCATACCGGCCGTCTCGTTCTGTCATTGTCCCAGCGCACCGGCGCGATGCCATTCTGTGATCCGAGTGCGAATGCTGCTTCCATCGCCGTGTTCCACCAAGCGTTATTGTGGGTCTTTGGGAATTGAAAGGCCGGTTTCCAAGGAAGCAAGCACATAGCGTCGCGTCGTGACGCGCCTGCAACACAACGGAGCCGTTCAGCAGCGTTGCTGGCAGCCCATGACCCCGGTTTCGCGTGTGGTCGGCCGGCTCGCCCTCCTACTTCCGTTGGGGCACCAAACGGACCAACCGAACGCTCTCGCGATGTCGGTCGATCGGGGTAGATCAGAAGTGGCCGGCATGGGTCAAACCGTCGCGATTGCCCCAAACCGGACGGAGCCGCGCGCTTCTGCTGCAGCTTTTCTGGCGCCTTCACTGGTGCGATGCTCATGATCATGAGTAGAGCGGCGTCGACCTATCTGGCAGCGGCAACAACCCCTGTCCTGGTCTCGCAGGATCAATCTCGCGTTTGTTAAGTCCCAAATCTGCGGCGATCTCGACTCCTGAACACCTCGGTGCTAGAGGTGCGCGAGGATGCTGGTCATGCAGCGGCGCTTAGAAAAATTCATACCGATCGTCGAACTAGTCGGTCCGAGATTTGCCGAATAGTGGACATACTGCGGTCTGGTTAGAGGCAATGCACAACGATCCCGACCGGCGAACACGGCGAGCCTGAAGGCGGGAACTCTCGAGCAAGGCGGACCCCGGAGCGCCCGTCGCGCGCCGCCGACCGGCTCCCGAATTCCAGGGCAATTGCGTTGAATCAAACAGGTCGTACGACGTCGCCTGGGCCGCCGGCACGTCCGGACGATCTGTATGCGTCAACTCAGCTGACTTGTGGCTGCGACAAATGAGTTGTGGCAAGCTGGCCGGAACTGATTTTTCGAGGAGTCTCTCATGCGATGGGGCAGCTTCCTCCTCATCCTGGGCGTATTTGCCCTGTCGTCGGGCCGCGCCGATCCCCTGCAGATCCATGGCACGACCGGATATGCCGGCGAGTACGAGCTCAGCGGCAGCGTTACCGAGCAGGACATGAACGGAAAGAAGCAATTCTCAGGTCCATTGATTGTGAAGCACGTTGGCCTCTGCTCGCACGATGGTCCAAAGGAGACTGCCGGCGAAATCCGGTTCGAGCTCGCCAAGTCATCCTCGCGGGTGACTGCGACGCTCGACTTCGATGGAAGCAAGTGTACCTACACTGGGTTATTTTCCGAATCGTACCACGGTTTCATGGACTGTGGTCGTGAGGGCAGTGTTCCGCTCAGAATTTGGACCAAATGATCCAGGCGCCGTTTCAAGTGCCCGCGGAGACGGTTTGGAAACCTACTCGCAGATTTCCTGCATCTATGTAGGAACAGGAATTTACCCCGCAGTGTTTTACTTGCGCCGGGTGCCGTGAAGGGCCTCCGCTATCCCCGGGATGGAGGCTCAAGAGCGGGACCGGCCGTAGCTTCATGCGAGCAATCTACGGTGCGGACAGAGCTTTTCTCTGCCCGCCAACCTCGGACCAACTGATAGGAGCACATCATGCGACCAGCGGTTTTACTTGCGGTGGTTCCGTTGCTGATTGCAACTCCGGCTCTCGCTCAGCAGGGATCTTCTGCAATCAACCAGAGTGGCAAAGAATTCTTAGATTTCGCAGCCCAGGTGAACCAGTCGGAGATCCAGGGTGGACTGGCCGCCGAGAAGAAGGCAGACGCCCCAGCCGTTCGAGCCTTTGCGCGGTTGATGGTGCTCGACCACACGGAGCTGGAGAGCCAGCTCGCCGCTGTCGCCACGGAAAATGGAGTTCAATTGCCGAATGGGCCAAGCGAGCAGGCAAAACAGCAGATGGCTACTCTTCAGGAGATGGCTGGCGCCAAGTTCGATGCGGCGTACATGCAGCACATGGTTCAAGGGCACGAGCAGGCCGTCCAAAGGTTCAAATCTGAGAAGGGCCAGGCGCAGTCCCAGCCGGTTCAAGCCGTTGTTGCCGCCACGTTGCCGATCATCGAGCAGCACTTGGCGCTTGCGCAGGCTGTGCAGTCCGGAATCCTGAATCAGGGGGCCGGGACCATTGGAAGCGCAAATAGTAGGAAATAACGTCGTTCTGTCTTGTGACTGGCGCATTCTCGCTGATGTCGGTCAGCCTCCGCGTGCCTGACCGGCTTCGCCCAGGTCCCGGGCCTCTCATCTGTGGCGAGGTTGAACTGAGCAAAGTCCCAGACCGGACTTCGACATAGATCCTTGCTCGGATGGACCAAACGTGCTTCGGGCGAGGTGGTCGCTTTGCTCCTACGATCTTTACTCGAAGGGGGTGCGGCTGGAGACGACTTCGACGATGCTTGAAACGTCAGTCATGGTGATCTTCTTGGCCGCCGAGGTGCCCCATTCTCAAGTCGAGAAGTTTCTGAAAACATGTAGACGTTCGGACGAGAGACGCAATTGGGCTTGGTTCGAGCGGTCACACGACGCGCTGACCGTTCGCCGCATGGTTATCAGCATTTGCTCTACATAGCGGGGAGCCTGATGGCTCCGCCTCTTGTGATGGAATATCGGCGTGCCAGGCTGCGTCTGTGGCTCGGTGGGCTGTTAGAGATTGTACCATGACCTTTATTAAGCCCCCACGCCGCACTCTGTTACAAGCCGGATTTGCTGCCGCATCTGCCGCCGTTGTCTCCCATGCCTGGGCCGAGAATGAGAAGCGAGGTGCGCAGGCCGAGGAAGTCACTCCGCCGGAAGACCTGATGCGCGCGCACGGTGTGCTCGACCGCGTGCTGCTCATTTACGATGCAGCGATCAAGCGGCTTTCGGCCAATGAGGATTTTGACCCCGCGGTGATCTCTGATTCCGCAAAGCTGGTGCAGGATTTCATCGAGAACTATCACGAAAAGTCCGAAGAGGATTTCCTCTTCCCGCGTTTTCGAAAGGCGCACTGACTTGTCGACCTCGTGACGACGCTATTGGAGCAGCATCAGGCCGGCCGTAAGGTCATGCGCAAGATAGTCGAATCTACGGCGCAGGTCCGTAGCGAGGCCGCAGCAAAGCGAAGCTGCGTCAGCGCTATGCAGGCATTCATCACGATGTACCGGCCGCACGCGGCATCGTCTCCGGCCATGAGTTCGATGCCATCGGCGAAGAGATGGAGAAGCGCGAACATCAGCATTTCGGCGCGGACGGTTTCGACAAGGCCGTCGCCCAGGTGGCCGAGCTTGAGAAGAAGGTCGGGCTCTACGACCTCACGCAGTTCACACCGAAGACATAAGGCGATCAGCATCACGCGGTGTCCTAGGCTCGGATGGTTCGCATTCTCTACCGGGGCATCGTGAGCGCGAAGCTGCAGCGCGAACGAGTCTCGGCCGGCCGCTCACTCGGCCTTTTGCGCTTGCTGGCGCTTGCTTGGGTTCAACCGGCGACATTCGAATGAGAGAGGTGCCTCGGGACATCACCAACCGTTCCATACTTTGGGTGATCATCGAAGGATTTTGGGCTGGCTGCATGTTGTCTGTCTCGGTCGTAGGCAGTAACGGGAGTTGCAGTGCTGCAAGGAGCGACGAATCCCAAGATATGCTAAGTAAGCGCAATTCGAGCGAGGAATGGACCGATGTCGCATAAAGCCATTATCAGCTTGCTTGCTGTGATCGTGATCGTGATCGTGATCGGCTCGATGAGGACAACCGCTGCTTCGGCGCACGGTGGCGGCGGTGGAGATTATCCAGCAGCGGTCGGATATCCTTACCTGTTCAGCTTCAATTCCGAACGCGCTTGTCATGTCGTTCAGCGACGGGTTCTGACGCGCAACGGTTGGCGCCTTTGTCCCGTGCGGATCTGTGGCTAGGCGGTCGCTGCTGCGCCGGCCTTATCGAAGTGCTGCCACGCATTGGTCGACGTTGCGCGTGCCAGATCGTCATGCGCCTATGGCATTGCGATATGCCAGGCGCCATTCAACTTTCCGTCGCCGTCGGTATCGCCAGGCGCCTTGTCGTTCTTCCAGGCGTATAGGGGCCGTCCTTTGTAGGCCCACATCTTCTTGCCGTCGTCGCGCGTGACGATTGACCAGTCGCCCGACGCCTTGTCGGTGTCGGATGCGAGCAGGGCCGGCCAATTCTCGGCGCACGTTCCGTTGCAGGCGGACTTGCCCGGCATGTCTTTGTCCTTGTCGAAGACGTAGAGCGTCATGCCCTTGTCATTGACCAGCACCTTGCCCTTCGACGTGTCGCCTGTCTTGGCCGGCGCAATCTGCGCCAACGCCGTCGAAATCATAAGGACTGTGCTGACCAGTAAGACTCCAGTGCTCTTGATCATCGGTGTCAGTATCCTCACTGCAAAAGGGGAATAACATCCTGGCTAACACTCGAACCTGCAAATTATTCCAGGCAACTTCTCGGCGTCGGACGGCAAGGGAATAAAGCCGCGACATTGGAATCCTCTCCTCACGAAATACCACGCAGGAGAGGTTCATGGAACAAGAGGTGACCGGCTTCGGCAGGGGCAGCAAGAGACCACTTAAGGCTTGCGTGAGCGCGTTGCTTGCAGTGATGTTTTGCGGGAGCCCGGCAAAGGCTGCAGGAGACGCCGCGCGCGGAGAAGTGCTTTATCAGGGCTGTCAGGATTGTCACTCGATCGATAAGAACGATGTCGGCCCGATGCACAAGGGTGTTGTCGGGCGCACCGCCGGGACTGTGCCAGGGTACAATTACTCGCCGGCATTACGAAATTCGAAGATCGTGTGGACGGAAGAGAATCTCGACAAGTGGCTGACGAACCCGCAGGATTTTATCCCCGGGACGAAAATGTTCTTTCAGGTCAAGAATCCGCAGGATCGCGCTGACTTGATCGCTTTTCTCAAGGAGCGCTCGCGTTGAGTGTCTTGCATTTTCGGAGAGCTCACGCTCCCCAGATGCCCCGGCGACCCCGCTACATCTTCTTCATGTCCATCTTCTTCATATCCATCTTTCCGCCCCCCATGCTGGAGTCGCCGGCGGGCCCTTGCGCACCGACACCCTCGACATCGAAAGGTACGGTCACCTTCCCGGCTTTTTCGAATTCGAGCGTGATCGGGAGCTTATCGCCCTGCTTCAGCGGGTTTTTCAAATCCGTGAGCATAACGTGATACCCGCCCGGCGACAGCTTAACTGTCTTGCCTGGATCAATCTCCAATCCCTTGTCGACTGGGCGCATCTTCATCACGCCGTTGGCCATGGCCATCTCGTGGATTTCAACTTTCCCCGCAGCATCAGCCGCGCCGCCGACCAATCGGTCCGGCGTGCTGCCCTTGTTCTCGATGGTGAGATAGGCACCGCCGGTCTTTGCGCCCTTCGGCGTCGCGCGGCTCCAGGCCTGGGTGATGACGAGGTCGCCGGCCTTGATCTCGTCGGCGATCGCAACGGAGAAACCGGCGCAGAGGAATATGAGCGCCAGAAGAACAGGCTTCATATTGTGCATGACGTTCGCCTTTCTATGGGAAGGTTGCAATCAGTAGGAAGTTTGCGCTCGTTCGAATCTTGATTTGTTAGCGATTGTGAGATTGTCGCGCATTTCGATGGTTGGTTCGAACGTCATTTAGCATCTCCCGCTTTCCCAAAACTATTGTGCTTTCGGCGGCTTCCGGGTCGGCGGAACGCCCGCCCAGCGCTAGGCTAGGGGTAAGGGTAGAAATGAGGGGCGCGTTGATCCCGCTCTCGCGTGCTCCGCGAACCTCGTCTCACGAAAGTTGGCCTGGTATTGACAGCGATCTTCGTGGCATTCTCAGTACGAATTTTTACTTTCGCACGATCATGTTCTTTCTCCTTAACCATCTCAAACCCTCTTTAGGTGGATAGTCGCTCGGCGCGTGGCGCCTATCGAGATGTACGCAATGCACCGGCTGCGTCGGCGTGACCGCTGGTATTGAGAAAAGGCCGCATCGGCGTCGTCACGATGGCTGATGGCCGATCGACGTCAAAGCAACACTCGCCATTCGTGTTCGCCTAGAGCCTTTTGCTCGCCTCGACTTTGAATTTTTGGGGTGTTATTGGGTCTTTTAGGGGACGCCAATGCGGCGACGGTTGCAGAAATTTCTTCCGGTCATCCTGATCGCGCTGATCGTTCAGATCTTGGCGCCGGTGGTTGCTTCGTGGGCCGCTTTCGTTGCTGCATCGGACCCGCTCAGCACTATTGAAATTTGCCACGGCAGTCCGTTTTCCGTCCCGGGGCCTGCCGATCAGGGGGGTGGCGGATCCCATGATGGCGCCTGCCTCATTTGCTGCGCACTGCATGCAAGCGCGTCGGTTAACCCGCCGCGGGTCGCAACGTTCGTAAATCCGCATCGTGAGGCCGGACGGGTGGTTTGGGACCACCCCGCACTCTATTTTCTTACCGCGCGCACTGGTTCGAACTCTCAAGCCCGTGGTCCTCCGCAGGCGATCTGAGCCGCTTTCTCATCCACATCGTCAGTTCGTCATGTCCTGGATTTGAGCCATCCCGGCTCGATCCGCATTGTGCGGAGCATGCGCCATGCGCAACAATTACGACTCTAATCCCCTCAGAAAGACTACGACTACCGACCACCGAACTTTTCCAACTCTAACTGCGCTGCGGGCTGGTCTCGTCGCGGTGGTCTCAACCCTCTCGGCTTGCATCTCAACCGCCTCCGCGGCTGACATGGTCATGCCGACGAAGGCCGCGCCAGCGCCGGTCTATCAGTGGTCAGGCTGTTACGTCGGTCTGAATGTCGGAGGCGGCGCTACCGGGAGCAACTTCAGCACGGGCGTCGATCCCGGCACCTATCTCCTGGGCGCCGACCCCGCGACCGTTGCGGCGACCGGAAGCGGTTCGCACGGCGGCGATGGACTGCTGGCCGGCGGTCAGGTCGGCTGTAACTTGCAATCCGGCTTGGTGGTCTTCGGAGTGGAAGGCGACTTCGACTACTTCCATAGCAACCCCTTCTTCGAGAACCCCACCCAGACGCTCAGCGATGGCGTCACCGCATTCAACATGAAGCAATCGCTTTCGACCGACTATCTTGCGACCATTCGGCCAAGAATCGGCATCGCCGCTGACCGAAACCTTGCCTATGTGACGGCGGGCGCCGCATTCACGCGCACCAGCTACACGGAAACCTACCTCGATCAAGCGACGCCTGCGGGATTCGGAACCGCAACCGGTGCGAAATCGCTGGTGGGGTGGGTTGCCGGCGCCGGCTGGGAATATGCCTTTGTCGATCACTGGACGATCAAGGCCGAATATCTCTACGCGAGCTTTCCCAAGATTAGCGGGCTGGGCGCGATCGTCGATCCCGGCGTTGGTGCAAACACATTGCATGGCTCCGGCGATCTCACGGTCCAGCTTCTTCGCGCCGGCGTGAACTACCGCTTCTGAGGCGCGCCGTATTCAGGCGCGTCCTCCCTCGTCATTCATCTCCGGACAGCAGACTTGCGTTCGGATGTCCAAAAACACATCGATCAAATGGTGTTCTCATGTCGACAACAATCAAAGATACGGAAACAACTATGCTTGGCAACGCCAGAAGCAAACTTCTCGCCGCCCTGGCTATCAGTCTCGCAACATCAATCCTTTCGCTTGGTTCGCTCTTTGCTTCGACCACAGATGCCAACGCCTGCGCCTGCGGATGCAGCGTGTTCGACGTCGGTGGCCTGCAGATGCCGCAGGAACAGGACCACGGCGGCAACCTCTTCTTCGAATACTGGAGTCAGGATCAGAAACAGAACTATATCGGAAGCTCAAAGGCATCGGCGGAGCTCAACGGAGACAAGGAGCTCAAGACCCAGTGGTACAATGTCGGCCTGACTTACAATTTCAATCGTGACTGGGGCATCATGATCAGGGTGCCCACAATGGCAAACCGCTCGCTGACTACTGAGACCGACTACTTGTTTCCGGGCCAGATCCAGACCTTCAACTCAAGAACATTCGGCGATCTTGAGGTTATGGGCGTCTACACCGGTTTCTTTCCGGACATGTCGACGGGTCTGATCTTTGGCCTCAAGCTGCCGACAGGCACATATACGGCGCTTGGGATGGATCGGGACAACCAGGTCGGAACCGGGAGTACCGATTTGATCCTGGGCGCTTTTCATCGTGGTCTTTTGAGCGGTGACAATGCCTGGCAGTATTTCTCGACGTTCGTCTGGCGCCAGCCATTTGCGTACCATCAGGCTCCCGATCCCCAGGGCTTTTTCGACGGGAATTTAGGAGTCGTGCAGACCTATCATCCAGGCATGCAGATCGATGGCGCCATCGGTATCGTCTACAACAATTGGTACAATGTGCTCGGCTTCGACAAGATCACACCGCTTGTCCAGGTCATCCTTTCCCATCGGGACTCAGACACTGGGACTGGTGCTGATCCTCTCAATTCCGGCTTCGACCGCGTCTTGGTGTCCCCCGGCATCGAGTTCACGAAGGTGCTGGATGAGGCCAACAAGTACGTCTTGAAAACGTACATTGACGTCGAGTTCACCGCCTACTACCGCGCGAGTGCCGCCATCAATGGGGATACGGCAGGCCAACTCGTCGCGCCGTATCTGCTGAAGGTTGTTTCAAGCTTCAATTTCTGAGCAGCCGCGCACGCTATGCATCTCGCTAACGCGATTATCGAACACAATGGAGATAGGAACATGAGTAAAATCTTGATCGCAGTGCTCGGTTTGATGGCCGTTGCTTTGGCCCCCGCGCGTGCGGCTGACCTGCCGGCGAAGGCCCCTGCAGTGCCCTTGGCCGTTTACGACTGGAGCGGCTTCCTGATCGGTCTCAACGTCGGTGGCGGCTCGGGTCCCAAATGTTGGACGAACTCGTTCGCTGGAGGCACCCCAACCATTCCGAGCGTCTCGGAAGGTTGCAACGACGCGGCAGGCCCGCTGCTCGGCGGCCAGGTGGGATATCGCTGGCAGTCGATGAACTGGGTATTTGGTGTTGAGGCTCAAGGGGATTGGGCTAATCTGACCGGCTCAAACGCAAGCCTCTTTCTGATCGCGCCTCAAGTAACCAACCAGAGCAAGATCGATGGCCTTGGCCTCTTTACCGGCCAGGTCGGCTACGCTTGGAACAACGTTCTTTGGTTCGCCAAGGGCGGCCTAGCGGTCACCAGCGACAAATACAATGGTAGCTCGACCGCCACGGGCGTTGTGTTTGATCAGGCCAGCGAAACCCGATGGGGCGGTACCGTGGGCACCGGCATTGAGGTCGGCTTCGGGCCGAATTGGTCTGTGGGCGCCGAGTTTGATTACCTGTTCGTGGGCACCAAGACTCTCAACCTAAATGGGGTGCCGGCCACCATCTTGTCGCGTACCGAAAGCATCCAGCAGAATGTTGGTATAGGCCTCTTGCGCGTGAACTATCATTTCGGCGGTCCGGTCGTGGCGAGGTACTGATTGATCGGGACCGAGCGTGCCTGGCGCGATCGACAGTCCGAACTTCTGATGTAAGGCTGAAAGAGATGACCACATTATATCTCCGATCGCTCACCGTCGCTGTCCTGCTCCTTCTGGGAGCAGGACAGGATTTCGTTCAGGCCGCGCCGTCAATGAAAGACGCGGCGCCCGCGCTGGTCGTCACCGAGCTCGACGGGCAAACCTTCGATCTCAGCAAGCTGCGCGGCAAGGTCGTGCTCGTCAATTACTGGGCAACCTGGTGCGCCCCGTGCAAAAAGGAGATGCCGATCCTCAACTCGTTCTACCGCCGCTATCATGAGCAGGGCCTTGAGATGATCGGCATCAGCGCCGACCGCCCGAACGACTTTCCCAAGATGCGAAGCATAAGCGCGACCCTCGCTTACCCGACGGCCACGCTGGATCGCATTTCGAACAACGGCTTCGGACCTCCGGAAGGTTTTCCGTTGACATATGTGATCGACCGGGACGGCATTGTCCGCGACAAGTTTATCGATGTGCGCGAAGAGTTGCTGCGCGATGTCGTGCTGCCGCTGCTTCAACGTTGAAAGAGGTGAGACGTGAGGCGTTGGGCGGTGAAGCGAAACAAACACACGATGGGACTGTTGCTGGGGCTCGTGCTGAGCTCGCAGTCGGCCTATGGACAGGCAAGCAACATGGGAAATTTCATCGCCGACCCAAGAAACGGGTGCAAGGTGTGGGATCCGCATCCGCTCGCGGGAGAGACCGTGAGTTGGTCCGGCGATTGTACTCAGGGCTTGGCACAGGGGGCCGGCACCGTGCTCTGGTCGCGCGACAGCAAGCCCTTCGAGAAGGATGAGGGCATTTGGAATCAGGGCCGCCAGTCAGGTCAGGGCACCCAGGATTGGGGCTCCGGTCGCTACGAGGGTGAACTGACCGGCGGTGAGCCGAGCGGGCATGGAATTATGATGCTGCAAACCTCCCGCTACGAGGGCGAGTTTCGAAACGGCAAGCCCAATGGCGAGGGCACCGTGACCAATCTTCAGGGAGTTTATAAGGGCAAATGGAAAGATGGCTGTCTAACAAAGGGAAAGCAGACCATCACGTTTGCAGTATCATCCTCGTCATGCCGATGAGGCCCGAGGACAAACACAGGAGTTGAGCCATGAAACATCGGAAGCGAACAGCGATTGCAGTCATCTTGATTGTGCTGGTGTCAACCGGCTTGCCCGTGCGCGCGGCCTCACCTCAGGACGAGAAAGGAAAGGTCTGCCGAATGGAGCAGCAATGCCACTGGGAGAACTTCAAGAAAATATGCGTGTACGTGAAGGTATGCCGCTGACACCAGTGACATCAGCATTGACGTAGCTGCGGGCTCGGATCACCCAGTCGACAGCGTTTGCCTCACAAGGAACGTCGAGAGAATTACGGACTGCCCATAGCCGTATTGATACGCGTCCGATGTCCGCTTCACTAACAAACCGACCGAGATCGTACGGTGATGTCGAAGGGTCAGTTGCGTCGATTGGCCCGCGCCTGGACCAGGTCGGTCCACCCCCAGCAACCGACGCTATGTCACGGGTCGGGATCGTCGCATACGGGCCATAACCTCACTCATGAGCACTACCAACAGCCGTCTCAATTTGCGCACCAGCAACACCACCGGCAAGGATTACTACTAGGTGACGAGGACGGAGTTAACCACGCCGTAGTCTCTTTCCCGCTGGTCCAAGTTGAGCGTCACATCAGGCTAGTCATAGAGGAAACGCGACACCAGGACGTCAAGCGCGATGCGCAAAATTAGATCTGAGCGAATCCGAATTGATCAACCGATGCTGTCACGCGCGCGGGAAATTAAAATCTGCGCATCTAGAATCGTTTTAATCTCTGCAGAGGTTCCAATTGCTGAGGCCGAGCGCGCCCTTGTTAGAACGTTACGAACCGCAGCGCGCTTGATGTGATGCCTTTGGTCCCCTATCACATTTCAACATGCAACCCCAGCAGACTGAGAAAGAGACCCGCGATAGCAAGCCCGGTCATGCCGGCAGAAGCTTGCTTTTGATCGTGCTCGGGCTGTGTCTGGGTGTCGCGGGCGACCGCCTCTTGCGACCGTCACCGGGCGTTTCTGATGTCTCTCAATCCAGCGAACATGGGCCATTACCGGCGTTCTCTCGGATCGGCAACCGCATTGTGGTACCCACCGGATCGCCGTTGCGCTCGCGCCTTGTCTTGGCAAACGCCGTGTCGAAAGAAGTCTCCCATAGGCTGGTGCTGCCCGCGGTTGTAGAGGCAGACCCTGGGCGGACCGTGAAAGTTTTGCCGCCCCTGGCAGGCCGCGTCGTAAGTCTCCAGGTTCAACTTGGTGAGCATGTCACGCAGGGACAGGAGCTTGCGGTCATCGACTCCGGCGATCTCGCGCAAGCCTATTCCGATGACAAGAAGGCGCGCACCGTGCTTGCGCTCACCAGGCAAATTCTCGACCGGCAAGTCGGGCTGGAAAAAGCCGGTGGTGCCGCCGTGAAGGACCGCCAACAGGCACAGAGCGACTACGCCCAAGCTCAGTCTGAATTCGATCGAGCCGAAACACGCCTCCGTTCGCTCGGCGTATCCGCTGATCAACTGGAAAGAACCAGCCTGCTCTCATTAAAGGCACCTATCACCGGCAGCGTGACCGATCTGGAAGTCGCCTCTGGAGATTTTCTGAATGATCCGACCGCGACGATCATGACGATTGCGAACCTCGACACGATCTGGGTCACCGCAAACGTTCCTGAGAAGGACACTTCATTCGTGTTCGCGGGGCAGTCGGTCGACGTCGAATTTCCGGCCTATCCCGGCGAGACCTTCAGTGGAAAGGTGCTGTTCGTCAGCGATGTGCTCGAACCCGACACCAGACGGACCAAGGTCCGCATCGCATTCGACAATCCGAACAAGAATTTCAAGCCAAACATGTTTGCCAACGCAAGCTTCGCGGCGCCGACGGCGTCGCAGATCATCGTGCCGACGTCGGCGCTTGTAATGAACAACAACAGCACAAGTGTTTTCATCGAGGTCGCGCCTTGGGCCTTTGAACGCCGGAACGTCGAGATCGACTATCAGGAAGGAGAGGACGCCGTTATCAAGAGCGGCGTAAATCCAGGCGAACCCGTCGTGGTGAGGGGTGGAGTTCGGCTCAATGATTGACCGGGTCATCGCCCTTTGCTTCCGGTTCCGTCGCAATGCTGGTCGCGGTTTTTGCGTGCATTTACGGTGCATATGCATGGTCCCAGCTCGCGATAGATGCTTATCCACTGCTCGGCCCGGTCGCCGTGCAGGTCACGACCCAGGTCCCGGGCCTCGCGGCCGAAGAAATCGAGCAACAGATTACGATACCCCTGGAGCGCGCGCTCAATCTCACGCCTGGTCTGACCAGCATGCGCTCGATCAGCACGTTTGCGCTGTCCCAGATCAACTTGCTGTTTCGTGACGGCGCCGAGGATTACTGGGAGCGCCAGCGTGTTACCGATATTATTGGTGGCGTCACTCTGCCGCCGGGGGCGGAGCCAAGTCTTGACGCGGTAACCTCGCCAGAGGGCGAAATCTACCGTTACACGCTCGAATCCGACACCAAGAACTTGATGGAGCTGTCGGAAATTCAGCGCTGGATCGTCATTCCAGCCCTGCAACAGGTGCCGGGGGTTGCCACGGTCGACAATTTCGGCGGCTTCACACGGGAGTTTCGGCTCGATCTGAATCCGACCGAGTTGCTGCGTTTCGGCGTCGGAATCAACGACGTGATCAACGCGATCAACAATAACAACACCAATGCCGGCGGCGGACGGGTTTCTCGTGGCGATCAGAGCTTTGTCGTCCGCGGCGTCGGGCTCGTGCGCACGCTTGATGACCTCGGCAATGTCGTCGTGACTCAACGCAACAGCTTGCCTATCCTGGTCCGAGATCTCGGTAGCTTGAGCTACAGCCACCAGGAACCCGAAGGTATCCTGGGCAAGAATGAGAATCCGGATACCATTGAGGGCATCGTCGATCTCCTCAAATACGAAAACGCATCACGAGTCCTTGCCGGAATTCACGCCAAGGTGGACGAGCTGCGCCGGCAGCTCGAGCCGCAGGACGTGCACATCGTCCCCTATATCGATCGCAGCGATCTCGTCACGGCAACCGTCAGCAAGGTCGGCCGTACCATGATCGAAGGCGTCGCCCTGGTTTGTATCATTCTGATGCTGTTCTTCGGGAGCGTGCGCAGCGCGCTCGTCGTCGCAGTGACGATCCCGTTGGCCATGGTGTCGATCTTCGTGCTCATGAACGCAACGAAAATGTCAGCGAGCATGCTTTCGCTCGGCGCCCTTGATTTCGGCATCATTGTCGACGGTGCGATCGTGGTGACCGAGAATGTTCTGAGGCGGCGAGAGGCGAAGCCTGCCGACGAATTGACCGAGGAGGACATCAAATCAGCGGCCGGCCAAGTGGCAAGGCCGATTTTCTTTGCGACCATCATCATCATCGCTGCTTATTTTCCTCTGTTTACCCTTGAGCGTGGTGAAGCTCAGCTGTTTACCCCGATGGCATTCACGGTCATTTACGCGCTGTTCGGGGCGCTTCTGTGCGCGCTCGCACTGGTCCCGGGCCTGGCCTATCTGGCGTTCCGAAAACCGCGTCCGGTTTTCCACAACAAGCCCCTGGAATGGTTGGGACGCGGCTATCGCGCGACGCTGGCAAGATCGCTCGGCGAACCCGTCCTCTCGTTTGTCGCCGCCGGAGTGGCACTGGTTGGCGTGGCGGCTCTCGGCACGACGGTCGGGCGAGATTATTTGCCGGATTTGGATGAAGGCGCGCTGTGGCTTCAGGTCCAATTGCCGAGCGGTCTCTCGCTCGATGCCGCAAGCGAGATGGCAAGCGAACTCCGGCGAACCGTCCGGGAATTTCCGGAGGTCTCCTATATTGTCACCCAGCTTGGTCGCGAAGACGAAGCGGTGGACGCGTGGACGCCATCGCATATCGAGGCTCCGGTGGGACTGACGCCGTACGACACTTGGCCGGCAGGAGAGACAAAAGCAGACTTCCTGCGCAAACTGAATGCACGCCTCCGCCAGCTGCCCGGGATCGACACTGGGATCAACCAGCCGATCAGCGACATGGTGTACGACCTGATCGGCGGCGCGCACAGCTCGCTGGTAATCCGGGTCATGGGCGACGATCTCTCGGAAGATCGCCGCATCGCCAGCCAGACAGTTGATGTGTTGCGTAAAATCAGGGGTACCGCGCAGGCATCGATTTTTCAGGAGCCTCCGCTCCCCCAGATTGTGATCCAGGCTGACCGCGCCGCCGCCGCCCGTTACGGCATCAATGTCTCCGACATCACCAATCTGATCCAGAATGGCATTGGTGGCGGAGCCGTTACTCGGGTCTTCGTCGGGGATCGCACTTACAATCTGACTTTGCGCTTCCCTTTGAGCTCGCGCAGCGACCCGGAAGCGCTTGGCAGCCTGCCGCTAACAAGTTCCAGCGGAGCCCAAGTTCCGCTGTCCCAGGTCGCGACCATCAGGCAGCAGAACGGCGAGAGCACGATCACGCGCGAGAATAATCAGCGGAATCTAACCGTGCGAGTCGATCTGGCTGGACGGGACATGGTTTCCTACCTGGATGAGGTGAAAGCGAGGATTGCACAATCGGTGCAATTCGATCAGACCAAGTATCACCTCGAATATGGCGGGCAGTTTGAGAATGAGCGGCGCGCGCAGGCGCGGCTGACCCTTATTCTCGGCCTTGTGCTCGGGCTGATGACCGTGCTGCTATTCACCGAGTTCGGAAAGCTGCGCCAGGCATTGCTGATCCTCGGCACCGTACCGCTGGCCGCCTTCGGTGGACTACTTGCTCTCTACATCAGAGGCGAAACGCTGAACGTCGCAACGGCGGTGGGGTTCATCGCGCTGTTCGGCGTCGCGGTGCAGAATGGCATCATCATGGTGGCAAACCTCAACCGGATGCGCGAGACCGGCGCGTCACTGCACGACGCGACAATTGCGGGTGCGAGCGAGCGCTTCCGGCCGGTGCTGACGACCGCGACAGTGGCAACCATCGGCATGTTGCCGGCAGCGTTGGCAACTGGCGTGGGCAGCGACGTGCAGCGCGGCGTGGCGACCGTTGTCATCGGCGGTCTGATCCTGGCGACGCTGCTTACCCTGTTCGTCTTGCCGACTTTCTATTTCGTGGTCGAACGCAACGTCGAGCGTTGGCTAGTGGCAAGAAGCCGACAAGTAGCCTAGTTAACGAACGAAACCCCCACCGGCAGGTGAGCAAGTTGTGACCGTCGGCAAGCGCGCGCCGTCAATCAATCTTCGCTGCGCGACGCTGGTTTTGCCGATCGCCATCGACAAAAGGAATCCGCCGACGCATCAACCGCTTCCCAAAAGGCGAGCACCCCTCGCCAGCACCGAAATCCCTATTATGCCACGATTCTCTGCCGTCCGGCGTTCATTTCTCTGCATTGCGGGCATCCGGGAGCTGTGTCGGGGCCAGGTCGCGACGCCCGCGTTGCAAGAAGAATCTGACGTTCGGCTTGCGGTCGGGTGCAAGTCATGTGTCCGGCCTGTTTGCGCGGCACCATGACCGCTGGCCTTGATGTAATCCGCGGATCGGGTCCCAATCATTCGCACGGGCTTTGCCGCCCATGACCCAATCCCGGCCGGATTTGAAGTCACTCGGGATTGTGACAGTGGAAGCGATGGCCGTGGCCCGATCACGCCTATCCGGGCACGGTCTCGAGGCGGCAGCTCATATCATTGGCACGATGATGGGCGAGAACGGCACGATCCAAAGTTCCGATCTGCGATTCCAGAGCGGCGAGTTGATTAACAATGGCTTGCAGCGCCTGTTTCATCGCAGATGGAAGAGCTTCACGATTGCTCTCGTCTGCAATGATCGCGGCACTGCGCGAGTCCTTCGTGTCCAGTCTCGGCAACGAAGCCGAACTCGGCAAGGTGGGCTCGGAGCGCATTGATTAGCTGCGTGCGCTGACGGATTAAAAGATCCCGCGTTCGATGCAACGTCAGCAAGGCTTGCTGATCAGCCGACTTGATCGGCACGAACCGCATCGATGGGCGTGTCACGGCCTCACACATCGCGGCTGCGTCGGCAGCATCGTTTTTCGATCGTTTGACATAGCCCTTCACGTTAGCTCGGCGGCATCAGACGCACGGTGTGACCGAGCTTGGAGACTTCACGCGCTCAATGGTGAGCCGTTCCGCAGGCTTCCATGCCAACCAGGCAAGCTGAAAGCTTGCTAAAGACGTCGGTGACCTGCTTTCGCCGCAACTGACGGGTGATGACGACCTTACCCGCACTATCCACGCCGTGCACTTGGAATACGTTCTTGGTGAGATCAACGCCGATGGCGCTAACCTGCATGTGGACGACCCCCTCCGGTGATTCGTTGTTCAACGATCACCCTTTGGCACATTCGATGCCGGGAGCGGGCGTCGTCCACCACGTCATTCGCGTTGTCTTTGGTCCGCACTCCTGATGTCTGCTTATCCTCTGACAGCGGCAAGGGAGCAAGACGCTCCAGGAGAACCGCAACGGGTCAATCCCGTCGTTCTTGCGATGTCCGATCCTTCGTCCGCTTCGCGCGACAGCGGACATTGGCGTGAAGGACTGCGAGTGGCCGGGCGTCGCCGCCTCCACGTTCAATCTGCAGCCGGCACGCAGACGCCGACGCCGTGATAGATGCTCGCGTGGTCTTCCGGCTCGCTGATCGCAACGGTGAGATCAATGGCGTCTGGCGACGGAGAAGACGCAGCCTCAATGATCGCCAGTTGCTCTTCATCGAGAAATCTGTATTAAGAATCTTGTTTCTCCGGCTTCATGACTGGGCCCGGAACGCCAGGATTGTGTCAACGCTGCTGGAAGGTCGGGCGCAATAGTCAGCCCAATCCTCCATCATTCGCTTGCGCAGGTCGAAGAAGGTCGTGCGCCGATAGGCCGCGACCACTTCGTCGCTGACCTTGTGCGCGAGCGCAGCTTCGGCGACGGGATCGTCATAGCCGTGCTCTGCGGCCCAATCGCGAAACGATGACCGGAAGCCGTGCGGCACGATTTCGCGGTCGAGCTTCTGATCGAGCCAGCGCCGCTCCAGCTCATTCATCCTGTCGATCACCGCAGCCATCGAGGCGTCACTCAGAGGCTTGCCCTTGCTGTTGGGGAAGATGTACTCGCTGTCATCCTTGGCGGCTTCCATGCGATCAAGCACGGCGAGCGCCGCCTTGCTCAATGGCACTCTGTGTTCGGCATCGCTCTTCATGAGTGCGGCCGGAATGGTCCAGACGGATGTCTGCCGATCGATCTGGTCCCATTTTGCCAGGACTGCGTTGCCGGGCCTGACCGCCGTCAGGATCTGAAACTCGAGAGCCGCCGCAGCGGCACCAGGACGCTCGCGGAGCTTGCGCATAAAGTTGGGCAATTGGCGATAAGACAGGGCCGGATGATTGCGGACCTTGCGAACTTTCGACGTGGCCGGGAGCAGGTTATCGAGATGCCCCTTCCAGCGTGCCGGGTTCTCGCCTTTGAACTCGCCCTTCGCCTTGGCCGCGTCGATCACCTGCTCGATGCGACTGCGAATGCGGCTGGCCGTTTCGGTCTTGCTCGCCCAGATCGGCTCGATGATCCGCAGGACCAGCGTCGTATCAACCGCGCTGATGGGAAGATCACGGATGATCTTGCAGTAGTCATTCTTGGTCGGCTTCCCTTTATGGTCGATGCCGAGCAACGTCATCAGCCATTGGTCGGCGTGCTTGGCATTTTTCCAGCCCGCCCGATTGGCTTTGATGAAGCGGTTGGCAGCCGCAGCGAACGTGATCGCCTTGGCCGCCTCGATGCGGGCAGCGGCTTCAGCCTCGCGCTTGGCTTGGATCGGATCAACGCCATTGCGCCGGACCTTGCGCGCATCAGTTGCCTTCTCCCGTGCCTCTTCAAGGCTCACGTCGCGCAGTGACCCGAGGCCATGCCAGTGGGTGCGGTTACAAAGCTTGTATCGAAACAGCCAGCTCTTGGAGCCGCCCTTCGCCACCTGGAGATACAGGCCGCCACCATCCGCGTGCATGCCCCGCCGGGACAGATGCTCGACCTTTTTGGCCGTCAGTTTCCCGAATCCTCGCGCCATAAACCGGCACCTGGCTACATACACTCTTACATACACTTAGGCCTGAGATTTGGCGGGACGAGATGGGATTGGATGGAACGCCAAAATCAGCACAAGACACTGATATTGCATGTCTTCATGTCAGAAATTGGGACTGGGTGAAATAGGCTGAAAGGAGCTTCTGGCGGAGAGAGTGGGATTCGAACCCACGGTACAGTTTCCCGCACACACGCTTTCCAAGCGTGCGCCTTAAGCCACTCGGCCATCTCTCCGGATGCCCTCTCTTGGAGGGCTGAGGCGATTTTTGCAAGCAAATGCGAAACGGCGCGACTAAAATTTATGTAAGCATTTGAATAATATTAACATTTCAGACTCCGACAGAGCGCTGCCGAAAACCTGGTCGCCCCGCATGAACCCGAAATCGCCGCAAGCCGACGATTGATTTGGTACCGGTTTTTCGCTTTTCGCGGGAGGGGCAGATGAAGACCAAGCGATGGATGGCGTGTGCGGTGGCATTTCTACTGCTGGGAGCAGCGAGCGCCCGCGCCGAAAACTGCACCCGTCAGGGCAATGACGTGACCTGCGACGACGGACGGCGCGGCATCCTCGACGGCGACGCGATCATTTGGCCCGACGGCACACGATCGAGCTCGACGCCGCATCCCAGCGTCATCATCGGCAACAAATCGTCGGTCATCGTTGGCCAGGGCGTGTTCGTCGGCAAGGGAAACGGCTCGGTGCCGCTGGATAATCCCAATGCCCCCAACAAGACGCGCTGCGCAATCCTCGACGGCGTGTCGTATTGTTATTGAGCCCGAGATTGGACAGGCCTTTCACCCTCCCTGCGGCAGGGTGATACGCGCCTCGCGCTAATGCAGGCGCGCGACGGCACGGTGGACAGTGCGCTGCGGCCACAGATTCGTCGACCCGGCGATCAGCGGAGTCGGCGCAGGCGGAGCAGCCTCGGCGCCGCACTCCTGCAAGGCGTCGACGAACTCGGCAAACCATTGCTGGATGGTGTGACCCTTGAGCCGCTCCATCATCGCCTCATAGCGCAAGCGCCGCTCGGCGAGCGGCATCGACAACGCGGTTGCAATCGCGCGCGCCATGCCGTCGATATCATGCGGGTTGACGAGCAGCGCGGTGTCGAGCTCGTTGGCGGCGCCGGCGAATTTCGACAGCACCAGCACACCGGGATCGGCCGGATTCTGCGCGGCGACATATTCCTTCGCCACGAGGTTCATGCCGTCATGCAGCGGCGTCACCACGCCGACCTGCGCGGCGCGATAGAGCCCGGCGAGCACGTTCTGGCCAAAACCCTTGTTGAGATAGCGGATCGGAGTCCAGTCGACCTCGCCATGGCGGCCGTTGACGTCGGTGACGAGCCTTGCGACCTCGCTCTGCAGATTGCCATAGGCCTCGATCGATCCGCGCGAGGGCGTTGCGATCTGCAACAGCGACACTGCGCGGAGCAGCTGCGGCTGCGTGCTCCAGAGCTGGTCGAAGGCCGAAATGCGGTTGGCCAGGCCCTTCGAGTAGTCGAGCCGGTCGACGCCGATGGCGAGCTTCTCGCCGTTGAGGCTGCGCCGCAGCCGCGACACGTCCGGATGGGTCGCGGCCTTGGCGGCTGCCGCAGCGAACTTCTCCGCATCGATGCCGATCGGAAACACCGCAAGCCGCGTGCGGCCATGGCGCGAGGTCACCACGCCGCCGCCGTTCACGCTGAGCCCGAGATCCGCACGCACAAACGACAAAAAGTTTTCAAGATCCTCATCGGTCTGGAATCCGATCAGGTCGTAAGCCAGCATCGCCTCGATCAGCTCGTGATGATGCGGCACGCCGGCAACGATGGCGCGCACCGGCCACGGCGTATGCAGGAAGAAGCCGATCGGCGCGCTGACCCCGAGATCGCGCAGCTCCGCGCCGAGCGCCAGGAAGTGATAATCCTGTACCCAGAAAACGGAGTCGCTTTTCCGGAAGCGCATGAGCGCGCGCGCCATGAAGGCGTTCACCTCGCGATAGGAAAGATAATCGTCCTGCGAGGCGCGGATCAGATCGGCGCGCGAATGCAGCGCCGGCCACAGCGCGGAATTGGCAAAGCCTTCGTAATAGCCGCCGTAATGAGCGGCCGGCAGATCGAGCATCGCGAGTGCGCCGGCGCCGAGCGCTTCGATTTCGGCGAGCGGTTCTTTCTGGAACCCGTCGCGCACGCGCCCTGACGAGCCGACCCAGATCGCGCCCGATTTCTCCACCACGGGCAAAAGCGCCGCCGCCAAACCGCCCGTCATGGGCTCATTGGCTTTGCCGCGCGCAACCCGATTTGAAACAACGACGAGGTTCACAATCCCCTCCTAATGCCAGGTCCGAAGTTCGCAGCATTAGCTGCGTCCCTTGTCGCGAGCTTCGGAACCAAAGCCACGCTTTGTTCGCCGTGTTTAACTGTTGTTCATCAATATGGTTCCTGGCGCACATAATCCGTCGAAATGAAACCGAATTCAGGCCCGTGCGAGGAGGAACAACGGCGGAAGTGAAGTTAGAAAATTCCTTGGGATAATTTTGTTCCGCACGGGAACCTCGGTTTGTGCCGGCAGCACGAGCAAAAGCGATGAAATCGTCGAATCGATTATGGCCCGGCGGTGGCGTTCCGCTTCCATATTGTCTGCTATTTGCGCGTGATCTGTTCGTAAGACCGGTGCCCGCTTGACCGGATCATGCGCCGGTCAAGCGTGCAAGA
>Ga0335076_10000709_pt1 | contig 31119 bp, 29 predicted proteins | sample Lox_Sample_25_FD_206717 | JGI IMG/M metagenome (GOLD analysis project Ga0335076, IMG submission 206717) | Soil microbial communities from Loxahatchee National Wildlife Refuge, Florida, United States - Lox_Sample_2.5 | ecosystem: Environmental > Terrestrial > Soil > Wetlands | place: USA...
GTCTTCACCTTCATCGTGTCCCACATCGCCTTGGCCGCGTCGCCGGTCAGGGTCAGGTAGATATGGTCGGCGGGGGAGCCCTCCGCCGCGTCGAGCGCGGGGCCGACATTGAAGTCGCCGGTCAAGGGCTTGCCGGCGTCCTGCGCATGCGCTGCCGGAATCGCGGCGCCGGCCAGCAGGAGTGCCATCACGGCTGTGGATGCGCGCATCTCGAATCCCCCGTTCAGTTGCCGTCGGTGCTTTGCGGCGCGGCCTTGTCCGCCGCGTCCTTCTGCAGCTTACGCCACTTCGCGACATTCTGGTTATGCTGCTCCAGGGTCTCGGCGAAGGCGTGGCCGCCGGTGCCGTCGGCGACGAAGTAGAGCTCCTTGGTCTTCGCCGGATGCAGCACGGCCTTCAGGGCGGCGAGACCGGGATTGGCGATCGGCCCCGGCGGCAGGCCGGTGATGATGTAGGTGTTGTAGGGGCTGTCGGTCTTCAGATCGGCGCCGGTCAGGGTGCGGTCGAGCTTCCCCTTGCCGTCGGTCAAGGCGAAGATGACCGTCGGGTCGGATTGCAACGCCATGCCCTTCTTCATGCGGTTGTAGAAGACCGCGGCGACCCGCGGCCGCTCGTCGTCCTTGGCGGTCTCCTTCTCGACCAGCGAGGCCATGGTGACCGCCTCGTCCGGCGAGGCGAGCGGCAGGTCCTTGTCGCGCTTCACCCAGAGATCGGCGAGGGCCGACTGCATGTCGGAGCGCATGCGATCCACGATCTGCGCCCGCGTATCGCCGAGCACGAAGAAATAGGTCTCCGGCATCAGCGTGCCTTCGGGCGGCAAGGGCGGCATCGGCCCCTGCAGGTCCGGCGCCGCCACGAGCACGTCATAAGCCTCGCTGACGGTGAGGCCCTCGGCGACGGTGACGCGGTGCAGGACCGGATGATCCTCGATCAGCACTCTTGCGGCGCCGCGCGGGCTGACCGAGGTGGGGAACTTGAACTCGCCGGCGTGAAGCGGCTGCCCACCGTCCGTCAGCCGCACGCCGATCTTGAACACCAGCGGGTTCTCGATCACCCCGGCATCGCTGAGCACCTTGGCGATGCCGGAGAGGCCGACGCCCTTCGGGATGACGACGACCTTCTCGTCGGCGAGCGGACCGGCCGCGGTGAAGGCGTGCCAGAACCAGGCGGTGCTGCCGCCGGCCAGGAACAACAGCACGACCAGCAGCAGCGCGATGCGCTCGATCAGCCGCAGGAAACGGTGATGAATTTTGTCGCTCAAGAACCCGGCCCTTGGAGCGCGGGTTCAGTGCGGCGTGGAGAAGACCAGGCTGGCATTGGTGCCGCCGAATCCGAAGGAGTTCGAGAGCACGTTGCGGATCTTGCGCGGCTTTGCCTGCTTGGGGGCGAGGTCGATGTCGCAGCCCTCGGACGGGTTGTCGAGGTTCAAGGTCGGCGGCGCCACCTGGTCGCGCAGCGCCAGGATCGAGAAGATCGCCTCGACCGCACCGGCGGCGCCGAGCAGGTGCCCGATCGCCGACTTGGTCGAAGACATGGTGAGCTCATAGGCGTGCTGGCCGAACAGGCGCTTCACCGCGCCCAGCTCGATCTCGTCGCCGAGCGGGGTCGAGGTGCCGTGCGCGTTGATGTAGTCGATGTCCTCCGCATTCAGCCGGGCGCGCTTCAGCGCCGTCTGCATGGCGCGGAAGCCGCCGTTGCCGTCCTCGGCCGGCGCGGTGATGTGATGCGCGTCGCCCGACATGCCGTAGCCGACCACCTCGGCGTAGATCTTGGCGCCGCGCTTCTTCGCATGCTCCAGCTCTTCCAGCACCAGGATGCCGGCGCCTTCGCCCATGACGAAGCCGTCGCGGGCCTTGTCCCAGGGGCGCGAGGCCGCTGGCGGATTGTCGTTGAAGGCGGTCGAGAGCGCGCGCGAGGCGGCGAAGCCGGCGATGCCGAGGCGGTTGATGGTCGATTCAGCGCCGCCGGCCACCATGACGTCGGCGTCCTCCAGCATGATCATGCGCGCGGCATCGCCGATCGCATGGCTGCCGGTGGCGCAGGCCGTCACCACCGAGTGGTTGGGGCCGCGAAAGCCGTACTTGATCGAGACGTGGCCGGAGGCGAGGTTGATCAGCGCCGAGGGGATGAAGAACGGGCTGACCCGACGCGGGCCCTTCTCGTTCAACACCAGCGAGGTCTCGTAGATCACGTTGAGGCCGCCGATGCCGGAGCCGATCATGACTCCGGTGCGGTTGCGCTCCTCATCGTCGGTCGGCGCCCAGCCGGCATCGCCGACCGCCTCGTGGGCGGCCGCCATCGCCATGACGATGAAGTCGTCCATCTTCTTCTGGTCTTTGGGCGTGACGTAGTCGTCGGGGTTGAAGTTGCCCGACTTGATGTCGCCGCGCGGGACCTGGCCGGCGATCTTGGCCGGCAGGTCCGAGACGTCGAAGGACTGGATCGAGCTGATGCCGGATTCACCGTTCAGCAGCTTGCGCCAGACATGCTCGACACCGACGCCCAAAGGCGAAACGATGCCGATGCCAGTGACCACCACTCGACGCATGATGACCTGCCTTCAACTCGACGATGTCTCAGGAATCGAGCGGGCCAATCAGCTCGACTTCGACTTGATGAAGTCGATGGCGTCCTTCACCGTGAGAATCTTCTCAGCGGCGTCGTCGGGGATCTCGCAGCCGAACTCTTCCTCGAAGGCCATGACCAGTTCCACGGTGTCAAGGCTGTCAGCACCCAGATCGTCGATGAAGCTGGCGCCTTCGGTGACCTTCGACTCTTCGACGCCGAGATGCTCGATCACGATCTTCTTGACCCGTTCCGCGATGTCGCTCATTTGGAAGCTTCCTCTCTGCTGCGCCGCCCATTCGCTGCTTGCCGGCGGAAAAATGACGCGAGACCGGCCGGTCTCCCGGCCGCATCCATGGCCTGAAATCCCCCCGAGATTCCCAGTGGGCCGGCGCTGGTCGAGCGGTCAATTAACATAGTTGCCCGGCTTTGACCAGCGGTCGGGGGGTCTCACAAAAACCCCTGTCAAATCATCGCCATGCCGCCGTTCACATGGATCGTCTGGCCGGTCACATAAGCGGCCTCGTCGCTCGCCAGATACACCACTGCAGCGGCGATCTCGGCGGAGCTGCCGAGGCGTCCCGCGGGGATCGCCTGCAGGATGCGGGCCTTCTGATCCTCGGTGAGCACTTCGGTCATCGCGGTTTCGATCATGCCCGGCGCCACGCAGTTCGCCGTGATCGCGCGCGAGGCGAGCTCCTGCGCCAGCGCCTTGGTCATGCCGATCATGCCGGCCTTGGCCGCGGCGTAGTTCGCCTGGCCGGGGTTGCCGGTGACGCCGACCACCGAGGTGATGCCGATGATGCGGCCGAAGCGGCGCTTCATCATCCCGCGCATCGCCGCACGGGCGAGGCGGAAGCCGGCAGTGAGGTTCACGTCCAGCACCTTCTGCCATTCCTCGTCCTTCATGCGCATCGCGAGGTTGTCACGGGTGAGGCCGGCGTTGTTGACCAGGATGTCGAGCTTGCCCATCGCCGCCTCGGCGTCCTTCGCCAGCGCGTCGGTGGCCGCAGGATCGCCGAGGTCGCAGGGGAGAACGTGGGCGCGCGCGCCGAGTTCCGCCGCCACCGTCTCCAGCGCCTCGCGCCTTGTGCCGGAGAGGGCGACGGTGGCGCCCTGCGCGTGCAGCGCCTTCGCGATCGCGCCGCCGATGCCGCCCGAGGCGCCGGTGACGAGGGCGGCCTTGCCCGTGAGATCGAACATCATTCGATTCAGTCTCCCCTAACTCAGCGCCTTCAGCGCCGCTTCGATGTCTTCAGGCGTGCCGACCGCGCTCGCCTCGATCTCGCGTGCGATGCGCTTCGTGAGACCGGCCAGCACCTTGCCGGCGCCGAGCTCGAAGATCCGAACGACGCCTTCGGTCTTCATGCATTCGATGCTCTCGCGCCAGCGCACCGTCGCCGTCACCTGCTCGACCAGCAGCCGGCGGATGGTCGCGGGATCGCTGACCGGCGCCGCTGTCACATTGGCGATCACCGGCACGACCGGCACGTTGAGCGCGGTCTTCTCCAGCGCCTCGCCCATGGCGTCCGCAGCCGGCTTCATCAGCGGGCAATGGAAGGGGGCGGAGACCGGCAGCATGACGCTGCGCTTGGCGCCCTTCTCGGCGGCGAGCGCGATCGCGCGCTCGACCGCCTCCTTGTGGCCGGAGACCACGACCTGGCCCGGCGCGTTGTCGTTGGCGGCGGCGCAGACCTTTCCGGTCTCCTTCGCCGCTGCCTCGGCGATCGGCAGGGCGTCGGCGAGGTCGAGGCCGAGCAAGGCCGCCATGGCGCCGACGCCGACCGGGACCGCCTTCTGCATCGCCTGGCCGCGCAGCTTCAAGAGGCGGGCTGCGTCGGGCAAGGCGAGGCAGCCGGCGGCGGCGAGGGCCGAGTATTCGCCGAGACTGTGGCCGGCGACGAAGCGCGCCTTGGCCGAAAGCGTCCATTTGCCCTCGGTCTCCAGCACCTTCAGCACCGCCTGGCTGACCGCCATCAGCGCCGGCTGGGCGTTCTCGGTCAGGGTGAGATCGGCCTCCGGACCCTCGAACATCAGCTTGGAAAGCTTCTGCTTCAGGGCCTCGTCCACCTCCTCGAAGACATGGCCGGCGACCGGAAAGGCCTCGGCCAGCGCCCGGCCCATGCCGACCGCCTGCGAACCCTGACCCGGAAAGACGAAGGCGCGGATCATTTAACCCCCTGGAAGGACGTGATATTTTAGGACTGCTTCAGTGGACTCGCGGGATGCGGGCCCCTTGATATAGGGATGCTGTCTAGCGATGGCGACCGGGCGCCGCAAGTCCCCGATAAAGCGGGAAATCGCCTTGCTTTTGGGGGGTCGCTCTGTATATTCCGCCGCCGCAACCCTGCCAGTCCACGGTCTTTGCAAGAAGACCGGCCCCCGGGACCCAAGTCCCGCCGGCCTGTGGGATTGGCTAGGTCCGGTCGGCTCGCCTCACAATCGGGGGCAGCTCCGGACCGCGAACAGCCAGAGGGAGTCTGTCGCTTATGCCGTTCTACGAGAACGTCTTCATTGCGCGTCAGGACGTGACCACCGCCCAGGTGGAAGGCCTGACCGAGCTCTTCGCCGGGATCATCACCGCCCAGGGCGGCCAGGTGACCAAGCGGGAGTATTGGGGCCTGAAGAGCCTCTCCTACCGCGTCCGCAAGAACCGCAAGGGCCACTACGTGTTGTTGAACATCGACGCGCCGGCCGCAGCGGTGATCGAGATGGAGCGCAACATGCGCATCCATGAGGACGTGCTCCGCCAGCTGACCGTGAAGGTGGACGCCCTGGAAGAGGGCCCCTCCGCCATGATGCAGAGCAAGGGCGGCCGTGACCGCGACGATCGCGATCGTGGTCCCAGGGGCGACCGCGGCGATCGCGGTCCCCGCGGTGACCGTGATGACCGCGGCCCCCGTGGCGATCGGGGCGGCGACCGTGAAGACCGCTTCCGCTCGGGCCGTGCGCCGCGCAGCGAAGCTTCCAGCGAAGGAGCAACCGAATAATGAGTGGTGAACGCGAATCCGGCGGCCGTGACGGTGGTCGCGATGGCGGCCGCGAGGGTGGTCGTGGCGGCGGCGGTGGCCGTCGTCCGTTCTTCCGTCGCCGGAAGTCCTGCCCGTTCTCGAGCGATAACGCGCCGAAGATCGACTACAAGGACGTGCGTCTGCTGAGCCGCTTCGTTTCCGAGCGCGGCAAGATCGTGCCAAGCCGCATCACCGCGGTTTCGGCGAAGAAGCAGCGCGTGCTCTCCCAGGCGATCAAGCGCGCCCGTTTCCTCGGCCTTCTGCCCTACGTGATCAAGTAAGGAGGGCCGGGAAATGGACGTCATTCTTCTCGAGCGTATCGAGCGCCTCGGCCAGATCGGCGACGTGGTGAAGGTGAAGCCGGGCTATGCCCGCAACTTCCTGCTGCCGATGAAGAAGGCCCTGCGCGCCACCGAGGACAACAAGAAGCGCTTCGAGGCGCAGCGCGCGCAGATCGAGGCCCATAACCTGCAGCGCCGCCAGGAAGCGGAGAAGATCCGCGACAAGGTGGACGGGCTGAAGGTGGTGGTGATCCGCCAGGCCTCCGAGACCGGCATCCTGTTCGGCTCGGTCTCCAGCCGCGACATCGCCGAGGGCATCACCAAGGCCGGCTTCACCGTCGAACGCCGCCAGGTGATCCTCGACAAGCCGATCAAGGCGCTCGGCCTGCACGACGTGCGCGTCGCCCTGCATCCGGAGGTGATGGTGCACGTCATCGCCAACGTCGCGAAGTCCGAGGACGAAGCGGCGGCGCAGGAGAAGGCCGGCGGCTTCGTCGCCCAGCAGGCCGAGACCGCGGAAGCGGATCTCGACAAGCTGCTGGCGGAAGCCGAAGAGGCCACCGGCGGCAGCGAGGCGGCGCAGTCCTAAGCGCTTCCCGCTTCAAGAGAGATCGCAACGGCCGCTCGCCGCGAGGCAGCGGCCGTTGTGCTTTTTCGGGTTCGTGCTGGCGATCAAATGCGCGCGTCTGTGTTTTGCATCATGCAAATTCGCGGTGCATCGACTCGGTGCGCCGGATTAGAATCGCTCCCGTTATCCTCCTAATCCACAGACGATCTCCCGATACCGGATGAGATCGTGCTGTTATGGTCGCGAGCATGGAACCGGCGGAATCCAACAACGTCACCAGGCTGAGAGGCGGCGACAACGCCGCGCCGCAGCGCACGCCGCCGGTGAACTACGACGCCGAGCAGGCGCTGCTCGGCGCGATCCTCGCCAACAACCTGGTGTTCGATCGGGTCAACGAGTTCCTGCGCCCGGAGCATTTTGCCGATGCGCTGCACGGCCGCATCTACGAGGCGATCGGCAAGCTGATCCAGCGCGGCCAGATCGCCAATCCCGTCACCCTGAAGAACCTGTTCGACCAGGACGGCGCGCTCGCCGAGATCGGCGGCGCGCAATATCTCGTCGAGCTGGCGCAGGCGGTCGTGACGGTGATCAACGCCGAGGATTACGGCCGCGCGGTGCACGATCTCTATCTGCGCCGCCAGCTGATCGATCTCGGCGAGCAGGTGGTGAACGGCGCCTATGTCTTCGAGGTCGAGGACACGGCTCTGGGCCAGATCGAGGCCGCCGAGCTGAAGCTCTTCAACCTCGCGGAATCCGGCCAGACCGAGGGCGGGCCGAAGGGCTTCAGCACAGTGCTGGCGAGCGCGCTGCAGATGGCCGAGGCCGCCTTCAAGCGCGACAGCCACGTCACCGGCGTCACCACGGGCCTGCGCGATCTCGACCGCATGCTGGGCGGCCTGCAGAAGTCGGACCTCGTCATCCTCGCCGGCCGGCCCTCCATGGGAAAGACCGCGCTTGCCACCAATATCGGCTTCAACGCCGCCGAGGCGGCCAGCGACCCCGAGACCGGCGACCGGCACAAGGTCGCGTTCTTCTCGCTGGAAATGTCCTCCGAGCAGCTCGCCACCCGCATCATGGCGGAGAAATCCGGCGTCTCCTCGGACCGGATCCGGCGCGGCGAGGTGAAGCACGACGACTTCCAGCGCATCGTCGAGGCGTCGCAGGCGATGAGCGAGGTGCCGTTCTTCATCGACGACACGCCGGCGATCACCATCCCGATGCTCCGGACCCGCGCCCGGCGGCTGAAGCGCCAGCACGGCCTCGACCTCATCATTATCGACTACCTGCAGCTGATGCGCGGCTCCAGCAACAAGGGCTCGGAGAACCGGGTGCAGGAAATCTCCGAGATCACCCGCGGCTTGAAAGCCATCGCCAAGGAGCTGCAAGTCCCGGTGCTGGCGCTGTCGCAGCTCTCGCGCGCGGTCGAGCTCCGCGACGACAAGCGCCCGCAGCTCGCCGACCTCCGCGAATCCGGCTCGATCGAGCAGGACGCCGACGTCGTCATGTTCGTCTACCGCGAACAGTACTATCACGAGCGCGCCGAGCCGAAGCAGCGCTCCGACGAGGCGGACGACAAGTACAACGAGCGCATGGACCGCTGGAAGCGGCGCGGCGAGGAAGTGCACAACAAGGCCGACGTGATCGTGGCGAAGCAGCGCCACGGCCCGATCGGCACCCGCGCGCTCTACTTCGACGGCATGATCACCCGCTTCAGCGACCTCGCCGAAGACGGGTCGCTGCCCGAGCAGTACGGCTGACCTTAAGCCGATGCCCGACGACTCGACGGCGATCCTCTCCATCGACCTCGCCGCCATCGCCGACAACTACCGGTACTTGAGCCAGCAGGTGGCGCCGGCGGCCTGCGCCGCCGTGGTGAAGGCCGACGCTTACGGCCTCGGCGCCGCGATGGTGGCGACGGCCCTGCAGCGCGCCGGCTGCAAGCATTTCTTCGTCGCGACGCTCGATGAGGGCCTGGCGCTGCGCCAGGCGCTGCCGACCGCCACCGTCTATCTGCTGAACGGCCTGCCGCGCGGTGCCGCCCGCGAGACCGCCGCCGCCGATCTCATCCCGGTCCTGGCGACGCCGGAGCAGATCGAGGAGTGGCGCGGCTTCTGTGCTGACCACGCGCCGAAGCCGGCGGCGCTGCAGATCGACACCGGCATCTCGCGGCTCGGCCTCGCCCAGGCCGACGTCACGCGGCTGGCGAGCGACCCGGCGCTGCTTGCCGGCATCCCGATAGTCCATGTCATGAGCCACCTCGCCTGCAGCGACGAGCCCGGCCATCCGCTGAACGAGCGGCAGCTCATCCTGTTCAGGACTCTGGTCGAGCGCTTTCGCTGGCCGGCCGGGATGGCGAAGCCGAGCCTCGGCATGGCCGCCTCTTCGGCGATCTTCCTCGGCAGCGACTATCACTTCGATCTCGCCCGTCCGGGGGCGGCGCTCTACGGCATCGCGCCCCTCCAGGGACGCCCCAACCCGATGCGCCCGGTTGTCACTCTACAGGGAAAAATCCTGCAAATTCGGGACGTTGACTTGGGTATGACCGTTGGATATGGTGCCACGCATCAATTCAAGGGATGGTCTCGTCTGGCGGTCGTCGGGGTCGGCTATGCCGATGGAATCTTCCGATCGCTGGGCAATCGCGGCGCCGTTTTCGTCGCAGGGGAGCGGGCGCCGATCGTGGGCCGCATTTCAATGGATCTGACGACCGTGGATGTCGGCCATCTGCCGGCCGCGGCCTGCCAGCCCGGCGCCCTGGTCGAGATACTGGGGCCGCATCAGAGCCTGGACGCGCTGGCCCACGCCGCCGGTACGATCGGCTACGAAGTGCTGACCGCCCTCGGCAAGCGTTATCAGCGCCGCTATCTCGGCGCGGGCGGCCGGTGGTCGTGAACGCGATCCTGCAGCCGATCGGCCGCACCTTCCTGAACGGCCTCGCCGCCATCGGCCGGCTGGCGCTGTTCTCGTTGGTCGCCGTCCGGCATTGCGTGACGCCGCCGTTCTACCCGCGGCTGATGCTCCGGCAGATGATCGAGATCGGCTACTACTCGCTGCCCTATGTCGGCATGACCGCGGTCTTCACCGGCATGGTGCTGGTGCTGCAGACCTATACCGGATTCAAGGTCGGCGCCGAGAGCGCGATGCCGACCATCCTGCTCATCTCGCTGACCCGGGAGCTCGGCCCGGTGCTGGGTGCGCTGATCGTCGCCGGCCGGGTCGGCGCCGCCATGGCTGCGGAGATCGGCACCATGCGGGTCACCGAGCAGATCGATGCGCTCTCCACCTTGAGCACCAATCCCTACAAATACCTGATCGCGCCGCGGCTCTGGGCCGGCGTCACCATGCTGCCGATGCTGGTCGCCGTCGCCGATGTCATCGGCATCCTCGGCGGCTATTTCGTCAGCGTGCACAAGCTCGGCTTCAACGAAGGCAACTTCCTCAACAACGTCGCTCAGGATGCGACCTTCAAGGACGTGTTCTCCGGCTTGGTCAAGGCGGCCGTGTTCGGCTACACCATCTCGATGATGGGTTGCTATCACGGCTTCAACTCGAAGGGCGGCGCCCAGGGGGTCGGCAAGGCCACCACCAACGCGGTCGCCGCCTCGATGATCCTGATCCTGACCCTCGACTACATCCTCACCGAACTGTTCTTCGCGCGGTGACCGATGGCCGATGATCTGAAGATCAAGGTGCGGGGTCTGAAGAAGCGGTTCGGCGCCAATGTCGTGCTGGACGGCATCGACCTCGACGTGCCGCGCGGCAAGTCGCTGGTGGTGATCGGCGGCTCCGGCACCGGCAAGTCGGTGATGATCAAGTGCATCCTCGGGCTGATGCAGCCCGACGCCGGCTCGATCGAGATCGACGGCCAGGAAGTCGTCGGGATGTCCGCTCGCGACCGCGAGCGCGTGATGAAGAAGTTCGGCATGCTGTTCCAGGGCGCCGCCCTGTTCGACAGCCTGCCGGTCTGGGAGAACGTCGCCTTCGGCCTCATCTCCGGCCGCGGCATGAATCGCGCGGAGGCGAAGGAGGTGGCGCTGAAGAAGCTGGGCGCCGTCGGCCTCGGCCCGGAAGTGGGCGAGCTCTATCCCGCCGAGCTCTCCGGCGGCATGCAGAAGCGCGTCGGTCTCGCGCGGGCGATCGCCGCCGAGCCGGAGATCATCTTCTTCGACGAGCCTACGACCGGCCTCGATCCCATCATGGGCCAGGTCATCAACGAGCTGATCGTCACCTGCGTCGACGCCTTGGGGGCGACGGCGCTCTCGATCACCCACGACATGCACAGCCTGCGCGAAATCGGCGACAGCGCGGCGATGATCTACGAGGGCAAGATCATCTGGTCCGGCCTCGCCCAGGACATCGACTCTTCCGGCAACCCCTACGTCGAGCAGTTCGTCCGCGGCAAGGCCGAGGGCCCGATCCGCATGCCGGTGCGGTCACTGTAGGTGTTCGCCGCGATGGAACGAGTTTGCGGCACCCCCACCCCAACCCTCCCCCGAAGACGGGGGAGGGAGCGGCAAGCACCGTGCAAAGCCTCCCCCGACTTCGGGGGAGGTTGGTGGGGGTGCCGCGCAAAGAGTCTATCCGAATAGCCGCGATGGCGAAGTCCGCCGCACGCTATGTCTGCCAGAATTGCGGCACCTCCACCGCCCGCTGGAGCGGGCGTTGCGAGAGCTGCGGCGCGTGGAACTCGATCGTCGAGGAGGCGCCGCGGGAGAGCATGCCGAAAGGGCTCTCCGGCAAGAAGGGCCGCGGCATCGAGCTGATCGCGCTCGGCGGCGCGGTGCCGGAGACGATCCGGCGCTCGACCGGCATGGCGGAGTTCGATCGCGTCACCGGCGGCGGCCTGGTCCGGGGCTCCGCGATCCTGATCGGCGGCGATCCCGGCATCGGCAAGTCGACCCTGCTGCTCCAGGTCGTGGCGGCCTTGGGCAAGCGGACGCCGCCCTTCAACTCGGCCTACATCTCCGGCGAAGAGGCGGTGGAGCAGGTGCAGCTCCGCGCGCAGCGGCTCGGCCTCGGCGGGGAAGGAATGGTGGGCGCGACGCGTCTCGCCGCCGCCACCAATCTCCGCGACATCGCTGCCAGTCTCGACGAGGGGCAGGCGCCGGACGTGGTGGTGATCGATTCGATCCAGACCATGTATCTCGACAGCCTGGATTCGGCGCCGGGCACCGTCGCGCAGGTGCGGAGCTGCGCCGCCGAGCTGATCCGCATCGCCAAGCGCCGCGGCTTCGTCCTCATGCTGGTCGGCCACGTCACCAAGGAGGGCCAGATCGCCGGCCCGCGGGTGTTGGAGCACATGGTGGATACCGTGCTCTATTTCGAGGGCGAGCGCGGGCATCAGTTCCGCATCCTGCGCTCGGTCAAAAACCGCTTCGGCCCGGCGAACGAGATCGGCGTCTTCGAGATGACCGATGGCGGCCTCATGGAGGTCGCCAATCCCTCGGCGCTGTTTCTCGCCGAGCGCCGCGGCAACATCTCCGGCGCCGCGGTCTTCGCCGGGATCGAGGGCACGCGGCCGGTGCTGGTCGAGGTTCAGGCCCTGGTCTCCGCCTCGCCCCAGGCGACCCCGCGCCGCGCGGTGGTGGGCTGGGACGGCAACCGCCTTGCCATGGTGCTGGCGGTTCTCGAGGCGCGCTGCGGCCTCGGCTTCGGCGGCAACGAGGTCTATCTCAACATCGCCGGCGGTCTCAGGATCGCCGAGCCGGCGGCCGATCTCGCCTGCGCCCTCGCTCTCATTTCCGCCCTCAGCGACCGGCCGGTGCCGGAGGACGTCACGGTCTTCGGCGAGGTTGGCCTCTCCGGCGAGATCCGCCGCGTCACCCAGGCCGAGTCGCGGCTGAAGGAGGCGGCGAAGCTCGGCTTCCGCCGCGCCTTGGTGCCACAGGCGGTCAAGGGCGGCCGCGGCTTCCAGCCGATCGAGGGCCTCGACCTCATCGAGCTTGGTCACCTACAAGACTTGATCGACTGGCTCTATAATGAGTCGCGTTCCAATTCGGCCCCGAGGCGGCCGGATATGGCGAAGGGGTAGCGGGCCTGTGAATTTCATCGACATCGTGGTCCTGGTGGTCATCGGCATCTCGGCGCTGATCGCGTTCTCCAGCGGCTTCGTCAACGTCATCCTCTGGATCCTGAGCTGGGTCGGCGCGGTCGCGGCGACCGTATTCTTCTTCCCGACCTTCCAGCCGATGGTGGCGAAGCACGTCAGCGATCCTCTGTTCGCGAACATCCTGACTGCGGTCGCGATCTTCCTGGTGGCGCTGATCGTCTGCACCATCATCAACCAGATCATCTCTCGGATCGTGCGCGGCAGCGCGGTCGGCGCCCTCGACCGCTCGCTCGGCCTGGTGCTCGGGCTGGTCATCGGCGCCGTCATCGTCTGCGGGGCCTACATGCTCTTGAACTTCTTCGTGCCGGAGCAGAAGGACTGGCCGGATTCGGTGCTCCAGGCCCGGACCCTGCCTTTGGTCCAGCGCGGCGCGACCTTGATCAAGTCCATGGTGCCCGAATCGGTGATCGAGAAGGGCACCGCCGTCATCGACCAGGGTGCCAAGACCCTGGGCGCGCCGGGTGACATCCTGCCGAAGCCGGCCGCCCCGTCGGGCAGTCCGGCGGGCGGGGAAGCGCCCGGTTCCGCGCCTTCCGGAGGCAGCGGGCAGACGCAGGGCTCCAATGCGAATCCGGCGGGAAATCCCGATGGACAAGCGGCCGCCAGCGGGTATAAGGACGCGCAACGGAATGACCTCAATCGCTTGATCGAGAGTTCCCAGTAGCGCGGCGCCGCCCCGGGATTTGGCTCAAATTGATCCCGATCAGTGCCGCCCTAGCCTTTGAAGGCCAGAGCAGGACGCCGATCCGGAACATGCTCACCACGCACCCCTTCGACGACGATCATCTCAAGGAAGAGTGCGGGATTGTGGGTATCTACGGGGTCGAAGAGGCCTCCGCCCACACCGTCCTCGGCCTCCACGCCCTCCAGCATCGCGGCCAGGAAGCGGCCGGCATCGTCACCTTCGACGGCCAGCGCTTCCATGCCCATCGCGATCTCGGCCACGTCGCCGACAGCTTCGGCAAGCAGGCGGTGGTGGAGCAGCTCCGCGGCCATGCCGCGATCGGCCATGTCCGCTATTCGACCACCGGAGATACCATCCTCCGGAACGTGCAGCCGCTGTTCGCCGATCTCGCCTTCGGCGGCTTCGCGGTCGGCCACAACGGCAACCTCACCAACGCCTATGCCGTCCGCCGCGAGCTGGTGAAGCGCGGCTCGCTCTTCCAGTCGACCACCGACACCGAGGTCATCCAGCACCTGATGGCGACCCATCTCCGGGGCAACGTTGTGGATCGCCTGATCCATGCGCTGCACCAGGTGGAAGGCGCCTATTCGCTGGTTGCGCTCGCCAACGACATGGTCATCGGCGTGCGCGATCCCCTGGGCGTCCGCCCGCTGGTCCTCGGCAAGCTCGGCACCGGCCACATCCTCGCCTCCGAAACCTGCGCTCTCGACATCGTCGGCGCGGATTTCGTCCGCGACGTCGAAGCCGGCGAGGTCGTGGTGCTGGACCGCAACGGTGTCCACAGCATGAAGCCGTTCTCGCCGGCGCCGCGGCGGTTCTGCGTCTTCGAATACATCTACTTCGCCCGGCCCGACAGCGTGATCGAGGGCACCAGCGTCTATGACGCCCGCAAGGCGATCGGCGCCGAGCTCGCCCGCGAGGCTCCGGTCGATGCCGACGTCGTGGTGCCGGTGCCGGATTCCGGCGTGCCGGCGGCACTCGGCTACGCGGACGCCTCGGGCATCCCGTTCGAATACGGCATCATCCGCAACCATTATGTCGGCCGCACCTTCATCGAGCCGACCGACCACATCCGCCATCTCGGCGTGAAGCTGAAGCACAACGCCAACCGCGCCAAGGTCTCGGGGAAGCGCGTCGTGCTGGTCGACGATTCCATCGTCCGCGGCACGACCTCGAAGAAGATCGTCGAGATGATGCGCGCCGCGGGTGCCGCCGAGGTTCATATGCGGATCTCCAGTCCGCCGACCGCGCATTCCTGCTTCTACGGTATCGATACGCCGGAGCGGAAGCAGCTCCTCGCCGCGCGCATGGATGAGAAGGCAATGGCCGAGTTCATCGGCGCCGACAGTCTCGCCTTCATCACCATCGACGGCCTCTACCGCGCCATGGGCCACAAGGGCCGCGACGCCCGGCAGCCGCAATATTGCGATGCCTGCTTCACCGGCGACTATCCGACCGAGCTCACCGACCAGACCGGCGGCGACGGCACCCACCAACTCTCCCTGCTGGCGGAACGGGCGTAATGCCTGAGGCCACCGGACGGCTCGCGGGCCGCGTCGCGCTCGTGACCGGCGCGTCGCGCGGCATCGGCAAGGCGGTGGCGCGGCTCTTCGCCCAGGAGGGCGCGGAGATGGTGCTGGTCGCGCGCACCGTGGGCGGCCTCGAAGAGCTGGACGACGAGATCCGGCAGCTGACCGGCCGCACCAGCCTGCTTGTGCCGCTGGACCTGAAGGAATTCGAGGCGATCGACCGGTTGGGCGCCGCGCTCTATGAGCGCTACGGCCGCCTGGATGTGCTGGTCGGCAATGCCGGCGATCTCGGCACGCTCTCGCCGCTGGGGCACATCGAGCCGGCGGAATGGCAGCGCGTCCTCGACCTCAACTTGACCGCCAACTGGCGCCTGATCCGCAGCCTCGATCCGCTGCTGCGCCTTTCGGAGGCAGGGCGGGCGATCTTCGTCTCCTCCAGCGTCGGCCAGGTGGCGCGGCCGTTCTGGGGCGCCTACTCGGTCTCGAAGGCGGCGCTGGAGATGCTGGTCCGGGTCTATGCCCAGGAGATCCAGCAGACCAAGGTCCGCTTCAACCTGATCGACCCCGGCCGTACCCGCACCGGCATGCGCGCCCAGGCCTTCCCCGGCGAGGATCCCGCGAGCCTGCCGGCGCCGGAACAGATCGCTGCGAAGTTCCTGCCGCTCGCGCTGCCCGAGTGCGAGCTCAACGGCGCGATCGTCAAGGCGCAGTAGGATCTGACGGGCTGGGCCTGCTCCGCGAAGGCCCTGCGGACATGATGAGATGAAATGTCAGCGCGCTAAGGGCCCCGGCGACCACAAAGCGTGCTGAGGATTCCCAGGTGGTAAGTGCGATCACTTCGCCTGCAGTTACTTTCCAAAAAAATACCGCAGCCGTCCCGCCAAAGAATGCGCCGGCAAGCGTCGATATCAACCAGTGGCAGACCCCACGTTTCTGAAAGCTCCTGAAGAGCGCACCCCCAACCAATACCGCAATCAGGAGGAAAGGCGACGCTACGAAGATCGAGATCGGGTAGAAGGCGATGTTATGCGGAACGAAGAGAGCGAGAGGTGCGACGAATATGGTCGCCGTACCAGCAGCTGCATATCGCCACCATTGATGATCTCTCGAAGGCTGCTCGATCAATTTCTTCTCAACCCCGCCGCTTGTTCTCCAGCGAGATGAACCGTCCCACCTCTGGCGGGCGCGGCAGATGCGCGTGCGCCGCCTTCACGCGGGAGACGAGATCGAAGATGTCGTCCGGCATCTCGGCGACTTTGCGCTTCGACATGTCGATGAACAGGATCATCCATTCGCAGGTGGCGGCGAGGTTGCCGGTCTCGCGGTGGCGCATCTGCTGAAACCAGTGGAAGCGCTTGCGGTTGAAGTCGATGAGCTGGGTCTCGATGCGGATCGGATCGCCTTCGAAGAGCTCGCCCTGATAGGTGATGTGCATCTCCGCCGCCATGGTGGAGACGCCGCGCCGCTCGATCATGTCGAAGCCGAACTCGATCGCGTCATAGGCGGCATCGAACCCCTCGTCGAACGCCTTCAGGTAATAGGCGACGTTCATGTGACCGTTGCCGTCGATCCATTCGGGCCGGACCGAGAGGGTGTCGCAAACGAAGGGAGCGGGGATCAGTACCGAGGTGCCGTGTGCCATGGTGCGCAACATGCTTGGGTGGCGGAGGCGGGTCAAGCTGGGCGGCGAAGCGCCGGTGAAGGCGCCGGATCGACGGCCGCAACCGGCGGATCGCCACGGCTGAATTAATCCTTGGACCGGCCGCAAACCCGCGGAAAACATGGGAAAGCCGCAGCTTGGAATTGACACCGTTCAATGAACGGGAATACGGTCTCCGCAACGGGGATCGGCAAAATAGCACAATCGATAAGGGTCCCCGCATAGCGCAAGAGGGAGACTCAATCATGAAAGTTCGGCTTATCACCGCCACGGCGGCGCTCGCCCTGCTGTTGGGCATGAGCGCCGCGGCCGAGGCGGCTTCGACGCTCCGCTACTGCTCGGAAGGCAGCCCGGAAGGCTTCGGCCCGCAGCTCTATGATTCGGGCACCACGCTCGATGTCGTCCGCCCGGTGTTCAACCGCCTGGTCGAGATCAAGTTCGGCACCACCGATCCGATGCCGAGCCTCGCCGAGAAGTGGGAGGTCAGCGATGACGGCCTCACCTATACCTTCCATCTTCGCAAGGGCGTGAAGTTCCAGACCATCAAGGGCTTCAAGCCAACGCGCGAGATGAACGCCGATGACGTGGTCTTCAGCTTCAACCGTATGCTGGACAAGTCGAACCCGTACCACGACGTGAACGGCGGCTCCTACGCCTACTTCGAAGGCATGGGCATGCCGGACAAGATGAAGAGCGTGGAGAAGGTCGACGACATGACCGTCAAGATCACGCTTGCCGCTCCGGAGGCGCCCTTCATCTCCGAGGTGGCGATGGAGTGGGCGTCGATCCTCTCCAAGGAATACGCCGACAAGCTCGCCAAGGAGAACAAGAAGGAGCAGATCGACCAGATTCCGGTCGGCACCGGCCCCTTCACCTTCGTCTCCTACGAGAAGGACGCGGTAATCCGCTACAAGGCCAACAAGGATTACTGGCGCGGCAAGCAGAAGATCGACAACCTGGTCTTCGCCATCACCAAGGACCCGGCGGTCCGCAAGGCCAAGCTGGTCGCCGGCGAGTGCGATATCATGCCGTATCCGGCGGCGGCCGACATCGACGCCCTGAAGGCCAATCCGAAGCTGACGGTCGAGGAGAGCCCGGGCCTCAACATCGCCTATCTCACCATGAACGCCACGATGAAGCCGTTCGACAACAAGACGGTGCGGCAGGCGATCAACATGGCGATCAACAAGGACGCGATCATCAAGGCGGAATACCTCGGCGGTGCCAGTGCCGCGAAGAATCCGCTGCCGCCGACGATCTGGGGCTACAACGATGCGGTCCAGCCGTATCCGTATGACCCGGACAAGGCGAAGCAGATGCTGGAAGGCGCCGGGGTGAAGGACCTCTCGGTCGACCTCTGGTACCAGCCGGTGTCGCGCCCGTACAACCTTGACGGCAAGAAGATGGGCGAGCTGATGCAGGCCGACCTCGCCAAGGTCGGCATCAAGGCGAACCTCGTCACCTACGACTGGGCCGAATACCTGAAGCGCCTGCACAACGGCGAGGCGCCGATGGCCCAGATCGGCTGGACCGGCGATATCGGCGATCCGGACAACTTCCTCTACCTGCACGGCTGCGGCGGCACCGGCAAGGCCCCCGGCCAGAACAACGAGAAGTGGTGCAACAACGACTACGACGCACTGCTGAAGCAGGGTCTGGAGACCTCGGACCAGGCCAAGCGCGTGGAGATCTACGCCAAGGCCGAACAGCTCATCCACGACGAGGCGGCGATCGTTCCGATCGTCCACTCGGTGGTCTTCATGCCGATGAGCAAGAAGGTCCAGGGCTACGTCATGGATCCCCTCGGCTTCCACAACTTCGAGGGCGTCTCGCTGAAGTAACAGCCCAGTGCGAAACGGCAGCACCGGCGGGGGCGAGGAGCCTCCGCCGGTGCGCGTTTTTTGAGGCCACGCCGCCTGCATGATCCGCTTCGTCGTCCATCGCGTCCTGCTCATCATCCCGACCTTCCTGGGCGCGGCGCTGCTCACTTTCACGCTGATCCACCTCATCCCCGGCGATCCGATCCAGATGATGCTGGGCGAGAAGGTGATCGATCCTGTCCGCAAGGCGGCCATGCTGGCGCAGTACGGCCTCGACCGGCCGCTCTACGTGCAGTTCTTCGACTATCTCTGGCAGGTCGCCCAAGGCGATCTCGGCAAGTCGATCGTCACCAAGAATCCGGTGTGGGACGATTTTTTCACGCTCTTCCCCGCGACCCTGGAGCTCGCTGTCTGCGCCATGGTGTTCGCCATCGTCGTCGCGATCCCGGCCGGCGTGCTCGCCGCCGAGAAGCGCGGCTCGGTCTACGACCATGCGCTGATGGGCGCGGCCTTGACCGGCTATTCGATGCCGATCTTCTGGTGGGGCCTGCTGCTGATCCTGCTGTTCTCGATCCATCTCGGCTGGACGCCGGTCTCCGGCCGGATCGACCTCGACTACTATTTCGACGAGGGCACCAATTTCATGCTCTGGGACTCGCTGATGTCGGACCAGGAGGGCGCCTTCGTCTCGGCGTTGAGCCACCTGATCCTGCCGTCGATCGTGCTCGGCACGATTCCGCTGGCGGTGATCGCCCGGATGACCCGCTCGGCGATGCTGGAAGTGCTGGGCGAGGACTACGTCCGCACCGCGCGGGCGAAAGGTCTCTCCGGCTTTCGCGTGGTCGGCATCCACGCGCTCCGCAACGCGATGATTCCGGTGGTGACCGTGATCGGGCTCCAGGTCGGCACCCTGATGGGCGGCGCGATCCTGACCGAGAACATCTTCTCCTGGCCTGGCGTCGGCTCCTGGCTGGTCAATTCGATCTATCAGCGCGACTATCCCTCGGTGCAGGGCGGCGTGCTGCTGATCGCCGGTCTCGTCATCCTGGTCAATCTCTCGGTTGACCTGCTCTATGGCGTGTTGAACCCACGGATCCGGGGGCGCAGATGACCGACGCAACCACCACCGTCGTAACCGTCCCGGTCGCCGCGCCGCTCCTGACGCCGCGCCAGGAGATCTGGCGCTCGCTGAAGTCCAACCGCGGCGCCATGGCGGCGCTGACCGTGATCTTGCTGCTGATCCTCTGCGCCGTCCTGGCGCCGCTGATCTCGCCACACGACCCCTCGGCGCAGAACGTCGACATCGCCCTGACGCCGCCGGCCTGGGACGAGGGCGGCAGCTGGGCCTATCCGCTCGGCACCGATCCGCTCGGACGCGACGTCCTCTCCCGCATCATCTACGGCTCGCAGTACTCTTTGATGATCGGCTGCATCGTGGTGACGCTCTCGCTCTCGATCGGCCTGCTCCTCGGCCTGGTCTCCGGCTTCTACCGCGGCACCGCCGACTCGCTGATCATGCGGCTGATGGACATCATCCTGGCGCTGCCCAGCCTGCTGCTGGCGATCGTGATCGTCGTGCTGCTGGGCGCCGGGCTGCGCAACGCGATGATCGCGGTGGCGATCACCAACATCCCGCACTATGCGCGCCTCACGCGCGCCGCGGTGATGACCGAGCTTACCAAGGACTACGTGATCGCTTCGAAGGTGTCGGGTGCCGGCACCTTGCGGCTGATGTTCCGGGCGGTGCTCCCGAATTGCCTCGCGCCGCTGATCGTGCAATCGACGCTCGGCATCTCCTCCGCGGTGCTGGATGCTGCGGCGCTCGGCTTCCTCGGCCTCGGCGCGCAGCCGCCGACGCCGGAATGGGGCACCATGCTGGCGGATTCGCGGCAGTACATCGAGCGCGCCTATTGGGCGGTGACCTTCCCCGGCATCGCCATCCTGGTGACCGTGCTGGCGTTCAACCTGCTGGGCGACGGTTTGCGCGATGCGCTCGACCCCAAGCTGAAGCGCTGAGGCCGGGCGATGTCGCTGCTCGAGATCCGCAACCTCTCGGTCGAGTTCCAGACCCATCGCGGCGCGTTCCGCGCGGTGGACGGGCTCGACCTCTCGATCGAGAAGGGCGAGTTGCTCGGCGTCGTCGGCGAATCCGGCTCGGGCAAGAGCGTCGCCATGCTGGCGGTCATGGGGCTGATCCCCTATCCGGGGCGCGTCACCGCCGACAGCCTGAAGTTCGACGGCGTAGACCTGCTGCGGCTCGATCCGGCGGCGCGGCGGAAGATCACCGGCAAGGACATCGCCATGATCTTCCAGGAGCCGATGACCAGCCTCAATCCCTGCTTCACGGTGGGGTTCCAGATCATGGAGGCGCTGGCGGCGCACGAGGGCGGCGGCCGGCGCCAACGCCGCGACCGCACGGTGGAGCTCCTGGACCAGGTCGGCATCCCGGCGGCAGCGACGAGGCTCGCCGCCTTTCCGCACCAGCTCTCCGGCGGCATGTGCCAGCGTGTCATGATCGCCATGGCGATCGCCTGCAATCCGAAGCTGCTGATCGCCGACGAGCCGACCACCGCCCTCGACGTCACGATCCAGGCGCAGATCCTCGACCTGCTCGTGGACCTGCAGAAGCAGCGCGGCATGGCGATGGTGCTGATCACCCACGACATGGGCGTGGTCGCCGAGACCGCCGAGCGAGTCTCCGTGATGTACGCCAGCCAGCAGGTGGAGCAGCAGCCGGCGACGCTTCTCTTCGAGAATCCGCGCCATCCCTACACCGCGGCGTTGCTGGAAGCGCTGCCCGAGCGCAGCCTGGACAAGGGCCGGCTCGCCACCATTCCCGGCATGGTGCCGGGCATCGCCGACCGGCCGGTGGGCTGCGTCTTCAATCCGCGCTGCACCTTCGCCGTCGATCGCTGCCGCGCCGAGGCGCCGAAGCTGGCGCCGGCGGGCGGCGCGCTCGTGCGCTGCCACTTTCCCCTGGAGCAGGGGATCCCGACCGGCCATCCCGATCCGAAATGGCGCTCGCCGGGCGCGACGCGTCTTGCCGAGGAGACTCGGCCATGACCGCCGCCGCCGCGATGCCTGCAACGCCCGTCGCCGCCGAGCCGGTCCTGAAGGCGACCGATCTCCACCGCCATTACAGCGTTTCCCGCGGCCTGTTGCGCGGCCATGCGAGCCTGAAGGCGGTCGCCGGGACGAGCTTCTTGCTCCATCCCGGCCGGACGCTGGCCGTGGTCGGAGAATCGGGCTGCGGCAAGTCCACGCTCGCCCGCATGGTCACCATGATCGAGCGGCCGACCAGCGGAACGTTGGAGCTCGATCACATTGATGTGACGAAGGCCGACCACGCGACGCTGAAGCGCCTGCGCGCCCGGGTCCAGATGGTGTTTCAGGATCCTTACGGCTCACTCAATCCGCGGAAGCAAATCGGCGAGATCCTCGAGGAGCCGTTGGAGATCAACACCCAACTCGACCGCGTGCAGCGGCACGACGCGGCGCGGGCGATGATGGCGCATGTCGGTCTCCGGCCCGAGCATTACAGCCGCTATCCCCACATGTTCTCCGGCGGCCAGCGCCAGCGCATCGCGATCGCCCGCGCGCTGATGCTGAAGCCGAAGGTGGTGGTGGCCGACGAGCCCGTCTCGGCGCTCGACGTCTCGATTCGTGCCCAGGTCTTGAACCTGCTGATGGACCTGCAGGCCGAGTTCAACCTCGCCTACATGTTCATCTCCCACGACCTCTCGGTGGTCCGGCACATCGCCGACGACGTCATGGTGATGTATCTCGGACGACCGGTGGAGCAGGGGACGAAGGACACAGTGTTCCGCGACCCGCGGCATCCCTATACCCAGGTGCTGCTGGCGGCGACGCCCTCGGTGGATCCCAAGGCGCGGTCGCGCCGCTTGCAGGTGAAGGGCGAGCTCCCGTCGCCGATCGACCCGCCACCGGGCTGCACCTTCCATCGGCGATGCCCCTTCGCCACCGACCGCTGCGCGCAGGAGCGTCCCGAATTGCGACCGGTCGCCGGCCGGATGGTGGCCTGCCATTTCGCCGAAACCACCGCCTGACAATCGACCCCGAAACCGATTCACTGTCCGCTTCTGTAATTGATGTGAGCGTTGCGATATTTCTGCAACAGCATGTGCTTAGGGGCACACAGAACCGGCAGGACTCAGCTGGTTTTTGAACGTTCCATGTGGTAGGCAACAACGCGGCCGGATAGGTACGAAGTCGAGCCTGAGGGGTCCCGGAGGGCCAACCTGGGCGGGGGATAGTGACGGCCGTTACGATTGGTTAATATCTCGCTGTAACCATCCCGGCGGATTCGGATACTCGGGCGCAGCGGCGGGGTGTTGTGGGTTTGAACCTGAGGTGCCGAGGGCGGCACTCTAAGGGCGAATTCGGAGCCGAAGCTGTTGGCGAGACCGGGTGCGTAATACAGGGATTAGGGGATCCATGAATTTCGATGGAAAGTACGGACGGGTTTTGTTGGCGGCGGGTTCGCTCGCTGCGGCCGTCCTGATCAGCGGGTGCGCGAGCAAACCCGATCCCAACGACGAAGCGGCGGTCGAGGCCTACAACGAGGCCAACGACCCGCTCGAGCCGATGAACCGCTACTTCTTCGAGATCAACCATCTGCTCGATGAGACGATCTTGAAGCCGTTCGCCGGCTACTATCACACTGCATTGCCGCAATTCGCCCAGGACGGCATCCGCAATGCGCTCCGCAACCTGCATTCGCCGACCATCCTGGCGAACGACATGTTCCAGGGCAGCCTCGGCCGCGCCGGCGACACCGCGGGCCGGTTCCTGATCAACAGCACGATCGGCATCGGCGGTCTCATCGACGTCGCGGACAGCTTCGGCATGAAGTATCACGACGAGGATTTCGGCCAGACGCTGGGCGTCTACAAGGTCGGCGAAGGCCCGTACCTGATGCTGCCGGTGCTCGGCCCGAGCAATCCGCGCGACGTCACCGGCCGGATCGTCGACTACGCGCTCGATCCGCTGACCTGGGTCGGCTACATCTACAACGTCGGCTGGATCAACACCGTCCGCGGCGGCCTCGAGGGTCTCGACACCCGCGCCCGCAACATGCAGGCGATCGAGGAACTGCAGAAGGGCTCGGTGGATTTCTATGCCACGATCCGCAGCCTCTATCGCCAGCATCGCAACGACGCGATCCGAAACGGCGAGGATCCCGACGAAGTGATCGGCTCGATCACCAACGAAGACAATATCCCTGCCGACGGCACCGCGGCGGCGACCGTGGTGCTGCAGCCGACCGCCAAGGTGCCGGGAACCGATCCTGCGCCGACCGCGCCGGGCCAAGTGAGCGAAGCGAACTGAGCGACATGCAGAACAGACGGGCATTTCTGGCAGCTGCCACCGCGTTCGCGGTAGCGACGACCGGCGTACCGGCCATGGCGTCGGTGGATCTTTCCTCCTTCGTGAACGAGGTGGCGGACGCCTCGATTACCCAGCTCAGCAGCGCCGACCCGACCGATCCGGCGCGGGCCGCGGCGCTGAAGCCGATTCTGCTGAAGTATTTCGACATGCCCGGCCTCGCCAAGCATGTGCTCGGAGCCTATTGGAAGAAGATCAATCCCGACCAGCAGCAGGAATTCGTCGCCACCTTCACCAACTACATCGCCTCGGTCTACGGCCAGCGCTTCAAGCAGTACAAGGGCCAGAAGCTCGAGGTGAAGCGGGTGCGCGACGAGGGCGCGACGGCCACCGTGTTCACCGCGGTCGCCAACGGCGACGATGCGGGCTCGCGGGTGGATTGGCAGCTCCGCACCGACGGGCCGGCGCCGCTGGTGACCGACATCCGGGTCGAGGGCCTTAGCCTCGCCGATACCCATCGCCAGGAATTCACCTCGGTGCTGGCGCAGCATGGCGGCGACGTCACCGCGCTGATGGGCATCCTGAAGTCGAAGTCGCTGCTGAACTGACCGCGCTTCCCGAATCGAAACGGCCGCGACGGGTGACCGCCGCGGCCGTCTTCTTTTGTACCCGGTTGTCGCGATCAGGCGACCTTGGCGGAGGCCTCGATCGCCTGGCCGATGGTCTTCTCCAGGAGGTCGAAGCCGGCCTCCATCTGCTTGTCCGGGATGGTGAGCGGCATCAGGAAGCGGAGCACGTTGGCGTTGACCCCGCAGGACAGCAGGATGAGGCCGTTCTCGGCCGCCTTGGCCACCACCGCCTTGGTCAGGTCCGCATCCGGCGCACCGTCGCTCTTCACCATGTCGCAGGCGACCATGGCGCCGAGGCCGCGGATGTCGCCGATCCGGTTGCCGAAGCTGTTCTTGCGCTTCATGTCGGTCAGGCGCTCCTGCATGCGCTTGCCGATCACGTTCGCGCGCTCGACCAGGTTCTCCTCTTCCATCACGTCGATGACCGCGTTCGCCGCGGCGCAGCCGATCGGCGAGCCGGCATAGGTCCCGCCGAGGCCGCCCGGTGCCGGCGCATCCATGATCTCCGCCTTGCCGGTGACGGCCGAGATCGGGAAGCCGCCCGCCATGGACTTCGCCATGGTCATGATGTCGGGTTCGATCCCGGAGTGCTCGCAGGCGAACATCTTGCCGGTGCGGGCGAAGCCGGACTGGATCTCATCGACGATGAAGACGATCCCGTGCTTCGTGCAGATGTCGCGCAGCGCGCGCATGAACTCGAACGGCACGATGTTGAAGCCGCCCTCGCCCTGCACGGGCTCGATGATGATGGCGGCGACATTGTCCGGTCCGATGTCGGCCTTGAAGATGGTCTCCAGGTGCTTCAGCGCCGCGGCACCCCCGTCCTTCAGCGCGGGATCGGGGAACGGCACGTGATAGACGTCGGTCGGGAACGGGCCGAAGCCGACCTTGTAGGGCGCGTACTTGCCGGTCAGGGCCATGCCCATCAGCGTGCGGCCGTGGAAGGCGCCGGAGAAGGCGATGACGCCGGCGCGCTTGGTGTAGGCGCGGGCGATCTTGACCGCGTTCTCCACCGCCTCGGCGCCGGTCGTCAAAAAGATGGTCTTCTTCGGCGACTTGCCCGGCACCATCTTGTTCAGGCGCTCGGCAAGGCGGATGTAGGGCTCGTAGGGCGTCACCTGGAAGCAGGCATGGGTCAGCTGCTCGACCTGCGCCTTCACCGCGGCGATCACCTTCGGGTGGCAGTGGCCGGTGTTGACGACCGCGATGCCGCCGGCGAAGTCGATGTACTTCTTGCCCTCTTCGTCGGTGATCTCCGAATTGTTGGCCGACTTCGCATAGACCGCGAAAGCGTTCCCGACGCCGCGCGGCACGGCGGCGCCGCGCCGCTGATGCAGGCTGGCATTGGCTGACATGATGGCTTCCTCGTAGGCTGGTTGGTCGTTGGGTGAAGAATGGCCGGGGCAAGGCCGCCCCGCGGCAATCGGCGGCGACTATAGCAGCTTGGCAGGCCGCCGCCATGGGGCCAGATGGCCCTGATGTCACTCCAGTGGGCAGCGCTCAACCGATTGATTTGATGTGGAAAATCGGCGAGGACCGTTCGTCGGTTTCGCGGCGGGGATCGCAAGCGACAGACCGTGGGCCGCAGCGGCATGGCGACCGGTCTTGCGTGATCGTTCAATCAGATTATATATCAGGCAATCAATCGAATAACCCGATGGCCATGTTCCTCCCCACTCTGAAGCAGCTCCGCTACCTGACCGCGCTCGACGAGCACAAGCATTTCGGCCGGGCCGCCGCGGCCTGCTTCGTCTCGCAGTCCACCTTGAGCGCCGGCCTGCAGGAGCTGGAGACCCTGCTCGGCGCCTCTCTGGTCGAGCGCAGCAACCGCTCGGTGGTGTTCACCGCGCTGGGGCGCGAGATTGCGGCCCGTGCGCGCGTTGTGCTGCGCGAGGCCCAGGAGCTGGCCGAGCTCGCCGCCGCCGCCAAGGAGCCGCTCTCCGGCGCGCTCAGGCTTGGCGTCATTCCCACCATCGGGCCGTTCCTGCTGCCGAAGGTGCTGCCGAAGCTGAGGAAGGCCTATCCGAAGCTGAAGCTCTACCTGACCGAGGACCTCACCCAGCGCCTGGTGGACGACCTCCATACCGGCACGCTCGACTGCGTGCTGCTGGCGCTGCCGGTAGAGACCGGCGAAGCGGAGGAGATGGTGTTGTTCGACGACGCCTTCGAGCTCGTGTGTCGCAAGGACGATCCGCTGGCCGAGAAGGGCAAGGTCTCGACCGCAGACCTTCAGCAGGCGCCGCTGCTGCTGCTGACCGATGGCCACTGCCTGCGCGACCATGCGCTCGACGCCTGCCATCTCGGGCGCCGCCCCGCCGGCACCGACGTTGCGGCGACCAGCCTCCACACGCTGGTGGAGATGGCGGCCAACGGGCTCGGCGTCACGTTGATCCCGGACATGGCGCTGCAGGCGAAGCTGCTGAAGGGCTCGGAGCTGGTGGCGCGCCCCGTCGCCGGCGGCAAGCCGGGCCGCCGCGTTGGCCTCATCTGGCGCAAGACATCCGCGCGGGAAAAGGAGTTCCGCCTGCTGGGCCAGGCGATCAAGGACGCCTATCAGCCGGCGGCGAAGTGACACGCGTCGAGGTCAGTCGCTGAGCAGGTTGCCCTTGCGGTGCGCCAACGCTTCCTTGCCGGCGATCATGGTGATGCCTTCGCCCGGCGCCACCAGCTTCCGCGCGCAACGCGAGACGACGAGGCCGTCGGTGACGGCGCGGAGCTCGGTGCGGGCCTTGGACTGGTCCTCGGCCAGGGGGTCGATGATCTCGGCGATGAGGTCGCCTTTGTGCACCACGTCACCCAGGTTCACCTTGTAGGCGAGCACCCCGGCCTTCGGCGCCTGCATGTAGTCGGCGGCGTCGAGCGGCGTTCCCTCGCAGAGCAGGGGCGGCAGCGGGCCGGGATCGCCGGCGATCAGGCCGCGGCGCTGCAGGAAGCGATAGAGCGCCACACCGTCATGGCTGCCGAGCTCGTCGAACACGTCGAACTGGCCGCGGAACTCGACGGTGGAGGTCATGACTGCGATCGGGATCGGGAAGCGGTCGCCGAAGCGGACGCGCAGCTTGTGGAAGGCGAGATAGACCTGCTCCTCGAAGCTCTGCCCGCCGGAATCGGTCGCCAGGAACACCGCGCGCGAACCGGTCTCCGCCGCGAGGTCGGCGCCGCCCGGCCAATAGTCGTTGGTGAGATAGATATGCATCAGCGCCTCGTCGTCGCAATGCATGTCGAGGATGATGTCGGCGTCGTAGGCGAGGCGGTAGAGCTCGAGCCGGAGGCGCGCGAACTCGGCCTCCGCGCGCATGTTGGCCAGGCGCCGGCCCATGGCCTCGCGGATCACGGCGACATTGCGCTCGGGATCGCCGCCGAGTTTCGACTCCACGGCCTCGACGAGGCCTTCGAACATGTCGGGCCAGTTGCGGTTGAAGTTGCCGCCGCCCCGGAGCTCGGAGCGGCCGATATGGTTGCCGGCGACGTTCTGGGCGAGGCCGATCGGATTGGCGACCGGCACCACCACGATCTCGCCCTGGATCTCGCCCCTGGCCTCGGCCGCATCCAGCAGCCGGATCAGGTGATGCGCCGCCATCATCGCCGGGATCTCGTCGGCGTGGATCGACGCCTGGAGATAGGCCTTCGGCCGCGCCCCGATCTTGCCGTAGCGGTGGGCCAGCAGATACCGCTCGGTGCCGGGGCTCATCGCGCCCAGCGCTATGCGTTCGACTTTCTTCGCCATGGGATCCCTGACGCTTCTCTTCTTCTTGTCGCAGGCCTTCCGTCCGCCGCGCCTCGAACTGAAACCTGGGCGCGGTTTAGATGCGGAAGTTGTCTGGAGGCGCGAAGTAGAGCCGATCGGCGGTTTTGCTGTCAAGGCGAGGCGCTGCTATAAGGCCCCATGAGTGATATGAGCGATTCCCCTGAGCTTTCCGCGCCCTATCTCGTCGGGCTGAACGAGCGCCAGCGCGAGGCGGTGATGGCGCTGGACGGGCCGGTCCTGGTGCTGTCGGGCGCCGGCACCGGCAAGACCCGCGTGCTGACGACGCGGCTCGCCCATATCCTGATGACCCGGCGCGCCTGGCCGAGCGAGGTCCTCGCCGTCACCTTCACCAACAAGGCGGCAAACGAGATGAAGGGCCGGATCGCGGCCATCCTCGGCCGTCCGCTCGAGGGCTGGTGGCTCGGCACGTTCCATTCGCTGGCGGCGCGGATCCTCCGGATCAACGCCGAGCAGGTCGGGTTGAAACCGAACTTCACCATCCTCGACACCGACGACCAACTGCGCCTGGTGAAGCAGCTGATCCAGTCGGAGGGCCTCGACAGCCAGAAGTGGCCCTCGCGGGTGGTGCTCGGATTCATCGAGCGCTGGAAGGACCGCGGCCTCACGCCGGACAGGGTCACGCGCGCCGAGCAGGCCGAGCTCGGCAACGGCCGCATCCTGGAGATCTATAAGGAATACCAGCAGCGGCTCGCGACCCTGAACGCCTGCGATTTCGGCGACCTGCTGCTGCACAACATCGAGCTCTTCCAGAAGGCGCCGGAGGTGCTGGCGAAGTACCAGCAGCAGTTCAAGTACATCCTGGTCGACGAGTACCAGGACACCAATGTCGCGCAGTATCTCTGGCTGCGGCTGCTGGCCCAGGGCCATCGCAATCTCTGCGTGGTCGGCGACGACGATCAGTCGGTCTATGGCTGGCGTGGCGCCGAGGTCGAGAACATCCTGAAGTTCGAGCAGGACTTCCCCGGCGCGCGCGTCATCCGCCTGGAGCAGAACTACCGCTCGACGCCGCACATCCTCGCCGCCGCCTCCGGCCTCATCGCCAACAATGCCGGCCGGCTCGGCAAGACGCTCTGGACCGAGCGCGGCGAGGGCGAGAAGGTGCGCGTGGTCTCGGCCTGGGACGGCAAGGAGGAGGCGCGGCAGATCGGCGACGAAGTCGAGGCGCTGCAGCGCAAGGGTCATTCCCTGCGCGAGGTGGCGATTCTGGTGCGCGCCGGTTTCCAGACCCGCGAATTCGAGGAGCGCTTCATCACCCTCGGCGTGCCCTATCGCGTCATAGGCGGCCCCCGATTCTACGAACGGATGGAGATCCGCGATGCGCTCGCCTATCTGCGTCTGGTCCATCAGCCGGACGACGGCCTCGCCTTCGAGCGCATCATCAATACGCCGCGCCGCGGCATCGGCGACGGCACGGTGCGGCGGCTGCACGACCTCGCGCGGGCGCAAGGGATCTCGCTGCCGGAGGCGGCGCGCCGGATCGTCGAGACCGACGAGCTCAAACCCGCGGCCCGGCGTTCGCTCTCCGGACTGATGCGCGATCTCGCGCGCTGGCGTGGCCTCGCCGAGACCATGGCGCATGGCGAGCTCGCGGAGATCGTGCTCGACGAATCCGGCTATACCGCCATGTGGCAGCAGGACAAGTCGATCGAAGCACCGGGACGGCTCGAAAACTTGAAGGAGCTCATCCATGCCATGGAGGAGTTCGAGAATCTCGGCGGGTTCCTCGAGCACGTCTCGCTGGTGATGGAGAACGTCGAGGCCGGCGACCGCGACCAGCTCACCATCATGACCCTGCATGGCGCCAAGGGCCTGGAATTCGACATCGTCTTTCTGCCGGGCTGGGAGGAGGGGCTGTTCCCCTCGCAACGCACCATGGACGAGAACGGACTGAAGGGCCTGGAGGAGGAGCGGCGTCTCGCCTATGTCGGCCTGACCCGCGCCCGCAAGCTCGCAATCGTCAGCCACGCCGCCACACGCCTCGTGCACAATCTCTGGCAGAACGCGCTCCCGTCGCGCTTCCTGGCGGAGCTGCCGACGGCGCATATCGAGCGGCGGGACGACCAGACCTTCCATCGTTCGCAAGGTAGCATGTTCCGCTCCGGCCTTTCCGAGGGTGGCCGCTGGAGCGGCGCCAGCTACATGCAGCGGGCGGCGCGGCGCCCGCCTGCCACCATCGAGGCGACGGCGATCGTCGCTGCAGAGAGCCCCGGGCGCTACGAGAGCGGCGCTCGTGTGTTCCATCAGAAGTTCGGCTACGGCGCCGTAATCTCCGCCGAAGGCGATAAGCTCGAGATCGACTTTGACAAGGCCGGCCGCAAGCGCGTCATGGCCGGTTTCGTCGTCCCCGCGCATCAGGCGGGATAGCGCGCTCGGGGCCGTCGCTTGAAGCTCCGCCCCTTCGATGAGATCTTCGAGCTTGCAGCGGCGCGCAAGGGCGGGCCGGCTGCGCTCGAGCGCTTGCTCGGCGAGACTCCGTCGCGCGTTCCGAAGACGATCGCCGGGCTCACGAACGATCGCGTGCTCTCGGCCATGACCAGGAGCATCTTCGCCAACGGCTTCGCCTACCGGATCATCGACGCGAAATGGCCGGCTTTCGAGGCGGCATTTCGAGAATTCGAGCCGCATGCCTGCGCCTTCCTGAGCGACGACGAGCTCGATGCGCGGATGCGCGACCGCAATCTCGTGCGCAGTCCGCGGAAGATCCTCGCCGTGCGTCCGAACGCGCGGTTCGTCCTCGACCTGGCCGCGGAGCACGGCGGCCGTGCGGCGCGGTTCTTCGCGCAATGGCCCGATGCCGACTTCATCGAGCTGGCGCTTCAGGTCAGGAAGCGCGGCACCCTGCTGGGCGGCGAGACTGCGATGCGGTTCCTGCGGCGGCTGGGGAAACCGGCCTTTGTTCCCTCGCCCGACATGCTCGCGGCCCTGGTCCGCGAGGGCGTGCTGGAGCGACCGACCGCGAGCAACCGGAATCTCCGCTTGGTCCAGGAGGCGCTGAACCGGTGGTCCGAGCAGTCCGGACGCGATCTCACCGTGCTCAGCCGGGTGCTTTCCATGAGCACGAACGCCGCGCCGATTCCACCACGGCCGCGCCGTGCTGGTTATTTCAGGATGATGTAGACCTTGCGGATGGTCTCGTGCACGTCCCAG
>Ga0335076_10000711_pt1 | contig 31073 bp, 24 predicted proteins | sample Lox_Sample_25_FD_206717 | JGI IMG/M metagenome (GOLD analysis project Ga0335076, IMG submission 206717) | Soil microbial communities from Loxahatchee National Wildlife Refuge, Florida, United States - Lox_Sample_2.5 | ecosystem: Environmental > Terrestrial > Soil > Wetlands | place: USA...
GAGCCCGTGGCCGAACTCGATGCCAATGACCTGATGTTGTTCGCGCGCGTGGCTGAAACCGGCAGTTTCAGCCGCGCGGCGCAACGCATGCGGCTGCCGAAGTCCACGGTGTCGAGGCGTATTGCGGGGCTGGAAAAGCGCTTGGGCGAGCGTCTGATTCAGCGCAACACGCGCAATTTGTCGATCACCGACTTCGGCATGCATCTGCTCGACCATGCCCGCGCTCTTGCTGCCGAAGTCGACGGCGCGCTGGCTCTCGCACAGCACCGGCAGGCCAAGCCCAGCGGGCGGTTGCGAGTCTCGCTGCCAGGCGACTTCGCAACCATCTCGCTGCCGAGGATGTTGGCCGACTTCGCCCGAAAATACCCGGCGATCACCCTGGAGATGGATCTAACTCCCCGGCGTGTTGACCTGATTGGCGAAAATTACGACGTCGCGGTGCGCCTGGGGGAACTGCCGGATGACAGTCAGCTGGCCGCGCGCAAGCTGCTGGATATCACCGCAGGGCTATACGCGGCGCCTGCTTACCTGAAGGGGGTCGGGACACCCGCGAAACCGGATGATCTGCGTGCACTACACGGCTTGCTGTTGATGACGCTCACGGGGGAACCTCGCAGCTGGATGATTGAGCGAGGCCCGGCGGACCGGCGCGAGCAATGGCACGGCATCCCGAGGCAGTACACAGCCGCTAATTCCCCGGCCGCTTTGATGTGCATTGCCCAAGCCGGAGTCGGCGTGGTCGCTCTACCTGAGTTCCTGGCGAGTGAGGCGGTGCGGCAACGTAGCCTGGTGCGCGTACTACCCGAATGGAGCTCGCCAGCCGTCCCCTGCTGGGCGGTATTTCCCGGGCGCCGATTGATGCCGGCGCGCACGCGCGTATTCCTCGACGCGCTGGTTGCTGGGATGCAGATGGACGGTGACACCCCGAAGCGCGAGAGCCCGCGGCGGCCGCACGCTTAATGAGGCGCCGAGCCCGGCTGCGCCGGCCTGGGAAGCCCGGCGCACAGGGCCGCCGCCCCCCGACATCCTGATGAGCTCACGCCGCGAGAGCATGTGGTAAGTGAGTGTTGCGCGCGAGCGAACGGTTGTTTCGCATTGCGAAATGTCTCATTAACTGCCCCTGCGTTGTTGGAAGGGCTCTCGCTCGCCAGACTCTGCACCATCTCGTTCAGTGGCCGCCGCCACATCCAGGAGGTGCATCATGAAAACTGCCACGCATGTCGCCCGCATTCTGCTCGGGCTCGTGTTCTTCATCGCCGGGATCAATGTGTTCCTGCAAATCATCCCGATGCCGCCGATGCCGCCGGCCGCTGCGCGGGTCGTCGGGGGATTGGCCTCGAGCGGGTATTTCTTTCCGCTCCTTGGAGCGGTCGAGGCGCTGACCGGTGCCGCGCTCCTGGCCCGCCGTTTCGTACCCCTGGCGCTGGTGGTGCTCGCGCCTCTCATCCTGAACATCTGCCTGATCCACCTGTTTCTTGCCCCGGCTGGCCTGCCGCTCGCCAGCGTGCTGCTGGCGCTCGAGCTGTTTCTCGCCTGGTCGTACCGCGCGGCGTTCGCCCCGCTCCTGCGCGCCCGGGATGACGACACGCAGGTGAGGAGCGGGACAATGGCCTCGAGCGTCGCGCGTTGATTGCGCCCACGGGCCTGCAACAGGAGCACATGTGATCAGCGCCAGACCCTACGGCACGCTCAAGTACCTTCGGATCAATGGCCGGCGCATGGCCTATGTCGATGAGGGCGATGGCGATGCGATCGTGTTTCAGCACGGCCAGCCCACATCATCCTACGTGTGGCGCAATGTCATGCGGCATCTCGAGGGATATGGCCGCCTGGTGGCCTGCGATCTCATCGGGATGGGGGCCTCGGAGAAGCTTCCCCCTGAGCTCGGTCCCGACCGCTACAGCCTGCGCGCACATCGCGACTATCTGTTTGCGCTCTGGGAAGCGCTCGATCTGGGCAACCGCGTGACTCTGGTTCTCGATGACTGGGGCGCGGCGCTCGGGTTCCATTGGGCTCAGCGAAACAGCGAGCGGGTGCAGGGCATCGTTCACATGGAGGCCGTTGCCGCGCCCATGAGCTGGGGCGACCTGGCCGAGAACGCGCGACCCATTTTCAGGCAGCTGCGCTCGGCTGCGGGCGAGCCGCTGGTCCTCGAGCAGAATCTCTTTATCGACAAGATCCTGCCGAATGCGATCCTGCGGCGCTTCACGCCTGAGGAGCTCGAGCACTACCGTCGACCCTTCGAGCAGCCGGGCGAGGACCGTCGTCCTACGCTCTCCTGGCCGCGGAGCCTCCCGCTCGATGGCGAGCCGGCCGAGGTGGTCGACTTCATCCGCTCGTCCTGCCTCTGGCTCTCGCGCAGCGACACGCCGAAGCTCTTCATCAACGGCGATCCCGGCCAGCTGGTCGGTGAGCACCTGCGCGGGATCATCCGCGGATGGCCGAACCAGACGGAGGTGACCGTCAGGGGCCGCAAGCTCCTGCAGGAGGACAGCCCCGAGGAGATCGGAGAGGCGATCGCGGGCTTTGTCGGGCGGCTGCGGCTCAGCCGCCGCAGCGCAAGTCCCCAGTTTCGCCCTTGAACTGAACGCCAACCGGATGAGGACTCACAACGATGCGTGTATCAAAGCTTGCCTACCTGGGAGCGAATGCCACCGACGTCGCCGCATGGCGGAAGTACGGTAGCGAAGTCCTGGGGCTCGAAATCGGCACCGACAGCAGCGACCGCCTGCTGTACCTGCGCGCGGACGAGCGTCATCACCGCTTGAGCATTCATGAAGGCGGAGGCGATGACATCGCACACGTCGGCTGGGAGGTCACTAGCCACGAGGATCTCGAAGCCATCGCGGCGAGGCTCGACAAGGAAGACATCAAGGTCGAGCCCGGCAAGCCGAACGAGCTGGCGGACCGGCGCGTGCTCGAGCTCGTGCATTTCACATGCCCCTATAGCGGCGTGCGCATGGAGCTGACACTCGGGAATGAGACCGTCTTCAATCCCCGCTTCCGTCCGAGCCGGGACCTCTCGGGCTTTCGCACCGGAGAGCTCGGCATGGGTCACTTCGTGCTGTACACCGCGGACGTGCAGGCTGCCGTGCAGTTCTATGTGCGCACGCTCGGCTTCGCGCTCTCCGACTGGGTCGTCAGCCCCGAGCGCAAGCGCCTGGCGGGGTTTCTGCACTGCAATCCCCGCCATCATTCCATGGCCTTCATCGAGTGGCCCTCAGCGCCGCGCAAGGTGCAGCACGTCTTCTTCGAGACCAACTCTCTCGATGACATCGGAACCACCTATGACGTGTGCGCTGAGCGCAAGCTCAACGCCACCTCGATCGGGCGGCACCCGAACGACCGCTCCGTGTCGTTCTATTTCCGCAACCCTTCGCGTTGGTTCATCGAATACGGCTGGCAGCTGCGCACGATCGATCCCCACAACTACACGGCCGAGCAGTACGTACTGCGGCCCGGCATCGGCTGGGGACATGAGGGGTTAAGAACCCTCGAGGGAGCGGCGCACGGACACTGAGCGGCGCGGCTACCTCAGCGGTCAGCCACCTTTGGCAAGGGGTCAGGCGCGGGCCCGGCCAGCTTCTCAACGAAAAAATCGATGAAGCTGCGGATTTTCAGCGGTACGTGCTTGCGGCTCGCATAGGCGAGATAAAGCGTACCTCCCCGCAACGGGTAGGCGGTGAGCACCGGGACCAGCCGCTCCTTGAAACCGGGCTCATCGAAAAAGAACGCCGGCAGCGGTGCCAGCCCGATTCCGGCCGCAACCGCGTTGGCGACGCAGAAGCTCGATCCGAATCGCAAGACCACGCGCATCGTGATCTCGATCTCACCTTCCGGGCCGTTAAAGGACAGGGAGTCCACGTTGGCGACCCCCACGAAATCATGCCGGGCGAGATCGGCGGGCGATTCCGGGCGTCCACGCCGCTCGAGATAAGCAGGGGATGCCGCGAGCACCGGGCGGGTCGGCCGCACGGGACGCGCAATCAGGCCGGGGGGGAGCGCGGCCATGTCATGGGTGGTGCGCAGCGCGAGATCGAAGCCCTCTTCGACCAGATCCACCTCGCGGTCCTCGAAGGAGACGAACACCACGACGTCGGGGTAGCGGGAGCGATACTCGGCAATCAGATCGGCGAACCGCTGGCTGGCGGTAAAGCTTTGGCAGGTGATACGCAATGAACCCCGCGGTGCATTGGCCATGGAGCCGAGCTCGAACTCCGTGTCCTGCAGATCCTCGAGAATGGCCTTGGTGCGCTCGAAATACACTCGTCCCGGCTCGGTGAGGCTGAGGGTGCGACTGTTTCGGTTCAGAAGCCGCACGCCGAGGCGTTGCTCGATTTGCGCCACATACTTGCTGACCATCGGCGTCGACACATCGAGCCGTTCCGCCGCCGTCGCGAAGCTGCCGGATTCGACGACCTGCCGGAACACCTTGATCGCAGTCAGTGTGTCCACAGTGTGAAAAGCTAACCCCTCGCCACTCTCCGAGGCAAGTGACGGATTTTCGGCAGCTTACCGCTGGCCTGCCGCCGTGCTTCCCGTCTCCGGCAACGAGGCACGCCCAGATTTCGGGCCGTGAAATGGTGCATTAAGCCGCGGGAGGTTGTTCCCGGCCGCGCGGCGCCGCACGCTAAAAGCCGAAGTAATCCTGAGAGGAAGATCTGAGGGCGATGAAAGCATCACCGATCGTTGGCTCGCGCGCCAAGGGGCTCGGCACGACATTCTCCGTCAAGAGCCTGGATCTCCACGAACTCGGCGACCGGGCTTCGCCGCTCGTGGTCCTGGACAACTTTCGAGTGCTGGGACACCCCTTCGGGCCTCACCCGCACGCGGGGTTCTCGGCGGTGACGTACGTGCTCGAGGACTCCCCCGGGCCGCTGCGCAGCCGTGACTCACTCGGCAACGACATCGTGATGGGGCCCGGCGGGATCGTATGGACACAGGCGGGAAGCGGCATGCTCCACGATGAGCTGCCGGCCGTGCCCGGCCGCGAACTCCATGGGTTGCAGGTTTTCGTCAATCTGAGCTCAAGGAGCAAGTTGCTCTCACCACGCGTACTGCAGCTCGCCGGGAGCCAGATGCCGGAGTGGCGCGGTGACGGCGGCGACCGTGTGCGGGTCGTCGTCGGCTCGTTCGAGGGTCTCAGCTCGCCGCTCGTTCCCGCGGAGCCTTTCGACTGGCTGGTCGTAGCGCTGAAGCGCGAGGTCTCCTTCGAGACGCCCCGGAGCCGCAATGCACTCGTCTACGTACTGTCCGGACATGTCTCCGTGCACTACGGGGAAGGCAGCCGGAGTGTCGCAGCCGAGGAAGCTCTCGCACTCGATGAGGAGGCCGGCGCGATCACCTTCCGCGCTACTCAACCGGCCCATTTCCTCATCCTCTCGGGAATGAGGATCGACGAGCCGGCTTTCAGCCAGGGGTCCGGTTTCCTCATGAGCAGCCGCGCCGAGCTCGACGCGGCTGTCGCGCGCTTCCTTTCCGGAGAGATGGGTCAGCTCGCTCCGCTACCAAGCAGTGTGCATCGTTGAGAAAACTCATTATTTCCGCGGGACTCACGGGACTCGGGCGATGAGCTCCGGGGCGTACAGCGGCGAGGCCTTCGGTGCACCAGGCATTGCACCCACCTGGACCTCGAGCGACAAGGATTTCATCACCACTTCTCTGGGCCACTCGAGGCTCTGGGCGGCGCTCGGGCACGGCATCGTCAACGAGGTCTACTGGCCTTCGACCGGTCAGCCGCAGGTGCGTGACCTAGGGTTTTACCTCGTCGGCAATGGTCGCTGGATCGATCTGAAGCGGGTGAGCCGCTATCGCCTCTCAACGCCTGGTCCTGCCCTCCCGGCGCTCACCATCGTGCACGAAGGGGACGGCTACGAGCTGACCCTCGAGGTGCTGCCGGACCCGGATCGCGACGTCCTGCTCGTGCGTTACGAGTTGAGCGGCCCATACCGACTGGTGGTCATACTCGCCCCACACTTGGGCAGCACGGGCCGCAACAATAGTGCCTGGATCCAGTACGGCGCGCCCTGTGCTCGCGGCGGCGGCTTTGCGCTCTGCCTCCTCGCCAGTGTGCCGCTCGAGCGCCTGAGCTGCGGATTCGTCGGCTACTCCGATGGCTGGCAGGACTTGGCCCGCCATGGCGAGCTGACCTACGCCTTTCAGTCCGCGACCGGCGGCTCGGTCGCGATCAGCGGCGAGCTCGCCTCTTCGCGGGGAGTATTGGCGCTTGGCTTCGCGTACTCCGTGCACGGTGCCTACACCCGGGCCCGCACCGCGCTGGCAGCCGACTTCGATGCCCTGCGCAGTGATTTCATCGATGCCTGGCGCGAGTGGAGCGCGACCCTTAGCCTCCCCCGGCCAGACGACATCCTCGGAGATGCCGCAGCCCTCTCGGCGGCAGTCCTCAAGATCCACGAAGATCGAGCCTATCCCGGAGCCGTAGTCGCAAGCCTGTGCGTACCCTGGGGCAACAGTACCGACTCACTTGGGGGCTACCATCTGGTGTGGCCCCGCGACGCCTCGCTCACCGCGTTCGCACTCCTGGCCGCGAACCAGCGGCTCGACGCCCGCCACATACTCTCGCACCTCATCGCCGTTCAGCGCCACGACGGCCACTGGCCGCAGAACTACTTTCCGAGCGGTGAGCCGTACTGGGGCGGCGTCCAGCTCGATGAGGCCGCATTGCCGGTGCTGCTGGCAGCGAAGCTCGCCGAGCTCGGTGAGGCGCAGCTGCCGGGGACCGCGGAGATGGTGCGCAGGGCCGTGGGCTTCATCGTGCGTACGGGACCCGGCAGCCCGCAGGATCGTTGGGAAGAAAATCCCGGCGTGAGTCCGTTCTCGGTTGCGACCGCCATCGCTGCCCTCATCGCAGCCGGAGCCTGGCTCGAGCCCCCGCAGCGCCGTCTTGCCCTGCACCTCGCCGAGGACTGGAACGAGCGGCTCGAGTGCTGGTGTTATGTGGAAGACACGCCACTCGCACGCGAGGTCGGCGTCCGCGGCTACTACGTCAGGATTGCGCCGTTATCGTCGGCGGGTAAGGGCGTCTGCCACGTGCAGCTGCACAACCGCGACGGAGAGAGCGTGCTGGCCTCCGCCCACGTGAGCCTGGATTTCTCGTATCTCGTGCGGTTGGGCCTGCGCGACGGGCGCGACCCCCGGGTGCAGGACACGCTGCGAGTGGTCGATCACGTGCTCAAGGTCGATACTCCCGCGGGCCCCGTCTATCACCGTTATAACGGTGACGGGTACGGCGAGCGCGCCGACGGCGGTCCTTTCGAAGGCCTCGGCATCGGGCGCGGCTGGCCGCTGCTCGTCGGCGAACGCGGCCATCTCGCGCTGCAATCAGGCGAAGATCCTCTGCCCTATCTGCAAACGATGTGGCGCTGCGCGAGCGTGGGCGGTCTTCTGCCCGAGCAGGTATGGGATGCCGCCCCGATTCCGGAGCGGGGGCTTCTGCCGGGCCGGCCGTCGGGGGCTGCCATGCCACTGGTGTGGGCCCATGCCGAATTCCTCAAGCTCCTCGTTGCGCGCGAACGCGGCCGACCAGTCGAGTGGCTCGATGCCATCGAGCGGCATTTTGGCCATCCGCCCGCCCGGCGTAGTGACGGGCGCCGTCTGCAGGCGATCGCCGGCGCCATCCGGGGCGCGAGCGTGTGGCACTGGCGGGACGAGGTACCGGTTCTGGACCTGCCGCACGGCAAGTCGCTCGCGGTCGAGGACCGGGTGCCCTTCAGGCTGCATTTCGGGTTCGACGGCTGGCAGCGCACCGAGGACCGCAACGCCGAGGCCACCCCATTCGGAACCTGGTCGGTCACCCTGACGCCGCGGGAGCTCGCAAACGCCAGGCGGCTCAACTTCACGCGCCACCGGGACAGCGGCTGGGAGAACTTCGACCACCGCATTGAACTCGCGGGTGAAGCCGCGGCACATGCCCCGGAGGCCTTGCTGGTCGCCTGAAGGTGCGGTCACTCAACGGTCGCCCATACTCCCCCTGTAGCGACCGTCTTTTAGACCGGAAGGGATGAGTCTCCTTCCGGTCCTTTTTTCAGTCGACCCCACGGCTGGGCGGCTCCCAGGGTACAGCTGTCATCGAAATGAGGCAGAGCCTGTGCCGCGGGCTGTCCCTCCTCGATCGCCTGCGCAACGGTGGTCCAGAGCGCTCCCTTCTCCGCGCAACGGGCGCCATAGTCGAACAGCGCGTGCATCTCGGCTGACTTGAAGCGCAGTGCTCCGCCGTACGCGTGCGTGACCGGAATAAACGAGTAGCGGAACGACATCGAGTAGCGCTCCGCGAACGCGAGGGACGCTTCGAGGGCCGTGCGTGAGGCGTGCATCAAGGCGGCGGAGAAGGTGCGCGACAGCACGGCCACCGGTCTCTCGGGTGTGGTGCGGGGATAGGAGCTCAGCTGACCGTTGACCAGCACCAGCACCCGCGCTCCCTTCAGCGGTTCGAGCGTCTGCGGTGCCAGCTGCGCAATCTCGCTGGCAATGAAGAAAGGCATGGTCGTCCCGCCGTCGACGTGCATCTCGTCATAGGAGCGCCCGCCGCCTTCCACATGGATCAGCACCGGTGGAAGCACGCCGGGGATACTCGCCGACGCCATCAGCACGTCGCGAAACAGTGCACGCGCCTTCTCGCCCTCGCCCAAAGCGATCGCTCCCATGTCCCAGATGACCGTTTCCTGCTTGTCGAGATCGGTCGTTGCAACGAGCAGCAGCCGCCCCTTGGCTCTCTCGCGTCCCACCTCCGTGAGCAGCTTGCGGCTTGCAATGTGGTCGATGAGATCGGCCAGCGGCCGCTGATCGTAGAAGCCCGGACGAAAGAGAAATGCGATGCCTCGTGGCCGCAGAAAATGGTCGGACTGTAGCCCGTTGAAGGTCTTTTCCAGCTCGCCGTCCCAACGGGGTCCGAGGAAAGCGAACGGCGCGATGAGCGCCCCCGCGCTGACACCGGTCACGATCTGGAACTCGGGACGATCGCCGCGGCGGCTCATGCCGACCAGCGCGCCGGCGGCGAACGAGCCACCGGCGCCGCCGCCTGACAGCGCGAGGATGTTAATCGGCCCCCCGTCCGCGGCGTCGCGTACGCGGCGCAGTGTCTTCTCGGCGTTGGCCACGAAGGCGTCGCGATCGTTGCCGAGGAAGCGGACGGTCGGTCCGAACCCCGGAGGTGCGACGTCGGCGATCACGGTCGGCGGTGCGGCTGCGCGCGGGATCGTGACACAGCCGACAAGCACGCCGCCGAGGAGCACAGCCAAAAGGCCCCGCGGCAGCCGCCGCGGTTGTAAGCCGCGAATCCGCCCGGCGGGCGGGTCGGCACAAGTCTCTGCATCGCTTTGCATGCGTGCGTGCCTGCAGACCTTGCGGCTCGTCAGCCTTCGGCCAGCAGCGATCGCGCCACGCCGATGACGGCGTGTGGCACGACCCGTTCGCGGTAGTCGAGCGGCTCATGTGCGCGCACCGCGAGCTCGAGCCCGCCGCCAGTGGCGATGAGCATCAGCTGCGGACACCGAAGTGCAGATTGGGTCCCGGTCTTCATCGCCTGGTCGAAAATAGTCGGGTTCGAGGTCAGTCCCTTGACCGACAGCTCGCGGACATAGCGGGCGAGCGTCCCGCTCGTCAGCAGGTCACGGGTAATGTTGTCGAGCCAGAGACTCTGGCCACCCGAATAGAGTCTCTCAGTGGGTGTCATTAGGCCTTGGAAGACATCGCGGGCAATCGTGCGTGAGTTCACGTGCAGCCGATGCCAGCGTAGCCACCGGCGATGCATGGCAACAAGCTGCGGCACGCAAATGCAGCATTTCACAAACGGGAAACGTAAGGCCCTCGGGAAAGGCCGCCGGGCTCGGGATCAGGCCCACCGTTTCAGCTCGCAGCCGCTCTCCGGAAGTGAAGCGGTCTGATGCCAGAGTCACGCGGCGGCCAGGGTCAGCCCCGCGCCTCGAGGAGGCGTCGCGCTGCTGCGGACTCTGCCGCGACGCCTCTCCGCAGAGGCGATCAGGCTCGTTAGGCGGCCGATCCGGTGAACTCGGAATGTCGGCAGGCAGCGAGGAAGAACTCAACGCTGCGTGCGACGTGAGTCTCGCTCTCCCGGCGCAGTTGCTTAAGATCTTCTCCGAGCAGAGCTCGCAGTAACGGACGCGCAACGACCAGATCCATAAATAACTGCGTCGCAGTCTCCAGGGATGCTGGAGCGAGTCCGGGGTAAGCGCTGAGATCGACAGACTGGGCCAATTCCCGTAGCACCTGAGTCACGGCCTGCGTGGCGCGGCCGCGCGCCATTCGGCCGATGTTTACCAGGTCGGGAAACCGCCGCGCCTCGAGAACGGAGAGCCGCATGAAGTCGATGGCGTCACTGGAAAAAAGCCGGCTCAGGATATTGGTCCCTACGCTCGTGAGACGCTCCTTGAGCGTGTTGCCTGTGGGCGTGAAGGTCTCGAATCCGGCTCTTACGCTGGCAGCGTTGCGCATCGCGACAGCCGTGAATAAGGCCTCCTTGGTCGGAAAGCGCGCGTAGATCGTCGGCTTTCCCGCACGGGCGAGGCGCGCGATTTCATCGATGCTTGCCCCGCCCAGCCCCTGGTCCAGGAAGAGACGCCGCGCCGCGTCCAGGATCCTTTCATCGACCGCGCCGGCGAGCGCCCGCGGCGGCCGTCCAGCGCGCACGACAGGCCGCCTTGGCCGCCGCTTGTCTCTTGCTGCAACGCTCACCATTGCTCCGATCTCCAATTAGGCACGCCTGGCCGGACTACCGGAGCTGGGCGCATAGTATGAAAGTATATACGAATTCCCGAACAAACAGAACGATATCGTATCGTATTATAAGATGGGCTATGCCGGGGCGGGTCGCTGCCGGTGAAGGCATAGCTCGACCGCCTGCACGAAAGAGCTCACGGTCTCGTCTGCCTTGCCGACAGGCGCCGGTGAGAATTCAGGCTGGAAGGACATCCCGGGAGGAAACGCGGTCACGATCCACGCGCCCGGGAGATCCTGTCGAAGTCGGCCGATTGTCTGCTCGGCGTGCGCACGCTCGGCGCTCGGGAAGGCGCTGACCAGGTAGGCGATGGCGATGGCGGCCGGATTTGCATCCGGCGGCCGCCGTCCTGCATCGAGATCCTCCAGCGAAACATGGCGTGCATCCAGTCCCTGTTCCCGGAGCGCGCGTACCAGGAGTTCTGCCGCAATCGTATCGGCGGGCGAGCCCAATCCCAGACACAGCAGGATTGAGCCACTCGGCACCTCGACCGGACCTTGCCACCGTCCGGTCAGCTGTTCGCGGTGCTGACGCAGGATATGCCCGGGATTCTGATGCTCCAGAACCGAGGGGCGATGTTGTCGCAAGCGCCGGGGCTCGCCGCTGAGAGCGGACACGACCGTGACGAATACCTTCCGGATCTTGATACGCTGATCCTGGCTGATCGCGCCCGACTCGAAATCGAGGGAACCGAGATGCAACGCAGGCAGCAGGACGACATCGCAATACGCGGCGAACGTGTGACGCTTGAGGAAGGCTCGAGCCGCCACCAGGATTTCGTCGGCGTTTCCGGAGAGAGCTCGCTGATAGAACCTTTGCGGCAGCGTCAGGGCCTGCGTGTCCCCGAGCAGCAGCTCGAGGAACTGCAGCGCTCGGATGTGACGGCCGATCACGAGGAGGCACAGCGTCAAAGGGGTCGACAGGACCAGGCCGATTGGGCCCCATAGCGCGCTCCAGAAGATCGCCGCGACGACCACGGAAAGCGGTGACAGGCCCGTCGTATGACCGTACAGATGCGGCTCCACTACTTGCGCAGCGATGAGCTCAACCCCGGTGAACAGCCCCAGAGTGCTGATGGCCAGCGACCATCCCGGAACGACGGCGATCGCCAGTACGGTTGCCAGCAGCGCCGCGAGCCATACCCCCACGTAGGGAACGAACCGCAGCAGCATGGCGAGCGCGCCCCAGAGCGCCGCTTGTGGAAGGCCCAGAAGAGCAAGCCCGAGAGCGATGCTCGCGCCGACCCCGAGATTCACGGCGAACTGGGATACGAAGAACTTCGACAGTCGCTCACCCGCATCGTTGAGCGCAAGCGTCGTCAGGCGGATGTTGGTTCCGCCGGCGAGACGGATGAAGCGGTCGCGCAGCGCTTCGTGCTCGAGCAGCACGAACACCAGCACCACGAGCACGATACCCGTCGACTCGATCGGTGCCCACACGGCGGCCAGCACTCGGCCAATGATCTGCAAGGGCTCTGGGGGAGGCTGGTGCAACTCGACCGGAATCGCCGTCGCCTGCGCGGAAAGGCCCTCTGTCCCGGAGGGCGCGGGGGATCCAAGGCTCCTCGGATGGTTCTCGATGAGCCGACTGGCCTCGCTCGTCAGGGCGTTGAGCCGACCCACGGTCATCTGATCCAGGTTGCGGAGCTTCTGCTGAATCGTTTTCTCGTATTGCGGCAGGCTCTCAGCCATCCGCAAGACCTGCGTGCCCAGCACTGCGGCTGACGCGGCGACTGCGAGAGCCAAGGTGAGCACTGACAGGAGCACGGCTGTGGTTGGACCCACCCCGATGCGCCTAAATCTGCGGACCAGGGGCGCAATCAGCAGGCTCATCATCAGTGCGACAGTAAAAGGGATGAGCACATCGCGGCCGAAATGCAGCAGAGCCAGGACCGCTGTGAAAGCGATGATGCCGATGGCACGGTCGCGGAGCGACCCGGATGCGTCGCGAGCGGTCGTGCCGAGCGAGTCCGGGCTATGTCTCTCCATAGGGGCGCACACACGCAAGGAAGGCTGATTGTGGAATTGAGGCCCTACTCTGTCCGGAGCCACTATTCATTCGCCAAGCTGCCAATCCAAACGACCTCCAGTTGACCGCGCGGGCGAATAACACTGAAATGGCCGCCCCGGCAGCACACAAATGGAGAAAGGCCATGAATCTCAGCTTGGAAGGTGTGAGCCTCCATGTCGCCGATGTAGAGAAGTCGGTCGCCTTCTATTCGAAGTTCCCCGGCGCGCAGCTGATCATGCACCGTTCGGGTCAGTTTGCGAAGTTCAAGATGGGTGATGGCCATATTCAGGTTGTTGCGATCCCAGCGGCGGAGAAGAGCTTTCACATCGAGATGAATGCCCCAGACCTGCAGGCGCTTCACGACCAACTGAAGACTGCCGGCATCGAACCAGACGGTCCGCCAACCGTGCGTTCGTTCGGCAGGACGAACTTCCGGGTACACGACCCGGACGGCAACATCCTGGAATTCGACACGGCCTGAAATCCGCCGCGATGCGAGGGATCCGGCGACTCTCGGTCGACGTTTCAGGAGAAGCTAACCTCGGTCCGGCAGTAGATCTCCTTGCCCCCTGGGGGCGCTAACGCCTAAAGTTCCTCGGGAATGACCCGTGCGACGACGCTGCGCATGTCCGTCTGAGTACCCCGAAGGAAGTTGTGAGAGTCCAAGTACCCTTGGGTGACCAGATAGGACACGACATCGCGAAACCGCAACTCCCGAATCACTGGCCAGGCACAGTAGCTCAGTTCTGCTGCATAAAGAATCGCAGTCGCCCCCGCGGCCGTGAATCCGGAATGCCGCGACAGGATCTGTTGGTACAAGAGCCTGCCGCGCAAGCGGCCGTCTTCTTTGCGCGCGCGCTGATAGCGCTTGAGCATCGCCCGGCTTGCACGCCACGCATACCAGCGCTCTGAGACGGCTAACACGGATCTGAGGACGCTCACGTTTCTCACCTGGATTAGCTGCTTCATTGATCACAGCTCGCGTAAGCCCGCCGTCACGGGCATACGTGCCGCGCGCAACGCCGGAAACAGGCCGCCGACGAAACCGATGGCGAGCGCCCACTTGAGGCCGCTCCAGAGCAGCAGCGGCGACACCTTGAAGGAAAACACCACCTGGCTGAAATTCGTGCCGAGTGTGGAGGCCGTGAAGTTGTCGAAGATCGCCCAGGTAAGGGCGGCACCCATGACTCCGCCGAGCAAGGCGAGCAGCATGGTCTCGAGCAGAACGGAAACGATGACCGGTACGCCGCGGAATCCAATGGCGCGCAGGGTAGCGATCTCGCGCGTGCGCGCGGCGACCGCTGCATACATGGTATTCAGGGCGCCGAACACGGCGCCGATCGCCATGATCACGGCGACCGTCGTGCCGAGAATGCGGATCTCGCGGCTCAGGCTCTCGGACTGCCGGTTGTAGTAATCGCGCGTGGTCATGACATCGACCTGCAGCCTCGGGTCGCTCGCCAGCGCCGCCTTGAACGCATCGAATGAGCCGGCATCGATCAGCCGGACGTTGATGGAGGTGGTGCTGCTGCCGCGCCGGTACGTGGCGCCGACCACTGCGGTGTCACCCCAGACCTCGGAGTTGTGGGAGTCTCCGCTGTCGAAGATGCCTACTACATTCCAGATCTGGCCGTTGAGCTTCAGCGTCGAGCCCACATCGAGCCCGGCGAACTGCTCATGCGCACTCTTCCCCGCGATCAGCTCACGCATTCCCGGCTGAAACTTGCGGCCGGCAGTCATTCTGACGTTCGGATGCAGCTCCCAGGCACGCTCGCCGACTCCGCGGAGCTCGACGTTCGCGTCCATACCGTTGCTGCGCTTGGGCAGGTTTGCTACGACGACGAGCTCCGGCGAGGCAATCGGCTGTCCTTGTGCGTTCTTCAACACCTGCGGAGCCTCGGAGATGATCTGCGCCGAGTCGTGATCGACTACCGAATTGGTTTCCGTCTGTGCTCCGGCCCGCAGTACGATCGCGGTGTCATCCGTGCCGGTCTGCCGCAGTGTTGCTTCGAAGCCCGCGGCCATAGCCAGGAGGGCGACCAGCACGCCTACGACCCCGGCGATGCCCACGACGACCACCGACGAGGATCCCAGGCGCTGCACCAGCGTCGCGACGCCCACCAGCACGATAGAGCCTGTTTGTCTTCCTAGGCGTGTCAGCGCGAGCCACCCTGCAAGGCCAGCCAACGCGGTTGCCAGCACCCACCAGGGAGCTGCGAGCAGCAGCACTACGGGAACGATCGTCGCCACGAGCATCGTCGCAGCGGTTCCCAGTTTTCGAACGAACTTCATTTGATTGCCTCCGAATTGGCTCTCAGCGTCCCGACAGTGCATCCACGATGCGCAGCCGCATGCCTCGCACCGCTGGAAGCGCCCCGACAATGAGGCCCACGAGGATCATGAGGCCCAGACCCTGGAGCCAGATCGCCACCCCGACGGGAACCATGGGCGCCGTGGGCCCCATCGCGGGCAGCGAGGTGCGCACTGCATCTACGATCAAACCCGCAATCCCGAGCCCGACCGCGCCTCCGAGCACGAGCAGCAGCACGGACTCGCTCAGCACAAGCGCGAGTACCGTTCGGTTGGTGAAGCCGAGCGTCTTGAGAACTGCCAGTTCCGGAATGCGCTCGCGCACGGCCTGCGCCATCGTGTTGCCGGTGAGCAGCACCAGCGTGAAGAACACCGCGCCCATGATGGCTCCGACGATGAGGCCGACGTCGGCGAACTGGCCCATGAGCGCGGCCGTGAATGCCTGCTCGCTCTGAGTCTTGGTCTCGTGATCGGAGTCCCCCGACAGCGCGTCGATCTCGCCCGCCACCTGATCGGCGCGGTTGCGGTCGGCGAGCTTCACGACGTACCAGCCGACCGTGCCGTTGCCGAGGCTGCGCGCTTCATCGAAATAATCCCAGTTGATGAAGAAGTTCGATTCCTGGCCGCGCAGGTTGGGATCGTCCACGTGGTAGATGCCGACGAGGTCGAACGTCCAGACGTTGGAGCGGTCCTTCTGGGGGAACATCGTGGCCTGGAGCGGAATCTTGTCGCCGATCTTCCAGTGGTATTTCTCCGCAAGGCTCGCGCCTACGACGGCGCCGGTGCGCATGTCGTGAAACGCCTTGCGCTGCTCGCCGGGAAGCTGCCACTCCGGATGCAGATCAAAATAGTTGTCGGCCACAGCCATGCTCGGAAAGAAATTCTTTGGGTCCTGATAGATGCCGCCGAACCAATTGGCATACGTCACATCCGCCACGCCCGGCTCCGTCTGTATGCGGGTGTAGAGGCTTTTCGGCAGCGAGAGCGTGAAACTGATCTTCGAAACCGTGATGAGCCGATCGGCCGCCGCCACGCTGTTGGAGGCCACGGCGAAGGCGGTGCGCACCGAGTCAAGCAGCCCAAACAAGAGGAAGGCCGCCAGCACCGACAACAGGGTGAAGAACGTTCGGGTCTTGCGCCGGAAGAGCGCCGCCCAGACCAGACTGAGGTACTTCATGATCGCAACTCCTCCGCCGTCATCTGCCTATCGGCTCACGCGTGCGCGAGCTCAGGGGTTTCAACCAACGAGCCCTTGTCCAGATGCAGCGTATGACTCGCGTATTCGGCCGCCTTCGGATCGTGGGTGACCATGACGATGGTCTTGCCGTGATCGCGATTGAGCTGCTGCAGGAGCGTCAGGATGTCGGTGGCAGACTGTCGATCGAGATCTCCTGTGGGCTCATCGCAGACGAGCAGAGTGGGATCGGACACGAGTGCCCGAGCTATAGCCACCCGCTGCTGCTGCCCGCCGGAGAGCTCGCTCGGCTTGTGTTGAGCGCGGTTGCCAAGCCCGACCAACTGCAGCGCAATGGTGGCCTTGCGTTTTCTCTGCGCGGCCGAAAGCCGCGTCAGGAGCAAGGGCAGCTCCACGTTCTTCTGCGCCGTGAGCATTGGCAGGAGGTTGTAGAACTGAAAGACGAAGCCGACGTTGGAGGCGCGCCATCTGGCGAGCGCATCCTCGCCGAGCCGTTCGATGCGCCTGCCGGCCACGGACAGTGTGCCTTCGCTCGGGGAGTCGAGTCCGCCGATCAGATTGAGCAACGTCGTCTTGCCCGAGCCGGAGGGACCCATGAGTGCCACGAAGCCTCCTTGCTCGATGTCGAGATTCACGTGATGGAGCACCTCGATGCGCTCCTTGCCGCGCTCGTACACCTTGCTCAGGTTTCTAATTTCCACCAACGCGCCCATGTCTGCTCCTTTGCTACCGGTTGATTGCGACGCGGGTGCCATCGCTTAAATCCGCTGCCGGCGTGCGTACCACACGTGCCCCGGTGCCGATCCCTTCGACGAGCCGAAGATCGCCGAAACTCTGATCGGCTTTGACAAACTGCGCGTGAGCCCGCTCTTTATCGACCGTGAACACCACACTCTTGCCATTGCGCTGAACGATCGCGGAGGCAGGTACCAACACTCCCTTCGCGGAGGCTGACTGCGCAGCCGAATCTGTCGACTTTTCCAGGAAGGAGACCCGTACGCCCATGTCGGGCAGGATGCGTGGGTCCTTCTGATCGATGGCCACACGCACCTTGACGGTCGCTTTACTGCGATCCGCGGTCGGTACGATGGCGATCACGTGTGCAGGAATGTTCCAGTCCGGGTATGCATCGAGCACCGCCTGGGCCGGCTGCTGGGCGTGCACTCGATTGAGGTAGGCCTCATTCACGTCCACGTCGATCTCGAGCGAGTCCATGTCGACGATCGTGCCGACGCCGGTGCGAGTGAAACCGCCTCCGGCGGACATGGGGGAGACGATCTCTCCAGGCTGCGCCGCCTTGGCGGTGACGACGCCCGCGAAAGGCGCCTTGATGGTGGTGTAGTCGAGTTGTACGCGCGCCGCCTTCACCGTGGCTCGACCGAGTTCCACCTGTCTGCGTTGAGACGCCACCTGAGCCGCATAGACGCGTGCCTGGGTGCGGGCCGCATCGAGCGCCTGGTGGGAGACCGCTTCGCCGACCAGTGCCTCGTCCCGCTGGACGTCGTTGCGCGCCTGCTCCAGCTGCGCTTCGTACTGTCCGAGGAGAGCTTCTGCGGCATTCGACTGCGCTTCGGCTTCCTCCAAAGAGGCGCGCGCCGCAGTGTCGTCGAGCTTCGCAAGCACCTGTCCCGCCTGCACGTGCTCGCCTTCCTCGATCAGCACCTCGGTGAGGGTGCCGGTAATCTGCGCCGACGCGGTGGCTTCGCGCTGTGCCGTCACATAGCCGGTGGCCTGAAGGATCGCGCTGGTGCCCGATCCCGAGGAAGGCGGTGCCGCGGTCGCGAGATCGACGGCGACTGCCTTACCGCTACGGACGAAGAGCGCTCCGCCGGCGACGGCAATGAGCACGGCGACGGTCGCACTCGCGATCCACCAGGAACGCCGCGAGCCGGCCGGCTCGTCCCGCTCCTCGTGATCGATGCGCAGCTCTTCCAGGAGTGTTCTATTGTCAGTATCTGAAGCCATAGGGCTCACCTCTGTGTTCATGTTCGGTTCCACCAACCGCCACCGAGCGCCTGAAAGAGCGTCGCGGTGTCGGCATAACGGGCCGCCTGCGCCTGCACACGGCTCTGGCGTGCCTGCTGGTACTGCCGCTCGGCGATCAGAACGGCTGTGTGACTGTTAACCCCTGCCGCGTACTGGCGACGGGCGATGGCGAGCGAATCCCGGGCGGATTGCTCGGCTGCCGTCTGCGCGCTCAAGTCGCGGGCATCGGCCTCGAGCGCCCGCAGCGTGTCGGCCACCTGTTGCAGTGCCTGCAGCACCGTTTCCTGGTAGCGAGCAGCGGCGCCGTCCATGTCGTCGATGGCCGAGCGACGCTGGGACCGCAACGCACCTCCATGGAAGATCGGTTGTGTGAGGGAGGCACCCGCACTCCAGACTCCGGAACCCGCTTTCAGCAAGTCCTGAGAAACGGAAGCATCCGAGCCGATCGAGCCGGTGAGGCTCAACTGCGGGAACAGGTTCGCGGTGGCCACCCCAACCTGGGCAGTCGCCTGATGCAGCTGCGCCTCGGCGGCCTGTACGTCCGGTCGCTGCCGGACAAGCCGGGCCGGCACGCTCAAGGGCAGCTCGGTTGGCAAGTTGAGTGCATCGAGCTCGAGGTCCGGCAGCTCGACATGATCCGGGGTCTCACCCGCCAGCACTGCGAGGAGGTGACCGGCCTGCGCAAGCTGCTTCTCGAGCACCGGTAAGGTGGCTTCGGTTTGATCGAGCTGCGCCTGCTGCGCGAGTACGTCGGCGTGTGTGGCTGTGCCGACCTTGAACTGATGCTCGGTGACGGCCAGCTGCTCGCGCTCGCTCGCCACGATGTCCTGAACGGCCGCGATCTGCGCCTTGAGGCTTGCGATGTTGATGGCGGTCGCGACCAGGTTCCCCGTGAGCGTCAATCGCGCAGCCTCGAGCTCCCAGCGCTGGTAGTCGGCCTGCGCGCGCAGGCCCTCGATCTGCCGGCGTGAGCCACCGACGAGATCGAGCTTGTAGGTCACCTGTGCTGAAGTCGTAAAGGCGTTGTCGATGCTGGGCGGGAAGTTCGGCAATCCGAAGGCTGCGGCGGAGGTCTTCTCCCGTGTGGCGGAAGCCGTTCCGTCGACGGTGGGCAGCAGCAGCGCGCCGCGCTGGCCGCGATAGCTCTCCGAGGCGCTGCGCAGCGTCGCTTCCGCGGCGGCGACTGTGGGGCTGTTCTGAAGGGCCCGCCGGATGAGCTCATCGAGCGGCTTGCACTGGTACACCTGCCACCACTCGGCGGGGATATCGGCATCGGCGATGAACTGCTGCGCCGCGCCCCCGGCGACCTCGGTGCTCACGGTGCTGCCGGGTTGCGGGCCTGGCGTGTAGCGCGCCGTGTCCGGCGCCGCTGGGGAATGGAAATTCGGGCCCGCGGCACACCCGGCCAGAAGCAGCAGTACACCCATCGCCAGCGGCCTCATTGTGCATCTCCCAAGTACTAATAGAACGATACGGTTTCGTTTTATATACAGGTCCAAGCCGGTTGTCAAGAGAACGCCTCTCAGCCCGCCGCCGCGTAAGCGGCTTCGGGGGAGCGCCTGGTCCCGATTCGGGGCCGCGCAGCGGCCGCAGATGGCTTCGTTGCACTCGACTCGAGCATCAATTCGATGAAGGCCCGAGCTTTGAAAGGCAGGTATCTACGCGCCGCGTAGAGGAGATAGAGGGTCAGCTCCTTGAGACGAAACCCTGTCAATACCGGCGTCAGGGCACCTTCGAACACCGGGTCGTTGAAGACCGTCGCTGGCAACGCGGCCAGACCCATGCCGGCGGCCACCGCAATGGCAGCATCGGCCATCGCGCGGCAGCGCAGACTGAGCCGCGGCCTGACCTCGAAGGCGCCCCGCGGACCTTCGAACTGCAAGGTTTCCAGACTGCCGACCGTCACGAAGTCATGCTGAGCGAGCTCCTCGGGTGCCGTCGGCGACCCCTTGCGTCTGATGTACTCGGGTGAGGCTGCGAGGACGAAACTGACGGGTTGCACGCGGCGCGCCACGAGCCCAGGAGGAAGCTGCTCGTCGCGTGCAGCGCGGAACACGAGGTCGTACCCCTCCTCCACCAGATTGACTGCCTGATCCTGGAAGGACACATCGAGCAGCACATCCGGCCAGCGCCGTCGATACTCCTCGAGCACAGTGCTGAACCAGCGCGTGGGAATGCAGCAATCGCAGCAGGCAATGCGCAAGGTGCCGTGCGGGGCCGAGCTCAGCGATTCCAGTTCCAGCTCGGCCTTCTCCAGGTTCTCGAGGATCTGTTTGCAGCGCTCGAAATACACTTTGCCCGGTTCGGTGAGGCTCAGGCTCCGACTGTTGCGATTGAGCAGCCGCACCCCGAGTCGCTTCTCCACCGACATTACGTGCTTGCTGACGGTGGCGTTCGATAAGTCGAGACGCTCGGCCGCTCCCACGAAGCTGCCCGACTCGACCACCTGGCGGAATACATTGATGCTCGTAAGCGTATCCATCTGAGTAATCCGTCTATTCAGTGTGTGTACAGGTCATCGCGACTTCACTGGCGCGCAGTGTGGAACGAGGGCTGAGACGCGGACACGGTCTTTCGGTCAATCTTTTTTGGTATTTTGGCCTGAACGACGCATCCGCTGGGCCCAGGGCGCGTGGCAACGTGCGGCTCAGTCAGACCGGCGAGTCGTGCTGCCCCGACCGCCTGCGATTTGAAATTCTTATTTGTTTCCATCCATAGAGCCACGCATCAACGGACCACGCCCCCGGTCCGAGCAGAGCGAGGGCGGCCGCGATGATCGCAATCGACACGCATTGAGGCCGGGATGCCGGATGCGAAACCAACTCCCAGACAGTGAGCACCGCCGCCAATGCCCCTGCGACTGGCGTCCACAGCCCCGCGAGGAGCAACACGCCGAGCAAGACAACCAGCGCATGGACAACCGCGGCTGCGGGCGGCGCGTGTCCTATGAGAGGGGTGACGCCCTGGTAAATCAAGGTGCCGCCGGCCGTCAGACGCAACAGGAGTAGTCCGATACCAGGCGCGCCGTGCGCGAAGGTTGAGAATAAACGCCGCATGTCGCGGAGCTTACGGGCGCGAACTTCACCGGCGACAGATCCATAAGGACGCGGCCGGGCATACTTTCGGACACGGCCTAGAGCCGGATGATTCCGCGCTTTAGACCGATCATTGCGGCGTGCGTGCGGTCCTTCGCACCGAGCTTGGAGAGGATGCTTCCGACCTGACCTTTTACCGTGGCCTCGCTGATGGAAAGCCGCTTGGCAATCTCCTTATTCGACCTGCCCTCGCCGATGAGGGCCAGTACCCTGACTTCACCCGCTGTCAACGGATCATCCGTGGCGTGCTCGGCGAGCTGGAACGATACCTCAGGGGAAATCGCCTTCCGACCCGCGTGCACAGCCCGGATCGTATCCAGCAGCTCCACGTCGAGCGCGTCCTTAAGAAGATACGCGTGGGCCCCGGCCTTGAGCGCCCGTAACGCCTGCACGTCCCCGGAGTAAGTCGTCAGCACGATGATGCGCGCCTCAGGATATTCGCCACGGATGGCGATGATCGCATCAAGCCCACCCATCTCCGGCATCTGCATATCCATCAGAGTGATATCCGGACGGTGCGCGCGGAACTCCTTCACCGCTTCGCGCCCGTTGGCTGCCTCGGCGACCAAACGCATGTCCGATTGCGCCCCGACCAGGCCAGCGATGCCCTGCCGGATGAGCCGGTGATCGTCCACCGCGAGGATACGGATTTGTGCGGAGTCGTTGCCCATGATCGATTTCTCAGGTATCGCGGGGAATGCCCCTCGCAAGCCAGAAGCCCCTTGCGCTCTGCGCGGTGTCATAGGCGATTGCGCCCGGAACGCTGAGCACCAGCTCCGTGCCGGAGGCTGGCGCGCTCCAGGCCGTGAACTTGCCGCCGATCGTTTGCGCTCGCTCGCGCATCCCGCGCAGCCCGAAGTGCCCGGCGAGGCCCTCATCGGTCAAGAATCTTGGTTCGATGCCTTTGCCATTATCGCGCACACGAAGCTCAAAGCGCTTTGCGTCATAGCTGAGTTGCACCTCGATGCGGCTCGCCTCGGCGTGACGAAAGGCGTTTCGCAACGCTTCGCTCGCGATCCGATAGATCTCGTCGCGTAACAGGGGCCGCAGGGCCCGCGGCGAGCCTTCGACGTTGAGGCGTACCTCCCCACCACCGCCATGGCTCGGATCGCCAGCGAGCTCTTCCGTCAGTGTCTTGATGGCTTCGGTGAATTCGTGCGTCTCAGCTGCGGACGACCGTAGTCCCTGCACGGCCTCTCGCCCTTCGGTCAGCGCTTGTCGGGTCTCAGCGAGAGCGTTCTCTAGAATCGTGAATGCCTGCTCGGGACGCTTTGAAAACAGCGCGTGCACCGTCCGATAGCGGAGCAACAACCCACTAAAGCTTTGCAGGAGCGTGTCGTGAAGATCGCGCGCGATACGGGTGCGCTCAGCGACGCGCTCCTCCAGGCGTGCGTTGAATGCACGCGCCATCTGCCGCAGACGCAGCTGATACAGCGTCCACAGCACCAGCAGGAAGGCGGCCAGGCACGCGGCGCGGAACCAATTGGTCTGGTAGAACGCGGGCTCAATTGCAAATTCCAAGGTGTCGCCCTGCTCGTTCCACACGCCATCATTGTTGGAGGCACTCACCCGGAACCGGTAGGTTCCGGGCGCGAGATTCGAATATTGCGCCTTGCGATCGTTTACGACCTCGCTCCAGTGCGGCTCCTGACCTTCGAGCCGGTAGCGAAATCGGACCTTTGCCGGAGCCGCCAGACTCAGCGCCGTATAAGCAACCGTCAGATTCCGGTTCAGGGGAGGCAGGTGCAGGCCCTGCTTCGGATAGTAGGCTCTTCCGTCGGCCGTGATTTCCTCAATGTGGACGGGCGGAGGCAGTGCATTGATGTTGACTTGGGCGGGATCGATCACAGCTAGCTTGTTGCCGTTTTCAAACCATATCTTTCCGTCGGAAGACTTAGCCACGACGGGCCGCGAGTAGTTGAGGACACCTACGGATTGAACCCCATCGGAACTGTCAAATAGCGTCGCGGCAACTTTGCGCGTCGGATCGGTGCTCCATGCATCCAACTCGCTGCGCGCGATCCGCAGAAGTCCGCACCCGGTGTAGAGCCAGTAAGATGAGCCATTGTCTTCCACGATCCAGTGAACGACGTTGCAAGGCAAGCCGTTTGCCGTCGTGAGGGTCGTGACACGTCCATCCACGATCCGACTGAGACCATGTTCGGTTGCAGCCCACAACGCGCCGTCGCTGCCGTGCGAAAGGCCGACCACCCTTTCGCTACCCCCATGCTCGACGTGCAACGGTAACTTTTGGATTTGGCCGGCACGGAAATAGGCAATCCCGCCGGTCAGCAGCCCTGCCCAGACGCCACCGTCCTGATCAGGCAATAGACCAGAGGCTGGCCCCCCACCCATGCTCCGCCAGGGGATCCGCTCAGTCACCTTACCGCCCACGAAATGAACCAGCCCGTAACCGTCGGCATGCCACAAGCTGAGCCAGAGTCCTCCATGGCCATCGGCGGCGATCGAAGTGATGTTCCCTTTCGGCGCCGAAGGTATGGGTGTGAATCTCCCCTTGTCGAACACTGCAATACCGTGATAGCGACCGGCGGCCCAGATACGCCCACGCTCATCCTCGCAGAGCGGTTCAATCTCATCGTCGGGAAGACCCGGATGCGTTTGCGGCCGGTAAACGCGCATGCGCCCGTCCTTCCATTGATTGAGCCCGGTCGCCGTGCCGATCCATATGCTGCCGTCACGGGCGGCCAGCACGGATCGGACGCTGTCGCTGGACAGCCCATCTTTTACGGACAAGGAAGCCACCGGCAATTCTCGCAGACTGTCGACGCCCTCGGAGGTGGCTACCCAGATTGTTCCTTCACGGTCCTCGAAAAGTGCGACGATCTGGTTGCTCGACAAACCATCCTGTTGCGTAAAGACGCGTGCGCTGTCTCCGGTCGCGTACACCAAGCCATGGGTGTCTGTGCCGATCCACAAAGTTCCGTGGCGATCCCGAAGTAGGTGCTTAGCCGTGAGCGGCGATGGCGCACCGGGAAGCAGGTAGTCCGTGCTTCTGCCGTCTGCGAATTGTCGGACGTTCCCCTGCTCAACGAACGCGAGGCCTGCACGAGAAACGCCTTGCACCAAAGCTTGATAATCTCCGATTTGGACGGCGGCGTAACGAGTGGGCGAACCGGGTTTCCACCGCCACAACCCCGAACTGGCGGCTACCCAGAGCGCCCCTGCGGCGCCCTCGTACAAAGATATGGCCTCATTGCCGAGGCTGCCGTCATCGCCGTAGCAAGTAGTCGCTCCGTCGCGGATTGCGCACAGTCTTCCGGTCGGGCTGCCCCATGCGCCTGCCCATACGGTTCCGTCATGGCCTTCGATAAGCGATTCAATTTCGAACTTGAGGAGGGCCGGGTACGTAGTTAGTCGACCGTTGAGCCAACTCGCCAGACCTTCGCGGGTACCGATCCACAGGGCCCCGTCGTGTGTCCCAGCCAGTGCCGTAATCATCGCGCTTGGGAGCTGCGGCTGACCGGGCGGTGCCGTCCATGGAACCAACCTCACACCGTCAAAGCGCAGCAAACCGGCGTTTGTGCCGAACCATATGTAACCATCGGTTGTTTGCGCGATGCTCTGGACGACACTTCTCAAGCTACTGTTTTGAGGGGTCCACTCATTGTGCGCGTAATGCCATAAGCCACTCTCCGCATGCGCGGTTGTCAACAGCTGGCTCAACAGCGCCAGGGTCGCAAGGACGCTCGTCGATCTTCGCCGCGCAGACTGTCGCACCGTATTACTTCGAATCGAGTGTGCCGAAGTCCGGCATGAACACGATCAGCGGCCTGGGATTGCCCGCAGCGCATGCCGGTTGCGGGACGGCGCTCGCAAGCACGGCTAGAGCTGTCAGCAACCCCACGACCCGCAGCCCGCGGGCAGCACTGCGAAGGCCAGCGCCGTGCATGTCTAGCTAGCGACCGAAGCTGACTGAGAGACTCGCATAGTAATAAGCGCCGTTGATACCGAGCGGGTATGCGAAGTTGTAGGGGAAGGAACCACCGTAGCTGCCATTGGCCGTCGTCTGGTCGGGGTAGCGATTAAAGATGTCCGTGCCACCGATAGCGAGCGTCACGTTGTTCATCAGGTTGACGCGACCCTCAAGATCAATCGACCACGCCGGCGCGTAACGTTGGACGTGGGAGCCAATTCCCGTGGGCACGTTGACCATCGGCAGCATCGTGTCGAAGGAAGCCGCGTATGCCGTGCCGAAGCGCGTCGCCGCGACATGGGCGCCCCAGCGGCCGTCCGACCAGTCACCCGTGAGGACGAGCTTGGTGGCCGGTGAGCCGTACTCGAGAGGTATCAGCACACCTCCGCTCAGAAGCGCCGGGTTCTGTTCCCGGTCCTCGTGCAGGTAATTGCGGTTGAAGGCCGCGCTCAGTCTGAGATTGCCTTCCCAGAGGTCCACATCGTGGTCTATCACGAGGTCGAAACCGCGCGTGGTGGTGTCGAGCGCGTTGGTGAGGTACTGCACTGAAGCGACATCCGTGAGTCCGTGGGCGATGAGATACGGCATTTCTCCAGCCGTCGACAGCTGCCCTGTGGGCGTGATCCGGTCGGTGATGCGCACCTGGTAAAAATCGAGAGTGGCGTAGGTACGGGCGACGGGCTTGACCGCGATGCCGGCCGTGACATTGACGGACTTTTCGGGCTTGAGTGGCTGCGCGCCGAGGAGCTCCGCCAACGGATCATCGGGCGGGAGGAAAGCGTTGTTCTGCAATCCCGTGCCCGTGCTGTTGAAGTTGAGCGTCGTAATGCGGATCCCCGTCTGCGCCAGCGCAGGCGCGCGAAAGCTGTTCGAGATCGCGGCGCGCACGAGCAGATCGTCGGTAAACTTGTACCGTGCCGCGAATTTCCCGGTAGTCGAGCTACCGTAGTCGCTGTAGTCGGAATAGCGCCCGGCGACATCGACCAATAGGTGCGGGGTGAGATCGTTCTCGAGCTCGAGGTAAGCGGATGAGACGTGACGCTCGAGGTGCACGACATCCGCCGGGCTCAAACCGTTGTCACCCTGGGAACCGGGGGGAATGACCTCGCCGAATTGCTCGTCAAATGTGTACGGGCCCGCAGCATAGGATGCCGGGTCCCCGGCTCCCGTGTGATAGTGCTCGGACATGTATTCTGCGCCGACCGAAGTGACGACCTGGGCGGCGAGCCCGGCATCGAGCTTGCGCGTAAGGTCGAAATTCAGCCCCTGTTGATTCGAGACGAACGTGGCGACGTGAAAGCTCGTGGGACTTGCGGGGCCGAGCGAGGCGTTGAGCGAGTTGACGAGCCCATAGCTGAAGCGATTGTAGCCGTCCCGGGCGCTCACATCCCAGGCCCATCCCGCCGTATCGCCCTTGAGGCCGAACACAAATCCGATGTCGTTGCTAGCGCCGGTCGAGATCGGCCGAAAACCGTGTGGGTAAATGCTGAGGACGTTGGTCGGGTCGCCTGGGTAGCGGAAGAAAGCATCACCGCGACTTGCGCGCCAGTTCGCGGTCGCAAACGAGTACGCCTTGGTGTCGCCCCCAAGTGGCAGCTCCGCGTTGTAAAACAGCCCCGTGTTCTCGAGCTTCGGATCGCCCGAGGCGAACACGACCTGATTGTCGAGCGCCAGATCCGCCGGTGTCGAGTTGTACGAGGCGTAGGTCGCACTGGTCCGTCCGGCGCGATTGGTCGCTTCCCGGTTCTGGTAGTTTGCGCCGAAGCGGACGAAGCCCTCCCCGCCAAGGCTCACGCCGCCGTTCGCCCCCAGCGTTCGGTTCTGGCCATCCGTTATGGTGGAGCTGGTCGGTTCGAAGTGAGTGTGATTCTCGCCGAAGCCGAGCTCGGCGGAGCCTGGCCCGGTCCCTGACTTGAGGACGATGTTGACGACGCCGGCGATGGCATCGCTCCCGTACATCGCGCCGGCACCGTCACGCAGGATTTCGATATGATCGATCGCTTCGAGCGGGATTGCATTGAGATCAACCGCAACGGTGCCAGGGAACAACCCCTCGATGTCCATGACCGCATTCGTATGCCAACGTTTGCCGTTCACTAACACGAGCGCCTGATCCGGCGCGAGCCCACGCAGCTGGATCGCCCTTACACTGTCTGACGTGCCGCTCGATGAAGCGCGCGGCATGTTGATCGCGGGCGACAGCGCCTGCAGGACCTGTCCGAGTTCCCCAGAACTAGCCGCGGCAGCAATGGCGGCCGGCCCAAAGACATCGATGGGCACCGGGCTGTCAAAGGCGGTCTGATTCTGCAGGCGCGAGCCAAATACCGTCACGGTATCCAGCGCGTCCCCGGATGCCGGCCCTGCCTGCTGCGCTAGCGCCGCTGTGACAGGCATGCTGAGCAGCAGGGCAAGTCGTCCGTAAGCACGCCAGGAAGGACGTCCGATCAAAGATCTTATTCTCACGGTCCAGCCCTCCCCCGACCCTCGGTCGAAACCACGACGTTCGACGCTCTGTACGGCAGTCTCAGCCATCGAGGCCCGTGTGCCGCGACGGTCTGACACTGCGAGACGCTCGGAGCGTCCCGTGCAGCATCGGTCAGGCTGGTCTGCCCCCTTTGTGGGAGCGCACCGAGGTCGCAATCGCCGATATCTATCAGCCGCCAAGTGGCATGTCTGCGAGAATCTACTTAGAGCTTAGGTCCCGCGCCGTCGCGGAACAACGCGGCCGGCGGTTAATGGGCCGTTTCATAACCTGACATGATCGCTTAGGCCCGCTCGACGCGGCGACTGATAGTGAACATCAGGCCGAGCGAGATCAGCGTCGTCAGGACGACGAGGTAACCCAACGCATCGTAGTGGAGTACCCCGCCCCCGGGGGTCTGCGTCACGACGTAGCCGGCGATGCTTGCGGCGAGGCCGCCTGCCAGCTGTTGAGCGGATGAGCCGATTGCCATGTAGGCGCCTCGGTCGGGCGGCGACGGAACAGCGGAGACGAGGGCCGATGAGGTGATGATGCGCGAGAACACCGCTACCTGCAGCGCGCCCATGATCGGGATCAGGAGCCGGAGCGGCGTGGGGCCGAGATGCGTGTAAACGAGCACCATGACGATCGCGAGCGCGCAACTTGCCGCAAACACCCGGTACTTCCCCACCACATCGCTCACGCGTCCAATGATTGGGCCGGCTATGACCGTGCATGCACCGACGAGGACGTAAACGAGAGGTAGTCGATGGACCGGCACCCCGACGTTGTTGACCATAAATGCGCTCATGAACGGCACCAAGGTGAAGCCGCCGATGCTGAGCAGGCAGGTCGTCAGGAAGCCCTGCAGATACCATCGGTTGGAGAGCGTCTGCCGAAGATGATGCCAGGCGCTACGGTCGACGCGGTCTTTAAGATGCCCCGAGACCGGCTGCATGCCTGCGAGGATCGACACGAACACGATCAGGCTCAGAGCAACGATGAGATAGAAGGGGGAATTCCAGGCGGAATGCGCGGCCAGCATGAGCCCAGACGGAACGCCCAGTACCGTGCTGGCCCCAAACGCGGTCTGGATGATCCCCATGACGCTACCCCGGCGCTCGAACGAGAAAAGGTCGGCGATGATGGCAAATGCCACGGAACCGACCACGCCGGCGAACAACCCCGTCACGAGACGTGCGGCGAGCAGCATCGGATAGCTGGATGCGAGCGCGCACAGCAAGGTGCCCATCGCAAAGCCTGCATAGAAGACGAGCAGGAGTTTGCGACGGTCGAAACGGTCTGCGAACCCTGCAGTGAGGATGCCGCTGAGGCCTGCACTGAACGCGTACGCCGACACCACAAGTCCGAACTGCGCCGGAGTGAGCCGCAGAACGGGCATGACCAATGCGCCTAACGGCGCGATGATCATGAAATCGAGCACAATGGTGAACTGCAGAAGCGCGAGCAGCGCGATCACGAAGCGCTCATAGCCCGTCAACGTGCCAGCTGTAGCAGCCGACCGCGGCTGCGCGGTCGCGGACGGGGGCGCGGCATGCGGCGACTGCCGGGCAGTGGACGGTCGCGCGCTCCGGTTTGACTCAGCTGCCGACGGCGGTCTCAAGGAACTACCCGCCCATCCGGCGCTGGGACCGGATATCTATCTACCAACAAAAGGCACCTCCGCAAAAGCTAATTGGAAAAGGGTAGGCAGCGAGCCTTCGGTGAAACAACGCGCCTGGCGTTAACGAGTCGTTTCATCAACTGACATGATCGTTGCGGCCCTGAAGGCGTGATGGGTATGCCTCTTGGCCCCAGTCCGCTCCGTCCGATGCGTCCAGCATTCACTTTCGGGAAACGCAGCGTCTTGCGCGCGCCGATTGTTGGAAGGACTGACGACGCCTAGAGTCATTGCACGGCCTGACCGTTCCCGGCAAACGCGACAGCCGCACAGATCCCGGGAATTGAGGAGGTACGACAATGAAACGGAAGCACACGCTGGCAGAAGTACTGGTAGTCGACTACAGCGCAGCCCGCGAGCAAGCGATCCGGTGGCTTGGTGACCGCTATCTGCTGGCTAGACCGATCAATGCATCGAGCTACTCGAGCCCGCGGGTGATGCTCGATTCGAAGCCAGCTGGCATGTCGCGCGCGCCAGCATCGTCCTGATCCGCGGTTGGAATGCTGCACTGGCATTTCGTCGCGCCTCAGTCGCCGTACGAACGCCATCTGCCGTCATGCTCGGCGGACCATGTTCCGATGTCGATCAACGTCCCCTCCTCGCTGTAAGAATTCACCTGTAACACCGGGGCCTTACGCTGATGCGAGAGGGATATCGATACCAGACCCGTGAACAGCCACGACTGCGCGCCATGGGAAAAGCACACCCAGACGTGCGAGCGGGTCTCGGTCAATACGAGTTGCAATTCGTCGGGGAGCGCCTGCGGGTCGCGGATGCGATAAGCCCCGTCCGGCACAAGGCCCGAGCGCGTGGCAAAGCTCTCCAACAGCCTCTCGACCTGAGCGCGCTGCTGTATCTTCTCCAACCAAAGATCCTCCAACACCCTTCCCTCTCAATCGTTCATCGCCGGTGGTGCAGCTTCGGCCTCGGTCCTCGCGATCCGGCCATAAGCAGATGCAGTTGTCGGCGCGGCTGCTGCCTATCAGTTTGTTTCCGTCCGATATCCGGACCGGCCTCCAAGTCGAGGCCGAAATGCAGCCTTAAAGCCGGCTCATTGCACCGAAGCAAGTGCCAATTTATCAGAGAAAAGAACGAAACGGTATCGTCTCGTTCAGCTTGACAAGCTTATTTCTTGCGTATACGAGGGCTTGGGATCCTGTCCGATAAGCCAGGCTGCGCGGTCTTCAGGGAGCGGATGAAAAAGGCCGGAAAGGGTTGGCCGGACGAGGGAGCGACGCAGTGGAAGCTCGTGCATACGCAACAAGACGCATGCGCGGCAGGATGCTGCAAGTAGCTGGCCTTGGACAGCAGACCGCGCGTCGATGCTGGACGCTGGGACAACTTTGGGACAGTGCGCTCGTGACACTGCGTGATATCAAATGACATTACGTGATGCTAAGTGACTGTTGCGATTACCCCTCCCCTCGCATATCGTTGACTTGTAGGCACCCTACTTCCGTTTCACACGGCAGAGGTCACTGGTTCGAGCCCAGTACCGCCCACCATCCAGAACAAGAACTTAGGTGGATTCCCTCAGGTCGTCTCACTCGAATTTGGGACAGTTGAGGGACAGTTGTGCCGTCCAGATAACCCAAGCGTTTGGTTCACAGTGCGTAAATCACACCCGACGACTCGATGGATAGAGAAG
>Ga0335076_10000712_pt1 | contig 31059 bp, 24 predicted proteins | sample Lox_Sample_25_FD_206717 | JGI IMG/M metagenome (GOLD analysis project Ga0335076, IMG submission 206717) | Soil microbial communities from Loxahatchee National Wildlife Refuge, Florida, United States - Lox_Sample_2.5 | ecosystem: Environmental > Terrestrial > Soil > Wetlands | place: USA...
TCGCCGCTCACGCTCGCTCCCGCCCGGTTTGTTCCACGATATGTATAGACCGGCATAGCCTTCCTCCTCAGTCGGTCGTTCTAAACTCTTTCGTCCGATTCACGATTCCTTGGTCCCCAAGATCTTCATCGTCTGCTTCCCGCCGGAGCTTTGCCCCCGCCCGGGGCCGGAGCCGTCACTCCGCGGTTGATCATGTCCTGCAATTCGTCCGCATTCGACGAGCGCGATAGCGCCGTATCCAGCGTAATCAACTTTGCGAAATACGAATTCGCCAGCGCTTGATTGAATGTCTGCATTCCCGTCTGGCCTGTGCCCGTTTGCATTGCGGAATAAATCTGGTGAATTTTGTCTTCGCGGATCAGGTTGCGGATCGCCGGCGTGGGAATCAGGATCTCCATCACCATTGCCCGTCCGCGGTTATCGCTTCTCGGCAGCAGCGCTTGGCACAAAATTCCTTCCAGCACCATCGAGAGCTGCGCGCGAATTTGCGGCTGTTGGTGCGCCGGGAATACGTCAATAATTCGGTTGATCGTCGAAGATGCCGAATTCGTATGCAGGGTCGCGAATGTCAGGTGGCCGGTTTCCGCAATGCGTAGCGCCGATTCAATCGTCTCCAGGTCGCGCATTTCGCCGATCAGCACCACGTCCGGATCCTCGCGCAAGGCCGCGCGGAGGGAATTCGCAAACGAGTGCGTGTCCGCGTGTACTTCGCGTTGATTCACCAGGCATTTCTTGTGGTTGTGGAGGAACTCGATCGGGTCCTCGATCGTGATCATGTGCTCTTCGCGTTCCGCGTTGATCTTGTCCAGCATTGCCGCAAGAGTTGTGGATTTTCCCGAACCGGTCGGCCCCGTCACCAGCACCAGACCGCGCGGCTTGTCGCACAGCGCCTTCACCACCGGCGGAAGCCCCAGAGCATCGAATCCCTTGATCTCCCAGGGAATCGTCCTGAACACCGCTCCCACCGCCCCCCTCTGGTTGAAAACGTTTCCGCGGAAGCGCGCCAGGTTCTTTAATCCGAAGGAAAAGTCCAGCTCCAGGTTTTCCTCGAAGCGGTGCTTCTGGGCATCCGTAAGCACGCTGTACGCCAGCGATTTTGTGTCCGCGGCGGTCAGCGGCGGCATATCCAGTGGGCGCAGGTGCCCGTGCACGCGCACCCTCGGTGCGCTGTTCGTCGTAATGTGCAGGTCGCTGCCCCCCATCTCAATCATCTTTTTGAGCAGCTCGCTCAACGTAATTCCCGACATCGTCGCACCCTTTCTAGAGCACCGTTTCCCGCAACACTTCGTCCAATGTGGTCTGGCCAAGCGCCACTTTGGTCAACCCGCTTCTGCGAAGCGTCAGCATTCCTTGCTCGATGGCTTTTTTCTTCAATTCCAAAGCCGAAGCGCCCACCAGAATCAGTTCGCGCAACTCGTCATTGATCTCCATCACTTCATACAAGCCTGTGCGCCCTTTGTAGCCGCCCTTGCCGCAGATCGTGCAGCCCTTCCCGTGATAGATCTTTGTCGTCTTCGCTTCTTCGGGTGAATACCCCGCGTCAATCAGCGCCTGTTGCGGTATTTCGACCTCTTCCTTGCAGTTCGCGCAGACGCGCCGCACCAACCGCTGCGCGCAAATCAAGTTCACGGAAGTTGCGACCAGGAACGGTTCGATCCCCATGTTCATCAATCGGCTGATCGTGGAAGGTGCATCGTTCGTGTGCAAGGTGGAAAGCACCAGGTGTCCGGTCAGCGCCGCTTTCACCGCGATTTCCGCAGTCTCAAAGTCTCGAATCTCTCCCACCAGAATGATGTTCGGGTCTTGCCGCAGGAATGCCCGCAAGGCCGCCGCGAAATTCAACCCGATCTGTTCCTTCATCTGCACCTGGTTGATTCCGCCCAGCTGAAACTCGACCGGGTCCTCCGCCGTCATGATGTTCGTATCCACCGTGTTCAAGCGCGCCACCGAGGAATACAGCGTGTTTGTCTTTCCCGATCCCGTCGGCCCCGTCACCAGCACCATTCCGTACGGCCGCAAAATACTCCGTTCGAATTTCTTCAACGATTCCGGCTCGAACCCCAGTTTGGTCATGTCCAGCCGCAGGTTTTCTTTGTCCAGCAACCGCAGCACGATCTTCTCGCCGTACAGCGTCGGCACGGAGGAAACGCGGAAGTCCAGTTCCTTCTTCTTTCCGTCTGCACGGTACTTGATCATGATGCGCCCGTCTTGCGGCAGCCGCTTCTCGGCAATGTCCAGCTTGGCCATGATCTTCAGGCGGCTCGTGATCGCATCCTTTGTCTTCAGCGGCGGGTTCATCACCGTCTGGAGCATTCCGTCGATGCGGAACCTTACCCGCAATTCCGTTTCGTAGGGTTCCACGTGAATGTCGCTCGCTCCCCGCTTCACCGAATCCGTCAAAATCAGGTTCACCAGCTTGATGATCGGCGCCTCTTCCGCTGCCTTTTCCAGCGAAGCCGCGTCAATTTCTTCCTCGTCCCCCGCCAGTTCCAGTTCCTGGTCTTCTTCCGCCAGGTCCTTCATCAAGTTGGAAAGCTCTTCCCCGTTCGAAGCGGATCCTCCATAAAACCGAGAAATCGCTTCCGCGATCGCCGATTCCGAGGCGACCACCGGCTCCACGTTGAACCCGGTCATAAACTTCACGTCGTCCATCGCGAAGACGTTCGTCGGGTCCGTCATCGCGATCGTCAGCACCGATCCCACGCGCGAGAGCGGGATCACCTGGTATCGCTGCGCCGTATCCTGCGGAATCAGCCGGATCACGTTCGGATCAATCTCGTAGTACTTCAAATTGATGGACGGTACGCCGTACTGCCGCGATAGCACCCCGGTGATGTCGTCGTCCGTGATATACCCCATCTTCGTCAAGCAGCTTCCCAGTTTGCCGCCGTTGGCGCGTTGGAAGTCCAGCGCCTTCTGCAGCTGATCCTGGGTGATCAGGTTCTCTTTGAGCAAGATTTCGCCGAGCCGGACAGACATCCGCAGCACTCCAGACTAATTAGCACCCAGCGCTCAAGGTAACAAATGCCGCTGCTTGCAGCGTCAGAATTTCGCGCCGAGTTTTGAAATCGCTAACCCCTGTACCTTTGGGCAGGTCTAGGAAGGACGTACTATTCACTTTCTTGACTTGTTTCTCCGCGCTGGCTATCTTGCGAAGTTGAGGTTCGCAACGCGCGCTGTGTCACAATCTGTCCAGCTCCCGTTCCGCCTGACAGAAAATGTCTCTGCTCTTCCAGGGCAGAAGCCGAGCCCTTCCCTGCCCGTTTTGCAATCATATTATGAAACACTCATGTCTGCCTACGGCCCCCAGCACTGGTGGCCTGGCCGTACGCGTTTTGAAATCATCGTCGGCGCCATCCTCACGCAAAACACTTCCTGGACCAACGTCGAGCGCGCCATCGCCTGTCTCCGCCGCGAAAACCTTCTCTCCATCCCCGCAATCCAAAACGTTCCCACGCCTCGCCTTGCCCGCCTCATCCGCTCTTCTGGCTACTTCCGTCAAAAAGCCAAGAAGCTGAAGGCCTTCACGCGGTTCATCCAACGATATTATTCCGGTTCGCTCAATCGCATGTTCCGTGCTCCAACCGAAACATTGCGCGAACAACTCCTCGCCGTCCACGGCATCGGCCCTGAAACCGCCGACTCCATCCTTCTCTATGCCGGCAATCATTCCGTTTTCGTTGTGGACGCCTACACCCGCCGCATCCTGGAGCGCCACGCTCTCGCCTCTCCCAAATCCGGCTACGAAGAAATCCGCTCTTTGTTTGAAGAGAATCTCCCCCGCGATCTTCAGCTCTTCAACGAATTTCACGCCCTCATTGTTCGCACCGGAAAATATCTCTGCCTCTCGCGCTCGCCTCGTTGTTCCGATTGCGTTCTGAAGAAATTCCTGCCCGCTCCCGTCGAGAAAGCGGCTGCCTTATGAGCTCCACCGCTCCGCAGCAGCGCCTCCGCCTCGTCATCGGCGGCGTCATTCTCACGCTGCTCCTCGCCGCGGTTTTCACGCTTGGCTCTCTTGACGTCCCCTTCGAGCCCAAGAGCTGGCGCGACGTCCTCACTCTCTACGCCGTCTCTTCTTTCGTCACCGCCGCCCTTATTGTCTTCGGCCTCATCCTCACCCGCACCATCTTCCGCCTCTGGCTCGAGCGCCGCCGCGAGGAACTCGGCATTCGTTTCAAAACAAAAATGCTCGTCGGCGCCATGGGTATCTCTCTTCTTCCTGTCGTCTTCATGTTTTTCGTCAGCTATTCCCTCCTCAACCGCACGCTCGCCCGATGGTTTCCCCGCCCTCTCGAAATCGCCGCCGAGCAGAGCAACAATCTTCTCCAGGAAATGGGCAAATCCGAATTCGACCGCCTTTCAGCCGTTGCTCAAAAATACCGTTCCAAGGCTCCCAGGCAGCGTGCATACATTACCTTTGGCGACTTGATCCCTTGTGATGAAGAGGCGGACGCCTTCTGGCTGCTCAAACCGGACAAGACCGTGGACCGCCTCTATTCCTGTGAAGGAAAAACAACTCCGCCCACATTTAAACAAAAGCTTTCCGGCGGCGCCGAGATATGGTCTTCCGACGGCCAGCTCTATCTCGCTGCTGGTGTACCCGCCGCAGACGATGCCGGCACAATTTACGCCGCCCGCCTCGTTCCTCCTGACTTCGCCGCCAACCTCGCCCAAATCCAACTCCAAACCGCCGCTTACGAACAGGAAAAGCAGCACCTTCGCGCCCTTAAACGGCAGCTTCTCCTGATCCTCGGCCTCTTCACCGTTCTACTTCTCTCAGCCCTTATGTGGCTCGCTCTTCATCTCGCCAAACAAGTCACCGTGCCTATCCAGGCCCTCGCCGAAGGCACCCGCGAAATCTCCACCGGCAATTTCGACTACCAGGTCCCCGAGCAGGCCCAGGACGAGCTTGGCGTCCTTGTCCGCTCCTTCAACGCCATGACCACGCAGCTCCGCGATTCCCGCGCGCAAATCAACGAATTCACCCGCAGCCTCCAGCAGGCCGTCCAGGAACTCGAGCGTCGCCGCCAACTCATGGAAACCGTCCTCGAAAACATCCCCACCGGCGTTCTCTCCCTCGACACCACGGGAAAAATCATTCGTTCCAACGCTGCCATTTCCCGCATCTTCAAATCCTCAGCCCCAACTGCCCAAACTCTCGACGACCTTGTCGGCCCCGAAGATGCCCGTGCCATCCAGGCTCTCATGCGCCGCGCTCTTCGCATGGGCGTCGTCACTCGCGAATTCGAAATGGTCGCCGCCGGCCGCGTTCTCCATGCTGCCGTCACCGTCAGCTCTCTCGGCCCCCGCCGCGCCAACACCGGCTATGTCGTCGTCCTCGACGACCTCACCGAACTCCTCCACGCCCAAAAATCCGCCGCCTGGCAGGAGGTCGCCCGCCGCATCGCCCACGAAATCAAGAACCCGCTCACGCCGATTTCTCTATCCGCCCAACGCCTCGCCCATCACCTCGAAAAGCGTGATCCCGCCGAATCCGCCGCTCCTCGCGATCCCGAACTCACTCGCCTGGTCCAGGAATGCTCCCGCCTCATTGACCGCGAAGTGGGCGCCCTCGCCGCTCTCGTCAACGAGTTCTCCCAGTTCGTTCGCTTCCCTTCCGCCAAGCTCGAACCCGCCGACGTCAATAAAATTGTCCGCGAAGCTGCCGAACCCTTCTCCGGTCGCCTCGACGGGGTTAATCTCAAAACCACCCTTGCCGAAAATCTTCCTGCCGTCCGCGCCGATGCCGGCCTTCTCCGAAGTGTCGTCGTCAACCTGATTGACAACGCCGCCGAAGCCCTCGAAAACTCTCCCATCCGCAACATTTTCGTTTCGACCCGCGCCGATGCCGACTCCGAAAACGTGGAAATCAGCGTCGCCGACACCGGCCACGGCATCTCTCCCCAGGATAAGGACAAACTTTTTCTCCCTCATTTCTCCACCAAAGACCGTGGCACCGGCCTCGGCCTCGCCATCGCCGCACGTATCGTCGCCGAACACGGCGGCTCCATCCACGTCGAGGACAATTCTCCCGTCGGCTCTCGCTTCATCCTCCGCCTCCCCGTATCCGATCCCGTGCCCGTTCCAGAGAAGTCCAACTCCGTCTCGGTTTAGCTCCGCCAACAATAAACCATCCCGTCCAAAGAGCTCTTCGAGTTCGGATGAATCCGGCTTCCAGGCGGGGCTGACCATCCGGTCTGGAGCTGTGTCCTTCCTCACGCCACCCGACATCGTTCCGTTCTCTCGCGGAATTTCCGCGCGTTGCTTTCTTCTTGACACTTCCTACGTCTTTCGGATATGCAGTGTCCAACCTTCCTGCAAGGAGTCCCTACATGAGAACCTGGATCGGCTCTGTCGTCATATCCCTTTGTCTATTCGCTTCTGCCGTCTATGCCGCCCCGCAACAAAAAACTGAGAGCGAGAAAAAGACGGAATCCCCGGAAGCCAAAAAGGCAGAACAGCCTCCTGAAAAGCCTTTCGCCGATGTGATCAAAGACGCTAAGCCCGTCAAGGGGCTCTTCACCCTCTACCAAACCGATGAGAAAGTCTTCCTCGAAATCCTTCCTGACCAGCTCGACAAAATCTACATGTTGTCCCTCACCTGCGAATCGGGTCTCGGCGAAGGCGGCTTTTATGGCGCCCAAATGTGTGGCCAAACTCCGGTCGTTTTCCACAAACAGGGCAAAAACATTCAATTAATCGCCAGGAACACCCGGTTCCTCGCGGGCAAAGGCCTCCCCGTCGAGCGCGCCGTCGCTCGCTCCTTCAGCGATTCCATCCTGGCCACCGCTGCACTGGCAAGCCTCCCTCAGCCCGAGCGTCATAGTCTCCTGATTGACCTCAGCGACATTTTCCTCACCGATTTGCCGATGATGGCTTACGCGCTCAACGATTCCTTCCGCATCCCCTATCATTTCGACGCCAAGAACAGCTCCTTCTCCATGGTCAAGTCCTTTGAAGGCAACGTGGAACTCGAAACCATCGCCCACTACGCCGTCGACCAGCCTCCTCTGCCTCCTCTCCTTCCCCCAGGCGCTCCCAAGCCTCCCATGCCTCCTCCTCCGCAAAATCTTCCTGACGTTCGCAGCCTCCTGCTCCATTTCCGCTATAGCCTTTCCGAGCCCCCTCCGCCCGGCTTCCGCCCGCGCCTCGCCGATGACCGCGTCGGGCATTTCTTCACTCAAATCGAGGACTACAGCACCGATACTGATTTCGAGACGACCAAGCGCTACATCACCCGTTGGCGCCTCGAGAAACAGGATCCCTCCGCGCCTCTCTCTCCGCCAAAGGAGCCTATCGTCTATTGGCTTGAGAACACCATTCCCGTTCAATATCGCGACGCTATGCGCGAAGGAATCTTGCTCTGGAATAAAGCGTTCGAACGAATTGGCTTTAAAGATGCCATCGTCGTCAAACAGCAACCCGATAATGCTGATTGGGACGCAGCCGACGTCCGCTACCACACCCTCCGGTGGTTCGCGGGATATCCAGAACCCGGCTTCGCTGAGGGCCCTTCTGCCATTGATCCTCGCACCGGAGAAATCTACGATGCGGATATCCGCTTCGACGCCGGAATGACGCGCTTCTTCCGCCGCGAAAAAGACGAATATATCAACCCGGCGTCAGCCTATTCGCCCGATCCCAACTCAACGCTCAGACCCTTCCTTGCTCCCTGGCACGTCGGTTCTTCGCAATTCTGTGATTACACTCAGGGTGCGGCCCTCGACGCCGAATTCTCTTTTGGCCTGCTCGTCTCCCGCGGCATGAACCCCAACGGTCCCGATGCCGACAAATTCATCCACGATTACCTTGTCGAAATCACCGCTCACGAAGTCGGCCACACCCTCGGCCTCCGCCACAATTTCCGCGCAAGCACTATCCATACGTTGGACGAGGCAAGCGATTCGGCTCTTATGGAGAAAGATGGCCTCACTGGCTCCGTCATGGACTACATTCCCACCAACATCGCCCCGCGCGGCGTCAAGCAGGGCCCTTACCACCAGACCACTCTCGGCCCATACGATTACTGGGCCATCGAATACGCCTATAAACCCATCGACGCTTCAAGCACGGAAGCCGAGCTCCCCGAACTCCAGAAAATCGCTTCTCGCGCCGCTGAGCCCGATCTCGCCTACGACACCGACGAGAACGCCGGCATCGGCGGCGGCGCCTACGACATGGATCCGCTCGTCAATCGTTTCGACTACGGCAAAGATCCGCTTCAGTACTACTCCCGGCGCGTTGTCCTCGCCGATGAAGTCTGGGGCAACATGGAAAAGAATCTTGAAAAGCCCGGCGAGGGATACCAAATCCTCCGCCGCAGCTTCAATATTGCCTTTGGTCAGGCTGGCTATTCTCTTTACCTCGCTTCCAAGTACATCGGCGGTGTCTATCAATACCGCTCGCACGTCGGTGATCCCGGCAACCGGGTCCCCTTTGTGCCTGTTCCCGTCGCCCAGCAAAAACGCGCGCTCGAGATCCTGCGCAAAGATCTCCTCTCTCCGGACTCCTTCAAATTTTCCCCGGAATTGCTCAACAAACTCGCAAGCCCGAGCTTCCCCAATTGGTACGACATGGATTCCATGCTCGCCCGCTACGACCTTCCGGTTCATGAAATGGTTCTCGGTCTCCAGAATAGCGTCCTTGACCGTCTCTACGACCCCATCGTCCTCAGCCGCATTCTCGATTCGGAAGTGAAAGTCGCCAATCCTTCCGATGCCTTCACTGTCGCGGAGCTTTTTGACGAAGTTCAGGGCTCAGTCTGGGCGGAGTTGAAATCGCCCGGCGAATCCCTCGATATAAACACCTACCGCCGCTCCCTGCAGCGCGCTCATCTCCGCAAACTAGTCGCCATCGTTCTGCATACGACTTCGGTCCCTGAAGACGCGCAAACCATGGCTCGCCAAAATCTTGTCGCGCTGCGCTCCCAGATCTCTGCCGCCCTTGCCAAGCCGGGGCTCAAAACCTCCGTCGAAACACGCGCACATCTATCCGAGTCCCTCTCGCGCATTGATGACGCTTTGAAGGCAAACATGCAGCGCACAGCTTTCTGATTCGCCGCTGTTTCTGAGAATGGTTTCTGATCGGCTCAGGCGCGGAGCCTCGCTTCGATCATTCTCGCGCCTGATCTGTCGCGCCAAAGCTCCCTAATTCTTGTCGCTGGCCTTCGTTTCGCCGCCCTTCTCCTTCAGCGCCTTCGCGATCCCCGCTTCCGCCAGCGGCGCCATCAGCGCGTATCCCTCCGCCGTCGGATGCACCCCATCCGCACTCACTTTTTTCGGCAGTCCACCCTCTTCGTCCTTCATCGCCGAGTAGTAATCCACATACACGTAGCCCTTATCGGCCGCGTAGCCCTTCATCCATTGATTCAACGCCGCAATTCTCGGCGCGGGATTCCCCACCTCCGGATGCCACCGGAATCCCACCGACGGCAGCACCGAGCACATCACCACGCGAATTCCGTTCGCGTTCGCCAGATCGGCCATGCTCATCGAGTTCCCTTCCAGCTGCTCCAGCGTCACCGGCCCCGTGTTCCCCGCAAAATCGTTTGTTCCCGCAAGGATCAGCACCGCCTTCGGCTTCAGGTCAATCACGTCTTGCCGGAATCGCAGCACCATTTGCGAAGAGCTTTGCCCGCCGATCCCCCGGTTTATGTACGTCTTCCCCGGAAACGACGTCTCTAGCTTCCACCCCTCCGTGATCGAGTCGCCCATGAACACCACGCGCTCTTCTCCGGCTGCTGGCGCTCCCAGCTTCGCATCCTCGTCGTGAAATCGTTCCAGGTTGGCGAAATCCACCAGCAGCTTCTCATCGAATTTCGCCCATCCCTCGCCTTTCTCCCACGCCGGCGCTTGCACCACAATGGACCCCTGTGCCTCCGCCGCGCTTTGCGTCGTCTGCGCCGCAGCCGCTCCCGCGAAAATCAGTGCAGCAAATGTTGCCAGAAGATATACAGTCTTGCGTTTCCTTCTGCGTTTCATAGGATGTCCTCAATTTTTCATCGGGAATTTTCAGCGTCTTGCGCCTCTTCAAATTTCGTGCCCGAGTATCCCACGATCCCCAACACTCGGCACGCGCAATCCATACCGGCTCCATCACGCCAAGGTTAAACTTCCTTCTCTGATTCGCAGTAGAATGCGTCCTCGGATTGGAGGCCTCCATGAGCTGGACAAGATTTCTCCTGACCCTCCTTGGCGCCGGATTCCTCACCTCGCTGACAGATTGGTTTTTTGCCGGCGATTGGATCCACCGCCGCTACACCTATCCCGAAATCTGGCGCAAGGGGAACGAGGCACGTGCAATCGCCCTCACCAGTCCTCTGCCCTTTCTCACCTGTGGTGTCTTTGCCGCGGTCGTCGCCTGGTTGAACCTGCGCTCGATTGCGGCCGCCCTCGAACTCGCCGCCGCTGTTTGGCTGATTGGTCCCTTGCCCTTGATTCTCGCCAACGCCGCCTTCATGAAGCTCCATCGCGTTTTCGTCGCGTCCTACGCCACGGGCTGCCTCGTCAAGCTGATGCTCGTTGCTGCCATCTCCGCGTTGTTCCTCCACTGACGCTCCTCGCGCTCACTTCTTTTCTCGCAGCGCCGGCGTGAACGTGACCGCGACCAGCAGTCCCTCGGGCGAAAGGAATCGGCTAACGGTCTGCCCCCAGGGTTCCTTCTTGTTCTTGATGAGCATTCGATATCCGCTCGACTCGAGATCCGCCGTGGCCTTCGGAACGCTTTCGACCTCAAACTCCAGCCAGGCTTGCGGCACACGGATTTCCTCGGGCCAGGAATCTTTGCCGAAGCAGGACTGCGCCGCCTGAAAAAGTGGCCATACCGCAAAGTGCTTCGCCCCTTGCAGTTCTCCCGTATAAAGATAGCCGCCTGCCTCCTCTTGAAACGGGATTCCGAGACTCTCGCCATAGAGCTTCCGGCTTTCCGCAATGTCCCGGTCAATGGGACCAAATCCTGCAACGAACAAGACCTTCGTGCCAGCGTACTTCCCCATGGTTGCTCCCCAGCCGCGCGATCGGTCAACACCTCACGCCGCGCTTATCACCCCGCCAAGCGCGCGAGCCCTCTGAGTCTTTTTTCGTGCGCGCCATCGGCGCGACACCCATTAGCCTAACCGGTAAACGCTGGGTTCGCACGCCGGCCCCTGGTACGCGCCGTAGGTGCGGCGCTCCCGCCGCGCTGCTCCGCGCCGCTCGGGCTCCTCTTTTTGCCATCCCCCTTGTCATTCCGAGCAAAGCGAGGAATCTGCTTTTTCCATGTCCCGCTTCCTAGCGCGCTCGTTGTCATCCCGAACGAATGTGCGGGATCTGCTTTTTTCTTTACCCCGCGCCCCACCGCGCTCACTGTCATTCTGAGGAGCGTAGCGACGAAGAATCTCTCTTCGCCTCCTCCTCTCCATCCGCCTCGTAGCGCCCGCCGACCTTGGCGGGCCTCCTCGTCTTTCTTTTCTCTTCGCAGCGGTCACTCCACATCGCCTTCTGGCGCGTCGCTCTCTCTGGCATATTCACCGTCCGGGCAAGTCCCTTATAGATACTCGCTTAACCAGATGTTTAGTGATACCGTAAAGTGAATGTCGGCAGTCGCAACCCATCCCATGAAACTGGTTGGGCCTTGGGCCGGCGGGTACGTACTTGACTACCACACTGTGAGCAGCATTCCCACTGGCGACCCTTACTACCGATTCGACACAAAGCGTACAGAACTTGGAGAGCTTCTCTACCACCTCAAATACCGCGCTGGAGCCAATCCCTCCGTAACCGAAATCGTTGACACATTGGGACAATTTCTCGGTACCTGGAACCCTCCCATTGAAGTGATCGTCCCTTCGCCACCCTCCCTCGGACGCCCCACGCAACCCGTCGTCCACATTGCCCGCAATCTGTCGGAGCGTTTGCAGATTCCTGCAATCGAAGACGCTCTCATAAAGACGAAACCCACACCACAAATGAAAAACATTCAGGATTGGTTCGAGCGCCAGAGACTTCTCGCAGAAGCGATTCAGGCCGGGCCTGCCGACCTCCGCGACAAGGTCGTCCTGCTCCTCGACGATCTGGTAGAATCGGGTTCAACGCTTCGTCGCTCCGCTGAGGTGCTCTTGAGAGATTGTGGTGTAAAAGCGGTTTACGCCCTCGTGCTGACCCGGACGAAATGAGCCCATGAGCAAGGAAACCAAGGTCTTCATTGCTGGATCCCGGCGGCTCTCCCGCCTCAACAAGGACGTCCTTCGCCGGCTCGACAATGTCCTCGAGAAACACTTCAAGATTCTTATTGGCGACGCCAACGGGGTAGATAAAGCTGTCCAAATCTATCTCGCTTCTCAGCGTTACGACAGGGTTCGGGTGTTCTGCATGGAGGGAATTTGCCGGAATAACATTGGTCATTGGCGCACCGAAACCGTTCCAGCCCCAACAGGCTCACGCCATGATTTTGCCTTTTTTGCCGCCAAGGATCGCGCCATGGCCCGGGAAGCAGATTACGGCCTCATGCTTTGGGACGGCGAAAGCCGCGGCACCCTTACGACCATCTTGGATCTCGCCCGTCAGGAAAAGCCGGTCGTTGTCTTTTTCGCACCCTCGCGCACCCTCCACAATGTGCGCAGCAAAGCTGATCTGGCGCCTCTGCTGCGCCATATCGCTCCCGAGACGCTCCAGAGGGCTGAGGGCGACATTGGAACGCTCGCTCCTGCTGGCTCCATCAGCTAACCCTCTCCTCCGCGCATCCGTAAACAGAATCCTTGCAAGCGCCGTAGGCGCGGCACATATTAGCCCAGCGTATACACCTTGGGCATGCCTGCCTCTGCTCCTCGGGCACGATCAAATCTCAACATACGGTCCAAAACCCTACTTGACTTACGCGCCCTACGCCCCATAGTACAGCCGCAATTTCTTTTCACGTTACCTTCCGCCCTGGTTACAGCATCCCACATCGGACAGCCTAAGCCGCCCGCGTGGACATCCCTGCTTCCTCTCCTTATTCTCACGCTAATTTATGCTGTGGCCCTGGGGATTCTTGCCAGTCGCGGCGAACCGGCGCCGGGCGCCTCCGCCATCCTCTGGAAGTACACTTTTGCTCTATTTGTGATCCGCTGGGTTGGACTAGATCGCCGCTTGTATGACCTGAAGACGCCATTTGAATTCAACGCTTTCCTCTTTTTTGCTTGGATGATTGTCCTGCCCTACTATCTCTACAAAACTCGTGGGCTTCGTGGCCTCCTCAACACCCTTGGCTTCTGGTTGCTCGCTGCCACGCCGGCCATAACCGGGCAAATCATGCGACTCTTCAGCGCCCACTAGTCGCCATTTGTCCCGGAACTTCGTAGATGAGCGCTTTGCATCGGGAGTCTCGCGACCTGGTGGAGGGCAAGAGGCACACTCTCGCATTTTCAGAGGCTTACGGGTGGGCCACCCTTCGGAACGAAAGCGCGGGACATTCTCGGCTCCCCAGCTCTCATCTCTTCCAACCTCCCCTTGCGGCGCCCCATCTGTGGTAAGATCGTCTTACCATGTTCACGAGAGTTTCCACCAAGGGCCAGGTTGTCGTCCCCAGCAGGATCCGGCGCAAACTCGGACTGCAACCCGGAGACTCGCTCGAGGCCCGAGTCGAAGGCCAACGGATTGTGCTGACTCCGCGAAAAGCTCGTTCGCCAAAGGCACGTATCATTCGGGATCCCGTCACGGGATTGCCCGTCCTTACCGCCGGTCCAAAGGCCCCTAAGCTGACGGGCGCAGAAGTGCGCGAAATCCTCGCCGACTTTCCATGAGATACCTGTTGGACGTGAACACTCTGCTTGCCCTCGTCGTATGGGAACATGAATTTCACGCGCGGGTCGCGAGTTGGGTGGAACGCCTTCGCGCAAGCGGCATTCCCGAACTGGCGACCTGCTCGATCACCGAGTTGGGCTTTGTCCGTGTGCTGGGACAAGCCCAACAGTATCGCTCGTCCATCGCGCAGGCCTGCGAGCTTTTGCTCAAGGTGAAGAATAGCAATGCAGTCCGCTGGAGCTTCATTCCCGATGACCGCGACATCTCCCATCTCCCTAGGTGGGTCCGAACTCCCAAGCAAACGACTGACGGCCATCTTGCGGAACTCGCCAAGGCCAACGAGGCAGTTTTGGCCTCGCTGGACCGCCGAATCCCCGGTGCCTTCGTCATCCCCCAGAGCCGCCATTCATAGCAAGTAGCACCCTGAAGCTTAACTTCCGGCCCAGTCGCTCTCAGTACCACTCCCTATATTCACTTGACAGTTAACCAATTCCATGCTACCATTCGCTGTGAATTCGGCGCCTCCGCTCTCCGTCCGCAATCTCCCCTTCCCCTCCGTCTGCTCCTCTCAGAAATGTTCCGCAACTCGCCTCCACACAACTCCTTCCCTTTCAGATGCTTTCGCGCTCTTTGCGCACTCTTGCAAACTGGAATGTTCATCTAAGCCCTTCCCTTTCAATCGTTTCCGCACTCTTTCACAAAAACATGGGGGGTGGGGTCCCTCTCCACTCCCACTTTGGAACTCCTACGACCCTCTGCCTACCCCCAGCGCCAAGACCGCACTTCTCCCTGTGGCATTCATACATTTCCACTGTCTCGCCTTTGCCACACCGCTCCCTTTTGCGCTACCTTGTACTCAACAAACTTCCATGCCGCCTCGCCCTCACATCCTGATCGTTGACGACGAAGAAGGCATCCGCGAATCCCTGTCCTCCATCCTCGCCGACGAAGGCTACGCCGTCGAAGCCGTCGAGTCCGCCGAAAAGGCCCTCGAACGCTCCGCTCGTGGCGATCTCGAAGTCATCCTTCTCGACGTCTGGCTCCCCGGCATGGACGGCCTCGAAGCCCTCAGCCGCATGCAGTCCTTTCCGCGCCCCCCCGCCGTCATCATGATCTCCGGCCACGGCACCATTGAAACCGCCGTTCGCGCCACCAAGCTCGGCGCTTTCGATTTTGTCGAAAAGCCTCTGTCGCTCGAAAAAATCATTGTCCTGGTTCGCAACGCCGTCCAGCAGCGCCGTCTCGAAGAAGAAAACCAGCTTCTCCGCACCGAACTCGGTCATCGCCATCAGGTCGTCGGCGAAAGCGTCCCCATGAAGGCTCTCCGCCAGCAGATCGCCGTCACCGCTCCGACCAACGGCCGCGTTCTCATCTATGGCGAAAGCGGCACCGGCAAAGAACTTGTCGCCCGCGCCCTCCACGCCGCGAGCCTTCGCAGCAAAGGACCTTTCGTCGAAGTCAATTGCGCCGCCATTCCCGAAGAGCTCATCGAATCCGAACTCTTCGGCCACATCAAGGGCAGCTTCACCGGCGCGAGCGATGACAAAGTCGGCAAATTCCAGAAAGCCGATGGCGGCACGCTCTTCCTCGACGAAGTCGGCGACATGAGCCTCCGCACGCAATCCAAGGTCTTGCGCGTTCTCGAAGAGCAGCGCTTTGAGCCGGTGGGCTCGAATCAAACCATCCGAGTGGACGTTCGCGTCCTCGCCGCCACCAACAAGGATCTCGAAAAGGAAATCGCGCATGACCGTTTCCGACAGGATCTTTTCTATCGCCTCAACGTGATTCCCTTCTTCGTTCCGCCCTTGCGCGATCGCCGCGAAGACATTCCCATTCTCGCGCGCCATTTCCTCAATGAATTCAGCTCTGCTTATGGCAAAAAAACACGCGAGCTGAGCGATACCGCGCTGGAAATTCTCATCCGTTATCCGTGGCCCGGGAACGTTCGCGAATTGCGCAATCTTGTCGAGCGCCTCGTCATCGTTTGCCCCCAGACGCGCATTGAAGCGCACCATCTTCCGCCCGAGCTTTTCCGCGGCGTGGCGGAAAGCCCGTTGCAGCCTTACGGCACGCTCCACGAAGCGCGCAGCGCCTACGAACGCGAATTTATCTTGAGAAAATTGCAGGAAAACCGCTGGAACATGACGCAGACCGCCGCCGCTCTCGGCCTCGAGCGCTCTCATCTCTACCGCAAGATGAAATCTCTTGGCATCGCCGCCCCGGACTGACAAATGCGCTTTTTCTTCGAAATTTCGCCCAGCGTTTACGCATCCGTTTTGCACATTTCTGCACAAATTTCCACAGATTCGCGCGCAAAATCCCCTTGCCAATATATCGTGTCGAGCCTAGCATCGCCTCAGATTGGATCGGGAAGAAACACTTCGCGACTCAATTCGAAGATGGCGGCAAGGGTAAAACCTGGCCAGTCAATTTAGAGTTGAATAAGAAGGACTCCTTCCTGTTCAATTCGAAGGGACGGCGCGGGTAACACCACGACGTCTCGGCTGGATTGGATCGGGGAGGAAGCTTCACGAGTCTGTACGCGGAGGTGCGGGTAAAACCGTGCAATCGCGGAACGGATAAGGGGAGTGAGCGCTTCGCGGAAGCGGTTCACGATGCGTGGTATGGGTCACACCGTGCCGCAATTCTGAAAAGCATTCCGAGGCGGCTTCCAGGAAAAGGCTCCAGGCAGGTCGCAAGGGTAAAACCGAACGGCAGGCGCGGGGCCGGATCCGGAAGCGAGCTTCGCGGAAAGTTGGCGAAGGCAGCGCGGGTAAAACCGGGTTGCACGCGCGAGCGGAACGCAAAAGCAAAAAGCTTCGCGAATTCAATTGAAAGAGGGCGGCGAGGGCAAAACCCAGCCGCCCTCGATTTTTCTACCTCGATTTTTCTACCTCGATTCTGTTCGCTTCAAATTGGTCCTAAATCTCTGCGCGGATTTCTCGAGCTGAATTTCTCACTCTGGAAAACCGTCTCCGCGTTCCTGTTCTTCTTCCTGGGCTTCTTCCCTCTGCTTCTGCGCTTCTCCCAAATGCTCCAGTTGCGTGTGCCAATCGAGTTCGCGCACGCGCTGCGGATTCTCTCTCCAGTCCAGAGCGACTTTCACGAAGAGTCCGAGGAAAATCCTCGTGCCGAGGATTTCCTCGAGTTCCTTGCGCGCCGCCGTGCCGATCTTCTTGAGCATGGCGCCTTTGTGCCCGATGAGGATTTTCTTCTGCGAATCGCGTTCGACGAACATCGTGGCTTCGATGCGCAGAAGTTTTGGCGACTCCTCCCACTTCTCAATTTGCACGGCCAAGGCATGCGGAATTTCGTGATACGTCAGAGCAATCGCCTTCTCCCGGATAATTTCCGAAGCAAGAAATCTTTCAGGCTGGTCCGTCACTTGATCTTCGGGAAAGTAAGGATCTCCTTCCGGAAGAAGTTTCATCACTTCTTCCATGAGCGCGCTGCAACCATCGCCTTTGAGCGCGGAGATTGGCACGATCGCGGCAAACTCCATTTCCTTGTGAGATGCTTCGATCAGAGGAAGAAGTTTCGGCTTCGGCAATTTGTCCACTTTGTTGAGGACAAGAATCGTTTTTCCGACGAAGCGCTGCGCTTTTTCGAGGAGCATCGTATCCGCATGCGGAAGCAAAACACTCGCGTCCGCCATCAATAGAAGAACGTCAATGCCTTCCAGGGCGGCGGCGACTTCGCGCATCATCTGTCGGTTGAGCGCGGATTTCGCGTCGTGCAGGCCCGGCGTGTCAATGAAAATGATTTGACCTTCCGGGCTGGACACAATTCCCTGAATACGATTTCGCGTCGTTTGCGGCTTGGAAGTGACAATCGCGATTTTCTGTCCAACGAGCCGATTGAGCAGCGTGGATTTTCCGGCATTCGGCCGGCCCACAATCGCGACAAAGCCCGACCGTTTTTTTGCTTCTGGCTCGCCGTGCATGTCCATGTGAAGATTGTACCTTGTGCTCGAGAACCTAGCATCAGGAGCATGGCCGAGACCTGCGAGGATGGGCCTCACGGTTTTCCAGAAGTGGCTAGCGATCGAATGTCCCGCAAATGCTGGCGTAGAGGACGCCGGATTTGCCCGCCAGAATGCATACGGTGAAGACTTTCAGCGTCGGGATTTTCTCGTGTGTCGCAGGACGGAGTAGGAAGTTCTTCGGGCAAAGAGCGTCCTCAGAACGGCAACGCGAGCAGGCAGGGTCCTCAAAATGACGGGACGAGGAAGCGACGAGGCGGGCACGGGAAAGTTCGTCGTGCCCATCCACGGCGTTAAGGGATCTGTGGCGCTCAACCGGACTGTTCCAAAAATCTCGACAATTCCGTTCAGAAGAAGCGGTTGTTAATGCCGGTGGCCGTCGTCGAGATCGTTGTCCTTGTGAGGGAAGCGAACGGCACCGTGAATCGGCTGAGGGCCAAAATGCCCGGTCGCGGGTCCCGTAAACACCAACGTTACGTTCGAATATTCGACGTCGGATCCTCCCGAGATGCAAACCTGTAACGATGAGGTCCCGTTTTTCTGGAAAGGCGCCGGGTTCCCGTTGCCTGTGACGATTTCAGCAGGGCCGGTGACGACGAAACGGGGTGTGTTCGCAGGGCTATACGCAGGGCAAGTGCTTGTGTCGAAGGAAACGGTTGCGTCCGTCATGACGATGTGGTGGGTGTGGGCACTTCGGATGTTCGGGTTGGTGGCGTCAGAATTCGTTGTCAGAACCCAGTAGTCGGAAAGCCCCATGGTCATATAGGCAGAGAAATCGGCCTTGCCGGACCTTCCCTTCAGGGACAAGGACCAGTGGCCCCGCATTTCCCACGGGCCAGTGGGACTTGCAGTGGGGATCAAAGGGGTGTAGTCGCTGATGATTCCGCTGAAATGCTCGGGCAAGGGAGCTTGGGCCAGAGCGACGGCGCCTGCCGCCAACACCAGAACCGCGAGAATGCGTGCCGCTGACCACAACCATTTGTTGCTCATGAAAAACCTCCAGATTTGAGATCTGCTCGTTTATTGCCGAGCGAGTTCTCGAGCAGCGTGCGTGCCGGGGCTTGGGCGAGGGCATGTGCAGCACAAGAACTCCGCTTCGGCGTTCCCAGGCTCGACGGACACGCTGTCCGGGGAAAAGGGCCAGGCTTCGCGTAAAGCAAACGTGGACGTTTGAAGCGCATCTGCTCTCCGCTAGTGACGTGCGAGATAGACGTCCGCGACTGACGTGTTTCCTGGCGCCAGCTTCGCCGAGGATGAAAAGACAACGAAGCGCCCGTCTCCGCTGATCATTGGTTGAAATGAGTCAGCGTTGCCTTGCGTGCCGTCGAGCGCCACAGAGACTCGCACTGTGGAAGGCGAGCAGCCAGACGAAACCCCGGCACACGTATCGAACACGAAAATATCCTGCACTCCGTTGGTGTCGCCTGGAACCAAGTTGGCCGCCCCCGAACCGAACGCAACAAATCGTCCGTCGGCGCTGATGGAGGGGTCATTCACCAGTTGCGTGCCGTCGCCTGCGAGGGCAATCAACGTCGTTGCCGGCGTGCATCCTGAGAGTACGCCGGTGCACATGTCGCGCAGGTAAACTCGAAAGATTCCCGATGTGAGATTGCCTGGCGCGAGGTTGCTTGCCGAAGAAAGAAAGGCCACATATCGGCCGCCCGCACTGACGGAGGCTCCATAACTGATTGCGTCTGTTGGGCTGCCGTCGTCAGCCACGGAGACCATGGTGGTGGATGGGGAGCAACTCGCGTCTTCGCCCAAGCACGTGTCGTACAGAACCACCTCTGTACTGCTCGTGTTGAAAGCAACGAAACGGCCATCCGGACTGATCGACGGATGAGCTGTCGTTAATAAACTCAAGCCGGACTCATCATAAGCTTCGATGTACGGTGAAATCGCGCGAGAGCTTGGTGCGCAGCTAGAGGAGGTTCCGGCGCACGTATCGTTAAGAAAAACCTGTGCACCGCCACAGATATCCCAATACCCGCATTCGAGATCACCCGAGAAGAACACAGCGAAGCGGCCGTCCGCGCTCAGTGAGACTTGGCCGTCTTCCCCGTTTGAAGAGTCATCCATGGTCCGAGTGCCGGAAACGCATCCGCTGGGAGCGCCAGCGCAACTGTCGTAGAGCGAAATGCCCGCATCAGAAGTGAACGCCACGAAACGCCCGTCCGCGCTGATCGCGGGCGTGTAATACCAGGCGGGGGAAACGAACGTCAAGGATGGGACACAGCCGGTCGGCGCGCCGAGACACGTGTCCCGCAGAAAAAGGTTGTCTTCAACATAGAATCCAGTTTCAATGTTCGGCGGAATGAGGTTGTCATTCGAGGAGAGAAAAGCTACAAACCGGCCGTCGCTGCTGACCGCTGGAAGTTCACTAGCACCGTCTGGTTCCGTAAGATCGGTTGCGATGTCCGATCGCTCGATGACCCCCGTGGCATCCGGTGAAACGGACTGAACCTGGATGGGCAACAGATTCGACTGGCCTCCGCCAGGTGAGGGATTGCTTACGGACACTTGCGCAGTTCCCGGCGAAGCCAGCTGGTCGGGGAGGATCGCTCCTGCGAGTTCGGTGCTGCTGATGACCGTGGTCGGCTGATTGAGTCCATTCCATTGCAGGAAGGAGGCTGCGACGAAGTTGGTGCCGTACACATGCAGCTGGAACCCCGGCCAACCCGCAGGAACAGACGTATCCAGAGCGGAAATCAAAGTCGGGGCCGGATTGCTCGTAAACTTAGCGACGGTGAACGGAACTTGGTTGGAGGGGCCCGCCGAGGGAGCGAGATTTGCAGCGGAGATAGTAATGGTTCCGGACGTGGCCATCTCGTTGCTTGGGATTGTCGTCAGCAGTTGGGTGGGCGTTTGCGATTGGGGCGCCTGAGGGGTGCCGTTGATAAGCAAGTATGTGGTCGCCTCAAAGCCCGAACCGTTTACCGTCAAAACCACGGGCGGGGAGCCGGCCATCGCGTTGTCGGGGGAGATGGAGGTGATCTGTGGGGCCGGATTGTTGATGACGAACTGGACTGAGTTGGACGTCAACGAACCGATGCGGACGCCGACGGAAGCGGATCCGGCTGAAGTGATCAGCGACGCCGAAATCGTGGCCGTCACTTGCTGACTGTTCACAAAGGTGGTGGGAACTGATACCCCGTTCCAGAGAACGATTGCGGATGAGGCAAAGTTCGATCCGTTGGCGGTGAGAGTGAATTCGGCTCCCCCGACCAAGGTGCTGGCGGGTGACAACGAGCTTACCGCGGGGGTCGAGTTATTACTGGGAGGAGGGGTTGAGATGGCCTCGCTCCCTCCACCGCACCCGGCGAGAGCGACTGCGAGACTCATGAGTAGCGCTGCTCCAACCATTGGGATTTGACTGAATCGTTGCATGGATTTCGCCTTTGCTGTGAACTGGCGCCCCTGAATACGCATACTCTGGGGCGAGACGGAATGTGACACAATGGCGTGGGTCTGGTTTGCAGGTGATCCCGGTCTGACCGTCCAGGACGTTGGATAAGCGCGAGTTGTGGAGGACCGTTCCGCTTGCCTTAGGTATTTCTTTTGCAATTGCATAGTGCTAGACTCCCGCAATTCCTGGTAACGCCCCGTGCACGCCACTCCCAGACCACGAAGAATGCGCTTCGGCGCTTTCAACGTGGACCTGCATTCGGGAGAGATCTACAGGCACGGCATTCGGCTGAAGCTTCAGGACCAACCCTTTCAAGTGCTGGCACTGCTGCTGGAGCACCCCGGCGACGTCGTAACGCGGGAAGAACTCCGCCAGGCACTGTGGCCCGCGGACACTTTCGTTGACTTCGATACGAGCCTGAACAGCGCCATGAAGAAATTGCGGGACGTGCTGGGCGATTCCGCCGAAGAACCGCGATACATCGAGACATTACCGCGTCGCGGATATCGTTTTATCGCACAAGTGCAGAACGGAGACTCGGCCGGCCTTACTGCAGCGAAACAAGATCCTGTACTCGTGTTGCCGCAAAAGCCGGTGCAGGAGGCGGCCAAACACCGGCATATTGCGATCATTGCGGGCGGGGCCGCGTTGGTGGCCGCTCTTGCCGGGTTGGGCGCCTGGCGCATGTTGAGCACCCGGCCGGCGTTGAAAAGAACCGACGTCATTCTCCTGGCAAACTTCACGAACCGGACGGGCGACCCGATCTTCGACAATTCGCTCGATAAGGCATTGCAAGTGAAACTTACGGAGTCCCCATTTCTGAGTCTTCTTCCGGAGAGCGACGTCGCCGCCACGATGCGAATGATGAGGCGCAGCCCTGACGAGAGGGTGAACAGGGATCTGGGCATCGAAATCTGCCGGCGGCAGGGTCTCAAGGCCGTGGTCGTGCCGGAGATTGATGAGGTGGGCAGCACCTATGTGATTACCCTGGACGCGATTGACGCGCAGAGCGGGAAGTCCATCGCGGAGTCGCAAGTGCAGGCGGAAAGCAAAGACCGAGTGATCGCCGAATTGGGAAAAGCAGGTGCGAATTTGCGAAGGCAATTGGGCGAAAGCCTGGGTTCGCTGAAGAAGTACGACAGCCCGCTCGATCTCGCGACAACCGGCTCTCTCGAAGCGTTGCAAGCGTATAGATCAGGGCTAACGCTCTATCGCAGAGGCAAACAGGAAGAATCCATTCTTCTTTTTCAACGGGCCGTTGAACTGGATCCCGAATTCGGATCAGCTTACTTGATGCTGGGGATGGCCTATAACAACGTTGGCGATATCCAAGCATCCAAATCGAATTTCGAAAAGGCCGGCGGACTCAAGGACAGGCGTCTCACCGAGGAAGAGAATTTGCAAGCCACTGCCCTGTATGATTCGGCGATCACCGGCGATCTGGAACGAGAAATTGCGGTACTTGACCTCTACAAGCAGGAATATCCGCGAACGATAGAGCCTTACAATCTGGCGGGGAGGGCATACGCCTTGACGGGCCAAATGGATTTGGCTTTGCACGATTTCGATTGGGCACTTGAGCACTCCCGAGTCCCGTCGGCCTCCTACAATCTGAACACCGCACATGTGTTAATCGTACTGGGCCGTTTTGATGAGGCAAAAAACATTCTTAACCAGTGGAAACAGAAAGGGCCGCTCACTCCTTCACAAAGGTTCATGCTCTACCGAATCGCCTTTCTGCAAAACGATTCGGCGGCAATGCAACAACTTGAACGGCAAATCCCCCCGGACGACGTGAAGTGGATTGATTTGCAAATCGAAGTGGCTTTCCTGGAAGGGCATTTCAAAAAGCTACGCACGCTGAGTGATGCCCTGGTGAAGAGCCAGAAAAGCGCAAACCGCCTGCAAAACGCGGGGGCCGCGCTGGCGTGGCATGGACTGCTGGAGGCCCTTGCGGGCAATTTCAATCAAGCACGCGACCTGTGCCGCCAGGCCGAATCCATCAGTAAGGACAACGATCTGGTGCTTGATTATTGCGCGAAGGCACTGGGCCATGCCGGAGACTTGAAGCAGTCCGAGGAATTGGCAGCGAGAAAAGCGAAACTGCTTCCCGAGGACACGCGCAACCAGAAACTTTGCGAGCCGGAGTTTTACGCAATTCTGGCGCGGAAAAATGGGCATCCGGACAAGGCCGTGGAGGTACTCGCGGTGTCCACAAAATACGAACAAAACACGATCGAAGCTCCCTATGAGCGCGCGCTGAGCTATCTGGCGAATCAAGAACCCGGCAAAGCCGCCTCAGAGTTCGAGATGTTGCTCAAGAACCGAGGATGGGACCACTGGGAAGCGTTCGCGCCCCCCGTCCAACTCGGGCTCGCGCGCGCCTACGCGATGCAAGGAGACCGCGAGAAGAGCCGGAAAGCCTACGACGACTTTTTCACGATGTGGAAAGACGCGGACCCGAATATCCCGATCCTGCTCCAGGCCAAAGCGGAGTACAAGAAGCTCGCTTTAAGAACTCCCGCAGCTGAAGCGGCGAAAACCCAGTAGCACATTTGGCGTGGTCTGAATGGACGCCGGGCAAACCGCGGATTTCTTCCTTTGCTCCTTATTTCATCACGGGCAGGACCAACGCACTGGGATGATCCGCATCGTGAAGAAGCGTGATGTGCGCGGATTTCGCATTTTTGCCGGTTTCCTCTGAAACGTCGCCCCAGGAGTTGTAGTTCTTTTGAACGCCTAACGAGTTGATGCTGCGCAAAACCAGGCGGAGGCGGCTGCCTTTGGCAATCTCGCGGGAGAAAAAGGTGAAGTTGTCGAACACGTATTTCTCGATCTTGCCTTCGGGGACGGGCCTGGGATCGCGCAGCGAATCGCGATAGCGCGCGCGCATCGGCGCGCTTGTGAGAGCCACGGAGCTTCCATTGGGGAGAATCTCGTACAAGTCAGCTTCGAGATCGGTGTCCGGAACGTCCATCGAGAGCCACACGGTGAGCTTCGGGAATCCGCTGATTTCGGTTGCGGCGGCAAACGGTTCGCTGTGATAGACGACGCCCTCGCCAAAAAGATTCATGATATAGCGCTGCGAAGTGAGGTAGCTCGGATCGTCGCCTTCCGCTTCGCCCGGCCGAGTATCGAGGGGGTCGAACGTCCATGAGTCGCCGGCTGCGCCGGTTGCAGATTCCTCAAGAAGCGCACCGGAGTGAAACGCATCCGAAGCCACGCCGTTGGATTCCAGGTAGAGAGTTTTCTGGGTGCTGGAGATGGCTTCGAGGCTGTCCGCATATTTCCATTCTTCTTTGCCCATGACCCAATAGGCCACGCGTTTTTTCAAGAAGTCCGGCTTCTTGCCGCCCTTCATCGTCCAGTCGTACCACTCGGTGTGGAGCTTATTCAGATCGAGCACGCTAGCCGGCGCGAATTGCAAACCGCCCACATCCGCTTTAGGAGTCCGTGTTTCCGCGTGATTCCAGGGGCCGATGATCAGGTAGTGTTTGGCGATCGCCTCGGTGCTGCCGTATTCCATGTGGCGTTTGTAGAACGTGAACGCGCCGGGCTGGTCGCCGTCGAAGTCGCCGGTGATGGTTAGTATCGGCAATGTGAATTTCTTGTAGTCCGACGGCGTGGGGACCATCGCGTCGTAATAGGCGTCGGGCGTGGGGTGCTGAAGCCACTTGTGAAAAATCGGCGAAGGATTGCCGACAAGCTTGTCGTAATCCGCAAAGGCGCTGTGGGCTTCATACATTTCGCGAGCCTTTGCGGTCCAGAAATCGCCGTTCTCGAACGTTTTTTCATTTCCCGTGGCGCCGCCGGTGAAGGTGAGCCACTGCATGTCGTAGGGAGTAAACATGTTGTACTGGTAGGGAAAATCCACGCCGGGATGCGCGGCGGCTGCGGGAACGATGGTCGCGAGATGCGGCGGAAATTCCTTAGCGACGGACCATTGATCGAACCCCGCGTACGAGCCGCCCCACATGGCCACTTTGCCGTCGCAATATTTTTGCTTTGCAAACCATTCCACGACATCGTAACCATCGCGGCCTTCGTTGGCGAAGGGTTCAAAGTTGCCGCCGGAATTTCCGCGGCCACGGACGTCCACCAGCGCGTAAACGAAACCGTGCTGCGCGAAATACATGGCACGATCGGTATAGGAATCGGAAATGTAAGGAGTAAGTGTGAACACGACGGGAAGAGGGTCCTTCTGATCGTGCGGCTGGTATACCGTAGCGTTGAGGAGCACACCGTCGCGCATGGGAATCCTGACGGCCCAGGTCATGTCCACGCCTTTCCTCTCCGGCGAGGATTTTTCCTGGGCGGCCGCAACCGCCGGAAAGAGAATTCCCAAAACCATGGCGACAGCTAACACGCCAGGACGAATCGCTTTTCTCACCAGCATAACTTTCCCTCCTGGAGCCTTCGTGATTGCGGAATGATCTTGCGCGCTTCGCTAGCCGGCTCGTACACCCGCGGCTTGCTTCCTTGCACGCACGCGAAGGACCTTGCGCTGGTTGGCCTCGAGCACTTCGAATCGGTATCCTTCGAGATCGAAGCGCTCCCCCGGTGCGGGCACTTTCCCACCGACGTGGCTGAGCAAACCTGCAATGGTGGTCACGGTTTCGTCGGATTTTTTCCCGAACTGCACCCCCAGCATTTCCTCGACGTGGTCAATCGTCGTACTGCCCCGGAGCACCATAGCCCCGTCGGATTCTTTCACCACGTCCGGAGCAGGATGCAGAGCGCCTCGGCTGCTTTCGCCAACAATCTCTTCGACGAGATCCTCGATTGTGGCGATGCCCGCGACAGAACCATGTTCGTCAATAATGACGGCCATGGGCTGATTCTTCTGGCGCATCTCTTTCAAGAGTTCCGATCCGATCTTGGTTTCCGGCATCAGTAAAACGGTGCGCATCAATTCGCGAACCTTGCGTTTTGGAAGATCGGTATCGGCGATCTGGAGCAAATCCTGGGCGTACGCGACGCCCTGAATGTCATCGAGTGTCTTTTCGTAAACCGGAATGCGCGAAAAGCGGGTCTCGACTACCTTGGCGTGAAGTTCCTCGAGCGTGGCGTCCGCGGCAATGGCGACGATATCGGGACGCGGAGTCATGACCTCCCGCACGCGCTTGTCGCTGAATTCGACAACCTGCTCGATCAAGTCCGCCTGCTCGGGTTCGATGATGCCTTCCTCCTCGGCGGCCTCCACGAGAGCTTCAATGCCTTCTTCCGTCCGCTGTTCCTGCGTTTTCTCCACTTCCTGCTCGGAGATGCGCGCCAAGGATTCCGCCCCCTCGAGAAACACGCGAACGGGCCAGGCAATTACGATCGCGGCCTTGATCAGCGGCATGATTTTCAGAAGCCAGCGGCCGTCGGTGCGGTAGAGCAGCATGTCCGGGATGAAGTGCATGGCGAAGACAACTTCCAGGATGATGAAGACGCTCAATTCGACGACGGCTTCCCAAGTGCCCGGGACGAAAAACAGGACGCCCCGGGTCGTTTCGAGCACCAGAAATGCCAGCCAGAAATGGCCCAGAATGCGGAAGGTTCGTCCAGCGCTGCGGCGGCGCAGCTTCAGCCTCGGTTCGATTTCGGCTTCGAAAATTTCCAAATGTTCGTGAACGCGGCCGGTGTTCATGCGTCCGAGTTCACGGAAAATGAGAGTGAGGTAGGATAAAACCGGCAAGAACAGCGCCAGCAGCACGACACCGAGGGCATAAAGCCAGGGATAGCCCGTCACGCCAGTCCGAGCCTCCGCCGCAGTCTATGTTCGATCCGGTTCATCTGGCCCCGATCGCGTTCATGATCATAGCCCAGAAGGTGCAAAACTCCATGCAGGATGAGCACGCGAAGCTCAAGCGCGAGCGAGCGGCGATGCATCCTCGCAAAGCGCCGGGCGGTTTCCGGGGCGATTGCAATGTCGCCCAAATACTCAGTCCGATCGGTTCGCCGGACTCTGCGCGGCTTTTTCCCATGTCTCGCCAGCGGAGGAAACGAAAGCACATCGGTAGGCCCTGGTTTCCGGCGGAATCGCTCATTCATTTCCGCGATTTTTGTATCGCTCACCAGAGCGACGACAACGTCAGCATTTTCCAGATTAAGTTCTTTACGCACCTTGCTCAAAAAGTCTTCCAGCGTCCTGGGGGCAACGCGGATCTTCCTCTGGCGGTTTAAAACCATCAGGAAGTCGCGTCTTTGATCTGCGAGCCGCTTTTGCCGTTATCTCCGCTCCGCGGCGCATCGTCGCTCCGCTTACCAGGGCCAACGTCGTGCTCTTCGTACGCGCGGATGATGCGCTGGACGAGATTGTGGCGCACGACGTCCTTTTCGTTGAACAGGACGGAGGCGATTCCCTCGATCTTGCCGCAAATCTCCAGCGCTTCGACGAGGCCGCTCTTGCGGCCGGCGGGCAGGTCAATCTGGGTGATGTCGCCGGTGATTACGGCCTTGGAGTTGAACCCAAGACGCGTGAGAAACATCTTCATTTGTTCGCTGGTGGTATTCTGCGCTTCATCGAGGATGACGAAAGAGTCGTTCAGGGTGCGGCCGCGCATGAACGCCATCGGCGCAACTTCGATGATTCCCTTTTCGAGAAACCTTTCGAGTTTGTCGGCGTCGAGCATGTCGTACAGCGCGTCGTAGAGCGGGCGCATGTACGGATCAATTTTCTGCTGGAGCGTGCCAGGGAGAAAACCCAATTTCTCTCCCGCTTCCACGGCGGGCCGTGCGAGGATGATGCGATTCACCTGCTTGGTGAGCAGCGCGCTTACGGCCATGGCTACGGCCAGGTAGGTTTTGCCAGTGCCGCCGGGGCCGATGGAAAACACCATGTCGTGCCGTTCGATCTCTTCCATGTAGCGGCGCTGGCCGGCGTTCTTTGGCGTGACGTTCTTTTTGCCGAAAGCGCGCGTTCTACCATGTTCGAAAACGCCGCGAGGCGACTCCTGCGGCTCATCGAGCGCGATGCGCATGAGGCTCTTCACTTCTTCGCCGGAGAGAACCCGGCCGTGGCGCGAGGCGTGGTTGTAATCCTCGACGATGCGCGCGGCCTGCTCGACGGCGTCGTGCTCTCCTTCGATGGTCAGACGTGAATCCGTCAAATGCGTGCGGACGTGCAGCGCGTCTTCCAGCAGGCGGATATTTTCATCCAAAGTTCCAAAGAAGGGCTCGATTTTTCCGGCGATGTGGACGGTGCGTCGCATCCAAGTGGCAGGTTTTCCGATTCCGGGTGAAGCTCCCTGTTGCGTACTTCGGACCGCTTCGCGGTCACCCATAGAGTTTGCGTTCCTCCCGGAGGTTCGGCCAAGACTTCGATTCACACGCGACTCACTTCACCCTAGCGCACGCGTGAGCCACGGTCAAGCATCCGCGGGCCGGCCATCGTACCTGCCATGATTCCATAGCATCAATCCGGGAGCTGATTCCGGACCCGGTGACATCTTGTGGTGCACTTGTTAGAATCCGCCCGCTTGGGACCAAGGGGTTGGTGGATTTCGGCGTTTATCTCTGATCTCCGGAGGATTCATGGCAAATCGGACAGCGCTTGGCTCGGCAATCTTGATTCCCGTCCTGATCGGATCAATCGGGTTGATGAACATCATGCACAAGCAACGCTTTGAGCTCTTCCACACCGTGGACGTGCTCCAACTCATTGCGTCTGGCATGTGTTACGGCGTCGCACTTGCAGCCTTGCTTGCCCTGCTTCGTCGTCCGCGTGATTGAGTGTTGTGTGCATCGAGCAGACGATTTACACCGCCCGACCTGCTCTAGTCTGCCGGGACGGCGCGGGAATGGGCCCAATCACGAATTGCCGCAACATCTTCGGCCCGCGTGACGCTGAGCGGCTGAGTGCCCTTCAGCTCGGCGAGCAGAATTTCCGTGCTCAAGTGCTGCTTTGCGGCGAACGCGGTGTAGAGGCCAGAGACGATGGCCTGCTCGATTTCGGCGCCGGAAAACCCATCGCTCGCTCCTGCGAGCTTTTGCAAATCGAATGACGAGGCCTCGCGGCCACGTTTTTTCAGGTGCAACGCGAAAAGGGCAATGCGAGCGGGTTCGTCCGGCAAATCCACGAAGAAAATCTCGTCGAATCGTCCTTTTCGAAGCATTTCGGGAGGCAACGCGGAGATGTTGTTCGATGTTGCGGCGAGGAAGACGCCGCCTTCGCGATCCTGCATCCAGGTGAGCAGCGTTGCGAGAAGCCGCTGAGAAAGGCCGGCGTCGGCATCACCACTGGTTCCCGCGGAAGCAAAAGCCTTTTCGATCTCGTCAATCCAAAGAACGAGCGGAGCCATTTTCTGCGCCAGGTCTAGCGCCTTGCGAAGGCGCTTCTCGCTTTCGCCGACAAATTTATCGTAGAGCGCGCCAGCATCCAGCCGAGCCAGCTCGAATTCCCATTCGCCCGCGACGGCGCGTGCGGCGAGGCTTTTGCCACAGCCTTGCACGCCCGTGATCAGGATTCCTTTGGGGGGTTCGAGGCCGAATTTTTGCCCTTCCGGTGTGAGAGCGCTTTTTCTCTTTTCGATCCAGCCGCGCAAACGTTGCAAACCCGCGATATCGCCGAAGGACGCATCGCGGCGAACGGATTCGAGGAGACCATCACCGCGCAAAAGATCGCGCTTGGCATCCAGAACGGCGTCGAGAATTTCCGGGTCGGCTTTGCCGCGGGCCAGGATGCACTTGCGCAGCGTGCGCATGGCTTCCTCCTGGGGAAGACCGGCGAGATTTTTTGCGAGCTGCTGCATCCCGCCCAGGTCAAGCGCCATTGCCAGATGATTTTCGCGGCCGAGATCGGAGAGCGTCTGCTTCACTCCGGCGAGAAGTTCGTCAATCGTCGGAAGGCCAAGTTCAAAAGGCACGGAATCCGCATCGAGCTCGGCAGGCAATTGCATGCTGGCGGAAGTGACCACAATGGAACGGCGAGCGGCATGGAAGTTTTCTGCCAGCTCACGCAAGCGCCTGCAGACTTTGTCGTTTTCAAGGTAGCGCGCAAAATCCTTCAGCAGGAAAATGGCGTCACCCTGGATGACCGAAATGTTGCTGAGTGCAGCTTCGGGCGGCTCGCTGTTGTAAATGGGAGCGCCATGGAAGCGAGCGAGGCCGGTCGTAACGCTCCAGACGAAGAGAGGAACATTCAAGTCCGCGGCCACTTCGAAGAGCAATTGTTCGACGCGCTCTTCTTCGGGCGTCTCGACGGTGATGACGGGATGCCGTGAATTGACGAGCAACCGCAATTCGTCAAGCTTTTTCGGCGTTGTATGCTCGGAAATCAATTCGACAATTCCCCAGTTGCGCGCCGGAAGCCTGCAAATCGGGCGGCGTTTGATTCCTTGGCGACGTTTGACTTCACTTGTTGCGTCCCCTAGACTTGAATATTTGAACAGAAAGCAAAAGGAGCGCCAGAGAGATGGCTCAAGGACAGGCTACCAAAGTAAAGAAAAAGAAGAAGTCGGTTTTGAAGCGCGCGGCGCAAGCTCGTCAACGCGCAGAAGTGAACCGGGCGAACCGGACGCAGGTGCGCACGCTGATGCGCAAGCTGCGCGGGGCGATCACCGCGGGAGATGCCACGGCGGCGGGGAATTTGTTTCAGCCGACCATGTCCGCGATTGACGGAGCAATCACCAAGGGCGTTTTGCACGAGAACACCGCGAACCGCTACAAGTCGCGGCTGCATTTGGCGTTCAATGGGCTGAAGGCCAAAGGCACGAAGTAGGATGCGAACTTTGCCGCACCTGTGAAGAGTGCTGTTGGCGGGCGATGGCCCGCCCTTTCCGTTTCTGTGGGCAAATTTCCTGTGTGAGCCTAGTTCCCCGCTGCCCGGGCATCGGGTGCGGTGAGCTGCGTGACAAGGAACTCCATGAGCGTGCGGGCGTTGTCACTGCCGCGTTTCAAGCGGTCGTCCGCTTTCTGAAGCGCTTGCA
>Ga0335076_10000715_pt1 | contig 30994 bp, 26 predicted proteins | sample Lox_Sample_25_FD_206717 | JGI IMG/M metagenome (GOLD analysis project Ga0335076, IMG submission 206717) | Soil microbial communities from Loxahatchee National Wildlife Refuge, Florida, United States - Lox_Sample_2.5 | ecosystem: Environmental > Terrestrial > Soil > Wetlands | place: USA...
TCGGTAAGGCCGTATTGGTGAATTGAGTCGCATCGTTCGCGCGCCAATACGACGAAGCCAGCAGTGCTGATACTTCCGGGCTATTCGCTCCAGACGACAGCAGGCTGTTGCAGATTTGGATCGCTCCCCGGGGATCGTCGCGAGCAAGACGCTGTTTCGCCTCGCCCAACTTGTTCTCCACGTATTGCCGATCCGCATCGAGATGCACATCCACGTTTGCGTGTTGCCCGGCGGCCACGGACACTGTACGCGTTTCCGCCTTGAATCCCGCGAGCGACACCCGCACCTCATATGTACCGGCCGGGCACTGCAAGTCCGTCACCCCGCTGTTGAATTGCCCAAAGCCCGATATCTCGATCGTGGCTTTCGCGGGATCCGCATGTATGGTCAGGAAGCCGCCGGCCCATTCGAGCTGAACTGGAAGACGCTTGGTATCGCGTGCGGATAGAACGATGCTAATTTCGGCAGGCCGGTAGCCCGGCTTATCGACCTTCAAGTCGTGATGCCCAGCAGGCACCTGAGTCAGCTGCAGACGGCCCTGCGAATCGAGAACGCCTTTGTCATCGCCATCCAAGAGGACGCGGCTATTGGCGGGACCGCTGATCTCGATGGTTCCCACGGGCATTCGCTCCCGGACCGCGGCCAGAGTTGAATCTCCCGCACCGCGTTTTCCGAGTTCGTCGAGCATCCTTGGTGTAGGCAAGAAATCTACGCCCCTGGTTCGAATTTCTTTGGCCACGATGTCGTCTGGTGTGTGAATCTGGATCAGCTTCTCGATCTGAATGAGCGAAAGGCCTTTGCCTTGGGGCGCTGGGGAAGCTGCACCGATAAAAAATGGCAACACGCCCAGCCCTATGGCAATACTCAAGGCGATACGCCAAATCGGTTCTCTCATAATCATTGCATCCCCAGGATCGCCATTGTTTGCTGGATTTGCGACTTAAGTTTCGCAGCGGCTTGGTTCGCCGGATCCACACGCAATACCTCATCACATTCCGATACCGCTGCTTGATATTGCCGCTGCTCGAACAGACTTTGCGCGCGGCCCAAACGCTCTGCGTTTTCCCTTTCCGCAACTTGAGCTGCCGCCACCAGGTCGGCGCGAACCATGAGGGGCGCTTGCATGAAGAAAGTAGAAGACCAACTCGGGTAGCCATTCAGAGTGACCGTCGCTACGTGTTGCCCGCGTTCCACATTGGCCAGCACCAGGCTGCCGGACTGGTCCGACACCCCTGATTCTTTTCCATCGACAAGCACTCTTGCGCCTCCAGGAACCGTGATGACTGTCAGCGGAAATGACGGAATCGGGAGCTTTACATTCAGCGGCAGCGATAGTTGAAACCAACCTAAGGTTACTGGCTGCGACCATGTGTCGAAACCGGGATGTGACAGCCTTAGTTGATGTGTCCCTCGTCCAAGGTGGGGCAGCACCAAGGAACCAGCCGGTCCCATTGTTCTACCCACAGGGGTTCCGTCCAGCACAACTTGGGTTTCGCTCGGCTCGGTAGTCAATCGAAGCTCGACTCCCCACCTGTACCAACCTAGAGCTGCGCACAAGAGGACAATCGGCAAGATGGCAACGCCCAGCATCTTGCCCGACATCCTTTGCCCGGATCGCACACGGCTCGCAGTGTCTTCTGTGCGAAGCGCGGCGGGCGCCACAGGCGCTGTCGAGGCCATCTTCGGCTTCTCCGGCTTTGCACCTTCGGTCGGTCTAACTTGAGCCGTCCCTGCACCTCCGGTGGTCACTGGGCTAGGCAGAGCAGCATCCTGCTCTTGGTCAGTCGCGGCAGTGAGCGGTGTTCCGCAAACTCCGCAAAACCTCTTGCCCGCTAAAATCGGCGAGCCACACTTGAGACAACTCCGTTTCGTGGCGGATCCGGCGGGCGACGTGGTAGCCTGCACAGCACTCCCACAGCGCCCACAGAACTTCTTACCTTCGGCGATCTCGCCAGAGCAGTTTGCGCAGATCATGAAACGCCTCCTGAACTCACAGGGCTGAACCGCAGCTCTCGCAAAACCGCGTTCCGGCGGGATTTGACGACGAGCAGCGTGGACAGACCGTGGGGTGAGAGGGTCCAGAGGATTGCGCCCGACATTCCTGGGAAGGTGCCGGCTGTTTGATCTGTGCGGCTAAAAGGCGCTTATTGATAACCTCGGCGACCCGCAACGCCTCTGGCAAATCGACGGACACGTTTTCAATCACGCTGCGCTTGAACACGATTCCGTGCATATGCCGCGATTCCACCCCGATTCCAATCCTTTTCGAAAGGAAATAGAACAGAGCCGCAATACCACCGAGCACAAGAAAGCCGAAGGCCTGAGCCATATCGGAGCTAAATTCATAGCGATTTCCACCGAAGAGCGCGGAGAGTATGTTCAGGACAAACCCGAGGCTGAACAAGATCGCAAATCCCAGCGCCAAAATAGAACGCTGGTAGCCGCATACCGTCGCCGAGATCTTCTGAATCGGAACACAGATGTGCAGCAACCCGCTCAGACTTCCCGATCGAACGACCACTTCGCTGTCCGTCACCCAAAACTCAATACTCGGTTCCAGCTTCAGCACATTCATCAACCATGAGACCACTCCAGCCGCACGGCCTGTGATCTCGACACAACGCTTTGCCGATGGATCTTCGTTGATCCGAAAACTCTTCATCACCATGGTCGTGCCTTGCACGAAACCCTTTCGGCCGCGCCACACGATGCTGCCTACAATCACGATTGCGATGATCCATATCAGAGTCGTAAAGCCATATCCCATTCCCAATCCAGGATTGAACCCGGGCATATTTCCCTCCGGCGCGCGGTAGGCGGCGTTGCCTCATCTAGTGGTGATTGTCGCTCGACCTCAGGCAGACCAAGCTCGACAATCGAATTGAGATACACCACTACGCTGCAGACGGACACAAACCGCTGCTCGATCTAACAGCCTTTAGTTATGGAATTCGGGGCCGAAAACTGGAGCGAATCCTGCACTTGGAGCGAGCGAACGGGGCCTGACAACGGGAATTACCGCAACCATATTTCCAGCCGCGCTCCGCTGTCAAGTTCACGAATCACTAAAAGTTGGTCTCCGACCCGCTCGGCGAACGCGTGCCGGTACGGTCGAATCCACCGGCAAGCCGCAATCCCAGTTACGTTAGCCTCGGCAAACCGAATCAATAAATGAGTTGGAAGATATTGCTGTAGTCGTCGGTCCAGAGCCGTGCGTCTGCTTGAGGCATGGTGGGAGGAGGACTTGGGAACAGCCCTGGGATTTGCAATGCTTCGGGCCGCTTCGCGAGAAAAACCCACAGGCTTTCCAGGAACGGGTAACTTCCCTGTGAAAAATGCACCAGCGTGTAGGCGTTCGATCGTTCACGAATGCCTTCGATTACCGGCAACAAGTTGATGTGCCGGCTGCTGAGATGTACCGCGATGATGGAACGATCGTTTCGCAAATGCCGGGCATATGTGTCGAAGGCCTCCTTGGTCAGCAAGTGTACGGGAACGGCGTCGCCGGCGAAGGCGTCGAGCACAAGAACGTCAAAATTCTGCGCCTTTCCCGCCGCGACCTCGGCTTCGAGAAGAAGCCGCGCATCTCCCAGTTCCATTTCTACCTGCGCCGCCGAGTCCCGCACATAGGTGAAGACCGATCGCGTCCCTTCAGACAACTCGATCACCTGGGGATTGATCTCGTAATACCGGAAATAGTCGCCGCGCCGCCCATACGCTGCTAGGGTGCCGGCACCCAGCCCCACCAGCCCGACCCGTAAACTGCCATCACCGGAGCTACGCTTCGGATGATTGCTTAAGAGCAGGCCGATTCCTGAATTCGGTCCATAATAAACCATAGGCAAGCGGTCATTTGGCGGGTCGAGTTGCGCGCCGTGCATCGTGTGCGCATGGAATAAAGCTTTGCCGCCTTGTGCCAGTTCGAAAACGCGAAGTGCGCCGTAGAAATTCCGCTCACCGAGAACCAGCCCGGAATCGGGCTTGGCACTCTGATACAACGCCGCGAATCCCAGCATCAGCAAGCCGACCACGATAGGCTGGACAAAGCGGAACCTTCTCCCCGGCGGAGCTTCTACCCGCGATTGGATGTAGGCCCCTGCCAGAAGTAGCAGGCTGCCAACCAGCAGCCACGCATAGAGTTGTGTCTCCTGCATTTGTCGGCCAAATCCCGGAATCCACACGCCCAGTGCAGTAAACACCACCGCCAAACCAACAATCATTACGCACGGCAGCCAAAACTTCTGAGCAAACAGCCAGGACCGTTCATCGAGCGCAACGCACACCAGCATCAACACGCCGCATAGCCCAAGCGCCAGTTGAAACTCCGTAAAGAAACGGAAAATCTTCGGCGCGACGATGGCCACGAACAGCCCACCGAGTGCGCCTCCCGCCGATACCGCCAGATAAAACGCTGTCAGGCGCCGCACACCCGGCTTCAACCGCACCAATTCTCCGTGGCAAATCATGCAAGCAACGAAAAGCAGCAACGGCAGAACGACGATCTGTAACCTGCGCTCGGCGTAGACCATGGATGCTGACAGCACAAAGACACCCATCCCGAACAATGGCTGATAGACCTCCCGCCGGTACCATCTCGGATGATCGAAACACAAAATGAAACTCAGTAGGTATAACGCCAGTGGCACAACCCATAACAGCGGCAGTGAGATCACTTCCTGGCATAGCTGGTTGGTCGTGGCGAGAAGCAACCCTGAGGCGCAAGCAGCCAAGAGAAACCAAAGCGTGATGGATGTGCCCGATGCAGGTGTGTCAGGCTCTCGTGAGTCTCGCAGTTCGGCATCTGGTGGTTCAGCCACCTTGCGCGCGGAATTCCATGCACACCAGCCGCAGCCAAGGCAGAACAACAGAAAGAGGGCAGACCACAGTTCGCCCTGCATCCGCAGGCGCAGCATCGGCTCAATCAACAATGGATACGACAGCAACCCCAGCAGCGAGCCAAGATTCGAAATAGAGTAAAGCCGGTACGTCGCCGCGCCTCCACCCTGCCTTGCAAACCACCTTTGTAAGAGTGGCCCCGTCGTTGAAAGCACAAAGAGCGGCAACCCCGTCGCCAGCAAAGTTGTGACGATGACGTCTCGAACGGGATGGAGAGCGCTTGTTGGCTTCCAGGCCGCGCTTGGCGTGACCGCGGAGGGCCACACGACCGAAAGCACTGCAATTACGACGCTCGCCGCCATCAATACCATGAAATGCAGTCGCACTTGCGAATACGTTGTTAATCTCTCTGTTATAAGGTGCGAATAGAGATAGCCCGCCAGCAGCAGCATCTGGAATACCACCATACTCGTGGTCCAAACAGCCGCCGATCCTCCAAACCACGGAAGGATGTACTTGCTGATGATCAGTTGTACTTGAAACAGCAGGAATGCGCTGAGAAAAAGCGTTCCCGCAAAAATCCACACGAGCGCGGGGCTCGGCCGCACCGTGTTCAGTCTTTGAGACGTAGTCTGCTGATCCACAATTTCCTGCCAACAATTGAGGAGCAGTGTCCCACAAGGGCCGACGGTTCCATAGTTCACAAATCACAAGCGATCGCAAGGCCGACGGGTCGAGAACACCTCAGCTTATCTGCTAGATTGGCATTGTAGCTGCGCAAATTTTCTCGAGGGGACCATCCATGCAAACCGCAACCATCAAATGGGCTGGAAAGGAAAGGTTTGAGGCGCTCGGACCTTCCGGCCATACCGTTTTAATGGACTCGGATCGGGAATCGAACTCCGGCCCGGGACCGATGGAAATGCTCTTGATGGCTTTGGGCGCCTGCACCGCCACGGACGTTGTGATCATCCTCGAGAAGAAGCGTCAGAAGCTGCAGTCGTTGGAAGTGGTTTGCTCCGGCGAGCGGGCGCCCGACCCGCCGAAAGTGTGGGCCACGCTGGATGTGTTGTTTCGCGTGCGCGGCGAAGTAGACGAAAACGCGTTGAAGCACGCCATCGAACTGACCAGGGAGAAATACTGTTCCGTCGCGGCGATGCTCAACAAAACCGCGAAAATCTCTTGGCGTTACGAGATTTCACCTGCAAGATGACGCGCGAAAGCTTGTCTCGAGTGAAGCGCATCGCATACAATCGTCGTTTGGTTTCCGGTTGCTGCTCCAAATAAGGAGAATCATGACTCGTTGCGTCAAAGCGAAAATTACAGGTGTAGCGGGATACGTGCCGCCTCGCGTGCTCACCAACGCGGACCTGGAAAAGATGGTCGACACGACGAACGAATGGATCATGGAACGCGTGGGCATCTGCGAGCGCCATCTGGCGGACAAAGGCGTTGCGGCCAGCGACCTGGCTGTTGCAGCTATAAAGTGCCTGCAAGCGCGCCACCCCTTTGATTTGCAAGAAGTGGACCTGATCGTCGTGGGCACCGTTACGCCGGACATGATGTACCCATCCACCGCCTGCCTCGTGCAGCACAAACTTGGAATCGAAAACACGTGGGGCTTCGACGTGTCCGCGGGTTGTTCTGGCTTCCTGTACTCGCTCAATGTCGGCACGAAATTCGTCGAGTCCGGGAAATACAAGAAAGTTCTGGTGGTCGGTTCCGACGTCAATTCTTCGATGACCGACTTCACGGACCGTGCCGTTTGTATCATTTTTGGAGATGGCGCCGGAGCGGTGATGCTTGAACCAGCCGAGGACGGTGAGGCAGGCATTATCGATCATGTCGCACAGATCGAAGGCATGGGCGGCCAGTTTCTGTACATGCCCGGTGGTGGCAGCTTGAATCCCGCCTCGCATGAGACCGTCGACAAGAAGATGCACTATATCCATCAGGACGGGAAAAACGTCTTCAAATACGCCGTAAAGAAAATGGCAGAAATGACGGAACGCGTTCTCGAAAAGAACGGCATGACCGGCAAGGATGTGAATTGTTTCATTGCGCACCAGGCCAACCGTCGAATCATTACGGCGACCGCCGAGCGCCTGGGCATGCCACTTGACAAGGTGATCATCAATATCGACCGCTTTGGCAACACCACAGCCGGCACCATTCCCCTGGCTATGGAAACCGCCCTTCAGGAAAAGAAGCTCCAGAAGGGGGACCTAGTGCTTCTCGCTGCCGTTGGCGCAGGCTTCACCTCCGGCGCAACGCTGGTCCGCTGGGCCTACTGAACCATCTCAACAGGATAAAGAGGCGGGCCTGAGTGCGCCCGCCTCTTTTCATTTATGGTCGAAAGTTTAGCTGGGAATCACCAACTGTTGCCCGACCTTGATGTTATTCGGGTCGGAGATCTTGTCGCGGTTCGCGTCGAAGATCTTCATATACTCGTTTGCGTTTCCATAAAAGTGCTTGGCGATTTTCGACAGCGAGTCGCCTGCGGCTACCGTATACGTCTGCTCCTTCGGAGCGAGCGAAGGATCAACGGTCAGGTTCAGAGTGAGATCACTAAAGGTGGGATCTACCAGCTTCACCTGATCCCAGATTTTGTTCTTGATCGCCTCGGAGCCACAGGCCCCTTCAATGTACAGTTTGTTGTCCTGGATGTGCACGTGGGCCAGGCGGACCCCCGCTTGGTTGATTGCATTCAATACCGATCCATATTTGAGCTTGAGTTGCTCCAAATCTGCCATGGGATTTCCTTCTTTCTAGATGGGTATCGGGCGGGCCCATAGCATAGCACTGCGCATCAGAATCAAATATGAAGAATTGGAAAGAAGGCGGGAGTAGCCTGCGGCAGCAGGGAATGGGACAGCGCTAGCAGGAACGCAACGAAGCCGCTTGTGCGAGGTTGGCTTCCAGGCGGCGATCCACCATCACGGCCGCATAGCGTGCACAAAGCACGCGTTCCTGCTCGCCCCAATTGGCCAGCGCGGGCGAGAGTTTGCCGAACAAATCAGAAATTTTGCCGATCACTTTGTAGTAGATGCCGACCGAACCCAGCCCACCGTGATCGCCTTTCAGTTCCGGAGTAAGTTCGAGTAGGCTCGCGAGTTTCTCGAAGTCCGCTCCCTGCAGCTGAGCCTCCGGCACCCGTACTGCCTCGAACACGGCGCTCGATACCGGCTGCGACGCGACTCCGGACAACACGGCGCGCCAGTAGTACAGCGCGAATTGCGCAAGGGCCACGATCGATATGGCGAATAACATGGCGGCGAACATCCCTCAGCCTCCAACGCAAGGATGCGCTTCACACGTGCAAATCCCAATAGCTCGCTAGTACCAGCGGGGTAGCCTTTTTGGAGGTAACTGGTCGGAAACAAAAGGGGAAACGGACCGAGCTTGCGCAGTACCCAGATTTGACCTAAGCTGCCGCCAATCAATGGGAGATAACTACATGAAAATACGTTTCTTACTGGCCTGCTTGAGCATCACTTCGTGCTGTGGGCTCTTTACGGCCCGGCTTCGTTCAGGGCCCATTCCCGACAAACCCGATTCAAAGATTCATGCCGTCCTTAGCGAGCAGCAATCCGCCTGGAATCGCGGAGATGTCGAGGCTTTCATGAAAGGGTATTGGAACTCTCCCGACCTCACGTTCGCCGGAAGCTCAGGCGTGACCCGTGGATGGGAACCCGTGCTAGAGCGTTATCGGAAGAATTATCCCGACACCGCGACGATGGGCCATCTCGATTTTTCGGCGATCGAAATTCGTATGCTGGGCAACGATGCCGCTCTTGTGGTAGGGCGTTGGCATCTGAAACGCGCCAACGATCAGCCAGGCGGCATTTTCACTCTTGTCTTTCAGCGATTTCCGGAAGGTTGGCGCATTATTCACGACCACACCAGCGCGGACGCAAAACCCGGTTCGTGAAGGTGGCTGGCTAGACTTTCGGTGAGGTCACAGTGACCGCGTCAGCACCACCACGGAGCGGGGTCCCGCGACGTAGCTCCCGTCCGTGATGGGCGAAGCGCTATCCCACGGGACGATATCGTTGGGCGAGTCCAAATACGTGTCGATCCATCTACGCCACAGCGCACCCTGCGACGAGTCTGGCAGTTCGAAGGTCAAAGGCTGCCAATAACCATTGAAAATAATGTAAAAACCAAGTTTCTCTTCGATAAGGTCGGTGCTGAATGCGAGACTGTGCGACGCATCTCCCCAATCCGGCTGCAACGCCTTAACGCCGTGCCAGGCGTGCGGAGCTTTACGAATCAGCTCCGTCAGCGCCATCTGCTCTGCGCTGACGTCCCGCCGCAATCGCCGTTTGATCAGAAGCTTCACGAACCGCAACACATCTGCGTGTTTGTCGAGCATGCCCCAGTCGAACCATACCGACTCTTCGTCATGGCAATATGCGTTGTTATTTCCTGATTGCGTGCGCCGCACTTCGTCGCCCATCAGCAGCATCGGCATGCCCAGCGCCAGCAAGGTTGTGGTAAAGAAATTCTTCACCTGTCGGTTTCGGAGCTTCTCAACCTCTGGATCGCTGCTCGGACCTTCTATCCCGCAATTCCAGCTGTAATTATCGTTTGCTCCGTCCGCGTTCTTCTCGCCGTTAGCCTCGTTGTGTTTCTCGTTGTAGCTGACAAGATCGTTCATCGTGAAGCCGTCGTGGCAGGTCACGAAGTTGACGCTTTGTTCCGCTTCGCGTTGTTTGTGCGCGTAAATCGACGGACTGCCGACAAATCGGTCTGCCAGATTACGCACCACGCCTTCCGAACCGGCAAAAAAGCGCCGCACGTCATCGCGAAAACGCCCGTTCCATTCCTTCCAGCTGTCGCCAATGAACTGCCCAACCTGATAGAGTCCGCCTGCGTCCCACGCTTCCGCTATCATCTTGGTGCCCGCCAGCGCGGGATTCGATTCGATGTCCCAAAGTAGCGGGGGGTTCGAGAGCACGTTTCCATTCACATCCCGCGCCAGGATCGACGCCAGATCGAACCGGAAGCCATCGACGTGCATCTCTTCCACCCAATAGCGCAGGCTCTGAATGATCATCCTCCGCACTACCGGATGATTCGCATACATCGTATTCCCGCATCCGCTGTAATTCGCATACTGCGAGCGATCGTTCTCCAGGATGTAGTAGGAGAGATTGTCGATGCCGCGGAAACTCAGCGTTGGACCGTCCGAGCCACCCTCGGCGGAATGGTTGAACACCACGTCCAGGATGACTTCAATCCCCGCCCGGTGCAGGGCCTTGACCATGTCGCGGAACTCATTAACAGGACCGAGTCCACCTTGCTGCGAACTGTAGGCCGCATGAGGTGCAAAGAATCCGACGGGCTGATAGCCCCAGTAGTTGACCAGTCCGGGCGGGCATGCCTGGACGTCAAATTGGAAAACAGGCAGCAACTCCACGGCGGTAATGCCGAGTTGCCGCAGATACGGAATCTTCTCGATCAGCCCGCGATACGTTCCACGCAAATCTGCCGGCACTCCGGAATTTGGATGGCGCGTAAAACCGGCCACGTGCATTTCGTACACAATCGTCCGAGTTGACGGGGTGTGCAGCGGCTCATCACCTTCCCAATCGTATCCCCCCGGATCAACCACAACGCTTTTCATGGCGTCGGCAGCATTATCGCCTGGTCTGGTGGCAGCTTCTCGGGTGTAATTCTTCGGAGTGATGATGCTGCGCGCGTAAGGATCAAGCAGAACCTTTGCCGGATTAAAACGCAGCCCATTCACCGGATCGAAGGGCCCGTAGACGCGGTAGCCGTAAAGCTGCCCCGACGTGACGCCTGGCACGAACGTGTGCCAATAGTGATAGGTGTGATACACGATCGGGTCGAGGACGATGACGCGCGACGGTTTCGCTGCATCCACATCGTCGAAAAACAGCAACTCGACCTTCTCCGCCCGACGCGAAAACAGACTGAAGTTCGCTCCGCTCTCGCAAAGCGTCGCGCCCAGCGGCGAACTCCGCCCGACTTTTATAGGGTTATCCATGCGCGGCACCATTAAACGCCCACCGTAACGAGCGGTCAATGGCCGCAATTACAAAACGTCCAGGACTTCCTCGTAGCGCTTGAACGGCGGTATCAAATACGCCCCGGCCATTTCCGTTCGCGCCCAGGCAAGCATCTCACGCGCCACTTCGAATCCGCGGTCGCGCGCCGCCGCTCCCGCAGCTTCCATCGACTTCAGCAGCGGCTCGGGAATCACAATTCCCGGCACTTCGTTATTCAGCCGCAGAGCCTGCTTGTAGCTGTTCAGCGGCCAAACTCCAATCAGTACCGGTATCGGCGGCTTGCCTCCCAGTTTCTTCAAAAAAGTGTGCCAGTGTGCCGGATCGAACAGCGGCTGTGTCATCGCGAAGTGCGCGCCCGCCTCGATCTTCGCGTGGAATCGCTGAATTTCATTCTCGAGGTCATCCGCCACCGGATTCAGCGCCACGCCGATGGTGAAGTTCGTCTGCCCACCCAGCGTTTTCCCTGCCCAGTCCGTACCTTGATTCAATCGGTGTAGGATCTTCGTCAGTCCCACCGAATCCACCTCGTAGACGCCGCTCGCTTCCGGATAATCCCCCACTGACGGCGGGTCGCCGGTGATCCCAAGGACATTGCGCACACCACCGACCGCCCACGCGCCCAGGAGCATCGCCTGCAACCCGATAATGTTTTGGTCTCGGGTAGTGAGGTGCGGGATGGTTTCCACTCCCCGCGCTTCCAACGCGCCCGCGACAATCAGCGCGTCCATGCCAACCCGCGCCATGGCTCCGCTGTTGATGTCAATGGCGTCAACCTTCCTTGACGACATGACCTTGTCGACCTGTTCGAAAATCCTGTCGAGCGAAATACCCTTGGGCGGATCGATCTCCACGCAAACCGCGAATTCCTTGGTCTGGAATTTCCTCCAGAGTTTGCTCTCCGGCTCGCGCTCCGCCAACGGAATCACCGGCTGGGCCGTCGCCATCACCACCGAGGAACTGTGCACCCTTGCCGGACGTAGCGACTTCACTGCCTCCGCCATCGCTTGAATGTGGGCCGGGGTGGTTCCGCAGCATCCTCCGAGAATACGCACGCCGATGCTCGCCGCTTCGCGTGCAAACTCCGCGAAATACGCGGGCGACGACTTTGGGTACACGATGCGGTCGCCCTCGCGCTTCGGAAAGCCGGCGTTGGGCATTCCGCTCACCGCGAATTCTGTGGCATTGGCAATTTCCTGCAAGATCGGCAGCAGCGACTGCGGTCCCAGCGTGCAGTTCGCTCCAATCACCTGGATATTCTTGTCGTTCACCATCGCCGTGGTGACAAACGGCCGCATATCACCGTGGGTGGTGCCCTCTTCGGTGTATGTCAATTGCGCGATGATCGGCAGCGAAGAAAAAGAGCGGATGGCGTCAATGGCCAGCTGCAGCTCTTCGATATAAGAGAATGTTTCCAGAACAAAAAGATCGATGCCGCGTTCCTCCAGCGCCAGCGCTTGTTCATGGAAAATCGACAAAATCTGGTCCGGCTCCGGGTGCCGCGCCTGAACGCCGATTCCCAGAGGCCCGATCGACCCGGCGATTAACACTTCTCGAGAAGCCGATTCTCGCGCTTCCCTCGCTATTTTCACACCTCGGCTGTTCAACCTCTGCACTTCCTCGCCGAGCCCAAGCGGCTCCAGCTTGAAGCGGTTCGCGCCAAACGTATTCGTCTCAATAATCTGCGCACCAGCGTCGATATAAGCCTGATGTACGCGAAAGACCGCCTCCGGTTCCGTTACGTTCAACTCGTCGAAGCAGCGTACCGTTCCCACCACGTCGTGCAACATCGATCCCATCGCGCCATCCGCGATCAGAATCGAGTCCTTCAGCCGCTCATTGAATTCCTGAATCTTCACTTATCAGTCCTGGATGCCCATTTCACGAATAAAGGAGGCCGGTTAGCGCTTCTGTTCCATCAAGCCCGCAACGGTGCTCATCAAATCGTATTTCGTGAGGATCTCGAACTTCCCTTCATCCATTTCGACGAACACCGCGGGATTTTCGTGGCTCAAGATATAGGTGATCCGCTCCACCGGCGCGTTCTTCAAAACTTTTGGCAGCGGCTTGCTCATCACTTCACGCACCACCAACTTCCGAAGGTCCTTGCCCTGCAGCGCCAATGTCAAGATCTGGTCCTCGTAAACCGTGCCGATCGGTAGATTCTCTTCGAATACCGGTATCTGCGAGATATCCTGCTCCTGCATGGTCTTGAGTGCGTGGAAGACGGTTTGATAAGGACGTGCAATGACCAACTCCCGCACCTTCCCGGCGCCCTTCTTCGCGCTCACCACTTCCGCGGCTGTAATTGGCACGCTGGACTCCACGTACCCCCGTTCGCGCATCCATTCGTCGTTATAAACCTTGCTCAGGTAGCGCATGCCCGTGTCCGGCAGCAGCGCCACCACGAACGCTTCTGGCCCCAGTTTCTGCGCCAGCTTTAAGGTTGCGGAAAGGCATCCGCCGCCAGAACCGCCGGTGAAAATCCCTTCCATTTTCGCCAGTCGCCGTGCCACTACAAAACACTCCTCGTCATTCACCTGGAGCACGTCGTCGAGAATCTTCATATCCATCGTCGTCGGAAAGAAATCTTCGCCGATCCCTTCCACGACATACGTGCGGGCCTTTGCGATTTTGCCAGTCTGGTGAAAATCGTAATAAAGCGAGCCCTCCGGATCGACACCGACGATCTGCACCTTGGGATTCTTTTCCTTCAGAAACTTCCCAGCGCCGCTGATCGTTCCACCGGTTCCCATCCCGCAAACAAAGTGAGTGATCTTGCCTTCCGAGTCTTCCCAGATCTCCGGACCTGTCGTCGCATAGTGCGCCTCAGGGTTGCTCGGATTGTCGTACTGGTTTGGATAGTAGGAATTGGGAATCTCGCGCGCCAGTTTTTTAGCTACGCTGTAATAGCTTCGCGGATCTTCGGGCTCGACTGCCGTCGGGCAGACAATCACCTCGGCGCCCAATGCTTTCAGCAAGTCCACTTTTTCTTTCGATTGTTTATCGGTAGTCGTGAAGACGCATTTATATCCGCGTACCGCCGCGACCAGCGCCAGTCCCATGCCGGTATTCCCGCTCGTTCCCTCAATGATCGTGCCGCCCGGCTTCAGCAGCCCACGCTTCTCCGCATCATCGATCATCGTGATGCCGATGCGGTCCTTCACCGAGCCGCCGGGATTCAGCATCTCCGCCTTGATCCACACTTGCGGTTGCAAACCATTCGCGATCCGGTTCAGACGGATCAGCGGCGTTCGCCCCACAGCTTCAATAATAGTGTTGCAGCGCATGCGCGTCTTTCCTGGATGCTCGGGGGAAGCGCCCGGCTATGCCATACTTCTTTCAGTTTAGCATGCAGCTCTGCGGCTCACTGAAACGTGGCCGCGGCAGAGGAACCGAAATGCCAAGACAGAATATCTCCACCGCCACGCAGTGGGAGCCGATTGTGGGCTACTCCCGCGCCGTCCGCGTCGGCCACCAGATCTGGGTTTCCGGTACAACCGCCACTGGTCCCGACGGGAAGGTCGTCGCCATTGGTGATCCTTACGGCCAAACGCTGCAAACGATTCGCAATATCGAGTCCGCTCTGACCCGTTGCGGTGCGAGCCTGAAAGACGTTGTGCGCACTCGCATCTTCGTCACCAACATCGCCGACTGGGAACAGATTGGTCGCGCCCACGGCGAATTCTTCAAGGAAATTCGCCCCGCCACTTCGATGATCGAAATCAGCAAGCTGATTTCCCCCGAGATGCTGGTCGAAATTGAGACAGAAGCGATCGTAAGCTCATGACCGCCGGGCAAACTCTTTACGACAGTTTCATCGCGGAGTACTACGACAGCTCGCCCATCTTGACGATGCGCACGCAGGACGTAGCCTTCTACTGCAAAGCCGCCCGTCAATATGGAGATCCTGTCCTGGAGCTGGGCTGCGGCACTGGGCGGGTCACTCTGGCGATTGCCGAAGCGGGCTACCGGATCGTCGGCCTGGATATCTCCGAAAAAATGCTGGAACGCGCGGCAGAGAAACTAGGCGTTCTACCGCTCGAGACGCAAGAACGTGTTCAGCTGGTTCAGGGCGACATGACCTGCTTCGAATTGGACGGGAAATTCCGCCTCATCATCATTCCCTTCCGACCATTTCAGCACCTCCTTGAGGTCGAGGATCAAATTCGCTGTCTGGAATGTGCCAGAAAGCATCTTGCCCACGAGGGTCGGCTTATCGTCGATTTCTTCCAGACGGACGCCGAGCGCATGCACGATCCCAAATATCTCAGGGAGTCGCTCCTCACCGAATATGAACTGCCGGGTGGCCGTCACGTGGCGCTTTCCGAACGGGTGGCTGCCTACCACCGCGCTTTACAACGCAACGACGTTGAAATGATCTTCGATGTCACTCACCGCGACGGGCGGAAGGAACACCTGGTTATGGCCTGGACGCTGCGATACTTTTTCCGGTATGAGGTCGCCCACCTGCTCGCCCGCTGCGGCTTTCAGCTCGAAGCCACTTACGGCGATTTCGCGGGTGCGGAGCTGCGCGACGATTCGCCAGAAATGATCTTCGTCGCCGCGTGCAGCCAAATGTAGCGCCGGGCTTCAGCCCGACATCGTTACGCGGACGACGCTGCCCCGCCTTACCATCGCGCGCGAATCCGGTACCGCAGCACCGACTCTCCATTCGCCTTTACCGGCACGTTAAACTGCGCGGCAAACGCTTCCGTCTTCTTCGCCGGATAAGTCGACGACAGCATCTCCCAGTCGCCGCCGATCGGCTCGTTCACTTGCACCGTCACCGGGGCGTCCTTGTGGTTGCGCAGCGTAATCTCAAACTCCATCTCCCACACGTGGCTCGCGATGCTTTTGTAGTCGATTTGTTTGCGTTCGGAAACGATGTCGAATGCATTTCCAATCTTCACGGTGATAAATTCATCTTTGGGCGTGTGGTCGACATGGTCTTCACCGATAAATAGCAGCCCGCCCTTGGAATCTTTCTGGTACACGCGCACATTCCCGGCTGGAATCGGAATCCCCAGGCCCGCCTTCTCTTCATTCTTGAACTTGTAAAACACCATCACCGCATCCTTCAGCGGCGACCCGGGATTCTGCGCGTTTCGATAATAGAAGTTCTGCCCGTTGACCACGAAGAGCTTCTCAACGGGTACATTGCTGCCTTCGAGCAGACTGATCTGCTTCGTCTCCTTGTCCTCCACCGAAGTTCGCCGGCCAAGAGAGTACAAGTGGTACTCGCTGAAGTTCTCCTGCACGAAGCCCCCGGCTGCTTTCGCCGCAGGAGCATTCGCAACCATCTCCATGGCCCGATATTGATCCCTTGCAGGTACGCGATTCAGATCGCCGGCCACAAGCTGCAGCTTCGCATTGTGGAACGCTGTCCCTGAGTTGTTCACCAGCGTCACCCAGCCATCGAGGTCCGCCGCTTTGTCGTCGCGTCCCACGGTCAATACGTAGTCCGCGTTCCACGACAGATTGCCGGCGAGGTACGAAGTCTCGATCGTCTGTTTCCGAGCGCCCAAATTTTCCAGCGACATCAGCAACGTCGGCCGATCATACAAATTCGCCGGCACTTCCGGAAAGCGGTAAGACTCGGCATAAATTCCCGTCACAATATCGTTCCCGATCTTCCACACCGGTCCATTATTGTTCGCCAGCAGCGTTGCCTTAATCTCTTCGCGCTTCGTCGTGCCATTGTCCGTGTAGCTGCGTACCAGCGTCACTTCCTTGCCCACATACTTATTGAGCAGCTTTGCCGGCTCGAGCAGGTCGTATTCGTAGTTCTGCTCAAGCACGCCGACCTTATCCGGCTCGTTCACCGAGCGAAAGTGCACCGTCGCGGGATTCACCGTCGCAGCAATGTCCTCGAACTTCAGCCGAAACGTTCCCGTGGGAAGCTGCAACTGCCGCACGTCCCGCACCAGCGCGATGTTCGAGTTGTACACCGCCAGCGCCAGATCGGTCTGATCATTTTGCGTTGTGGCTTGATCCTGCGCGTTTGTCTGCGCCGAGCCTCGGTCTTGCGATTCCGCTCTCCTGTCCGCGCGATACTGCGGCACAAACGCCACGACACCACTGAGGACGATTAGCATGCCCGCTGCCGCCCAACGTGCAATTTTGTTCTGTGCCACTCGTGAACTCTTCATGGATTCTCCTCGACTTCCGCAACATAGAATTACCGGCTGCTCTGTTAGAACGAATCACGAAGCTTTTCTTGCACCGGCGTCATTCATTCGCCGCAGGCGTCCAGGTCGCCCCGCCATCCGAAGTCTGGAAACTCTTACGATTGGAAATATCCCAAATCGTCGCGTGCTGCGTGTCGCTAGCATGAATTCCGCCGAGGTCATCGCTGATCGGCGAGGTAACCACTTTCCAGTGCTTCCCGCCATCCGTGGTCACAAGAATTGTTCCAGACTTGCCGATCAACCAGCACACTTTCTCCGAAGTTGCCGAACCCGCCCGCAAATCTGCACTGACGCCGCTGCTCTGCGCCTTCCACGTTTTCCCTTGATCCGTGCTCCGTTCAACCTTTCCGGCATCGCCCACCCGCCAGGCCACCTTCTCATCCGGCGCCACGATGTACCGCGGATCCGACGCCGCGAGTTGCACTAACTGACTGAACTCTCTCCCGTTTGACGGCAGTTTTCTCATCATCGTGGCCGAAGTCGCATTCGCACTCAAATCGGTGCTGGTTGTGTTCAAGTCGCGCGGCGCAGCCCCGGTGACCTCTACAGCCTGGGTCGCTGCACCTAACTTGAGTTGTATGTTCAGCTGCTCGTTTCGTTCCGGAGCGAGCGTCACTGTTTGCTCCGACTTCTCAAATCCGCTGTGCGCCGCAACGACCGTATATTGATCCGAGGGCAAATCCTTGACCGCGAACTTTCCCGTGCCATCCGCCACCACGGTCTTCGCGCTCCCGCTGACGGTACCGTTCACAGTCACGACAGCACCGCCGATGGCGGCCCCTGATGGATCGAGCACCTCGCCTGTGATCGTCGAAAGGCTGCCGGCCTTTGCCCCTGCAGCCTGTTTGTGTGCCATAGCTTCCCGGGCTTTCTCCGCAGGCGGCGCCGGGGCGGGATTTGCGCGAGACGTGGGAGCATTTGCAGCAGCACCCGCCGAAACTCCACTTTCCTTCGCCACCATGCTTGCATCACTTCTGCGCTGTTCGTATGCGTCCGCACTTGGCGCGCTTGGTGCGGCAGCCGGAGCCGCACCGACTCCATTTCCGCTGCCGAAGCCGGTGTTGGCGGTGGCATCTTTCTTTTTATCCAGCTCCTGGGTTCTTCCGGGCACCGCCCCTCGTGCGTTCCTTCCTGGCGAAGCCTGACCCTCCGGCACTCGAGGCGCTGGTGTTGCGGCGCGCAGCGCTTCACTCTCATCGCGCAAGCGGCCAGCCGCCGGAGACTCACTGGGTTTCGGCTCTGCACCTGGCCGTGGAGTTTCCAAAGGTGTGATGGAACCCGCGGCATCGCCCTGCCGATTCTGCGTCATCTCTACCGTCTTCTGCGCTGCAAGGTCTCGTTGTTTCTGAATTTCAACGGCCCCAACCCACACGATGATTCCTGCTGCAACGGCACCAATTGGCGCGATCCATTTCCACCGCGCTCGCGCACTCCGCTTCGCTTGCGCCGCCGGCGGCACCACCGCAACGGTCTTCAAAGACTGCGGTTCCGGCAGCTTTATCTTCGCCGCTGTAGCCCGCATCATTGTGGTCATGGTCGCCTGGTCCTCGACCTGGGGTACGGCGTTTTGCTCCTGCCAGATGTCCGCATCCACGCTGTCGGTCTGTTCGAGCAGCGCGAGTGTTTCCCTGCAACGCTCACATCCCACGATGTGGTCTTTCCATTTGGCCATCTCATCCAGCGAGAGCGTTCGTTCGTGATACGCGGACAGCACTTCCGCATCGGGACAAGCTTTGTCCGGCACGTCCCGAAGTTGCTTCGCCAGGGCGAGTTCGAATTGCCGTTCGCGGTCGTCAGTCGCCATGGCGCACTCCTTTCATAGAACGCTTCCGGAATCGTTTCTTGCAGTTTCTCACGACGATTCCTTCCTCCCCGCCGACGGACCGTTCGCCTTGTCGGGAAACAGTTTACGAAAATCTATGGGGGCGCCTTCGGCCGCATACTCCAAACACAATGCGATCTCCGCTTCGCTCATCGGAGGCATGTTCCGGCCAAGGCGATCCACGAAGTGCGCCGTGCGCAATTGCTCTTCCACCTTCGCGCGAAGCTCGCGCCGCACGCGTTCCAGGTTGCGCGACACGCTCGACTCGTGCTCGCCGAGCATACGCCCGATCTCCGCGAGGGTTTTTTCACGCGCGTAATAGAGCTCCAATCGCTGCCGGTCGCGTGCCTCCAGCAACTCCAAGCAAGCCGTGAGCGCTGCTTGAAACCTTTGCATGGATTCATTTAAATCGGGATCAACAACCAGCATAGTCACTCTTTCGGCGACCACGATCCTCTCGCCGTCTTCATTTTCCCGTTCCAGTGATTCGAATCGCTTCGCTTGCCGCAGCCGGTCCACGTGCCTTTGCGCCAAAATCGTCCGCAGCCACGTCTTCAACGAGCTTCTTCCATGGAAATAGCGAAACAGGGACGCCTCGCCTCGTTTGCCGTCCGCCAACCCGAACAATTCTGCGAACAACGAGTCTGCCAATTCCTGCGCATCCGCTCCCGACCGGCCACCCTTCGTGATTGCACCCGCGGCTGCCCGCAGGTATTGCCGGTAATTCCCGATGAAAAATTCCCAAGCAGCTTCCCCACCCTCCATGCATGCCGTCGCCAGCGCCAAATCGTCGAGGTGCAAGCCGGCCAGGTACTCCTCGACCTCGGTCGCTGTCACCGCCCGCACCTCGCAGAAGCGTTTGTGGACGCTGCGCTCCACTGCCAATCCAAACTGCTTGCGAGTCAATTGCCAAGTGCGGGCGGCGGATTCCAGATACAGGGAATCCACTCGTTCCTGTATGCCACTCAGGAATTGTCGAGGGTCGTTTTGCGGCTTAGGTGATGAATCGTTGGGCACAAGCCTCCAGCCCGGCGAAGCCTAACTCTCTTATTTCTAACCCTTAGACGCCTAAACTTGCAACCAACGTCTCTATCCACGTCTGCATCCAACCGCCATACCCCTTAAGGAGGAAACCGGTGCACAATTCCGGAGGTATCCCCGGCCTCAGGATGCGGTATCCTAGTAGCGTTGCGCCCCCGTCCCGCAACGAAATTCGCCTCGACGGGTTTGTCCCGGTTAGCTTTCGTGTCCCAAAGTCCGTTGTTCGCAAGGTCCATTAGCGAATACGCGTCTTTAGTACGAAAGTCCTATTCGGGCGCTTCTTTGTACTCAGTACCCTCGTACTGCGCAAAGATCGTCCTGAACCTTAGGAAACTGGATTCCCTCGGGGATCGAGTTTGAGGCACCAATCTTGCGTGAGGCGGCAAGCGGATGACCACAATGATCGCTGATCCACCACGGAGAACCTCGCTTGGCGTTGGACTCGACGCCAACCGCGGCCGTGCTACCAACCGGGACGCCTGGAAGGCGCACATGGGGACCAAACCGGTTCCCGCGCGTTTGGGTCTTCTTCCGGAAACGAAACCCAGCTGGGGCCGCATCGGCTTCAGTGCTATTCTTCAATTTACGGTGCTTGGATTTTTCGTTCTTGTTCCGCTCCTCTATCCAGAGGGGATGAAAACAGCAGTTAAGTTTTATTCCACGACTCCACTGACTACTCCGCCGACGGAAATCCCGGTGGCGCCGCCTCCGCCTCCTCCCCCTGCGGCGAAACCTCCGAAGGTAAAGGTTGAAACTCCTCCTCCGACGCCAGTCGAACCGCCGAAATTAAATCCCCAGCAACCGCACATATTTGCGAATCTCGCTGCGCCGAAGGTCGTTCAGCCGAAGCCGAAGGTCGAAACCAAGGTTGAACCTGAGATCGCCAAAACTTTCGAGAACCCGACCATCGATATCAAAGAAAATGGCCCCAAAAAACCGAAGGAACCACCGAAGACGGGTGATTTCGGCGGCAGCGGTGCCACTCCTACACTCAAACCGATGCCCGTCGAGAAAGTTCAGACGGGTGGCTTCGGCGATCCCAATGGCATGCCCGGCAAGGGCGACCCGAACCATGCTACGAACGTAAATCGCCTCGGCGATCCCGCTCTGCCTGGTGGTCCAGGGTATGGCAACGGTACCGGAGGCAAGGAAGGTGCCCGCGGGGTCATCCCCAGCACGGGGTTCGGCAACGGCACTGCGGTTCCTCCGACGGGCGCTCCCAAGAAGGCCGGAGCGGTTGTCGCGGGCGGCTTTTCGGCAACGGACACTTCCACCGAAGCTCCCAAGAAAAAGGCTGGCCCCACCGGCCCCGCCGATAACGCACCTAACATTTTGGACAAACCGCGCCCCGAGTACACCTCCGAAGGGCGTAGCTTAAGAATTGAAGGTGACGTGGTCATTGACCTCGTCTTCCTGGCCAACGGTAGCATTCAGATCAACAAGGTGGTCAGCGGTCTTGGGCACGGCCTCGACGAGTCTGCTGTGCGCGCCGCTCAACAAATCAAGTTCAAGCCGGCGAAACGAGAGGGCGAACCGGTCGACTTTCCCGCCCGTGTTCGAATCGAATTCCGGCTGGCCTACTGAGGAGAAATGATCATGCGAACGCTGTCGAAATATATCCTCGTGCTCCTGCTCTGTGCCGGCGTCAGTATGTCGGTGGCCGCCAATACGACGCCCGCGCCAGATCAGCCCCGCACCATGGATCAAGTCCTGGATCGCGTTATCAACAATGAGCAACACCTCTACGGCCAGATCCGCAATTATCAGCCGTTAGTGGAGACATACATCCAGAACCTTAAACCCGATAAAGACCTCGGACAGGTTCCTGCCGGCGACAAATACTTCCTTGGCCGGGCCAACTTTTCCAAGGGTGTCCAGCTAGTTCCGCTCAACGATACCTCCAGCAAGGGCCGTCATGTCGTCGGCTCGATCGGGAACTTCTTTAGCTTCGCAATGCAGTTCCTGCCCGACGGGTTCTTGCAGATGATTTTCATCGATACCAGTGGTTTCGATAAAGCCCACTACAAGTTCGACTACGTCCGGCGCGAATTCCTCGGTGAAGTGCGCTGCTTGGTTTTTGACGTAACTCCCTCCGACAAAAAGTCTCACGGGCGCTTCCTAGGCCGAATCTGGGTGGAGGATCAGGATTATCACATCGTGCGCTTCAACGGTGCGTATGAGGGCAATGGCCACTCCAGTTGGTACTTCCACTTTGATAGCTGGCGCACTAACGTGCAACCCGGTATGTGGATGCCCACATTCGTCTATAGCGAAGAAAAAGACCTGCACTACGCTCTCAGCAAGAAACTTGATTTCAAAGCGCAGACCCGTTTGTGGGGCTACAACCTCGGCAATACCTCCAAGGAAGAAGAACTGAGCAAGATTCTCATCGAGACTCCCGTCAGCGACGACACCAAAACCAGCAACGACCTGAACCCGATTCAAGCGCAACGTTCCTGGGACCGTCAGGCGGAAGATAACGTTACCGACCGCCTCGAACGCATCGGCTTGATGTCCCCCAAGGGTGAGGTCGACAAGGTTCTCGAGACCGTCGTGAACAATCTTGAAGTCACCAACAACATCGACGTCGATCCCGAAGTGCGCTGCCGCGTCTTGATGACTTCCACTCTGGAGTCCTTTACTGTTGGGCATACCATCGTTCTCAGCCGTGGCTTGGTGGACGTGCTTCCCGACGAGGCCAGCCTCGCCACGATGTTGGCTCACGAATTGAGCCACGTGGTGCTTGGCCACCGCATCGATTCTCAGTACGCCTTCTTCGACCAGTTGCTCGTGGAAGATAAGGACACTTTCCGCCACTTCGGTTTCGCACGCACTCCGGAAGAAGAGTCCGCCGCGAATGCCAAGGCCATGCAGATCCTGAACAATTCGCCTTACAAGAACCAGCTGGGGAATGCCGGCTTGTTCCTCCAGGCTCTCTCTAGCCGCCAAAAAGAGATTCCCAACCTGATTAGCGGACACCTGGGCAATCGCGTTCCCGAAATCAGCGATCTCAAGTCTTCCGTGCCCGTTGATCCCAAGCAGAACCCGCAGAAGATTGCGGCCCTTCCGCTTGGCGGCCGCGTGAAAATCGATCCCTGGAACGACAGGCTCGAACTCATCAAGAGCAAGCCCGTCGGCACCGTGGCCGAACGCGAGAAGATGCCTTTCGAGGTCACTCCGTTCATGCCCTACTTGATGCGTTACGGCACGGAAACCGGCAAGCCCGTCGCTGCCAGCGCCACCACGCCTCAAGAAGTAAAGCCCGGCGTTCCCCCGGATCCAACCAAGCCGTAATTGCCCTGTAGCGCCGTGCTTTAGTCCGGCATCTTTAAACAATTTAATGAACGAAAAGCCCCCGAACTTCGGGGGCTTTTTCGTTTGTCCCGACGCCTAAGAGATGCTCCATGCTTCCGCTGTGCACTTAGAGCTTCGCTTCTATTCGATCTTGCTGGCTATGGGAGGTTTTGCGCTGACGACAACTGCTTCATAAACCGGTAGCCGAACTCGACTCCATCGTAGAAATCCTGCACGCCGACCCGCTCATCCTTGCCATGCGACCGGTCGTCTTCCATGTCGAAGAACATGCACGCAATCCCAAACGTTGGAATGCCCGCAATGCGCAGGTACTTTCCATCGGTCGCGCCCGTCGACATCGTGGGCACCACCGGCAATCCCGGCCACATCAATGCAAGTGCACCGTTGTATGCCGAGGCCACCTCCGGCAATAGCGGCGATGGCGGCACCGTCACGACCGGAATCGGTTTGCCATCCGCGGTTTTTTCATCCATCGGCGTCACCTTCATCTTAGGATTAGCAACCACACGTTCCAGCGTCTTCCGGACTTCTTCCGGGTCTTCACCGGGGTAAATCCGGCAGTTCACGGTGGCCCGTGCCATTTGCGGCAGGGCGTTGGGTGCGTGGCCACCTATGAGCATCGTCGCGACACAGGTCGTGCGTAGCAGCGAATTGTAGTAAGGCATATTGCTCAAGCGCTGAATCGCCTGAGGGTCCGGCGGCTGTTTGGCTGCGCTGCGCAAATCCGTGGAAAGTTGCCCGGTTGTCAGAACCGCCGATTGCTGGAAGTAGCTACGCGTAATGTCGTTCACGTGCACCGGAAAGGAGAACTTCTCGAGCTTCGCCAGGGCGTTCGCCAACTCGTAAATCGCGTTCTCCGGCCCGGGTACGGAGCTGTGCCCGCCCGGATTTGTCGCCTCGAATTGGAAGTCGGCGTAAATCTTCTCACTGGCCTGCAAACCCGCGAGCACGGGCTTCCCGCGCAGCTTCTCGAATTCGCCGCCATCCAGGTTGATGCAAAACTGCGCATCGATCCAGTTGCGGTGCTCTTTCAGCAGCCAGTCAATTCCGTTGTAGTCACCACCCTCTTCATCCGCAGTGAGCGCAAGAATCAGGTCTCGGTCAGGTTTGTAATTTTCGCGTTTCAGCCGCACAAACGTTTCGACCAAGATCGCGTCGCCGGATTTCATATCCCGCGCGCCGCGCCCGTAAAAATAGCCGTCGCTCTCGATGAACCGGAACGGGTCCATGCTCCAGTCTTCCCGCCGCGCTTCGACAACATCGAGGTGGCCGATGAACAGGATCGACCCGCGTTTTCCTTCACCTCGGTAACGTGCGACTAGATTCTTCTTCCGCTCGCTGGGTCCGGCAACGATTACATCCGCCGGAGGGAATCCTGCATCAAGCAGTCGCTTGGCCATCGCGTCCGCGGCTATGGTGACGTTACCGGCGGAATCGGTTGTGTTGATCTCGATCAACTGCTGAAAAATTGCCCGCGCTTCCACGTCTACAGCGGGATTGTTCTGCGAGCGCGCCTGGCCTGGAACAATCACTGTGGCCGCAGCCAGCGCCAACCCGTAAATCGCACGCATCCGTTTGCTCCCCTAAGTTCTCAGGGTAAAGGCAGCACGCCGGACCGTCAAATCGGAGCCGAGAGTTGCCGCGGGCGTGGCGCTTGCTTAGACTGGTGAGGCTCTTCTCGAGGGAGGAATTCATGTCGAATCGAATGGGTCGCCTGCCGGCGCTCCTGACCGGCTGTGGACTATTCCTCGCCGGTGCGCTGGCTGGCTCTCTCGCCACGCGAGGCGCGGGGGCTCAAAACAAATTCGGCCAGCCCAAAACCGTGGTACACACGGTTGCTTACAAATTCAAGCCGACTACTTCCTTGAACGATCAGCAGCAAGCCCTTGCGGGAATCAAGGACATGGCCGCGAAGATCCCAGGTATTAAGAACATCTGGCTGAAGACCGAGCGCAACCAGATTCGCGACTTCGACGGCGTCTATGTGATCGAGTTTGTCAGCCCCGAGGCCGCCGCCGATTACGCCGAGAGCCCCATTCACGAAGCCTGGCGCAAAAAATGGGAGCTGTTGCGCGAGAACAGCCTCTCCTTCCAGGTTTCCAACTAGTTCGGCGGTTCACCTCAACCGTTGCGCATGACGCCAAAGCGTTTGCGCATCACCGAGTCGAGCACCCCATCCGGCAGGATCCGCTTGCCAAGTGCAAGCCATCGGGTCAGCCGAGTGACCGTGTAGCGCGCCTTAGGATGGGCCGCCTCAATGGCCTTGAGCATTACCCTCGCGCAATCTTCGGGAGTCGCCTTCGACTTTGCGCGGCCGGCGTTTGAGCCGGCCCAAGTTCCTGCATAAATCTTCGCGTACGGACTCTGCGCCGCCTGTTCCACATAGGGCTGCGCTAACTCTTTGGCGGTGGCCTGGAAATTTGTTGCGATGTAACCCGGCTCGATCAAGACCACCTGCACTCCGAACGGGTACATCTCCAGCCGCAAAGCGTTGCTCAGCCCCTCGAGGGCATGCTTGCTGGCACTATACGCGCCGTACGTCGGAGGCGACACCAGTCCTGCCGCGCTGCTGATCATCAGGATCCGTCCGGAATGCCGCGTACGCATATGCGGAAGAACGGCTTTCGTGACCCGTACTACACCAAAAAAGTTGGTCTCAAACTGTCGGCGAAAATCGGAAAGCCGCAACTCCTCGACCACACCCATGTAGCCCACGCCTGCGTTATTGATAAGCACGTCGATGCTGCCGGCTTTCTCCAGCACAAATTCCACGCCAATCTGCACGGAAGCATCGTCGCAAACGTCCATTTCCACTGTACGGATAGACAGCCGTTCTTCGTGCGCCAAACGCTCTAGTTCTTCGCGTTTGTGGGCAGACCGGCCGGCTGCATATACGAGATAGTGCTTCCGGGCGAGCAGGAGTGCGGCAGCCTTGCCGAAGCCGTCGGTGCCGCCCGTGATGAGCACGGTTTTCTGCGAAGTCGCCATCAAACACTTCTTTAACTATCTTATATAGTGTACTTCTTAGAATAGAGCGGCGCTATGCATAACTCCGAATGTCGGCGCGCCGACATTTTGCAGCCCGCACAGTCTCTCAGCCACTGTGAGACAGTTCCTTAACAGGACGGACCACAACAAATCCCAGTTCCTGGGCTGCCGGGATCTCTGCTGCGAGTTTCACCGCTTCGTTCAGATCCTTCGCGTCGATCAAAATGAACCCACCGACTTGTTCCTTCGTTTCAGCGAAAGGACCGTCGGTAATCACGATTTTCCCGTCCTTTACGCGCACTGTTTTGCCGGCGTGCGCTGGTTCCAATGCCGCCGCAGCAAGAAACTTCCCGCTATCACGAAGCTTCTTATCGTGATCGAGACTGATATCGTCGAGATGCTGCGACTCCTTCTGTGACAACGCTGCCAATTTTTTCTCGTCCACCATAACCAAACACAGGAATCGCATAAATCCTCCAATATTCTCTCGTGCCTGCATCAGTTAGTCGCTTGAAGAGGCGCGAAATCGACTTGGCGTTTTAGTTTGCGGCCGAACGAACGAATGTTGAAAATGTCGGCGCGCCGACATTTTTGGTGTTGGTAGCAAGCTAAGCGCTCCAGCGTTCGGTGCATTCAGAGGACGATCGTCACAGCGGCCATCCCGATAAGTCGCTTATTAACAGCTTGTTACACGCATTCAAGGACTCGGAATAAGAAATAACATGACCCTTACGTTGGCGTCCCGGAAACAGCTGAACCAGACCTAGCCTCCGGGCCAGTATCGGTCCACTCTAGATCGCAGCATCATCGACGGGTCTTGCAAACCATCGATTCGCCACTCCGCGCCATGGTCAGAAGGTCGTGCGCCTTCATTCCTGTGCTGCTCCTGTCTGCCATTCCGCTTCTCGCGCAGGACGAAGAGCCACCCAGTGTTAGTTTGCAGAGCGAGACTGTGGAGGCGTCGAGTCCGGCAATTCACTCCGGAGCTGAGCCAGAGTCGGTAGTGCTGCTTTCGCCGCCGACTACCTCGAAGAACGACCGGTTGTTCTTCGTTATGCCAAATTACTTGACGGTAGAGAACCAAGAAAAGTTCGATCTTTTGACTACGGGGACGAAGTTCAAGCTTTCCGCGAAAACGATGTCCGACCCGGTAACAGTTTCCTTCATCGGAGCCATCGCGTTGATTGGCCAGGCCCAGAATAGCAATCCCGCGTACGGGCAAGGCGTCCACGGATATGCAAAGCGATATGCGACCTTCTATGCGGATACAGGAATCGGCACGTTGATGACGACTTCCGTGTTCCCAACGTTATTGCGGCAAGATCCGCGCTACTTCCAACTCGGCCATGGCGGCGTATGGCGGCGCACGGTGTACGCTTTGAGCCGCATTGTCGTCGCGCGCAGTGACTGTGGCATGGTGCAATTTAATAGTTCAGAAGTGCTAGGCACGGCGGTTGCGGCCGGCATCTCCACGATTTATCATCCGCGAGATCAGCGGACGCTAAGCAATACAATTGGCGTGTGGAGCACGAATATCGCCCTGAACGCACTGTGTAATATCGCCAAGGAATTCTGGCCGGACGTGCGGCGCAGACTTCACAAGTCGACCGCTCAGTAAACTCCCGACCACATTTGGCTTGTTGGGAATGGAATTTCCAAAAAGCGGCACAAACTGTCTCGGGCCAAACCTTTGCCCCGGGCTAACCCCTTTATCGTCAGCAAAGACTCGCGTGGTTATGTCTTTGCAAGGTGTTGACTGAAAATTAGGTGTGTCCCTCTGCAAGGTTCGCTCCCACCCCTAGAACCTCGGATTGTTCTCTTGTATTTTTGCGGCACACATAAGGATGATCCATGAGATCGAAATTAGTTTTGGTGGCGCTCACACTTTTATTCGCATTGGTTCTCATACCACCGGCCGTTGCCGACACATTCGAGGCCATGGGCTCGACGAACGCGCTGAATTGTGACTTGCGAGCTTGCACTAACCTGTCTTATGACCTGCACATAGTAACTGACCCGCTGGCGACCATGAACGTGGGTGCGATGACCGAGGACTATTACCTCGTGACGTCGATTTCCGGAACGGTCGATGGCTACGGGTCGGTCTCGATGGCGCCGAGTTGTTGCGCGATTCTGATGACCACGCATGGTGCCACAGTCTTCGCGGATCCAATACCCGATGGCGATATCGCGCTTCTCGTAAATGGGTTTTCTGGCGCCGTGGGTGGCGGCGGGGATATCCCGATCGTCAGTAACAATCCGGTTGACCCGTCCCACACAGTGAGAATCGACGTAAATGATAGCCAGGGCATCTTTGCTTATTGCACGTGGAATGCGGTTGCTGTGCCGGAACCTTCTTCGCTGCTGTTGCTCGGTGCCGGTCTGATTGGACTCACTGGCGCAAAGCGCTTCAGGAACCGCAAGCTGCAATCGTGACCCCTTGGAACTTTCGGTTGTGCTGCCGCAGCAAGCGCTCATCGTTGCCATCCATTGACGACCGAACTCATGGGATGTCCGGCTCATCAAGTTTCACTACGAGTTGAAACGGGATACAATCCTCCTCCATAACCTCGGTCTGCCGGTCCCCAATTTCTTTTGAGGAAGGTTCGGAGATGGGCAAAACCATGACGATTCCAGCGCCTGTGGCTGAAGCGCGAGTCCGCCAAGTCGGCAGACCCGATCAGTGGTTTTACGTGATCGCCGCGAGCTTGATGCTCGTTTTTACCGCTGAGGGATTCCGCAATTTCTATCTGCACGCTAGGGCACCGTGGGGAAACATGACCGCGCAGATTGTGCTGCTGGTTGTTGCGCACGGGCTCGCGATGTCGGGCTGGGTCCTAGTCTTCTTGATGCAATGCATTCTGATACGAACCGGCCGGCGGCGACTTCATATGGCAATTGGCCCATTGGGAGGCGTGCTGGCCGGAGCGATCGTGATTCTGGGAGCGACGGTCGCACCATTATCGGTTCACTTCAGCCCGCAGGTTTATGCGGATCTGGGCGGAGCAAGAGCTTTCCTGGCCACAATGTGGGTGGAGATGCTGGCATTCGGAACGTTTGTGGGCATCGGATTGGTGTATCGACGCAAGCCCGAGGTTCACCGCCCGATGATGCTGCTGGCAACCGTTGTCATTCAGTCTGGCGCACTTGGCCGCTGTCCTTACATCGAGAACATTGCAGCGCTCGCACCCCTATATGTCTGGGGACCAGTGTTGCTGTTGGGTGGATTGCTGTTTCTCCTGCAATGGGCGATGAGGCGAGCCACGAATCGCCCGTACTTGTTGGGATATGCGGGATTGGTCGTCGCGTCGTTCGTGTCGGTGGCGATCGGCAGCAGCGCGCTATGGCAGCGCATGGTCAGTTCGTTCGTGCCCTGAAGCACGAACTTCGGCGGGGATTGCTCGTTTCGGCATTTTTCGAGAGATTTGAGGTGAGATTGATCATTGATTAGTAATTAGTAGCCATTCTCGACTTCTAATGTGTACACGTATCGGATTATGATAGAAGAAGGTTATGCTGTGGCGAAATCAGTGACGCACATTAGAACAATGAAAGATTTGGCGGGAGAGCGGTTAGCAGCGATTTCTCGACTCTTTTCGTCAAGCGTTGTCCGGGAGATGGCTCGAAAAGGGGAATCACCACTCTTCGCCAGGCTGGCGGGCCAATCACTTCTTCGCAGTTCGCTATCCGAGGGCGGGTTAGTCCACGACCTCTTCGATGCCGCGTTCGAATTGTTGAAGCGCGAGGGCTACAGAGACGAATATGTCTACAAAGCAGCCCTAACGCACAAGATTCTCCTAGGTAGGCATTCTCTCAAAACGGCGTCGACGCTAAATGAGTTTCGCGTAGGGGACTGCAAGGCCGATCTCGCAATTCTCAACGGAACAGCGACTGTTTATGAGGTGAAATCGGAACGCGACTCTCTGACTAGACTCGATCGGCAGCTAATTGCTTACTCGACCGTTTTCGCGCAGGTGTACGTGATTGCGGCGGAGAATCACGTCGATGCAGTCGTCAGCTCAGTGCCACAGCATGTAGGAATTCTGCGTCTCAATAATCGTCTTCAAATCGCGACATTGCGAGAGGCTGTAGACCGCTCCGACTGTGTGTCGCCTACCGCGATCTTTGATTCCATCCGGACAGATGAGGCGCGAATGATACTTTTGTCGCAGGGCGTTTCAGTTCCGGTGGTCCCAAACACTGAATTGAATTCTGCGCTCAGACAGATCTTCGCCACGCTGGCTCCCGCCCAGGCTCACAACGGTATGGTGCAGGTTCTCAGGAAGACGCGGAATCTATTGCGATTGGCTGACCTCGTCGATCGGCTTCCATATTCGCTTCAACCTGCGGCGTTGTCCGTTCCCCTTCGGAAACAAGATCACGAGCGCCTTGTCAGTGCCGTCAACACTCGCTTGGAAGTTGCGATGGCTTGGAATTAGCCGCATGTACCATCCCTACTTTCGCGGCAAACAATACGAGTTGATAACAATACGGGAAGAAGCCGCGACACTAAAAGCTGCTGGTTTTTGCCCGATTATTGAGCCTGTGAGAGAGGCTTTTGGTGGTTTGGACAAAGCTCTGGATGCCGTCGTTGCTGCTGACGGGAAAGCAGTTGTAATTGTAAATCCTTATCACGGCGATCTATCTGGCGCGGAGGTATCGCTGACGGGACTGCTGAGGCGGAGGCTAGATTCGCCTGGCGTTTCGGCCGGAATTCTTCTCAAACAAGAAATGACTCCCGACAAGGTCTTGAAGTATTACAAAGATCA
>Ga0335076_10000716_pt1 | contig 30982 bp, 27 predicted proteins | sample Lox_Sample_25_FD_206717 | JGI IMG/M metagenome (GOLD analysis project Ga0335076, IMG submission 206717) | Soil microbial communities from Loxahatchee National Wildlife Refuge, Florida, United States - Lox_Sample_2.5 | ecosystem: Environmental > Terrestrial > Soil > Wetlands | place: USA...
TCCTTGGCCTTGGCCAGCAGGAACGCCGTGCGGCGGCGGACGACGTCGACGCGGTGGTCGATGAAGTACTTGATCGCCTGGACCAGCCCGAGTTCCTTGGGCTGACCATTCACCACCGCCAGCAGGATCATGCTGAAACCTTCCTGCATCGAGGTGTGCTTGAAGAGCTGGTTGAGTACCAGCTGAGGCTCGCCGCCGCGCTTCAGCTCAACCACAATGCGCATGCCGTCGCGGTCGCTCTCGTCGCGAATGTCGGAGACGTCGTCAATTTGCTTGTTGTTGACCAGGTCGGCGATGCGCTCGATCAGGCGCGCCTTGTTCACCTGGTAAGGAATCTCGGTGACGATGATCGCCTGCCGCTCTTTGGTGATGTTCTCAATCGCCGCCTTGGCGCGCATCATGAAGCGCCCACGGCCGGTCTTGTACGCCTCGAAAATGCCGGCTTTGCCGTGGATGATTCCAGCGGTGGGGAAGTCAGGGCCCTGCACGAACTTCAACAAGTCCGCCAGCTGTGCGTTGGGATTGTTCACCAGCGTGATGGTGGCATCGACGATCTCCGTCAGGTTGTGCGGCGGAATTTTCGTCGCCATGCCAACCGCGATGCCGTCGGAGCCATTTACCAGCAGATTGGGAATACGGGTGGGGAGAACAGCCGGCTCGAATTCCGTGCCGTCGTAATTCTGGTTGAAATCGACCGTTTCCTTGTCCAGGTCGTCTAACAGCGATGTGGCTACCCGCTCCAGTCGAGCCTCGGTATACCGGTCGGCCGCGGGCGGATCACCATCCACGGAACCAAAGTTGCCCTGGCCAAAAATCAGCGGATAACGCATGCTCCACGGTTGCGCCAGCCGCACCAGTGCGTCATACACCGCCAGATTTCCGTGCGGATGGTATTTGCCCATGACGTCCCCGACGATCCTGGCGCACTTACGCGTCGCCCGATTGGGCTGCAACCCCATCTGCTCCATGGTGTAAAGAATGCGCCGGTGCACCGGCTTCAAACCGTCGCGCACGTCGGGCAGCGCGCGGCCGATGATCACCGACATCGAATAGTCGAGATACGACTTCCGCATCTCTTCTTCAATGTTGACGGGTTGAATGTTCAGCGCGCCGGGACTGCCACCATCGCCGGGCGGAGGAGTTAAGGGAAGTTCTGGATTCTGTTCGTCAGCCATAAGAAAGCTTTTAGCTCTTCGCCGCTAGCGTGTAGCTAGCCAGGTCTCTGATTGCGTCGTACCGGAAACGGATTTGCGATCCCGGCTGAACCGCGCTATCGCTCAGGATGTCGCCCGACTGAGCAATAGCCCTAAACAACTGCATCTAAAGGAGGTTATACAGCCCAGGAGCAGTGCTGATTATACCATGATTGGTGGGTCGCCCGGGGTTTGCGGCGTAGCTGATGAGGTACACTTTGCCCGTTCCAAGAAGACGGAGCCCCATGGAACTTCTCCAAGGCAAAATTGCTCTGGTCACCGGCGGCAATCGCGGCATCGGGGCCGCCGTTTCTCTCGCTCTGGCCAAGGCGGGCTGCGATGTTGCCGTAAATTTTCGCGAGCGTTCCGCCGACGCCGACAGGACCTGCACTGAAATCCGCCAAATCGGCCGCCGTGCCATCGCAGTCCAAGCCGACGTCTCGCACTCCGACGACGTCACCACCATGGTCGCCCGGGTTGAGCACGAACTCGGGCCCGTCCACATTCTTGTCAATAACGCCGGAATGATGCGGCCGCGCAAGCCCGAAGAGATCACTGAAGCCGACTGGAACGAGCACATTGACGGCAATCTGAAGTCGGCATTTCTAGTCACCCAGGCCGTACTGCCGAAGATGCGCGAGCTGCATTGGGGACGCATCATCAACATCTCTTCGGTCGCCGCCCAGATTGGTGGCGTAGTTGGCCCGCACTACGCCGCCGCCAAAGCTGGAATGCTGGGACTGATGCGTGCCTATGCGCACGTGCTGGCGAAAGAGGGAATCACGTCAAACGCGGTCTGCCCCGCCCTAATCGATACCGAGATGGTGCGTTCGAATCCCCGCGCCAATCCCAGCCTGATTCCGATAGGCCGCTTCGGAACCGCCGACGAAGTTGCTTCGGTGGTGCTGATGTTAGCCGAGAACGCCTACATTACTGGACAAACCATCAATGCGAATGGTGGCTGGTACATGAGTTGAACTCCGCTATGGTCACGGCCTGGTCACGACTTCGTTTGGCCCGGACGGCAGCCGGAACTTAACCCCGCGTTCCTGGTTCATCCGGATGGTTTCGGGCAGGTTGAGCAGAGACATCTGGATCGTTTTTCTCCAATAGCCATCGCTCCAGTAATCGCCTTCGACGTAAATCACATTGTCGATGATCGCGTATCGCCGCAAGTCCTCACGATGTCCGTCGCGATAGACCAGCGACACTGGAGGGAGCTCGTGCGGCGCCGCCGGGGACGCCCCCTGCTTGCCGACGCTCTTAACGGCGCTAGCATCCGAATAATCCGCCTCCGCAGCCCGACCCCGCTCGCCGCTCCCATTGAACCGCACATAGCGGTCGCCCTGCCACTCAATCAGCAAGGGGGAAATGGGCCTTGTCTCCTGCACGGGAGCGGGCGCCGTCGGACTCTGAACCACGATGATGGGCTGTGTCTGAACTGGCGGGGTGCCGGCCGGATAATCGAACAACCAGGGCGTTCCAAGAAACAACCCGTTATTCCCCGGAAAACCTTGGCCGGAGGAGGCTCTCTGCCCCTGCGATCCGAACGATATGCCCGGCGGGAGAGCGCCCGGAGAACCGAAATGTCCCCCACCGCGCGGCGAGCCTCCAAATCCGATCTGCGCGTAGAGCTGCGTCGCTACGGCAAGAGCGGCCAGCAACGCGATGCTCCGCCACTTCCGCATGGGATTAGTTGGCCTGGCCTGCCGGCAAGCGGAAGTCGACGCCGCGGTCATCATTCTGCTTCGCGGTAGCGTCAAGGTCCAGATCGCCCAACGGGATTTTGCGCGGATGTCCCGGCGTCAAGTCATAGACCAGGTTTCCCAGAATGGCGTAGTTCAGAACTTCCACGCTATGGCCGTCCTTGTAAACCAGCACGGTCGGAGTCTGCTCGGCAATGGTTGCGGCGGGCACTGGCTCAGGTTCGCTGGGCGTCGCGGCATTCTGAGTCTCCGCCCGATGATCGGAAAATCGCTCGTATTGTCCGGATCCCCGGCGATCAAAGATCGTCGGGCCTCCGCGATCATCGTCTTCTTCCGCCTGTGCCTGATCCGCAGACTCGTCATCGCCCGGCACAATCACAACTGGCGTATAAGGCAGCGAATAGACGGGTGTTCCCGGGAAAAATGCCTGGTTATGACGGTGGTGGAAGTTACGCCCATTGGGATTGTTGGGGAACAGCGGACTGACGCAACACTGCGGCTGAGTGAAGAAAGAGGTCCTTCCGCCAAAGCCACGAGGCCCAAGCGACGTCACGCTGGCCGGCACGCCCGGCGTGAAATGTCCCCCAAAGCCCATCGACGTCACGGAGGCGGGTACGCCGTTCACCTGCCCCGCCGCGCCAACGGTGAAAACCAGAAACAGCCCCAAAGCCGCTACTGTGGCCCGAACCCTCCATTTCATGCCTGAATCATATCCCATGGCGCACCCCTTCCCGAGCCCGAAAATGGTTCCCATTTGATTAGAACTGCTACTCCGCACGGAAGTTGCGCCTGAATTGTAAATTTCGGTGCATGGTCGGACTACCCGGGTAGGCGGAAGGTGTCTCGCCAGCCCGCCGCTAGCCTGCTAAATGATTGAAACCGAGATAGAACCTTGGTTCGGCGGAGATCTACCCGGCTTGCGCCAACTGCACCAGGTTCCACAGGGCGCTCGCGCCCAGCAAGCCACAGATGCAGCCCAAAACTAGCGCGCGTTGTCGTGTTTCCAGCAAGTCCGCAAGTATGCCTGCCACGAACACGAACAGAAACGGGACTGCGAGTAGCTGGAAACCGAAACCCTGGTAGTGCGGAGTCGCCAGGCCGAAAATCAGGAACAAGGTTGCCACCAGCAACGGCGCCGTATTGCCGAAATAACGCGCACGCTGCCAGGACGCGAAGGCGATCAATCCCGCGGGCAATGCCAGAGCCAGGGCTGGACAGATGTCTCTCAGGTGAGCCACCAGTTGCCGATAGGCTCCCCCCATGCTAACCGCTCGCCAGGTCAAGCCAGAAAAGCTGGCGTGTCGCATACTCTCCCAAAACGACTGGGGATGGAAGAAGTAAGCGGCGAAGAGCAGGGTCACTCCGACCAGACACGCCGCTGCCCAGATGGCGGTCGCCGAGGCTCGCCTTGCGGGGGCAAGATACAGCATGAACGCCAGTGCGATCGGAACCACCACAATCAGCGAATACTGTGAGCCCACGGCCAGCGCGAACGACAGCCCCAGTAACCCAATCCGGCGCCAGTTCCAGAGCACGACTTCGCGCGGCGCATACAGCGTATGTGCAACTGCAATGGCGGTAAAGACCGATCCGAACGCACCCCAGGCCGCGCCGCTCTCGGGCTGGGCGTGCCACAGCGCGCAAGCCTGGATGATTCCAGGAGAGAAACAGTACAGCGTCAATGCGATATACCCGCCCGCGTTTCCGTACAAACGGCGGGCAACATACCAGAGCGACGCCCCAAGGAGAACGCCGAACAGGAGATAAGGCAGCGCCAACAGGAAAACAGTCTGCGGGAAAGTCCGAAACGCCGACGGCGGTTCCAACAGCAGCGGCGCTGCCGAGATCAGGTACCACAGGTTGGAGTGGTTGACGTCAACCGCGGGCGGCTCTCCTGGCTGCCCTTCGGACGCGGACGAAGCCGGAAAATAGCCCGTGTACCCGGCTCTCTCTCCGCTCCAAAGTTGAAGACCCTTCACCGCGCGGCCGATTTCGTCACGCTCCAACCCATGGTTGTGTGCTTTGCGGTCTACCAGCCAGACACATTGCGCGAGAAACACCAACAGCAGCAATCCGGCCACAAACTGCGGCCGGCCAAAGCGTTCGCGCGTGAAAAATCGGCTCATCGGGGGAGCCGAGTGTTTTACCATGTCCGGGCACGGTTCTGGAGAGTTTCGTGAGCGACGATCTCAACCCGCCCCAGTCGGACGCGATACCCATGGAATTGCCCGAACCGGCCTCCACCCCTCCACTCCCGGCATCACCGGCGGTAAGGGAGTCGCCGCTGCGTGAAGTCTTCTTCGGGCCGAACGGTCCACGTGCCGGCGCCCGCCTTTTGGTTTATTTCGCTTTGGGCAGCATCGTGCTCCTTGTCCTGGGAACCGTCGTCCACTTTATCGAACCCTATGGCCGCCACCAAATATGGATGGGCCTGGTCTCAGAGCTCGAAATGATGTCGGCTGTCATCTTAGCCGGGGTCGCCATGGCCGGTATCGAGGGGCGGCCGTTCGGCGACTATGGCCTTCCCTCCAGTCAGGCCTTTGGGAGGCTTTTCTGGAAGGGCATGGGATGGGGCATCGTCTGGATCACGGTGCTGATGCTCATTATGGATATCCTTGGCGTATTTCATTTTGGCGGCCTTGCCCTTCACGGAGTCCGCACTCTCAAATTTGGGTTCTACTACGCGCTCTTCTTTCTGGTGGTCGGATTCTTTGAGGAATTCCTGGTCCGGGGATACTCGCTTTTTGCCCTGTCTGGAGCCATCGACTACTGGCCCGCCGCTGCTGTGCTCTCCATCGGCTTCGGCGCCATTCACGCAGGCAACTCCGGCGAAACCCGGATTGGTCTGGTCGCTGCCGGACTGATCGGATTCTTCTTTTGCCTCACCCTGCGCCGCACCGGAAGTTTGTGGTTTGCCATCGGCTTTCATTGCTCCTGGGATTGGGGGGAGAGCTACCTCTATTCGGTGCCTGACAGCGGCACCACCGCCACCGGCCACCTGCTCAATTCCACCTTCCATGGTCCTGACTGGCTCACCGGCGGCCCAGTCGGCCCGGAAGGCAGCGTGCTCGTCTTCCTGGTCATCGCCGCCATGTGGGTGGTGTTCGACCGCATGCATCCCGAGGTGAAGTACCGCGGATAAATAGGGCCAGCCGGGACTCCTACCTCCCCGCAGAGACGCAGCTCGCCGCGTCTTGCCTGGCAGGGCCACGGAGATGAAAAGAGCGCTTCACCAGGAGTAATGCACTGTGTACGTCACCACCTGCTCTCCGTTGGCCGCTACCGTTACCGGGAACTCGACGGTCTGCGCATCCATCTTGTGTGATTCGTGCGACTGTTCGGTAAGTTTCCAGTTAGTCCAGCGATACAAATGCTCCACCACCCGCACCTCGACCGCTTCTTTCTTATGATTACGCACGTGAATCTCGAACGACTCGTCCATCCAGTTGTGATTCGAGTCGACGCGAATATTCGTGCGCTTGCGCTCGCCTACCACATCGAAGGCGTTGCCGGTATAAACGCGCAGCGTTTCATCTTTGGGCGTGTGGTCGATGGTGTTTTCGCCGACGAACTCCAGGTGCCCATCGGTATCGCGCCGGTAGAACCGCAGACGGCCCTTGGGTAAGGGTATGCCGAGATGATTCGTATCGGAGTTCTTGAACTCCTCCATCACCCACACCTTGGGATTCGACGCCGTGCCGTAATTGGTATCCTGGCGAATCTGCTCCAGGTTGTAATAGGTGTACTGCCCCATGGCCGCGCCGTCGTAGATAAAGAGTTTCTGGGCGCGAATGCCGGTGGACCGCACAAACTCCACTTGCTTGGTCTCCTGGTCGCGCAGGGTGGTCGCGCGCTGCAGCGTGTAAAGATGAAATTCGTCGAACGATTTCTCTCGCACTGCCGGCTGCATCGCATCGGCGGCCCGCATGGCCTTGTTCTCAGCCTCATACATAACCGCGCCCATACTTGCGGGTTGCAGCTTGCTCACATCGCCCGCCAGCAGCTTGATGCGCGCGTTCTCGAAGCTCTTGCCGCTGTTGTTGCGCATGGTGACCCAGCCAATCATGTCCAGCAGGTCGGTCTTGGAATTCTTCGGCCCATCGGAAACCACCAGGTTGTAATCCGATTGCCAGCTCATGCCGCCGCTGACATACGAAATTTCACCGTCAAACTTGGCGGTCTCGTTGGTCTCCAGCAGCCAGCTCAAAGTTGGCTTGAGAATAGAATCGCCGGTCAGCGACGGAAACAGCGGCTGTCCGGGCAATCCGAAACGAAGTACGCCATCTACCTCGATAATGGGCTGGCCGTATCCCGGCTGCGGATAGCCTTGCGCGTAAGACGAGCTCGGAACGTATCCGCTGCGCACGATTTTCCCCTGGATGGTTTCCTGCTTGTCGCCGTGCTGGACCAGAAAATCAATCGTTTTGCCTTCATAAAGCGAGAGCAACAGCTCCTGTGAGATGGGATCGTTGCGATAGTTCTGTTCCAGAATCTGTAGCGCGCGTCCTGCCGGATCGCGCAGAATCACGGAATCGGGCTCCAGATGCGCCGCAATGCCCGCATACGTGACGTGGTTGACGCCTGATTTCAGGTCCAGCGGAAAGCGCTCGCGCGCCACGAAGAAATTCTGGTTGTAAATGGTCAGCGCCGGGGACGCATCGTCGGCAAGCTGCTCCTCCGCCCACCCCACCGAGCACAGGCAAATCAGCATGATGATCAGTTTCTTCATTTCTGGTTCCTCCTCGTCGAGCGGGAAGGAGGAGTTTTCCCGGTCTTGCAAGGAGAACGCATGGCTCCGGTGAACTTGCAGCCCGCGAAGTAACGCTCTCTAGTAACCCACAGGTAATAGAGGAGTAAATCCAACATTTCGCCAGCTCTCCGCGTTCTCTGCGAGCCTCAGCGAACTCTGTAATTCACGCCTTTCTTTCCCGTCGACGATTCGTGCTTCCCGAAAATCCCTGAACAAATCCCGTCCATCCCTCGTATCTCCAACATGAGGGCATTTTGCTCTCGTCCGGGGTGGCTTACGTTCCGCCACTCGCCGCGTCCAAGCTGAAGGCCCAGATATGGTTCTCCGCGATCTCTTCCGCGACGTGCTCCGCACCCTCTGGTCGCACAAGCTGCGCACATTCCTGACAATGTTTGGAATTGCCTGGGGAATCGTTTCGATTGTGTTGATGGTGGCCGCCGGAGAAGGCCTGCGCAAAGGCCAGGAAGAGCAGGCGCGAAATCTCGGCAAAGACATCCTGATCGTGTTTCATGGCCGCACCAGCATGCAGGTGGGCGGAGCCCGCGCGGGGCGGGTCGTGCACTGGGTCGATACCGACGTAGCTGCCGTGCAGGCCGAATCGCCCGATTGCGAATACGTTCTGCCCGAGCTCGAACAAGACACGGTCCGCACCCACAGCAACTACAACAACGCCGCGTTTCTGGTGACCGGCTCGCTGCCGCCGTTCGGTTACGTGCGCACGCTCGATGCCGGGACCGGACGCTTCTACGATTGGGACGATCAGAACCAGGCGCGCCGTGTGGCTTTCCTCGGCAGCGACGCCGCCAAGCAGCTCTTTCAGGGCCACGAAGCCGTAGGGCAGACGATCTACATGAACGATTTTCCCTATACCGTGGTTGGCGTGATGGCGAAAAAGAAGCAAGACTCGAGCTACGACGGTTGGGACGTAAACAAAGTCTTCATCCCCTTCGCCACCATGCGCCGCGATTTTCCCGACAAGCCGCCGGGCACGGCGTGGACCTTCGACCAGATGCTGGTGACCCCGAAGTCGATTGGGCAGCACGAGGCCTGTAAGCGCGAACTTCGCACTGCCCTCGGACGTCTGCACAACTTCGATCCCAATGACAAGGAAGCGTGTCCGATCTGGGACACGGTGCAGGAGGCCAAGGCTTTTCGCCAGATGACCGATGGCATGAAGTATTTCCTCGGAGCCGTCGGAATCATCACGCTATTCCTCGGTGGGCTGGGTGTGATGAACGTAATGCTGGTAGCAGTACGGGAACGAACCAGAGAGATTGGCGTGCGCAAGGCGCTCGGAGCGCCGGCGGGAAGCATTCTCCGCCAGTTTTTCGTGGAGGCGTTGATCATCGCGTTCCTCAGCGGAGGGGTCGGCATGGGCATCGCCTTCGGCCTCTGTGGACTGGTGGACTTGCTGCCCATGCCCGACTTCTTCGCAGGATTGTTGCCGACCTGGACATCAGGTCTGGTGGCATGCGCGCTGCTCGGGACCATCGCGGTGCTGTCCGCGTTATATCCGGCAAGACGCGCCGCGTCGATTGATCCCATCGAAGCCCTGCGCTACGAAGCCGGAGGCTAAACAGACTTGTGTGGGACCGGGTCTGCGCCCGGTCAGCCGAGCAAGGCTCGGCCGGGCTTTGGGGTTGCGCAACCCGGCTGCCGCGGCACAAACCGCAGCGGCCTGGGCGGGTCGAAGACCCGCCCGCACATGAGCAATTGCATTGAACCCATGCTGACTGAAATCATCCGCGAAGCCTGGACCGCCCTGAAGCGCAACTACACGCGCAGCGCGCTCACCATGCTGGGCATCGTGTGGGGCATCGCCACCGTCACCCTGCTGGTGGCCTATGGTTCCAGCTTCCGCCAAATCCTGGTCAACGGTTTCGACGCTTTCGGCAAGAGCGTAGTGATCTGCTGGCCGCAGCAAACCAGCGAGCAGCCCGGCGGACAGCGCGCCGGCAAGAAAGTGGTCTTCGAGCAAGCCGACCTCGACATGGTCAAAGAAACCGCGCCCATGGTGAAGCACGCCTGCCTCGAAACCGTTCGCCGCCCCGGCATCGCCTACGGCGAACGCATCGTGGGAACGGCCGCCATTCGCGGTGTCTGTCCCGAATACGGCGAAATGCGCAACGAGGTCCCTTCCGAAGGCCGCTGGATCAACGCCAGCGATGAACTGGAGCGCCGCCGCGTGGTGTTTCTCGGAGGCCGGGTACGGGAGCAGCTTTTCAGTGGACGCCCCGCCGTCGGCGAAACCGTGCTCATCGGCGGCGTGCGCTTCCAGGTGATCGGTGTCATGGCGCGCAAGATTCAGTTGAGCAATTACTTCTCCAGCGACGATGACTCCGCCTGGATTCCCTACTCCGCTGCCGGCGATCTCTGGAACACGCGTTACGCCGCGGTAATGATTTTCGCCCCCATCGCGCCGCAATTCGAGAAGAAGGCCATGGACGAGGTGCTGGCCGCAGTCGCTACCCGCCAGCAGTTTTCGCCCACGGACAAGAAAGCGATCCAGATGTTCGGCCGTGACGAGTTCCGCCCCATCATCGACGCGCTGACGATTGGCTTACAGGTACTGCTGGCATTTATCGGCACGCTGACGCTCGGGATCGGCGGTGTCGGGGTGATGAACATCATGCTGGTCTCGGTCGACGAGCGTATTCGCGAGATTGGCCTGCGCCGCGCGCTGGGCGCCCGCAAACGTCATATCAAGCTCCAGTTCCTCGCCGAAACGTTGCTCATCATGCTAATCGGCGGCGCTATCGGGATCCTGCTTTCTTATGCCATCGCGGCCGCCGTAGGCACTCTCCCGCTGATGGGGCCGCTCTTCGAGGACGATTCCGGCAAGGCCGACATCCACCTGAAGATATCCATCATGACAGTCGCGGTATCGGCAATTGTGCTGCTGATCGTGGGAGTGATCAGCGGGATGGTCCCGGCGCTGCGTGCCTCGAAGCTCGATCCGGTAGAAGCGCTACGATACGAATAATTGCAGACTGCAGAGACAAAGCAGCGGGCTACGCTGCCTCCTACTTCGGCAATCCGAAATCCTGCTTCTGACTCTTCCGGCCTCCCCATGAAAACCTGCGCCCGACAATGCACTTGATAATCAGGTGATCCGTCGATCGCGTGGTTCCCACTCCGACGCCGAAGTTGAGCTCCCATTGCGGTCCCAGGTCCAGATCAATCGAAGGGAAGAACTGGTGCTCTTGATCCCTTGCGGGATCGAAGTCGCCCAGCGGACCAAAAGCGCCATAGTATTCCAGCCCGCCGCTGACACGCTTACTGAAATCGTAACTGACTTTCGCGTTGGGAGAAAATTCCATGCCTCGATGGACGCTCTCCCCATGAAAGGACCGCTCCAGCGCTGGATTGAACGCCCAGTACCAGCGTCCGGCCTTCTGATCCACGATGGGACGGATTTCCCACGTCCAGGTGTCCGGAGAGAAGGCGCGCCGCTGATAGCCGATCTCCTGCGACAAACTCACGCCGACGGGCCAATGCCAGGATTCCGGCACGCGCACCCTCGGACGGATGTGGTCTCCCACCCACTGCCATCCGCCATCCGGCTGAATGCTGGTGAATACATAAAAGCCCGTCTCAAACCAGCTGTTAAATCCATGAGTGATTTCCAGGGTCTCATGAACCGCATGATTGCTCGGCTGCACGCCATCGACCACCGTCTTTTGTCCCTCGGCCGTGAAATTAGTGTGAAATTCCAGCATGGTCGTGCCCGGCGCGACCGTGTCCGAGCCGTAAACCTGGATTTCGTAGTTGTCTTGTGCGCAGGCGAGGCCGCGCACGATCAATACAAACAAGCAGGAGAGAAGCAGCCGGGATAAGCGCATTTCGGAAGAAACCCATCTCATGATGCACACCCGCATGCAAGACTTCAAATGCGCCTTCGCAGGATTCGAGGGAACAACTTCGGGGTTCCGGTGTCCAATCCTTAGAACACGCGCGTGCCAGAGACGAACATACTATGGCGTTCTCTACGGCAGGCGATGGTCCGTCTCAACCAGAACTCAACGTCACGCCCTTGATTGATGGGCTGTTGGTGCTCGCCACGCGGGCGCGGACAGGGTGGGCTTGCTGACCGCAAAACCGTGAAGCGCCTGCGGGCTCCCGGACATCTGGCATAATGACCGCCGCAGCCCGGGAGAATTACGTGGAAGCATTCGAGAAAAAAGTACGTGCCAGTTTTGCCAGGCAGGCGTTCATGAAAACCCTTGGCGCGGAGATCATTTCCGTGGGGCGCGGCACCGCGGAGATTCGCATTCCGTTCAGCGCGAAGCTTACCCAGCAGGACGACTACCTGCACGCCGCCGCCATCTCCGCGATCCTCGACTCCGCCTGTGGCTACGCCGCCTACAGCGTCGCACCCGGGGGATCAAGGGTCCTGAGCGTGGAATTCAAAGTGAACTTGCTGGCCCCCGCCGTAGGCGAGCACTTCATCGCAAGGGCGGCGATCAAACGCGCCGGCAAGAACCTGACCGCATGCACCGCCGATGCCTTCGCTATTGAAGGGAAGAACGAAAAACTGGTCGCGACAATGCTTGCGACCATCGTGCAAATTCACAAAAAATAACCCAGTGATCCCCAGTGCCCTCTGTGGTTAAGCTTTTCTAGTCCCGAGCCCGATTCTTGATCCAGATCGGAGTCCCGACGAATCCGAAGGCCTGCCGAATCTGGTTCTCCAGAAAACGCTGGTAGGAAAAGTGCAGCTTCACCGCCCGGTCGGTAAATAGGACAAACGTAGGCGGCGACACGCTCGCCTGGGTCATGTAGTAGATCTTCACCTGCGACCGCGCCGGAACCGAGGCTCGATCGAAATCCACCTGCTGGATGAACCGGTTCATTTCGCTGGTGGGAATCCGCTTCCGGCGTTCGCTCGCGACCTCTTCGAGCGCCGGCCAGATCTTGTCCGCCCCAACCCCGGTCGCCGCCGAAACAAACAACACCGGAGCATAGTTCAAGAACTTCAGCCCGTAGCGCAAACGCTGTTCATACGCTTCGCGATCCGCCGGACGCCTGCTATCGCGGATGCGCGCCGCCTTCGACTGGGAAACCGCGCGCTTTTCGCCGCTGATGACCAGGTCCCACTTGTTGACGACAATAATCACCGACCGCCCGCTCTCATGGGCATAGCCCGCGATGGTCGCATCCGACGCGCTGACCCCTTCGGTCGCATCGATCACCAGCAGCGCAATGTCTGCCGCCTCAAGATGCTTGCGTGCCATGACGACGGACAACTTCTCCGCCATAAGCTTCGTCTTGCCCTTCCGCCGGATGCCCGCGGTATCGATGAACCGAAACGACCGCCCATCGCGCTCCACGATCTCATCCACTGCATCCCGCGTGGTCCCCGGAATCGGAGAGACGATCGCCCGCCAAGTCCCGGTCAACCGATTCAGCAAAGTAGATTTGCCGACATTCGGATGCCCGATGATCGCCACTTTGATCTCAGCCGGCGCTGAATCCGCAGCGCCGGAGTTCTCGACCGATGCTTCTTCCTCAGTGTTCCCTGTGCCCTCTGTGGTTATCGGCTCTGCAGGCGGAAGCGCCGCCAGCACTGCATCCAACAACTCATCCACGCCCCGCCCGTGTTCGGCCGAAACCGGAAAGAGCCTTCGAATGCCAAGCTGATGAAACTCATCCGCCAACCCGGACTGTTTGTCGCTATCGACCTTGTTCACCGCCAGGAACAGAGGCTTGCCAGTGCGCTGAAGCAACCGCGCCAATTCCAGATCGGGGCCGGTCAATTCCGTCCGCCCATCCACTACCATCACGATAGCGGCAGCCTCCTCGAACGCCACCCGCGCCTGGCGGAAGATTTCCGCAGGAATGAAATCCTTGTCCTCCGGCAAGATGCCGCCGGTATCGACCACCCGCAGGCGCCGTCCGCGCCACTCCGCCTCGCCGTAAAGCCGATCTCGCGTGATGCCCGGCTCGTCCCCCACAATCGCCCGCCGCGATCCCACCAGCCGGTTGAACAGCGTGGACTTGCCCACATTCGGCCGCCCCACAATGGCAATCGTGGGCAGGGCTGCCGTGGAGGCGCTAATCGGATTAACCTGGAGACGAGTCATTTGCGACAAATCTGAGAACTGACTGCTGATTCCTGAGAACTGTTTATTATAGAGACAGCGTGGCCTCCACCTCCCAGCCGACGTCTTCCCGTTCGCCAGCAGTCGGAAAAGATGTCTCCCTCTACCAGTTTTTCTCCCCCGGAGGCATGCTCGCCAGCACCCATCCCGCCTACGAGTTTCGCCGCGGACAGCTGCAAATGGCGCAGGCGGTTGAGCAAGCGCTGGAAGAAAAGCGTCACCTGATCATCGAGGCCGGCACCGGCACCGGCAAGACGCTGGCCTACCTGTTGCCCGTCATCCGTTCCGGCAAGCGCGTGATTATTTCCACCGGCACCAAGAACCTTCAGGAACAGCTCTTCTACAAAGATATCCCAGCGCTTGAACAGGCGCTTTACCCGAAGGGCGAAAGCAAGCTCAACGTCTGCTACATGAAGGGCCGCAGCAATTATCTTTGCCGCAAGCGGCTCTACGATCTCACCGACCAGCCCGTGTTGAGCGGCCTGGAAGAAATCGAGCACTACCGCGCCATTGCTGCCTGGGAGAAGACGACGCAGACCGGCGACCGCGCCGAACTGGCGGCACTCCCCGAAGTCAGCGCGCTATGGTTCAAGCTCGACGCGCGCGCCGACACCTGTCTCGGCCAGAAATGCAGCTCGTGGGACAAATGCTTCATCACCGAGATGCACCGCCGCGCGCAAGAAAGCGACATCATCATCGTCAATCACCATTTGTTTTTTGCCGATCTTGGAATCAAGCAGCAATCGGAGTACGCTCCCGACGCCGGCATCCTGCCCGAGGTCGGCACGGTGATCTTCGACGAAGCGCACGAACTGGAAGACGTGGCCGGAAGCTACTTCGGAGTCTCGGTCAGCAATGCACGGATGGAAGAGCTTTGCCGCGACGTGGAAGCCTCACTGCAGCGCAACCGCCTGCTATCAGCCGCACTCTCTGGCTCGCTGAAATCTTTGCGAGAGCGCTCCCAGTTCTTCTTTGCTTTGCTCCCGCAGGGCGACGGACGCTTCGCCTTCGACAGCCGCCGCGAATTTCTGGAGGAAAACGGAGACGAGTTCTTAGGCTTGCAGCAGGCCCTCATTCGCCTGGCCGCGGAACTTGAAGGCTTGGCTTCCAAGCCGGAGGAGATCTTCAACTTCGTCCGCCGCGCCCAGGAGCTTCAGTTCCAGCTCGGTTTCCTGATGGAATCCGAGAATCCGAACACCGTTTTCTGGATTGAGCGCCGTCGCGGTGGCCGCGACAAGTCGAACGTCTTTCTGCAAGCGACGCCCATCGACGTCGCGCCAATTTTGAAGGCGTGCCTGTTCGACAAGCTGGAGTGCGCCGTGCTCACCTCCGCCACCCTCGCCGTGGGCGGAGGCTTCGAATACATGCGCCGCCGTCTCGGTCTCGAGCACGCTCGCGAGCAAGTGCTGCCCTCGCACTTCGACTATGAGAACCAGGCTGTCTTCTACGTGCCACCCGATTTGCCCGATCCCCGCACCCCGCAGTTCGCCGCCAAGGCCGCGGACCGCATTCGCCGCCTGCTCGAAATCACCCGTGGGCGCGCCTTCGTTCTATTCACCAGCTACGCGCAGATGAACGAAATCTACCAGCGCCTGCTGGGCGAACTCGACTTTCCCATGTTGCTGCAAGGCGACGCGCCCAAGAGTGTGCTGCTTGAGGAATTCCGCCTTACACCCAATGCCGTGCTGTTTGCCACGTCATCCTTCTGGCAAGGCGTCGACGTCCAGGGCGAACAACTTAGCTGCGTGATCATCGACCGTCTGCCCTTCGCCGTGCCCAGCGATCCGGTCGTCGCCGCGCGGGTGAAATCCATCGACGCCGAAGGCGGCAATGCCTTCTTTCAATACCAGGTTCCTGCGGCTGTCATTACCCTGAAACAGGGTTTTGGACGCCTGATTCGCTCGCTTCACGACCGCGGCCTGCTCACCCTGCTCGACAACCGCATCCTGAAAAAAGCCTACGGACGTGTATTTGTGGAGAGTCTGCCGAAATACCGGCGCACAACTGATCTCAAGATCGTTGAGGAGTTCTTTGGCCTCAAATAGAGGCCCGAGCGCTTATTTCAAGCGGATAATGGCAGGTTCCGGAGGCATGGAACACAGCATCGTTGGGTAGAACTGGACAGGTCGGAAGCGATCCCTGGCGTCATGGATACGATCCGGGCTGAGCCGGATTCAGTTGGGCTAGTCAGGAAAGCACAAAACGAAAACGCTCGAAGTGAGCGACCCTCGGCGTCGCTTCGCTCCGCTGGGCGGACGGGGCGGCTATCCACACGCGTTTCATGTCTGGTTTGACCCTCCCCTTCCCCTCCCATAAACTGAGGAGATTCGCACCGGTACAGGCTTTGACCATGGCAGACAGCATTCATATCAAGCTTCCCGATGGCAGCACCAGGGAAATTCCCAAGGGCACGACTGCGCTGGAGGTAGCCAAGTCGATCAGTCCGCGGTTGGCCGATGCGGCGCTGGTGGCCAAGACCAACGGCGATCTCATCGACCTCACGCGACCGCTGGAGAAAGACGCCGATCTGCGCATTCTGACCGAGAAGGATCCCGAGTCGCTCGAGGTCTTCCGGCATTCGTCCGCGCATTTGCTGGCGGCGGCGGTGCTGGAGCTTTTTCCCGAGACCAAGCTGGGGCACGGTCCGGCCACCGAGAGCGGATTCTTTTACGACTTCTACCGGCCGACTCCATTCACTCAGGAAGATCTTGAAAAGATCGAGAAGAAGATGCAGGAGCTGGTGCAGCGGAACATCCCCTATGCCCGCGAATTTCTGCCACGCGACCAGGGGCTGGAGGAGTTCAAAAAAGAAGGCGACTTCATGAAGTGCCATTTCATCGAGCAGTTCACCAAGCCCGATGAAAAGATTTCCATCTACCGCACCGGCAAGTTCACCGACTTCTGCCGCGGCCCGCACATTCCTGCAACCGGAAGGATCAAGGCGTTCAAGCTGTTCAATATCGCGGGTGCCTACTGGCTGGGCGACGAGAAGAATCCGCAGCTGCAGCGGATTTACGGCACCTCGTTCTACTCGAAGAAAGAGATGGACGAGTACCTGCACCAGCTCGAGGAGGCCAAGAAGCGCGATCATCGCACGCTGGGACAACAGCTCGACCTGTTCTCCATTCAGGAGCTCGCCGGACCAGGGCTGATTTTCTGGCACCCCAAAGGCGGGACCATACGCAGGGAGATGGAAGACTGGATGCGTGATCAGTACATCAAGCGCGGATATTCGCTGGTGTACACGCCGCATGTGATGCGTCGCCAGTTGTTCTTTACCTCGGGCCATGAGGGATACTACGCGCAGAACTTCTTCGACTTCATGACCCTCGATGACGCAGAGTATCGCGTCAAGCCCATGAACTGCCCGGGACATATCCTGATCTACAAAGATTCGCTGAAGTCGTACCGCGACCTGCCGGTGCGCCTGGGGGAACTCGGCACGGTGTACCGGTACGAGCGCTCGGGGGTGATGCACGGCCTGATGCGGGTGCGCGGATTTACCCAGGACGATGCCCACATCTTCTGCACGCCGGAGCAGATCGAAGACGAGATTGATGCCTGCCTGGAATTTGCCTTGGACGTATTGAAGGACTTCGGCTTCGACAAATTCCAGACCGAACTCTCCACCTGGAATCCCGATGACCGCCAGAACTTCGTGGGCAGCGAAGATCAGTGGAACATGGCGCAGAAATCGCTGGAAAACGTCTTGCAGCGCCGCAAGATCGAATACAAGACCATCCCCGGCGAAGCCGCATTCTATGGCCCAAAGATCGACGTCAAGCTGGTGGATGCGATCGGGCGCTTGTGGCAGCTCTCGACCGTGCAATTCGACTTCAACCTGCCGCAGCGCTTCGGGTTGGAGTACGTCGCTGAAGACGGTACGCGCAAGCAGCCGTTGATGGTGCATCGCGCGTTATATGGATCGGTGGAGCGATTCTTCGGCGTATTGATCGAGCACTATGCCGGAGCATTCCCGGTGTGGTTGTCGCCGGTGCAAGCGGTCATGATTCCCATCTCCGAGCGGCACGCGGAGTATGCAAACCAGGTGGCGGCGCGGCTCAAAGACGCAGGCGTGCGCGTGCACGTGGACGCGCGTAACGAAAAAATGAACGCCAAGATCCGCGAGCATGCCATGCAGAAGGTTCCTTTCCTGCTGGTGATGGGAGACAAGGAAGCCGAAGCCGGCAAAGTGAACGTCCGCACCCGCGGAAAAGAGAAGACCGAAGACATGCCGGTGGCGGAGTTCGTGGAACGAATTAAGCGCTTAATTGCTGATAAAAGTCCCCGGCTGGAATAGTCTGCGGAACCGGGGCGTGTCCTAAGATAGGACACCACTGAAGATTCCGCTTCACGCTTGTCAGGGATACCCAAATGGTCTAAGGTAAACCCAAGTTCGTCGTTAATGGCTTCCCCTTTCGAATAACCTCAAGCACAGCCCTCAAGGTCCTCTGCCGACCGCGAGCGAAAGGATACCAACCATGAAGATCACCCGTTTCGGCTGGGTGCCGGACCTTCCGGACCACCGCGACCAGAGCTACGCAGCACCCGCGCAATTTCTCACCGCACTGCCAACCAAGCAAGATCTGAGACCGAACTGCCCGCCGGTGTACGACCAGGGACAGCTGGGAAGCTGCACCGCCAACGCTATCGGCGGAGCCATGCAGTTCGAGCAAATAAAGCAGAAGATCAAAGACTTCGTGCCCTCGCGCCTGTTCATTTACTACAACGAGCGCGCCATGGAAGGCACCATCGATTCCGACAGCGGAGCGCAGATCCGCGACGGCATGAAAGTGGTGGCCAAGCAGGGTGCGCCACCCGAGGATCCGGATTGGCCGTACGACATCGAAAAGTTTCGTGACAAGCCGCCACAGAAGGCCTATACGGATGCTGCCAAGAACCAGGTTGTGCTCTACCAGCGCGTATCGCGGGTGCTCAACCAGATGAAGGGTTGCCTGGCTTCGGGCTTTCCCTTTGTCTTCGGTTTCACCGTGTACGACAGCTTTGAGAGTGCGCAAGTTGCGCATACTGGGCAACTGAACATGCCGCAGCCCGGCGAGGCGGTGGTGGGCGGCCATGCGGTGATGGCCGTCGGTTACGATGACCAGTCGCAGACCTTTCTGGTCCGCAACTCCTGGGCCGACACCTGGGGCATGAAGGGCTATTTCACCATCCCGTATCAATACCTTCTAGAACCGAACCTGTCGGATGATTTCTGGACTATCCGGCTGGTCGAAGCGCCTGCGAAGCCTTCGAAGAATAGCGGAAAAAAGAAGAAGCGCTAGAGCGCATACTCGTCAAGCCATTCAGGGCCGGACGTGGATCTTCAACCGGAAGGTCTTCTCCGGCTCTGGCTTGTCTTGCCAGGAACGCCCGTACTGCAACTCAATCTCGCCCACGCCGGCAGCGACTGCGCGAAAGCGCCAGAGGTGTTTACCGCTGCCGCCTACACCTGCAGGGGGCTGGAATGAGTCCTCGGTCAACTGACACGCGGTCTCAGCCTTCCGCACCACGGACCAGCGATAGCCGGCGGTTCGGGTTTCCGGCAGGGCGATCGCGAATTCGTCGTGAACCCTCAACTCGACCGAAGCGCCATTGGAGCTTTCTGTGTATTCCATCGCTGACATCAGATTACAGGAAGGATGCAGGGAACAGCTTCCCGGGCGAGAGTTGCCCTCGGGACTGGGAAAACGGCGGATTCGTGGCAAACTAACCCTTCGTGATCCGCATTGGCATCATCTCCGATACCCACGGATTGCTTCGACCTGAAGCGGTTGCTGCGCTCCGGGGATCGAACTACATCATTCACGCCGGTGACATCGGCGAGCGCGACATCCTCAAGAAGCTCGCGCAGGTTGCGCCTGTGACTGCGGTGCGTGGGAATGTGGATATCGACGCTTGGGCGAGAAAGATTCCGGCTACGAGTGTTTTTGAAGTGGGCGGCGTCTCGCTTTACGTTCTGCACATGCTGCAAGATCTCGACCTGAAGCCAGAGGCTGCGGGATTCGCGGCAGTCCTCTACGGACACAGCCATGCGCCCAAACAGGAAGTGAGGAATGGCGTTCTTTACTTCAATCCGGGAAGCGCCGGCCCACGACGGTTCCAGCTGCCGGTCAGCGTGGGGCGGCTGATGATCCGCGATGGGAAAGTAACCGGGGAAATCCTGGACTTGAAGGTGTGACCCCGTAAGGCCGAGTACTGGCGGCTGAGTTCCGAGCCCAACTGCTTTAGAATCCCAATCAGTGTCCATGGAATTTCACATCGAACGCACCTCCGGAGCGGCGCGAGCCGGTAAACTCCTCACCCCACATGGCGAGGTCAAAACGCCGGTGTTCATGCCGGTAGGAACGCTGGCTTCAGTAAAGGGGGTTCCTCAAGAAGTGCTGGAAGAGCTGGGCGTCGAGATTCTGTTGGGGAATACGTATCATCTCTACCTGCGCCCGGGAGTGGACCAGGTCCGGAAGCTGGGCGGGTTGCATGGTTTCATGAGCTGGCCGCATGCGATCCTCACGGATTCCGGCGGATTCCAAGTCTTCAGCCTCAACGAACTCCGCAAGGTCACCGAGGACGGGGTCACGTTCCGGTCGCATCTGGATGGATCTTCACACTTCTTTAGTCCCGAGAGTGCCATAGCGGCGCAGATTGGCCTGGGCGCCGACATCATCATGGCATTCGACGAGTGTACTGAGTTCCCGGCGGAAGCAGCGCGCACTCGGGCCTCAATGGAGCTCACCTTGCGCTGGGCGGAGCGGAGCAAGAAATATTTTGAGGAGCATAAGGGGGAAGTGCCGTGGGAGGCAGTATCTACCGGAAACTCGAAACCGGGAACTCGAAGCTCCACCCAGGCCTTGTTTGGCATTGTGCAAGGCGGCATGGACCTGGTTTTGCGCAAGGAGTCGGCGGAAAGGACCATCGAGATGGGGTTTCCCGGCTACGCCATCGGAGGATTGAGCGTGGGCGAGCCGCGGACACTTACCCGGGAGATTGTCGAGGCCACGCTGCAGTATCTCCCCCCGGACAAGCCGCGATACCTGATGGGCGTCGGGACTCCCGAAGAGATCGCCGAATATGCGCGCATGGGGATCGACATGATGGATTGCGTTCTTCCCACGCGGGCGGCGCGGCACGGGCTACTGTTTACGTCGGAGGGCAGGATCTCGATCAAGCAGGCCGGTTACGCGAACGACGCCGGGCCCCTGGACCCGGAGTGCGCCTGCCGGGTGTGCCGGCGGTATTCGAGGGCCTATCTGCGGCACCTGTACGCTTCCAATGAAATCCTGGCCCAGGTCCTCAACACCGTCCACAACCTGCGCTTCTACCTTGACACCATGCGGGCGGTACGTCATTCTATTGAACTTGAGTAGAGGGCCCGTTTTCTTTCTGGTAACTGGTCAGCGGAAACCGTAGCTCGGCATCCCCGGTTCATGCCCGAGGCTGAAGGAATATCCGGCCTGAAGAGACAAGAATTCCCGTGGTGAAAGTGGAAGCGCGGCAGGCGCGCGGCTTGGCACCTTTGGAGATGGTTAGGGTGCGTGGTCCGGCGCGTCTGGATCCTGCGGCGCCAGGGCCCGGCGGCAGGATGGCCAGCGAGAAACGATTTTTCCAGGTCTCATGAGCACTCAATACTTATTGGCTGTGCAAAGCAGTGGCGGGTCCATGGGTTGGCTGGGCTTTGCCCCGCTGATCTTTATTTTCGCCATCTTCTACTTCCTGCTGATCATGCCGCAGCAGAAGAAGCAGAAGAAATGGCAGCAGATGCTTGAAACCCTGAAGACCGGGGACAAGGTGATCACCAGCGGTGGGCTGCGGGGAACGATTTTCGCCATGAGGGATGATTCGGTGACCCTGCGGGTCCCCCCGGACAATTTGAAACTGGAGGTCACCCGAGGCTCGATTGTGTCGGTTAGCACGGGAGAAGAAACAAAGTAGTTCCCAATTTCCGATTGCCGATCCCATGGTCTCAACCGGCAGTGGCAAATTGAAAATCCGAGTTTTGGTCTGTCATGAATAAGAATCTGGGCTGGAAGCTAATCATCATCGTCGCTACACTGTTGGTCTTTTTGTTTGGAATCTTCGGGATTCCGAAGGACCTTTCCGGACAAGGGCTGCTCGCATCCCTGACCGATCGCATTCACCTGGGGCTCGATCTAAAAGGTGGAACCCACCTCATTCTGCAGGTGCAGGTGAACGACGCCGTCAATGTGGACTCCGACAACGCGGTCGAGCGCCTGAAGGCAGAACTGCGGTCGCACAAAATCACCTACGCCGAAATCACCAAGCCGGATCCCGCCAATAATCCCGACAAGATCGTGCTGAAAGGCGTGCCGCCGGAGTCAAGTTCCGATCTACGCACCATCGTGAGCGACCGTCTGCCGGAATATGATTTGACCTCCGGGGCGGAAAACACCTGGACGGTTTCGATGAAGCCGCAGGCTCTAGCCGCCCTGAAGAACCAGGCGGTGACCCAGGCGATTGAAACCATCCGCAACCGCATCGATCAACTGGGTGTGAGTGAGCCGACCATCCAGGAGCACGGGCTGGGGGAATACCAGATTCTGGTGCAGTTGCCGGGCGTGGACGATCCCGCGCGCGTGAAAGAAATCATGCAGTCGACCGCCATGCTTGAGATTCGGCAGTCGCTCGGCGGTCCCTACTCGAGCCAGGAAGCGGCGCTCCAGGAACACGGCGGCGTTCTGCCGCCGGATGCGCTGCTGATGCGCGGCAAGACAGTAACCCGAATGGATGGCGGAGAGCCGGAAGGCGAGAGCTGGTATCTGGTGTCGCGCGTCTCAGCGGTAAGCGGGCGGGATTTGAGGGATGCGCAGCCTTCCCGTGACGAGAACGGCCAGCCCGACATCGGCTTCACGCTGACGGGAGAGGGCGGACGCCGGTTTGCGGCGTTTACCGGCGCTCACGTGGGCGACAACCTGGCGGTTGTGCTCGACAACAAGGTTCAGGAAGTCGCCGTGATTAAGGAGCAGATCCACGATCAAGGCCGCATTTCGGGCCGGTTTACCGAACAGCAAGCCAAGGACTTGTCCATGGTGCTTCGTTCCGGAGCGCTGCCGGCGGGTATCAAGTACCTGGAAGAGCGCACCGTGGGTCCATCGCTGGGTGCCGATTCGATCCGCTCGGGGGTTGAGGCCGCGATTGTCGGCATGCTTGCTGTATTGATCTTCATGCTGGTGTACTATCACGGCGCGGGAATCAATGCCGACATCGCCCTCATTCTGAACCTGATTATTCTGTTAGGATTCTTGGGTTTCAGCGGAGCGACCCTGACCTTGCCGGGTATTGCCGGTGTCATATTAACCGTCGGCATGGGCGTGGATTCGAACGTCCTGATCTTTGAGCGCATCCGGGAAGAGCTGCGCAATGGCAAAACGCCCGCCTCGGCTGTGGAGCAGGGGTTCAGCCATGCCTGGATCACGATCGTGGATACGCACGTGACAACCATTGTCTCGGCGTTCATCTTGTTCATGTTCGGGACGGGTCCGGTGAAGGGATTCGCGGTTACGCTGACCTTCGGTCTGCTAGCCAACCTCTTTACCGCCGTGTTCGTGTCTCGCATGATTTTTGATTGGTTGTTGAGCCGCAAACAGCGCGGCGAAGCACTAAGCATCGGATAGCAACGAAGGTTTCAGAGTGCAGGGTTTCGATGAGAGAAAAACCTTGAAATCCTGGAGCCTTGAACGTAGGAACCTGCTCCAGAAGGGGTTTTTAGACGCGTGGAATTTTTTAAAGAGCCAAACATAGATTTTCTCGGGAAAAAGTGGTATTTTCTCGCCTTTTCCCTGGTGTTCAGCGTGGCGGGCCTTATTTCCATGTTCTTTTGGCATGGCGTCCCGCTGGGTGTCGATTTTCGCGGGGGTACACTGGTTTATGTCAAGTACTCCCATACGCCCGACAACAAGGTCATTCGCGAGGCGATGGACCGGGCTAACATACGCAATGCGCGCATTCAGGCCTATGGTCCGCCCTCCAATAGCGAAGTGCTGATTGCCCTGGATGTGCAGGAAACCAGTGAGCAAGCGCTGGACAACGGCAAGCAGCAGATCATTAACGCGCTGGAAACCAACGCCCCGGCCGGCAAGCAGGACTTGAATAATGCCAGCACTTTGGCGGTGCAAAATTACCTGCTGGAGAAAGACCCGCTGCACCTCGGGACGGACGCGAATGTGCGCTATACCGCCCTGGGCCAAGCCATCGTCGGGTATCGCGACAAGACCAAGGGCGGCGTGCTGAGTTCCTTTGACGATCTGAAGGGTGTGGTCGATCCGGCGGTGGTCAGTGGGCTGGAGGACGGATTCTTTCTCTCCGATTTCGGCGTACGGAACGTGGAGATCGTTGGACCGCAGGTGGGAAAGCAACTGCAAACCCAGGCCAAGCTGGCGGTGCTGTATTCGCTGCTGGGAATGCTGATTTACCTGGGATTCCGGTTTGAGTGGATTTACGGTGTGGCCGCGGTGATCACGGTGTTTCACGACACCCTGATCACGGTAGGCGCTTTTTCGTTGACCAACAAGGAGATTTCGCTGACCGTTGTGGCGGCGATTCTGACCCTGGTCGGTTACTCGAACAACGACACGATTGTCGTGTTTGACCGGATTCGTGAGAACCTGAAGCTGATGCGGCGGGAGAAGTTGTCGGACGTCGTCAACCGCAGCATCAACCAGACGCTGAGCCGGACGATCCTGACCGCGGGTTTGACGTTCCTGACGGTGCTGGCGCTGTTCCTGTTCGGCGGCGAGGTGCTGCATGGCTTTTCGTTTGCGCTGGTGATCGGCATCCTGATCGGGACTTACTCCTCGATCGCGATTGCCGCCCCCATCCTGGTGGCGTACCAGGATTGGCGGTCGAAGCGTGGCAGAAGGCCGGTTGTCGGCGGGGGCGGCGACGGGCGGCAGGGCGCACGTGAACCCAAGCCCTCCAGCGGCAGTCCGGTAAAGCCCGTCAAAGCCGAAGCAAGGCGATGACGGTAAAAGGGTTAACCATAACTTCAAAGGCCAACCTGTAGCTGGCTTTTGGAATCTTTGGCTCGGGAGCAAACAGGAGATATCCGGTGTCTAAAAGTACGTAGGTTCCTTGCAGGGAGAACGCCTATGTTTGAAGACAGCCTTATTGAGTCGGGGGGCAGACTCAGTACCAAGCGCGGAGCGACCACGCTCGTGTCGTTTGTGTTCCAAATTATGCTGGTCGGGATACTGGTGCTGATCCCGCTGCTGTTCACCGAAGCTCTGCCCAAGACGCAGTTGATGACTTTCCTGGTGGCACCGCCACCGCCACCCCCACCGCCACCACCGCCAGCCGCAGCTCCTGTCCGGGTCGTCAAACAGATCCAATCTGACATCAGCAACGGCCAGCTCCGTACCCCCACCAAGATTCCTGAGAAAGTTCAGATGATCAAGGAAGAAGAGGCGCCACCGCCAGTAATGGCGTCGGGTGGCGTGGTGGGCGGCGTTCCCGGAGGGGTGCCGGGTGGCCAGATGGGCGGCGTCATCGGCGGAATCATCAGTTCGACGCCGGTTGCCGTCCCTCGAGTGGCAACCCCACAGCGTGTGCGTGTTTCCCAGGGCGTTTCCCAAGGACTGTTGATCCGCAAAGTGCAGCCGACTTATCCACCCCTTGCGCGGCAGGCGCGCATCCAAGGACAGGTAGTCCTGCAGGCGGAAATCAGCAAGCAGGGGACGATTGAGAACCTGCAGTTGATCAGCGGGCACCCCATGTTGGCGCCCTCGGCCATTGAGGCGGTGAAGCAGTGGCGCTACAAGCCCTACTTCCTGAATGGCGAGCCGGTGGAAGTGGAGACCCAGATTACCGTGATTTTCTCGCTGTCCGGCGGCTAGACCGCGGCGGTGGGAACCCAGTTGGTGAAGCTCTAACCCGGCCTGGCCCGTCCTTTCCGGGACGCATGGCCGGGAGGAGGTTGTGAGGAAATGGCTGCCGCTGGCCGTGTCCTCAGTGGGAAGTCCGGGCCAGTTTCTTGCGCGCGTTTCAGCAGCGACAGATCGAGATTTGAGCATTCGACGATTTCTGAGGAGGAATAAGGAAACTCATGTTCGCAACCTTAGCAACTTTGACCCTGAGTAACGTATCCAGTCTGGCGGCTTGGTTCTTCCAGGAGCAGCCGATTGGTTGGGATCCGATTTCGTTGTGGCACCAGATGGGCGTGCCGGCGAAGATCGTGGTCATGATTCTCTTCATCATGTCGGGCTGGTCGATCGGCGTCATGATTGACCGCTGGATGGCTTTCAGCGCCGCCCGCAAGCAGTCCCGTTCGTTCGCTCCCGCTGTAGCCGGCGCGCTGCGCGATGGCAAGATTGATGAAGCCATCAAGGTTGCCGAGCGTAACAAGAAGAGCCACCTGGCCAAGGTTGTCACCGCCGGCCTGATGGAATTCCGCGCTCACGAGCAGAGCACCGATATTCCGGGCGAGACCATCGAAGCCTCCAAACGCGCGCTGGAGCGCACTGAAGCTATCGTTCACGCCGAGCTCAAGCGCGGCCTGGGCGGCTTGGCTACCATCGGTTCCACCGCCCCGTTCGTCGGACTGTTCGGCACGGTGGTCGGTATTCTGAATGCCTTTAAGGGAATTTCCGAGCAGAAGGCCACTGGTTTGGGCGCGGTCGCAGGGGGTATCGCGGAAGCGTTGGTGACCACGGCCATCGGACTGTTCGTGGCGATCCCGGCGGTTATGATGTTCAACTATCTGACCGGCCGCGTGGAAGCTTTCGACGTGGAGATGGATAACTCGTCGAGCGAACTGATCGATTACTTCCTGAAACGGCGCGGAGCCCGTCGCTAGGCGCAATGGGTCTGAGGGTTGGATGACCGGCGCACTGCGCTGGTCGAGGTCGGCCTCGGACCGGCGCAAGCGGCGAGCAGGAGACGTGAACCATGGCATTGGCAAAACGCAACGAAGGCCGGAAGGTCAATTCCAACATTAACGTCACCCCCATGGTGGACGTGATGCTGGTGCTGCTGATCATCTTTATGGTGATCACCCCCATGCTGCAGAAGGGTGTCAGCGTTGATCTGGCCAAAGTGAACAGTCCTGAAGCCATGCCGGATGCGGACAAGGAAGATGCCTTGCTCGTGGCCGTCATGAAGGATGGGAAGGTTTTCTTCGGCAATGACCAGATCGCGCCCGATCAGTTGACCTCGAAAATCAAAGACCGCATCGCCAACCGCGTAGACAAGCGTGTCTATATTCGCGCCGACGCCCGGGCTAAGTTCGGCTCGGTCGTGGAAGTGGTGGACAACGTTCGCGCGGCCGGTGTGGATCAGCTCGGTCTGTTGACCGATCAGAGGAAAACGACTGCAGGCGCTGCCCCGCCCCCAACCGGTGGGCAATAGAGGAGACGACTATGGGAATGGGAGTCAGTACTGGAGGGGGACAGAGCGCAGATATCAACGTAACCCCGCTGATTGACGTGCTCCTGGTGTTATTGATCATCTTCATGGTGATCACGCCGCTGACGCCAAAAGGGCTGGATGCGCTGGTACCACAGCCTCCACCGCCCAATCAGAAACAACAGTCCACGCCGGACCGCACCATCGTGGTGCAGCTCATCGATCGCGGTCCCGGCCAAGCCCCGGCTTTGAAGATCAATCAGGAGGACACGACCTGGGAGAATCTCCAGGGACGCCTGACTGACATCTTCAAGACCCGCGCCGAGAAGGTGATGTTCGTCAAGGGCGACAGCAATGTGCCCTTCGCCGATGTGGCAAATGTCATTGACATAGCCCATGCCTCAGGCGTAGACAAAGTGGGCCTGATCACTGCGAAGATCGAAGCGGGCGGATAGAGGCTGGCTTGAATGCAGGCCGGGCGTCCCGTCTGGCGAACGGCAGACTCACACTAGTCTCTGCCGTCTGCGGCGGCACGGCTGGCTTCGGTCCCAGGATTGACGGCAAGGGAGATTCATAACGCAATGAAAAATAGCCTAAGAGTGCTGGCACTGGTGGCGGTCGGCTTGGCGATTCTCTCCACAGGCGGCTGCAGCAAGCTCAGGGCTCGCGACCAGCTAAACAAAGGCGTACAGGCGTACAAGAATGCGCGCTACGAGGAAGCCATCGACCACTTTCAGCAGGCAGTGTCGCTCGACCCCGCGCTGCTGAATGCCCGGCTGTATCTGGCCACGGCTTATGCGCAGCAGTACATTCCCGGCGCCGACACCGAAGACAACAACCGCATGGGACAGCAGGCCATCGACCAGTACAAGGCTGTCCTCGACAGCGACAAGAAGAACATCAACAGCGTAAAAGGCATCGCCTACCTTTACCTGCAGATGAAGAAGTTTGAAGACGCCAAGAGTTACTATCGCAAGGCGACCGAGCTCGATCCCAACGACCCCGAACCCTACTACTCGGTGGCCGTTATCGACTGGACTCAGAGCTACCAGCCGCGCATGGAAGAACGCGCTAAGCTGGGCCTGAAGCCGGAAGAGCCGCTCAATCCGAAGGACAAGAATCAGAAAAAGGTCTGTGACGACCTGAAGGCCAAGAACGCCGGGGTGATCCAGGACGGTATCGATAACCTCAACAAAGCCCTGCAGCTTCGTCCGGATTACGACGACGCCATGGCCTACATGAACCTCATGTACCGTGAGCGCGCCGATGTGACCTGCGACGATGCCGCGGCTCGCGCCGCCGATCTCAAGACCGCCGACGACTGGGTGGATAAGACCATGGCCACCAAGAAGGCCAAGGCGGAAAAGCAGCCTGGAGCCCAGGGCATCACCATGGATCAGAACAAGTAGTTCCTCTCTCCTCAGAAACCAGAGCCCCTTCCGGAAGGAAGGGGCTTTTGTCTGGGGCGGATCGATACCTGGCACGGTGTGGTGGGCGGTCAGCCAAGAAATTCGTGCCCAGCCTGTTGTAGCGCCTTAATAGCGCTAGCAACGTCGTCCTGCTTTACCAGAACGTAATCCGTATCGTAGGTGGAGACCGCGAAGATCGGAATTGTAGCTTTGGCGAGAGGGTCGAGAAACGCCTCCAACACGCCGGTCAGTGAGAAAGCGAACGGACCTTCGATCTTGAAGCAGGCCCACCCGCGCTCGGCCGTCACATCGCCGGGAACAGCCTCCTCGGAGCCAACAATCGAAAGCTCATCGGCGGTCACAGTCACTGAGGAAAAGCTGCCGCTTCGGGCCCAACCGGGAATGGGAGAATCAGCCGGGAAACGGCAAACGGCATAGAAACCTGGAATTCGCCGGAATCTTAAGTTTTGCATGTTAAGACAGGAACAGAAATGACCCAATGCCAATGGCTAATTGCCAACCGCTTTTCTCAACGCCGCCCGCGCCAGCAAACGGGTGGAATCGAGTGCGGGCAAAGGTGAAGAATCGGCGCTAACCAGGAGCGGAATTTCGGTGCAGCCCAGCACCACCGCATCGCAACCCTCGTCGCCGAGAGCCCGGATCAGTTCTGTGAAGTAGGCCAGCGACCGCGACGTAAACTGCGCGTTGACCAATTCGTCGAAGATGATGTGATTGATCTTCTCCCGCTCTTTTGGACCGGGAACGCGGTGCTCAAGCCCGGCGGCCTTCAGCTTATCGGGATAGACCGGACCCTCCATGAGATAGCGGGTGCCCAGTACGCCCAGGCGCTTATAGTGGCACCGCTTTGCCTCGCTCGCCACCTCTTCCGCAATGTGCAACCACGGGCGTGGTGAGCGGTGGGACACGAGATCGTACGCCTGATGAATCGTATTGTCCGGGCAAATGAGAAAATCGGCGCCAGCTTTAGCCAGCTTCCCGGCCGACGACAGCATCAGCTCAGCCACCCCGGCCCAGTCATCAGCGTCGATGTACTTCATATATTCCGCCAGCGAATGCCCGTGCATGGAAATTTCCGGATGGTCGTGCGGGCCCAGCAATTCGGAACCTTCCAGGCAGACCGTGCGATAGCACAAGGCCGCGCCCTCCGCGCTGCAAGCCACGATGCCGATGTGTTGAGACATGGTCTGGAAACTGTTTGCCGCCTGGCTACCTGGGGTGGAAGCAGGCCCAACCTGGGCGCGGCTGCGCTACTCCTTCGATGCCAGTTCTTCCACTTCCGCCAACATTTTATCGAGATCTTCCCGGGTATAGAGCTTTCCCCCAACAATGACGGAATCGATCTTTCGGATATTGCGGATGTCATCCAGCGGGTCCGCATCCAGCAGCACCAAGTCCGCAACTTTGCCCTTCTCTACCGATCCATACTCGTCCAGCTTCCCCATAAACAGCGCGGCATTGAAAGTAGCCGCCTGCAACGCCTGGGCCGGGGTGAAGCCGGCTCTTACCAGGAGTTCCAGCTCATCGTGGAGGCTGAACCCGGGATAGACATACGGATCAGGGCCATCGCTTCCCGCCAGGAACGGTACCCCTGCTCGGCGCATGGCGCGGGTCAAATCGATGTAACGATCCGCCGCCTGCTTTAGGTCCGCCAGTCGCTCTGGCGACGTTCGTTTCAGGCGGCCGGTAGGGTCCCATTGCGCGCGCACCCGCAGGGGAACATACTTGAGCCGCGCATCGGTGGCCAGGCTGGGATCGTCGATGTGCGCGTCCGCCTGGTCCCAGACCAGCGTTGGCACCTGCCAGGTGTTATTGTCCACCAGTTGAATGAAGAGGCCCTGTGCCTTGTCCGGGCTGTAGGTCGAGATGGCCTGCGTCTCGGAGGCATAATACGTGGCCCAATCTCTTTTTTGCAGCGCCTCCAGGCGCTGTTGCCGGAGCTCTCCTTCCTTTCCAGAACAAGCCAGAAAAAAGCCGCTGAGGTGCTCGATGCTTCGTTGTCCCGCCGCGGAAGCCTCCCGTACGCTCACCGAATCGGGCACATGTCCCACAAAACGAATGTGCTGCTTCTGTGCTTCTTCTGCGACCGCGAGATAAGATTCATGGGAAACAGAAAGAATTTTGACGAAATCCATACCCTGTTTCTTGACCGTGTCGACCGCTTGCCGGGCTTCCGCGGGAGTATTCACTCCGATGGTCTGCTCATCGCTCTTGCCCGAGGTTAGGAAGGGTCCCGCCATGTAGATGCGCGGCCCCAGCAGTTCACCTTTGGCAATGCGTTCCCGGCGCTGTTTCAGCAGGACTGGGTCGCCGCCCATATCGCGAACGCCGGTAATGCCGTTCGCGATCTCGAGCGGGTAAACAATTTTTTCATCCCACGCGCCGGCCGACCCGCCCGCAGTATGCACATGCATGTCCCACAGGCCGGGAATCAGGTACTTGCCATTGCCAT